>Ga0160441_100425_pt1 | contig 34105 bp, 24 predicted proteins | sample HID1971K_E1MG_FD_108260 | JGI IMG/M metagenome (GOLD analysis project Ga0160441, IMG submission 108260) | Enriched millipede-associated microbial communities from UW Madison campus, WI, USA - HID1971K_E1 MG | ecosystem: Host-associated > Arthropoda: Insects > Digestive system > Unclassified ... | reverse complement strand
GGACGGTTTCGTCTTCGAGGACCGCGTGCCAGGTCGTCAGTGTTCCCTCGTCTACCCGTTGGATCCGCGACGCGTGTGGGCGGACGTCCCACCGCCCTTCATCGTCCTTGAGGCCCGGTTCGGCGCCGGAACCATCATGTTCCAGCGATCGCTCCACCGTCGACGGGTGGTAGAGCGACGTCGCCTGCTCAAAGTGCGGCGATCGATCGCGCCCATATACGTGCACGCCGTAGGAAACGAGATGGTGTATTTCGAACAAGGACAGCTCGTTGATGAACTGCCAATGCCGCCGCAGTCTGCGATAGGTCGCCCGGCGCAGCATGCCCGCCTTCTCGTCGGTGAAGTGCGACTCGGGATGGATCAATCCGACCAAACCTGCCGATTTGGCGTGGGCCCATGTCTGTGACATGAAGCAGCGGTAGAGATCGGGTTGGAGTCCGGCAAGGTACGGGTACATCTGCGCGTTGCCCACGAACGCGGCCGTCGCCGCGATATCCACCGTCCCGTCGACAACGAGCTCGGTGACGCCATCGACGGCGAGCGCGTCGGCCCGATGCTGCGCATCTTCGGTCGCGGTCGACTTGGCTTTGAGCTGCCACCACGGATCGCCCTCAGCAAGCAGTGCCTCGACGTCGGAGCGGGGGCGAACCCAGGGTGGGTTTCCGACCTGCAGGTCGAAGCCTCCGGTCGCAAAGACGGGGGCGAAGTCGAGCTCCCAGTGAAAGAACCCGTACTGTTGGGCGATCCGCTCAGCTGCCCGCAGCCAGGGCGTCGCCGCGAGGAGGTCGGCGACCGGCATCGTGTTGGCGAAGCCGAGTTCGATCTCCTCGGCGTCGTTGAGCGCTGACCAACCGTTCGGCAGGCCGAGCATCTCGCCTCCTGAGTAGCGCGCGCGATGCTTCGACGAGTGGCCTTCGAAGTGCACGCCGAGAATACCCGTGAGCGTCGCGATCCACTGATCCCAGGTCGGTGGCTCGGCACCCCCGGTGAGCGATTCGGTGAGCGGCCAGAACCACATCGCGCACCAGGCATCCATTACTCGGCGCAGCCGCTGGTACGCACCCTCGGGGTCGCTGAGCTTGGCCTCGATCTCTTCGCGCGACACCGAGTGTGGCAGTTCGTCGACGCTTGGCTCTTCCTGCCCCCACAGGGCGATCGGGCGCCGTGCCTCCGCCTCAGCGATCTCGAGACGCTTCTGCGCGATTGACCACAGCGCTTCGACGCGATGGGAAAGCGCGACAAGCTGATCGAGCTGCTTCCTCGTCGGCTTCGTGCGCACCGAGCGCCGCCAGGCGTTGATGGCCTGCTGTGCGTCGGGCGCGAGCGTCTTGGCTTCTTTCGCGTCGGCCGTTGCCCCCCAGCCCGCGGCGGGGAGGAGGAAGTGGTGGATCATGCCCGCGGTATCTGAGCCGAGGGGTCGGTCGGTCGGCACGTCAGAAAGCCAGCCCTTGGAGGTCACTTGCTCACGTGAGAACGTCGTGCGTCGCGCACCGATCAGCGAGTTGCCGCGACGCAGATGCAGGCCGAACCACGGTGCCAAGAGCCCCTCGCTCATGGTGTCGAGCCACAGCGAAATCTCGGCGAGTTCCACCGCGGTCGCGTTCAGGTCGACCCCGTACACCTGGTGCAGTGCGATCGACGCCTTGACCTTCTGCAGCTCGCGGGGGCGCTCGTCGGGGTCGACGCGGCTACCGAGCTCAGCCTCTTTGCGATCGAGGTAGTGGTCGGCGAGCTGCCGTACGGCCTCGATCGCGAACGCACCCGACCCGAGCGCCGGCTCGCAGACAGTGAGCTTCAGAATGTCGTCGGCCGTCGTGTCGGGCGTCAACAGCTCCTCGAGTGCCTGCGAGACGGTGAAGCGGGTGAGCACTTCCGGCGTGTAGTACGACGCGGACTGCTGGCGGTCACGGCCCGACAGCCGGTAGACGAAGCTGCCTGCGTGGTGAACGACAGACTTCACCTCGCCGGTAATCGGATCTTCCGTCTTGACGAAGTCCTTCTCAGGCAAGTGCGCCGATCGGGTGACAGGTACGACCCACGAGCCCTTCTCGGCGTTGCCATCGGGTGCCACCTCATGCAGGTCTTCGGTGGCGAAGAACCCCGTGAACGACATGAGACCCTCGTAGACTGCTCCGAGCTGGTTGATGCCGAGGTCTGCGTAGGAGATGAATCCGCGGTCCTTGCCGGTCTGCGCCTTCGACAGCAGCAGCCGGTCGAGCACCCACTTCAGCGCGCCATCCGACAGCTTCGATTCAGCGATCATCGACACGGCCTCGGGCTTGAAGAGGTCGGCGCGAAGCGAGTTAAAGGTGAGTCCGGGCGCAAGATCAGGATGGTCTCGCACCGGTGACCCGGCATCGATGAGCCGGAACAGCACAGCGAGCGAGTCATACAGATGCGTGCGGTCGGATGCGTCGCCGGTGAGTTCGACGAGAACGAGGTCGCGAAGACGGTCGAGGCTGTAGCCGTCTTCGAACTCCGCCGCGCCGACCGGTAGAACCTTGAGCTCGGGGCTCGCCTCTGCGTAGAGCAGGAACAGGATCCGGTAGATGAACCGCAGGGACTGCTTCGCGAGTTCCTGTGCACGGGCCGGTTCGATCGCGTCGCAACCTTGCGCGGCTCGCCGCTGCACAACATCGTTCGCGATCTTCTCGATCGACAGCCGCACGCCCTCGCGAAGATCCTTCGAGACTCCGACCGTGTGCTTGACCGACTCGTCGCGGGTCTTCTGCCACCAGACGGTGCCCTCTGCATCCGCGATCACCGACTCGGCTGCAAGGATCGCGGCGAGCCTATCGAGTTCGCCACCCTTCTTGGTCTCGTTCCGGTCGACGATCAGCTGCACGTCGACCGCAAGGTAGCGGCCCTCGGGCCAGCGCTCTCGATCGACTAGCAGCGCCCACCGGCCCGCGAAGACGACGACGAACTCTGGCGCATCGTCGTCGACCAAGAGGGCCGAGAGTAGGCGGGCGAGGCTCGTGATGGGCTTGTCGCCCTCGACCTCGAAGGGTGCGGCGAGAGTGTCAGCCTCCTTGGCGAGCAGGTCCTCGAGGGCCTCTGCGTGGCGAGCCTCGACGACGGCGACCGTCGGCGTGTCGACGCCCGCGGTCGCGAACCACGTCACCGGGCCGGTCGACGTCGACCGGTAGAGCGGGTCGTTGTAGCCGAGCGCCGACATGAGCGGAGCCGTAACGACATCGTGCTGACGATCGCCGTCATCCTCTTCGAGCCCTGCGAGCGCAGCCGACAGCGTGCCTGCGATGCCGCCGATGCGCGACCGTGGCGATTCGTCGAGGGCGTCCCACAGTTTGCGACGTTCAAGCACACGCTGATGGAACGATTGCTTGCCCTCGGTCGTGAAGTAGTGCTCGCTGATCCAGCTTTCGCCAACGATGAAAGCGTCATTCGCCATCTCAGCTCTCCTTTGGGACGACGACGAGAAGTGGTCGGACCAGCGTTTGACTGGGAAGCATCGAACGGGCGATCGCGTGCTCCTCGGCTACCCTCTCGCTGCGCTCACGCAACGGCTGACGCTGGATCAATGCATGCGCCTCGGACTCCCAAGCATCCGCCCGCGACGACCACATCTGCACGCGCTGTTCTATGTCGGCGCGTGCCGCGGCTTCGAAAGCCCGCATGTTGCTGGTCGCGTTCTCGACCGCCAGGGGGATCAGATGCTGCCAGCGGCCGGGGTCGATCGAGCCTGCGTTGATGAGCGGCCTCGTTAGTCCCAACTCGTCCAGCGCGACGTGCGCGGATTCGTGTGTCGACAGCGCGAGCGCGGTTGCGCTGAAGGCCTGGACGGTCATGTACGACGCGCCGACGACGTGGCCGCGTCGATTGGTGAGTGTTCCCACGAGCAGGACGGTGGGCGCGTCCACATCGCCGGGGATCGCGAATACCTGGTTTCGAGCAAGCTTTGCCAGTGCGCGGTCGCTTGCCCAGTCGAGGATCGGATGCAGCGGGCCGAGGTAGTGCGCGTCAGGCCAGAGCGAGGTGCGATGCGCATCGTCGCGAGCCTGGCTGATCGCCGCGTTCGCAGCGGCGGCGCTCGTGGCCATAAGCAGCGACTCGGTGACCCTCTGTGCATGCAGGTACGACTGCGGCAGCACCGCCAGCCGCTGCGCGAGATCGCGGGGCGGCGTGACGGTGATGAGGCTGTGGTCTGGACGCACGTCGAGTCCGAATCCGCCACCGCCGACGCTGGATTCGGGCGTGTCCGACAGTTCGCGCAGAGCCTCGACAAGGTAGTCCTCTGCGCGGTCGAACAGTGCGAGGTCGGGCACATCTTCTCTCGAGTGGGAGCCGCCCGCCTCAGCAGCCGCGGCCATCGCGAGGAACATTGCGAACGGGTCGTCCGACTTCGAGGCGTCCGCCACCTCGGGCACGAGGTCGTCGACGTCGGTGCCGGCGGCCAGGGCCTTCATGATCGCCAGTTCTTCAGCATCCGCGTCGTACTTGCCCATGAGGCTCGCTGCGTCTCCGAGGGCGGTGTGGGCTTCGTTCTCGCGCTGCAGCAGCCGGGTGATTACGCGCACGTCGCCGCGGAACCGCTCATTGTCAGGGTTGAGAAGCAGGGTCGTGACGCGTGGAGGATGCTTTTGGCCATACCGATCGATGCGGCCGTTGCGCTGCTCGATGCGAATGAGGCTCCATGGGATGTCGTAGTGGATCAGCTCGTGGCACTGTGCGTGCAGGTTCACGCCCTCGGAGGCGATGTCTCCGGTGACGAGAACGCGGATCGGGCTCGAAGCGAGTTTGAAGCTCTCGACAACGCTCTGCTGGTCGACGTCGCTGAGGCCGCCGTGAAGCACCTCGACCTGTCCGGGCTTGAGCTTCAGATCCTTCTGCAGCTGCGATTGCAACCACGTCAGCGTTGCGACGCGCTCTGAGAACACGACGGCACGCTCGGGTGAGCCCGCGCCGACGCCGATCCCGCGCAGAGTCTTGACCAATGCCTGGTACTTGGCGGACGCTTCCGGAGTCGTCTCGCTGGCGAGATCGGCGAGCCGCTGAAGCGCTGCGCGCTCACGGCCGGCCTTCTCGCTTCCGCCGAGTCGCTTCATCCGCTCGCTCACGGTGTCGCGGAATGCGGGCAGCGATGAGAGGAAAGCCTTTGCCAGCGTCCAGGGGAACAGCGAGGAGTTCTGCCCCGAATGAGGGCTCACGCCGTCGGTGGGGTGCAGCCAGGTCGACGCGAGCTCTTCGGCGATGGCGTTCTCGCCAGGCGAGGCGGCGACGAGCACGTTGTTCGGCGGCAGCCTCTCGGCCCAGTCGCTGCCGACCTCGAGCTTCACTTCGGGGCTGTAACGGTGACGGCGGATGACGAGCTTCGAAAGCAGTGCAGGATTGATGTCGCCCGAGGGTGAGACTGCCGTGGGCTCCAGCAGGCGGATCAGCTCGGCGAACGACTCCTTCTTGCCGTTGTGCGGTGTCGCGCTCGCAAGAATCAATGCCTCGGTCTGCGGCGCGAGGATGCGGGCGAGCCGATTGTTGAGGGTCTTTCCCGTGATGTTATGGGATTCGTCGATCACGACGGCATCCCACTTGAAATTGCGCAGATGCTGGATGTATCGATCCTGCTTCAGGGTGTCGATCGAGATGATCGCCCGCTTGAACTTGCTGAACGGATTGCGCGTCGCCGGCAGCTCTTGCCGCACCCGTTGGATGCCGACCGAGTCGAGCCGCACGAATGGCAGAGCGAACCGAGTCCACAGCTCGAACTGCATCTGCTCCAGCACGTGCTTGGGAGTGACGACGAGGATGCGCTCGCCTCGGCCCCGCCGAACGAGTTCGGACAGGATCATCCCGATCTCGATCGTCTTTCCGAGGCCGACGGCATCGGCGAGGAGCAGCCGTGGCCGCAAGATGTCGCGGTCGAACGCCTGGCGAACCGCGGTGCGCTGGTATCCAAGGGTGTTCGTGAGCATGTGGGCCGAGACGCTCAATTCGGGACCACCGAGAGGCAGCGGAGTCTTCCGAATCGTCGCCTCGAGCCAGAGCTTCGTTCGGCGATATCCGGGGGAGTCGTCCGCTTTGATCTTCGCCTCGGATGGATTAAGAGGCTCGATCTCATCGAAGTCGCTGTAGAAACTCGCGGTAGCGCCACGCACAAGTTCGCTCAGCCCTTGCACGCGCACGAGCAGGCCGGACTTCGTTTGCTCCGTGGCCAGCACGAGCCATTCGGCATCGCGGACAATAACGATCGACCCGGGCGCAATTGCGCTCTGTGTCGTCACCCCAAATGACACTGCTCGGACTCCCGCCTCGGGCGTTGTTGTCGCCTTCTCCACACTAACGACCGGCGATCTCGTTGATTGCGGCTTCGACCGCGTAGTCCCCCCGAGCATCGACGACCCGCCAACCGTTGGCGGCCATCCATTTGTCACGCTCAGGGTCCTCGTCGGTCAGGACCGCCACGCGTTTGTCGGCCCACGCGCATTCAACGGGCCAGTTGTCGGTACCGAGTTCGAGCCCGATGGTCGGCGGTGCGACATCGAGCTCCCGTAGCGCCGAGAACAAGCCTGCAAGCCGCGGGTCCGCCATTACGGTGGCGGCATCCCAACCGTCCAGAGCCGGAGTGTCGACCGCTGCTGCGGTCGCCGGGTCAGTCACTACCGCTGGTGCGGACCCGCGATCGAGCAGGATCGCGGCCAGGTAGGCGGATGCTGCCTCGCGAGAGAGCTGGTCGTGCACCCGCTGGTTGCGGAATGTGCGGAGGCACATGTAGCAGCTCGTCTCGGGTCCGCACTCGCAGTTCTGGGCAAGCCGGAAGGCACCGTCGAGTACAGCGGGCAGAGCTTGTGCGATGATCCTCGCGTACCCTGCACCGCCGGGTACCGTGTCGACGATGTCAATCGTCGGGGCCGCCGTGTGATAGCTCGACACGGCGCCGTCTATGTTGGTGTCCGCGATCTGGAGGACGCTCGCGGCGGCCTGAAGGACGGCGTGAAGCACAGACTGGGCCGTCTTCTGTGTGTCCTCGCCACTCCAAGCCTTGGGGAACGTCACTCGCAGCACGTCGGTTTCGTACCTGTGGGCGAGCGAGAATGTCGCCGCGCTGCCGGGGCAGTACTTACTGCGCAGCGGATCCTCGTGGGTGGTCGGCCACTCCTGGTACCCGACCACACTGAACCCACAGAAGCTACAGATCTTGAATCCACGATCAGTGCTGCCCGCGTTGATGCGTACCATCGACGCGCGCTCCATGACCTCGAACGCGATCGCACCGTGGGGGGCGGGGATGACGGCGCTGTCGACCACCGTGCCGTCCTTCGCCACACGCGTCAGGCCCCGCCAGCTCGCGCGCGGCGCCGCATCCCCGGTGCGCTCCGTCTCCTTCGATGCGAGAAAGCCGAATCGTGGTTCGATGTACTTCTGCGGCGCGCCGGCCGGTGCCGTTCCGCAGGTTGCGCAGGGGCTATCATCCGGCTCGGCGGCTTCCGAGTATGCGTCGCATGTCTTGCAGACGCGGTAGTACACGGGCGGGTTCTCGCGTTCCTTCTGGCGGGCGATTCCTGCTGACGTCCAGATCTTGCCGCCTGCCACGAGGCGAGACCCAGGCGCATACTCGAAGATCGCCTGCGACAGATCTCGGGCGAGGTCGAGCCTGCTGGCATCCGCCACCCCACCCGGAATCTTCATCTCTACCGTGTCCACGGGGAAGCCGTACTTCGGAATGAGGTTGCGATTCGCGAGGAACCCGAGAAGGTTCCGCTTCTCCAAAGTGTTGAGAACCTTCTTGAAGTAGTCCCCTTTGTAGCCCTTCTGAGCGCTGAAGGCCTCAGCCATGAGCTTTTCGTAGACATCAACCTCATCTCGGTACGCCTCCTGGACTTCCTCCAGGAGCGAGACCAGGTGATCCGCCCACGAATCCCACGCCCAGTCTGCACGTGCCAGACCCGTACCCTGTACGAGGCGTGCGATCGTGGCCTGCAGCCCGTCGCGGTGAGTCCGAAGCCATGGACCGACGCGATCGGCGGCCGATTCGCCCTGACTGTCGGCGCGGAAGAAATCGACAACGGCACGGAACTGGCGCCCGGACGCCTCGAACTCGTATCGCCAGAATCCAGCGAGTGCGATGGAGAAGAAGTGACGCTCCGCGAGCCGCGGATTCGTAGTAGGCACGACAGGTGTTCTCACCGCTCCGGCGATCTGCTTGGCGGGATCCGAGAACACTGTGAGGTCGTGCGACCGGCGCTGCGCGTAGGTCAACACCAGAGCCGCGCTGTCGCTGCGCCGACCGGCGCGACCTGCACGCTGGATGTAGTTGGACACTGTCGGTGGCACGTTGCGCAGCACCACCGTTTGGAGCTCGCCCACATCCACCCCGAGCTCGAAGGTGGTCGAACACGAGAGAACGTTGATCTTGCCGTCGATGAACTGCTGCTGGATCCGCGCAGCCTCCTCGCTCGTCCACTGAGCGGTATGTTCGCGCGCCGACAGCGGCACCGCGTTCAGAGTTCGATAGAGGTGTTCGTAGTGCCCGGTCTCGTTACTTCGCTCCAACGGGAGGAGCGATCCGGTGCATCGGAATCGGGGGCACACCCCGCGCACGTTGAGGTTCGACATCCCGCCGCATTTCTCGCATCGCCAGAGTTCATCGTCATCGGCGAGAACCCTGGCCTCGATCGCTTCCGGGTTGATCTGCGCGACCGCTCCCAGACTTCCCGCATTCGGATGCACCAGCCAATGCGCGAAGTCACCCGCAGGATTGGTGATGACTTTCCACAGGCCGTCTAGGGTCTCAGCGACCTTCGACGTATCGGCCCCGACTGCTTCGAAGACGCGCTGAAGATAATCCGATCGAGTGTTCTTCCTCGTTGTAGAACCCGTCGAGGTGGGAGTCCAACTGATGACCTTCCGCTGGGGATCCGAGCCGTTCTTGCGAATATAGATCGGTCCTAGCCGCGGCTCGAAGATCGTGTCCTTGACATCGACGTTCTCCAGCGGAGCGACTGCGCCCTGCAGTCGAATTGTGCGAACGAGCGTCTGCAACAGGTCGAGCGACTCGCGCTCCGACAGGCCCATGCGAACGAGCGGGGCGAGCTGAGCCGCCGAGCGCGGCTCACGCATGCGCCACTGGATCAAGCCGACGCCCTCCAGTGACTGCCTGTCATCGATCGTGACGAGCTCAGCCTGAGTCCAGGTCTCCGCTGCGGTCTGCCGTTGGAGCGAGGTCATGGATTCCGGAAAATACTCGGCCTTCGTCGCGACCTGGCGTGCTTTCGTGGTGATGTCAGTGACCGCAGCAGACTCGTCCTCGAACTGGGCGCCGGACACAGCACGGAACAGCACCCGTCGCTGCATCAGACGCTCGTACGACTGCTCGAGGTAAGGGGCGAAGAACGCCGCTTGCTGGCGACTATCGCTGAACACGAGCAGCTTGCGCCCCTGGCCGGGGAGATGGGCGCCCCGCTCGCCGATCGCTGGAGGAATCGACTGGTAGAGCGCGGTGGTGAGGACACTTACCGACGCGTCATTGCCGCTCTCGAATCGACGGATGATTCGGGGACTAGTTGCCCCGCACTGCATGCAACGTTTGAGTTCCCCACCTCCACCCGCAGCTCGCGCGACCGGGACTAGCGGGGCCCCACACGATGAGTTCGCGCACGTTCCACGTTGGTTCGGTGAGATCGTGCCGCATCGCGCGCAAAGCCCAACGGTGCTCGCGTTGGAAGTTGCCGCGGCATCCTCGAGGACGACGTCGTCCTCGTCGATGTCTGCATCGTCAGCGCGGGCAAGGCAGAGCCAGACCGTGCTACCCGCAAACGACTCCTTCGGGGTGAAGACGTGGCGTCCTTCAGTGACGATCTCGGAGCCGACCAGGTGCGCCCCGCCGCAACGCCGGCACGCAGCGATCTCGAACACGCGCCACCCGCAGTCGCAATACTCGCGTCGTGCGAGTGAGAGGTGCGGACCGTCCGGAGAGAGACACGTGAACGCGCCCTCTGTTGCGCGGGCGAAGAGGTGGTACTTACCCGAAAGTGCCGGGGTGCCATCGATGTCTCGCGCCTGCGCGGCCAGCTCGACGAGGGTCGTCACGTTGTCGCGCGTGAGGTCCGGGCGACCCAGTCGCTCCAGCACATCGGCGACCGTGCGAGGAGTTCCTCGGCCGATCCGATGGAGTGTGCGGATGGTCTCCTCGCCGGTGAAGATGCTGAACGGGCTTTCGTCAAAAGGAGCGCCAGCGGCTCGTGCGGCCTCGAGAATGCCGTCGAGAGTCTGGCCCGGAGTGAGCGCCTCCGCAGGGAATCGGCCCCACGATGGCTTGACGAAGAGTTGCCTATGGGTTGCAGTGATAATGTCGCCTGCCTCGGCGGAGAACTCAGCTCCGAAGAGATCGGATGCGAACTTCGCCGCTCTCGCCAAGTCGGTCCCGACAGTCGCGCTCGTTGCGATCGCCTGGATGCGACGTTCGGGTGCAACGCGCTCGCGGAGACGTCGGAGGAGATAGCCGATCTCGGCACCGTTCGCACCGTCATAGACGTGAGCTTCGTCGACCACGATGAACTGCCAGGCATTCGAGCCGGATTCGCCGAACAACTCGGAGTCCTCCGGCCGAAGGAGCAAGTATTCGAGCATTGCGTAGTTGGTAAGCAGCAAGTGGGGTGGACGAGCCCGCATCTCCCCACGACTGAGCAACTCATTCGGGAGGATTTCGTCAAGCGGATGCTGTTGCTCGAACTTCGCCTCGGCATCCGAGCGCTTTTCGAGGGTCTCCCCGGTGTAGCGGCCGAAGGTGATCTCGGGGGTTGCGGCGAGAACCTGTCGAAGGCGCTTCAATTGGTCGTTGGCGAGCGCATTCATCGGGTAGAGGAGGAGCGCCCGAACTCCAGGCTGTGTGTTGCCCGCCTCCATGTCCCCGAGAATCCGATCGAGAATCGGCAGCAAAAAACTCTCGGTCTTGCCGGACCCCGTCCCTGTTGCGACTGCAACATTTCGGCCGTCACGGATCTGTGCCAGTGATCGCACCTGGTGCGAGTACCAGGGCCGATCGAGCGAGAACTCGGAGGACTCGAGCTTCGCGAACGCGGGGCTCAGCTCGCCCGCTTGAATCAGCTGCCGCGCAGACTTCCCCTGTTCGTATGCGGGCGTAAGTTCGAGGAATGGCCCCTTCGCCAGTCCCTGGGGTGCGTCGGCCATGCGGTCGATCTCAGCCGTGAGCGCCCGGGCTATGCGAGGCTCGTTCGGCGTGATCAGGCTCCCGAGGTACCGGCGGTACGCATCGGTCAACGTCTCGCTGACGGCGATCGGATCGATGGTGGTGGTCATTCGTTCTCCCAACGAGTCATCCACAATTCGGCGAGCACGAGGTCTTGCTCGATGAAGCTCGGTGCGGCCTCTGCCAGGTCCGCGAACCGCGACCGATAGCGGGTGAAGGCCTGATTGGCGGCATCATCTCCACGTGCTGCAAGTCGCGCGAGTAAGCTCAGCGAGAGCGAGACGCAGGGCAACGATGGCCAGCCCTCACTCCCCGTGCGGGCACGGATAGGGCCCCGGACGCGGTCGCCGAGCGCATTCTGCAGGACTTCATGCGTCGCGCGAAGGACCACGCGGGATGACGCAGCAGCTTCACGTGTGAGGGGCAGCACCCGGCTGTCGAACAGTTCGCGTGCGTGCAACATGCGTTGGTCTGCATTCAATAGCGCGCCCGGAACCGGTGCTGCGGCGCGCCATATCGCGTCGACTCTTTCGGCTGGCCAGGTGGCGAGGATTTCCGCCTCGTGCCGGAAGGCTCCCACCGCAGCGTGTGGATCTATGCCGCCCTCGAGGATCGACCGGGCGGCGGGACCAAGCACAGAATCAGCGACTTCCAGCAGGTCGGACGGCGCCTCCCGAACCAGACCCAGCGACTCGATAGCACCCAAGTATGGTGAGAGCGCCCAGGTGGCGTTCCGGAGCGGTTCGCTTGACGTCGGCGCTGTGGCACCCCAGCCCTCAGCAAGCAGACGTGTGTGTGATCGTCGAGACCACGATGCTTTGCGGGCAGCATCCAAGAACGAGCTGCCCAGATTACGCGAAAGATCGGCGACCTCCGCAAGCAGCGCCGGCTTCGGTCGGGTCGAGCGCGCCGCGCGCAGCGAGGCGTAGATATCGATCGCGAACGCGAGGGACTCCGTAGTCGCGGGCAACGGCAGGTTCCCACCCACCCAGCAGAGGAATCGATCGTCGAGTGATTCAATGACGACCGCGGGAAGGTCGAGGTGATGAGTGTTGTCATCATGACGCTGCAGACGCTCTGGCCAGACCGACTCGCTCCACGGATCCTCGACGCGGACCGCGATCACCGCGGGCCCGCGCCCGTTCAGGCAGTCCGGTAGGACGATAGCGGTCTCACCTGCGCTGACGCGGACCACCTCCGGGCGGCGCCACGGTGCGAAGTCGAGGTAGACGCCGAGCTCCAGCGAGACGGAATCACCATTGGCGTTCACTCGAAGGCTGTCCTCCTCTACTTCGATGGAGGACACGAGCTGGCGCGGACGTACGAGACCGATTATGGTGGACCGCTCGTCCGCCTCATAGCGGAGCGACACTACCCCGTGCCGCTCGGCGGTGTCCGAAATCGACGCGAGGTTGAGCACGGCGATCCCGGTCGCGTTAGCGTCGACGTGGGTCGTTTGCACGGTTGACCCACCTGCAACGACGTGGACCCGCCCGCGCTGCTTGGGGATAGTGTTCAGCCGTAGGACCGTATCAGGGAGACTCTCGCGCTCGAGCGACACAGGGCCCGTTCCCGGCTTTGCCGTCTTGCCGGCCGACACCCACATGAAGTCGATATCGGTGACCACGATGAGTGAACGCGGTCCTGGGGTGCCTGTGATCTGCGCCGTGTTCGTGTTCGTCGCGCCGTCGAGGTCGACTCGCACCAACTCGCTCGGTGTGGAGATCTCGACCGAGCACGTCTCGAGACCGTCCCGAGACGTGAACCAACGAAAGTCCGTTGATGATGTCACCGTGACGTGCTCGGCTATCGCGACGCTGTGAACGGCCCCGCGGCCCAGCGGGCCTTGAACGCGGACCTCGAATTCGCCGATCAGTGTGTCGACATCAGGCCAGGGGTCCACCATCACGGGGGCAACGCCAGACTCGCGCGAGCATGTGCTGAGGACCTCGCCGTCAGAGGAAAGCGCGGTGATGGACCATTCGGTGCTGCCCGCGCCGATCTCGGCATCGACGCGAGCGGGTGGCAAAGTGATCCGTGGTCGCTCGGCAAGAACGAATGAGCCGGACGCTGAGCGAAGGCGCGGAAGTACCGCGACCTCGGTGAGCGTCGGACGCGTGATCGACGATACGTACCGCCACCGGTAGTCGTCATCCGCCTTCGGCCGCAGACGAGTGACGCTGCTGACATCTACCAGCGCGAAGGACCATCCGTCCCATCCGAATGGCGCGTCCAATTGCTCGATGAGGGTGATGCTGCCATCTGATTCGATTGCGTCGGTTACGGGCACGTCAGTCTCATTGGGCAGGGCGATCCATACGCGCCCCTTCGGCAGCTGTGTGCCGGGGGTGATGGCGAACCGACTATTCGCGTCGAAGGCGAGTACGGGGCAAGACGTCTCGACAATGGGGACAGTCCACTCCAGCTCTTCTTTCGCGAGCGAGACGACTGCAGAGATCTCCGGGCGACTGATGGCTTCTCGCGTCCGAGCGGGGGCATCTCCCGGCCACGGTGCGCGAACACGACGAAAGCGAGATTCGCCCGCAACGGTGACCTGCCAAGTGATGTCACGGTCGAGCTGCTGTTCCAGGGGAGGTAGATCAAGCAAGATCTCGCCGTCGATGAAGACCAGGCGTGGGACGGACCTGGATGCTCTCCGTCGAGCTCGCGAGGCGGTCGGTCGGATGCGTCCACTCGTCAGAAGGCGGCGCACCTCATCGCCGAGGTGGGTGGGCAAGGCGTCGAAGGAGAGGGTTTCTGGCGCTGCGACCTTGGCGGCATCCAATGCATCGAGAAGTCGGTCGACGAGGTCCGCAGCGACGTCTCCGCCGTTGGTGAGGAACCGCCAGCTCGGCGCATCAAGTCCCTTGGCTGCCGCGGTGGCACGGGTGTGGCTCGCGGCCCAGGCGCACATGCTCGCGCCAGTCAACTGGACGCTCGAAGCGTCACGCTTCTGGAGGAGCGTCACAAGGTCGGCGACGCTGGAGACCGGGATACCGGCATGCATGAGAATTTCGCCCAGATTGCGAAGAGGCGTATCGAATCGGGCGAGGCCGAGAAGGCCCAGTCCGTAGCGGAAGGTGTCGGCGAAGAGCCCCTGGACAGGCTGAGTCATCGGGGACTCGATCACTTCGCCTACTCGCGGCCAGAACGTCCCTTCGTCGTACTTCGATGATGCGACTGCGGTGAGTCCGACGAGGACGGTGGGCGCATACCGCTTCATGATCGCGACACGTTGTCCGCCGCCAGCATCCCCACGCAGCGCGCGATGAGCCACGACCTGGAGGGCTGAGGTCGCGTCATCAATGTCGATATTGGCTTCTGCTACCAGCGAAAGTCCCTGGAGTCGGCGTCGCCACTCTCGATCTTGTTCTCTGAACGCTTCGACATCCATGTCGCGAAACCCCAATATCCTCAGTTCGCTGAGCCCGGCTGAGCAAAGCCTCGCAGACTATCGGCTTGCTCCGACACGACGCGAGTCCGCGTTGCGCGCCAAATCGTCTCCGCGTTCCCGGGCGCAAGCCGTGCCGAAAGGCGGCGATGTCTCAGTCGGTCTCGATAGCTTCCTGCCGTCGCTGCTGTGAGTCGCCGTCTTCGACGAAACCACCGGGCTTGTCACTGGTTCGCTGCAGTTTGCTCGCGACCCGCTCCGCGAAACGCCCCGTGGATAACCGCGCGTTCTCCAGAGTGTCGCCACCGATGCGGCCCACCGCATTCAGGCCATCAATGCTCGCGCCGACCACGCCGTCTCGCACGTCGGCCGCAGCGGCGGACCATCGGCGGGCCTCCAGGAACTCGCGCTCGTCGCCGAGCCCGAGAGTCAGGAGGAGGCCGGAGATGTCCGACGCGACCTCATTGCTCGCCTTCACGACGACTCGTGCCGACCCCGGGTTCAGTAACACCTTGGCATTCGCGCGGCTCGCGGCGGCATCCATTCTCGCTACGAGTTGTCTCGTCGCGTTCGAAATCGCGTCCAAGCGTCGCTGACGCGCCGTGTGCAGTGCGAGTCGATGACTATCGAGCTCATCGGGAGAGCTGTCTAGCACGCGATCCAACTCGAGAACAGACATCGAATCCTGCAACTGGAAGCAACGCGCAAGTACGGCGAGCCAGTCGCCGACGGTATCTTGAGCCTGTTTGGCGGTGTCGGCGAGATCGCCCATCTTCGTCTCACGCTCGAGTTTCTCAGCGAGCGCATCGAGTTGGCGCAGAACGTACGCCTGGGTGCGGGCGATCGTGGATGCCGATCCTTGGACTTTCGACCAGGTCACCTCCGAGACGCGCCCTACCTCGGCTCGGACGACCATCGCTTCATCGAGCATCAGCTCGACACCGATCATGTCGGCCAGCACGGCGTCCTTCTGCGCGCGGAGGATGTCGTCGACCTTCGCGTCGATCTTCGCGAGGTAGTCGGTGATCTCCTCCATCTGCTTCTGCATCGCATACTGGGCCATGATGCCGCCGACGCCGGCGAGGATGGCTGGGTTCGTCAGCATCGCGCCCGGCTTCGCGACGAACTGCAGATTCTTCGTGATTTGCCCGTTCGCGCCGCGGGTGGTGGCCTGGACGACGCCGGGAGCTCGGGTCACCATCGAACTGCCCCCGAAGCCTGACTGGGCAACTTGCGCCGCGCGAGCGGACTCCTCCGTGAGCTTCATCCAACGACCCGCGTTCGCAGATACCTCTGATGCCGTCTGGAGGGCCGAGCCGCTCTTCGCGACGACGGTGTTGAGTCGCCGCAGATCGAGCTCTCGCGATGGCACGCCGACGGAAGCGACGAACAGCTCGACAGCAGCCGGGTCTCCGATGACGGCGATCCCGTCGCCGTCGCTAATGAGTTCCAGGTCTCCGACCGAGGCTGGTTGAGATGTCATTTCATTACTTCCGTACGTTCAGCGAGGTCCGCCTATTGCGCGAATTCGTAGGTGAGGGCGGCATCAGGGTCCACGCTCTTGATGATGGTTCCGTAGAACACCTCGGATTGGTCCTTCAAAAGCTGAAGACTGCTCGCGACCCACTTTTCCTTGCGCTCCACGCTCAAGATCTTGTTGACCATCTCGGTCTCACTGATCTGCGGAGTGAGCCAGCTCAGAATCCCGTTCTCTTCGATCGGATCCTCGAAATGCTCGTCGGAGTGGCCGATGAAGATGAACTCGGGAACTGTCACGGTGTATACGTGCTCGCCATCGGCGACGATGTCGACCTTCGAGCCGTCCACGCCCAGCTTCGCGTTGAACCCGAACTCGATGTACTTTGTGCGGTCGCCTGCGTCCAGGGCGAGCCCGAAGAGATTGCCCTCCGCATCGGCGCGCTCGAGTCCCTCGATGCGCAGGCTCGTGAGCGCGACCTCCTGCTGGGGGAGTTGGTACTTGATGACTTCGGAGGTGTTCGTGCTCACTCCTCCGAACAGGCCCGATACCAGAGTCGGATTGAATGCACCACTGATCGCGGCCGCTGCCGCTGCCGCGACGAGAAGAATCGGCACGACGACGAGCGGCCACAAGCGGACCTTTGCGCGAAAGAACCTCACTGCTTGCCCCACGTCTCGATTGCCTGGCGCGATGGAAACGTCGGCGCCGAGCAAGGCGCGGTCGTGACAGTCATATACAGCTCCCCAGTTGGAGGCGACGGTGCATTCGTACTTCGAACATACGGCCTCTGCGGTGGGTGCTCGTTCACATTCGCACCGGGAGATCCTCTCGCAGTCACAGTGACCGCGAGTGGTCCGTGGCGAAGGATAAAGCGCCCTCGCTCAAGGCGCGTGTCAGTCCTCGAGCAGCGCCTCCGCAGGCCAGCGCCTCACATACTCCGCGAGGCCCTCGATGTCCGCATACACCGTCGCGAAGCGATAGCCGAAGCGTCGCTCGAGCTGGTCGCGGATCTCGCCCTTCGCGTGGGCGGCGATGCGGTAGGTGAACACCGGCGCGTTCTGACTCGGGAGTCGGCCTTCGCGAGGGTGCGCGAACCGCATCGGGATCGCTCAACTGATCCCTGCGGATGATCTTGGGTTCGACGGCGACCTGCTGGTTGTCGGCCGAGAGACCGCTCTGGCCTCAGGGTACATCGATCTCCTCTGTCTGTCTGCTTCGGGCGATGTCGTGCTGATCGAGTTCAAGACGGGTCCGCAGAACCCCGACTTCCGACATGCGCTCGCGCAACTGATCGATTACGGCTCGGACCTCTGGAAGCTGTCTGTCGAGGAATTCGACCGTGGGGTCGTGCAGCGTTACCTATCCAGCGGCCGAGTGGACACGAGGTCCCGCGGGGCCACGCCATTGGCGACCGCTGTCGCGACAAGCGGCTGGAATCTCAGCGAAGACGAATTGGCAGCGCTCTTCTCGCGTCTTGGCGAGGTGCTGGCAACCGGAGACATTCACTACGTCGTCGCGGCGCAGCGCTTCACCCCATCGATGCAGACAAGCCTCGACTATCTGAATGCCACAATGCGCTACGGCAAGTTCTTCCTCGTCGAGATCGTGCAGATGCAGGGAGAGGAGCTCGTCGCACACGCCGCACAAGTGGTCTCCGCACCGCCTCGACGCTCAGCCAGCGGTACCGCAAGTCCAGCTGGGCAAGCGGATGAGGCGGCGTTCCTGACCAGCCTGTCCGACAGCGATTGCCGCGACGCGATGCGTGACGTGATCGCCGGCTGCACGGCTCTGGGTGTTGAGATGAAGTGGCGATCGCAGGGTGCATCCTTCCGGATCACCACCCCGGATCGGAGGCAACCACTGTCAATCGGGTGGGTGCTTCCCGACGACAGTCACTGGCAGGGTGCACGCTTCGCTACGTTCGGCGTCGATCCTTCCTCGCTGTCCAAGACCCCCTCCGTGGAAGTAGCTGTCACCCGCTACACGAAGCGACTCGCGGCTATACCGGGAGCGAAGCCGGTACCTTCCAAGCTGGTGGCCTACACCTTCGGAACCGACGCTCTACCCCACGCACACACAGAGATCGTCGCGGCGATCGGAGCCTTGGTCCGCGAAGTCAGCGACGACGACCCCACTGCCAGCTGACACCGCTAGGCAGCGCCAACCGCACGCTGCGGTCCCACCACCGCGCATCGCTCGCAAAGGGATCGATCGCTACGCGAGTTTGGTCCGAGCCCAACGGTCGATCCGCGCGTTGCGTCCACGGATGAAGGCCATCGACCGTGACATGTACTCGCGGTACTCGTCGACGTCGCGCATCGGGAGCGGATCGTTCTCGAAGCCCGTGAACGACAAGAAGAAGCGCACCCCGCCATCGTCTCCGATGAGGTCCTCGAGCAGGAAATGACTGACATAGCCGTCGAAGCTGCCGAACAGGTCGAAGAAGTTCCGATAGTTCTCGAGAACGTCAGCGAGTGGGCTCCCAGGGTCATCCTCGTAGTGCCGACGGATGCATTCGAGGGTGAGGTCGAACCGGTCCCTGATGCGATGACGAGTCCCTCGAGCCTGGTTGATGGTCTGACGCCACTTCCCATTCACGTGCGCGGCGAACGGGAACACCGTGTATGCCCCGACCGTGCAGCCGAGGTCGTAGAACGCGGTCATCTCCGGTTCGGGAATGTCCTGGACGACCTCGACCAAGCGCGCCGGCCGCGTCCAATACGAATACGTGTGCGAGATGGAATCGCTTGAGAGCCAGAAGTCGCCGAGCGCCGACCGATGACGAAGCCTCGCGTCAAGCTCGAACATCCGCCCGTCGGGTAGCGCCTTCCCCCACAGGAGACGGTGATACCGACGAAGCGTAGCGCTGTGGCTATCCGGATCCTTCCCGCCTGCATCCGTTCGAACATCGAAGGTTGTGTCGATCAAGTCCGCTGGCACATTGCTCACGGTAGCCCTCAACCAGTGCAGCTGCGGTCGCTACCGGTGTGAAGCGCGGCGCCCGCGTGCCATCTCATACGCGCAATGACCGCAGGAGGATCGATTGGCGCCGCGTGAAACTGGCAGCCTGATGTCTACGGCACCAAGAGGGCCTGAACGACCCAGAATGTGGCTGCTACGAGCAGCGCGACCATGAGCGTGACCCCAACTAGGGAACCCCAAGCGACGCCCGTGCCCGCCAGCACCGCAACCTCGGCGTCTCGAGGTGATTCTGGCGCAGCGGCTATCTGCTGGGCGCAGATGCTCGGAGCGCCCACCGCTCAGGCAGCGCGCGGGGCTGCGGACGAGTGGCGGCGGAACCGAGCCAGCTCTATCAGTCGCTGAGCAACGCCTCCGCCGGCCAACGTCGCACGTACTCCGCGAGACCCTCGATGTCGGCGTACACCGTGGCGAATCGATAGCCGAAGCGTCGCTCGAGCTGGTCGCGGATCTCATCCTTTGCCGACCGGGCGATCCGATACGTGAACACGGGCGCGTTCTCGGTTGGCAGCCGTCCTTCGCGCGCATGCGCGAATCGCATCGGGATGGAGGTGACTTCTCGCAGTTGCGCCGCCGTCCACGATCGAGTGTCGCGGCCAAGGGAGTAGCCGTCCGGTGAGTCGATCGGCACGCCGTCGAGCAAGAAGGCGGCATTCTGGGCGGAGATCCGTCCGTGGAGGGCGGGAGGACGCCAGATCTTCCGGCCGAGACCCGTTCCCCAGTTGACGTAGCGGCGTGCGTGGTCGGAGTCGAGAAAGTGCCAGCGCGGACGGTTCGCATTCCACTGTGAGTTGAGTTGCACCGGCCGGTTCTTGTCACTGAACACGAGAAGACGGGCGTCCTGATCGTCGGTCTTCCCGTCGCGTGCGACCGCGAACCATGCGGCGATCAGTGGATTGAAGCTGACATCCAGCAGTCGCGTGGGCACGCCGACGTGCTGCATCTGCGCAAACAGCTGCAGAGCGGGGATGCCGTCGAGCCGCCAGTCGATCCGCGCACGTCGCAGCAGTCGCTTCTCCGCAGCGACCAGCTCAGCCTCGGTAGGGAATCGACCGACCGAGGTCGCGATCGTTCGGGACAGCGAACTGTGCAGGCCCCACGAAGCATCCGATTGACCGCGCCAGACGAACGCATCGCTCGCGTACATGCCCGTCAGCTCGTTGATCGCGGCTTGGAGCTCGACCCAGCTGCCGATGTGCAGTTCCCAGGGTGCGAAGAGCGCGGTGGCATCCACATGCAGTGTCACGAGGTGATCCTGTCAGATGGGCGAGTCTAGGGTCGCGCGCCGCGCCACGCGCTCTACAGCTGCGCGCAGGAACCGCTGCGGAGCGAACCCGGGAAGTGTGCGGCGGATGTCATCCCACGACTGTTCCAGCGGCATCGCGCGGTGGCGTGTGCCGTACAGCGCGGCGACGGCCGACGTTCGGCTTCGCCCTTCGGCGCAATGCAGGAACACCTGCCGGCCCTCATGGCGAAGCGCGGCCACGGCATCCGCTGCCTCGGCGAGAACAAGATCGAGATTCGCGTTCCGGCTATCCTGATCGACCAGCCACACCTGCACGTGCTCCGACCGGGCGGGCACCTGCCTGCGTCCGACGCGGCACAGCGACACGACGGCATCCACCTCGGCCGGCAGCCGGTCGAGCGCCGCGAGCGAGCCGATCCACACTCCGCGGTCGTGCGGGTGGCGGAACAGGAAGTCGCTCCCCGCATAGACGGTCGCGCGGTCGGCATTCGGCCAGCCCTCGCGATCGCATCGACCATGGCGGGCGGCGAGGCACGCGAGTCGCGTGAGTTCGTTCGCGTCGACACCCGGCCATCCGTGCAGACGACGCTTGAACGACAGGGGGAGTGCCGAACCGCCCCAGACCGCGCCGGCGAGCGATCCGGCGATCGCGGCCACCGTGTCGGTGTCCCCGCCGCCGCGGACGGCTCGTTCGAGTGCGTCGCGCAGTGACGTCGCGCCCGTGATCGCAGCCAGCGCAGCCTGGAGCGCGCGGACGACCCACCCGTTCCCCGAGCGGAAGTCGCGCGGGTGGATGCCGGGTGCAGTCGCCTCGTCGATGAGCCGCGCCCAGCGCGACCGGCGCTCGACGGGCAACCAGGCGAGCGGGGCGCGGGCGTTGAGCTCGCCCGTGATGACAGCGTGTCGGATCGCCAGGCACCAGATGACGCATGCGTCCACGTTGTCGACCTCCCAGTGGGTCACCTGCGCGAGTCGGCCCGCGGCGAGGGCAAGCTCTTCGCCAGAGCGGTCGAGGTAGCCGAGCGCGACGGGTCCGGTGCGCATGAGCGATCCGTTCCCTGCACTGCGCCCGGTGCGGTGGTGCAGGCTTTCGGATGCGGCCCGTGCGGCGGCCTCGCCCGTGTCGTCGCCCAGCCGGTTGAGGACTGCGCGCGTCTGTGTGCCGACGTCCTTCGCCGTGCGCGCCCATGCTCGCCAGTCGGAGACGATCGCGGTGATCGCGTCGGAGTCCTCCAGCGTGCGTCCCTTTGCGAGCTGTCGCAGGATCGGCATGGCCATGCTGGTGTCGTCGGTCCACTCGCCGACGGCGTGACCGAAACAGCCCACGCCGAACTCCGGCGTCACACTGTCGGGCAGAGCAGGGCCGAACTCGTACTGCGATCCGAGGGCATCGCCGGCCGCAGAGGCGAGGACGACGCCCACGGCGCGGTCGAGCTGTTGAGCGGAGAGATGCATCAGCGGGTTCCTTCCACTTCGCTCAGACCGAGCGCCTGACGGGCTCGGGTGTACTTGCTGTTCAGACGCGCCTTGACGCTGGGGTGCAGCTTCTGCAGGCGGGCGGGATCGGTGTTGTCATCGATGTCTGCGGCCTTCACTGCCCGCGCCCGCGGGTCGGCGGCGATTCTCGCGTAGTACTCGTCGCTCGAGAACTCCGGCCGCCGAGTGAGGAGGGCGACGAGGGCGAGGACGTTCGGGTGGATGCCGGCCGCCCACAGGTCGTCCAGCGTGAGGTCGGTGTCTTCGACGACGTCGTGCAACCAGGCCGCGCAGTGCTCGAGCGGGTTGGCAGCCCGGTCGAAGCGGGCCGCCACGCGGGCGGGGTGGGTGATGTACGCGGCGCCCGACTTGTCAGTCTGCGCGCGATGCGCCACCACCGCGATGCTGCGGGCGAGGGCTACTTGGATGCCGGCATCCCATTCGTTCTTATGAGCCGCCACCGTCGTGCCGGTCGGCAGCAAGGGGTGCGGGATGGGGAGGTCGAGCACGCCCAGGTGGGCAGGGAACTCGGTGCGATCGTAGAAGAACTGCCACAGGCCATCGACGGGCGCATCGCCGAGGCAGGTGTAGATCGCCTTCGGGGAGTCGTCGCCGGGGTCGAGGGGGATCGAGACGACCGCTCCTGTGAAGGACTCTCCGATATCGGGAAGGTCGCCGTACTTCTGGCCGTCGAGCGGACCCCCGAACAGGGCGCACGGGATCGTTCCGCGAATCTCTTTGCTCATCATCTTCTCCTCATTTTTAGCGCGAACTTGATCTAAAAAGAGCATGCACCCCACCTCGGACATTGCGCAAGAATGCGCTAAATTGAGCAGGTGACGGAGTATCGCGACAGCTCGGGAAAGCGACTCGACGACTATCCGCAGCCTTCGGTCGCGGTGGACACTGCAGTGCTCACGGTCACCCGCGAGGGTCTCGCCGTGGTTCTCGTGCGAACCGGGGAGGGCGACACCGAGTGGCGACTGCCGGGGACATTCCTCCGCGAGGGGGAGACGCTACGTGCAGCGGTGCTGCGATCTCTGCGGGTGAAGGCAGAGATCGAGGGCCTTCGCCCGCGACAGCTTCACGTATTCGACGCCCCGCACCGAGATGACCGTGGGTGGGTGCTGTCGGTCGCGCACGTCGACGTCGTCCGCGCCGACCAGCTGCCCGCATCGGAACGGCGTCTGCTCGCGGGCGTCGATGATCTGCCGGACCTGAAGTACGACCACAGGGAGATCGTCGCGTTCGCCGTCGACGCGCTCCGCGCCGAATACCGCGATGCGCCGGACCCCGCCGGACTTCTGGAGACACCGTTCACGATGCGCCAGCTCCGGCTCGTGCACGAAGCGGTCGTGGGGGAGCGGCTTCTTCCGGATACGTTCCGCCGCGCGATGGCATCGCAGCTGTGCGCGACGGGGGAGGTGCGCGTCGAGGGCCGCGGGCGGCCTGCGGAGCTGTTTCAGCGGGCGTGAAGCGCGGTCCGCCGCGACGATGTCGCAATGCGGTCGATCCGTGTGACGATGCACGTCCGCGGGCGTCGCGGAGTTATTCACGGCGATCAGTGGGGTACCAAGAGCGCGATCATCCGTACCATCGTCGTCGGGGCGTTCTGGGGTCTGCCCCCATCCCGGCGACATGCACATGTTTCGCATGGTCGCCGGCGAGATCGATTCAGCTGATCCCGTCTGCGTGTGGGAGGCATTCATGATCGACCGGCGCTTTGCTGTGCCCGCCATTCTGCTCGTCGGAGCGCTCGGCCTCGCTGGCTGCGCGGGTCCTGCCACACGGGCTAGTGACGCCGTTCCGGCGGTCACCGCGTCATCCTCTCCGGTGGAGGAGTCCGCTTCCGGCCGAGAGACTGCCACCATCGAGGCGTTCGTGAAGGCGGCTCACGACGTCGACAACGACTACGACGCTGCGCTCGCGCACACCTCGCCCGGGTCGCTCGCGGAGCGATACCTGATGCACCTGAAGGCCTCTCACACGGCGCTCAAGGCGAACGGCGACTACTACGACGACGGGGTTCAGCCGTCTCTGTCGGTGGACGACGGGGTCGCATCGGTGACCTACCCGGATGGTCAGTCGTACGAATGGTCCGACTTCGAGTTCGATGACAACGGGCTGATCTCCACCTTCTCCAACCCAGGTGGCTCACTTGACGACGTCCTCTGGGATGGTCAGCCGTGGTCGGCCCAGGGCGGTGGCGCTACGGTCGAGCGGGTCTCTGCGTATCGCTCGAGCTCGGGCCTCCTCACCGTTGTGCTGAAGGTCACGGCGGCTGACAACCCCGTCAGCGTGTACTCCTTCAACGCCACGTACGCCGCCTCGGACGGCATCCAGTACACGTCTTCTATGGATGGTTCAGAGCCGTCCGCAGACATCCAGGTTGGATCGGCCGGGTACGTGGTCGTGACGTTCCCGGAGGCTCCGTTCGGCGGTGTACTTCGCCTCGAGGTCACCAACCCGATCACCTACGACCGAGCTGTCGTGGAAGTCCCCATCGCCTGACGAGGAGAACACAACGTGACGAAATCAATACGCGGCGTGCTGGCGTCGACCCTCGTGGTGAGCATGCTCGCCCTCGGCGCATGCTCGGGAGCAGCCGGTGCGCCCGCGACATCTGTATCCGCCTCCGCGAGCCCCTCGGGCGCTGCCATCGAAGTCGACGAGAGCCTTCTCACCGTCGACATTCGACTTGCCCGGACCTTGCTCGACCCCGACGCGACGCTTACCGATGAACAGATCGTCGACGCGGCCGCAGGCAAGGGCATTACCGCAACGGTGGAAGGCGACACTGTCGTCTACACGATGACGAAGGCTCACCGAGATGAGATGCTCACTCAGATGCGCGCCTCCGCCCAATCGAGTGCCGATGAACTGGCCGCCGACGACTCGAACTCGGTGACCGATGTCGAGTTCAACGAGGCGATGACAGACTTCAAGGTCACCGTCGACGGCTCGCGGTACTCACAGCTCGAGAGCTTGCTCGTCATCGGTTTCTATCTGCAAGGCGCGCTTTATCAACAGTTCGCCGGCACCGCGGTCGACGACGTTGACGTCAGGGTCGAGTTCGTCGATGGCGCCACAGGCGCGGTGCTCAACACCGGTTCGTACCAGGAATGGCGGAGCAAGATCCAGGGCGGATGACACGCCTCACCCGACCCACGCCCGGCACAGCTTCTGCGAGAATCGCACGGCCACCTGACCGCAGCGCGCAACACCATGCGCGCGCGCCAGCCGCCTGACGAGGACAGCAAGGACCGCCATGGACTTCACCTCCACTGACTCCCTCGACGGCGACGTGATCGAGCGTGCGTTCACGCTGGGCGACATTCCCGGCATCCTCTGGACGCCCTCCACAGCGAGCGCCGACACGCCGGCGCCCATAATCCTGCTCGGGCATCCGGGTGACATCGGCCGGATGCATCCGCGTCTCGCTGCCCGCGCCCGCAGCGCTGCCGCCGACGGCTTCGCGGCCCTCACGATCGAGCTGCCCGGTGGGCCGGGGCGTACGCCGCTCGTCGAGGTCGAGCGGGCGCGCGCCGATCTGCGCCGAGCCCTGCAGGCGGGCGAGCCGGTCACCCCCGACGTGATCGACCGCCTCATCCTGCCGCTCGTCGAGCGGGCCGTGCCCGAGTGGCAGGCGACGATGGAAGCCGTTCTGTCGCTCGACGAGATCGGCGGCCCGGTCGGATTCTCGGGCGGGGTGATCGCGATCGCCGTGCGGCTCGCCGCCGTCGACCAGCGGGTCCGCGCCGCGGCGCTGTTCGCGGGCAGCTTCGTCCCCACCGCGACCCTGACCGACGCCGCACAGGTGACGATTCCGCTGCACGTCCTGCTGCAGTGGGACGACGAAGGCAACGACCGGCAGCAGGCGCTCGATCTGTTCGACGCGCTCGGCTCTGCCGACAAAACGCTCGAGGCCAACATGGGCGGTCACACCGGCGTGCCGCCACATGCGGGGGAGTCCGCGGCCCGCTTCTTCGCGCGGCACCTCCGCGCGACGGAGTGAACGTTGCCCGCTCGACTCATCGAGCCCTGCCGTACCGAGTGTCGTGACCCGGGCGTAGCGTGAAGCCGCGCGCGAAATAGGGGCAGGCTCCGCGCGTTCACGCGACACTTCGAGGGGGAAGACATGAGCGAGTCAGACACACCCGAGCGGATCACTCCGGCACAGTTCCATCGCGCACCGGACGTCGCGGCGTGGCGCGTCACCGCCACCGGCCCGCAGGCCGTCTTCGCAGCGACCTCGCTCGCGCACGCTGCACGGCTCGTGGCGCCGACGGTCGACGCGGCGGAGCGCGCCGGCATCGACCCCGACATCGATCTGCGCGCCGAGGCGGTCATCGTGCGCATCCCCGACCGCGACTTCGGTGGCATCCCCGCGACGGCGACGCAGTTCGCGGCCGATGTCGCGCGCGCCGCGGCCGAGCTGAAACTCGTCGCCGATCGCACGCGCGTGCAGTCGATCGGCATCTACGTCGCCCAGCACTCTCAGACCGACACCCGGCCGTTCTTCCGCGCCGCCCTCGGCTACGACGATCTGAGCGACACCGATGCCGTCGACCCGCTGCGCTGTGGCCCACAGCTGGCGTTCAACCCGATCACCGGTGACGCGTCGGGCCGAGGTCGCACCCACTTCGACGTCTTCGTGCCCGCCGACCAGGCACAGGCGCGAGTGGATGCCGCGCTCGCCGCCGGCGGCCGCCTCGTCGACGAGTCGCACGCGCCGGCCTGGTGGTCACTCGCATCACCCGACAACCACGGGGTCGACATCGCCTCGTGGACCGACACGCACGAGTGACCTCGGCCGCTATGCCGCCCGTGATCGCACGTCGCGCAGCGCCTCTTCGAGATCAGGATGGGCGAACGCGAATCCGCGCGCGGACAGCACGGCCGGCAGCACCCACCGGCTCTTCACGACCAGCTCGGGTTCGGTGCGCAGCGCCCACATGCCCAGTTCCAACATCCACCGGCGGGCGGGCAGCCCCACGCGCGCGCCGACAACCCGGCGCAGCGTGCGCATCAGCGTGCGATTGTCGGTGGGGTTCGGCGACGCGATGTTGACCGGGCCGGTCACCTGCTCGTCGTCCCGGATGAAGCGCACCGCCGCGACGACGTCGTCGATGTGCACCCAACTGAACTTCTGACGGCCGCCCGTGCGGTGCCACGGCGCCCGATCGTCGCCCGTCGGATGCTCGCCGATGCCGCGGTAGCGGTGGTGCGGCGGGCACCATCCATCGAACTGGGTGCCACCGAGACCGACACGCGCGAGCGTGAAGAGCGTCCGCGTCGCGGGGCCGTCGCCAATCACGATCGCCATGCGCAGAGCGACGCGCCGTGTTCCCGGGAGCGCGCCGGTGAACAGCTCCCGCTCCCACGAGGTCGCCACGTCGACCGAAAAGCCGGTGCCGATCTCGCCGGCGTCTTCGGTGTTCGGTCGGTCGGTCGAGTGTCGGTAGATGGTCGCCGTCGATGCGTTGAGCCAGAGTCGCGGCGGGCGCTCGACCGACGCGATCGCCTCGCGCAGCGCACGCGTCGTCTGCACCCGCGAGTCGAGGATCTCGCGGCGGCCCCGGTCGGTGTACCGGCAGTTCACCGACTTTCCGGCCAGATTGACGACGAGTGCGGCGCCGTCGACCGCGCGTCGGAGCGCGGCGGCATCGCTCCACCGCACGTCGCTGCGTCGACCGACGTTACGCACCGCGTAACCGTCGGCGACGAGCGCCGCCGACACCGCCCCACCGATGAATCCGCTTCCCCCGGCGATCACCGCGATCGGCTGCGACATCTGGTCCATGCCCCGAGCGTACTACGTTTCTGAACGTGTTCAGAAACGTAGTACGCCAGCATTCAGTCGATCTTTACGGCGCTCCCCGACACCACGATGCCGCCGGCCGCGGGGATGTCGACCGTGAGCAGCCCCGGCCGGCCGACGTGCGCGCCCTGCTCGATCTCGATGCGAGCCGGTGGCTGCACGGTGCCGAGCGCCCGCAGATACGCGCCGAAGGCCGCCGCGGCCGACCCTGTGGCCGGGTCCTCGGTGATGCGCCCGACCGGAAAGAGGTTGCGAGCGACGAACCGGTCGGATGCCGTGCGATGGGCGACCGTGATCGTCGCGGGCCACCCGCGGGCATCCATCAGCTCGCGCACGGCGAGCGGGTCGAAGCTGAACGCGTCGAACACATCGCGCGACTCGATCGCGATCACCGGGTGCGGGTTGCCGGCATCCGCGATGCGCGGCGGCAGCGCGGCATCCAGGTCTGCCCGGCTGAGCCCGAGCAGCCGCAGGATCTCGGTCGCATCCGGTGCCGGCAGGTCCGACACCGACGGCTCGACGCTCGTGAACGCCGCCCGCACGCCGTCGTCCGCACGGGTCACCACGATCGGAACGCGGCCCACCGGCGTCGCGAACGTGATCGTGCCCGGCGTCTCGACGAGCCCGCGCTCGACCATTGCGACCGCGGTCGCGACGGTCGCGTGCCCACAGAACGGCACCTCGGCGATGGGGGAGAAGTAGCGGATCGCCGCCGCACCGTCTGCCTCGTGCCCGACCACGAACGCCGTCTCGGCGAAGTCGACCTCGGCGGCGATGTGCTGCATCTCGGCATCCGTCAGCGCCGCGGCATCGAGCACGATCCCCGCGGGGTTGCCGCCGCTCGGGTGCGTGGTGAAGGCGGCGTAGCGCAGGATCTCGGGCATGTCGACAGCGTAGGCGGCAGCCGGGATGGTCGAGGAAGGCCGATCGCACATCCCTGGCCGCATCCGGCGTTCCGCGGCGAGTCACCGACCTGGCAAAGTGGTCGTGTGGGTCAGGACGACGGTGTCGACGAACTGTGGGTGCTGCGCCGGCGCGCGTACGGGCCCGAGGCCGACATCGCCGCAGACCCGGCGGCGCGGGCGCGACTCGCCCTGCTCGAGTCGCAACGGCAGGCACGGCGAGCGGCAGATGCCCCCGTCATCGAGGACGCCTCGCAGGATGCCGACTCCGCCGACGCCGCCGATGCCTCCGATGCCGCCGCGCCCGACACCGAGACTCCCGCTGCCGCCGAGCCGGAACCCGAGGATCCTCCGGCGCCGGCCGCCGCGGCCCCGCGTCGCCGGGTGATCGCAGCGTGCGCGATCACCGCGGTCGCGACGGTCGCGGTCGTCGTCCCGGCGACTCTCGGAGCGATCGCGTTCGCCGACCGGCCTGACGCCGTGCTGCGCCCGATCGATACCGCCGAGCCGGTGCGGTACTTCCAATCCCCCCTGGCCGAGGGAAGCCGCGTGTACGGCGACTTCTACGGCATCGACATCATCGTCGGCTCGTTCGCGCCCACCAGCGACACCTGCTTGTTCTTGCGATTCAGCGCCGACTCGGGGACCGGCGCATGCGTGCCGCGCGGCGTCGATCCCCACTTCGACGTCGCGACGCGCGACGCACCGTCCGAGGCGCGCGCCGAGTTCGGTGATGACAGCGTGCTGCGGTTCGTCGTCGCCGGTGATGACGTGCTCATCTACGTCGTGCGGCCCGGAGAACAGAGACCGACCCCCGCGCCGGTCGACGACGCCTGACGCAGAAGTCGGCGCGCAGGTCGCCGCGGGTGTCAGTGCGCGGCGTCGTACGCCTCGAGCACCGCTGCCGGCACGCGACCGCGCTCAGAGACCTCGTAGCCGTTGGCGGCGGCCCACGCGCGCACGGGGGTGTAGTCACGCTGACCGCTGCGCTTCTGCCTGCGCGAACCGGCCCCCGTGCTCGCTGAGGCGCTCCCGCCGGCGCGGGCGACCGACGCGCCGCGGGCGACCGAGCGGCCGGCGGAGAGGTACGGCTGCAACGCCGCACGCAGCGCGGCCGCGTTGTCGTCGGTCAGGTCGATCTCGTACGCGGCGCCGTCGAGTGAGAACAGCACGGTCTCGCCCTCGCCGGGCTCGAGGACGGTGCCGTCGAGGTCGTCGACGAGCTGATGCACGATTCTGCGGGCCATGGGGGTGAGCCTACTGAGAGACGCGGGGAATGCGATACGCCCTTGCGCTCGACCCGCCGACGGCGCCGCGGGTGGTCAGGGCAGCAGGCCGGCGCGGCGCGCCTTGGCGACGGCGGCGTGACGCGTGCCGGCATCCAGCTTCGCCATCGCCGACTGCAGGTACGACTTGACCGTCCCTTCGCGCAGCGTCAGCGCTGCCGCGATCTCGGCGTTGGTCTGACCCAGCGCTGCGCACGCGAGCACGTCGGTCTCGCGCGGCGACAGCCGCACGTCGAGCGGCTCGGCGGGCTCGACATGGTCGCGGGAGAGCACCGCCAGGCGATGTTCCAGCGCGGCGAGGCGCTGACGGATGCCGCTGTCGGCGACCTCGGCGCCGATCCGGCGAAGCTCGGCGTAGGTCTCACGCAGCTCTTCGCGCGTCGAGACGTCGAGACCCACGGCGACCGGGGGCGTGACAGCGGAGGGTGCAGCCGTCGCCGGGGCGGCACTCTTCGGAAGGAGCTGCAGCCGACGGTCGACTTCATCGCGCACCCGCAACTCGGTGCCGAGGTCGGCGGCGACCTGCAGCGCGGTGCGCGCGGTCTGTTCGCCGAAGGGAGACTGACCCCACGATCCGCAGTAGAGCACGCCGCGTGCACGCCCGGCGACGAGCACCGGCACGGCGAAGAGCGTCGAGATCCCCTCACCCAGGATGGCGCGGTCGTAGTCGTGGGTGATGTTGCGCGACGACCGATAGTCCAGCGCGAGCCGCGGGCGGCGCTCGACGAAGGCGCGGCCGCCGAGTCCGCGTGTGGGCTGCACGACGAGGCCGGCCAGATGGGGAGTGCGATTGCCGACCACCGAGGTCACGTCGATCGCGCCGGAGCGTTCGTAGCCGCCGAACGCGACGGGCAGCCCGGTGCGCGTGGCCAGATCGCCGACGGCACGGGTCAGCAGCTCGTCCTCGGATGCGAGGGCGCCTGACGACGCGGATGCCATCGCGTACTACCCACTTCCGGGGGTGACGACCGCGTCACCCGTTTTCGTAGCGTCGACGATACCATGCGGCCGGTCGACGATGACCGCCGCCGAGCGCACGCTCACCCCCATGAGGCAAGGAGGCCACATGTCCGGATCACCCGCCGATGCCAGCCCGCCGGGAGGCATCGATTACATCGCCGAAGAGAACGATCCGAAATTCGTCGAACTCAAGCGTCGCCACCGCAGCTTCGTGCTGCCGATGACCGTCGCGTTCCTCGTCTGGTACTTCGCGTACGTCCTGCTGTCGTCGTTCGCGACCGAGTTCATGGCCACCCCGGTGTGGGGCGCCGTCAACGTCGGCCTGCTGCTCGGCCTCGGCCAGTTCGTCACGACGTTCGCGATCACGATGGGGTACGTCTCGTTCGCGAACCGCCGACTCGACCCCGTCTCGGCGGAGATCCGCGCCGACCTCGAGAAGCAGGAGGCGAGCGCATGAGCCTCGCACTGCAGCCCTGGGAGCGCGTCGTCGCCGCGGCGACCGAGACGGCCGAGAACAACCCCGTCCTCAACATCTCGATCTTCGGGGCGTTCGTCGCCGTGACGCTGTTCATCGTCATCCGCGCCAGCCGCAACAACAAGACCGCGGCCGACTACTACGCGGCCGGGCGATCGTTCACCGGCCCGCAGAACGGCTTCGCGATCGCCGGCGACTACCTGTCGGCGGCGTCGTTCCTCGGTATCTGCGGCGCCATCGCGATCAACGGCTACGACGGGTTCCTGTACTCGATCGGGTTCCTGGTGGCGTGGCTCGTCGCGCTGCTGCTGGTGGCCGAGCTCATGCGCAACACCGGCAAGTTCACGATGGCCGATGTGCTCTCGTTCCGGTTGAAGCAGGGCCCGGTGCGGATGGCGGCCGCCATCACGACCCTCGCGGTCTGCTTCTTCTACCTGCTCGCGCAGATGGCAGGTGCCGGCGGCCTCGTGTCGCTGCTGCTCGGCATCCACGAGCAGCTCGGGCAGTCGATCGTCATCGCCGTCGTCGGCGTGCTGATGATCGTCTACGTGCTCATCGGCGGAATGAAGGGCACGACCTGGGTGCAGATCGTCAAGGCGTTCCTGCTGATCGGCGGCGCGATCGTCATGACGGTCTGGGTGCTCGCGATCAACGGGTTCAACTTCAACACGCTGCTCGAGTCGGCCGTCGCCGCCTCGGCCACCGACCCGAAGGACGCGATCCTCGCCCCGGGCCTGCAGTACGGCAAGAACCCGTGGGACTTCATCTCGCTCGCGATCGCACTCGTGCTCGGCACGGCGGGACTGCCGCACGTGCTGATGCGCTTCTACACCGTGCCGACGGCCAAAGAGGCCCGGCGCTCGGTCGTGTGGGCCATCTGGCTGATCGGCATCTTCTACCTGCTGACGCTCGTCCTGGGCTACGGTGCCGGTGCCCTGGTCGGCGCCGACGTCATCAAGGCGGCGCCGGGCGGCGTGAACTCGGCGGCGCCTCTGCTCGCGCAGGCGCTCGGCGGCCCGCTGCTGCTCGGGTTCATCTCGGCGGTCGCGTTCGCGACGATCCTCGCGGTCGTCGCCGGCCTGACGATCACGGCGGCGGCCTCGTTCGCGCACGACATCTATGCGAACGTCGTCAAGAAGGGGAACGTCCCGCCCGACGGCGAGGTCAAGGTCGCGCGGCGGACGGTCGTCGTGATCGGCATCCTCGCCGTCCTCGGCGGCATCGGCGTGCAGGGTCAGAACGTGGCGTTCCTGGTGGCGCTCGCGTTCGCCGTCGCGGCGTCGGCGAACCTGCCGACGATCCTCTACTCGCTGTTCTGGCGTCGGTTCACGACGCGCGGTGCGGTCTGGAGCATGTACGGCGGCCTCGCCGCGGCGATCATCCTGATCGTCCTCTCGCCCGTGTTCTGGGGCACCGAGACGAGCGTGTTCAAGAACGTCGGCACGGCGATCTGGCCGCTCAACAACCCCGGCATCGTGTCGATCCCGCTCGGGTTCTTCCTCGGGTGGCTCGGTTCGGTGACGAGCACGAAGCCGGAGGATCCGAAGAAGGCGGCCGAGATGGACGTCCGCTCGCTCACCGGCTACGGCGCCGAGAAGGCGGTCGAGCACTGAGCGCGGCCTGACATGAGCGACGACCCCGGGCGGTGCCTGCGCCGAGGGTCGTCGCCGTTTCCGCGGCCGGCCTACCCGCCCGCGGAAGTCCTACCCGGCCGCCTCGAGAGATGCCTCCAGGTCGAGCAGGAAGCGCTTGCGCTCGGGGTGCCCGCCGTACTCGCCGATCGACCCGTCGCTGCGCACGACGCGGTGCGCCGGCACGATGATCGAGATCGGCGTGCGCGCGCACGCCGATCCCACGGCGCGGTTCGCCCCCGGCGAGCCGGCGGTGATCGCCACTTCGGCATACGACGCCGTCTCGCCGTACGGGATCGCGCAGACCGCCGCGAGCGCGGCGCGCGCGAAGCCCGTGACGGTGCCCAGATCGAGGGGCACGTCGAAGGCGCGACGGATGCCGTCGAAGTACTCGTCGAGCTGGGCTGTCACGGCGGCTGTCGCCTCGGCATCCGGCTCGGGGACGACCCGCAGCGACGCGGCGGCGGCAGCCAGCGCGTCGTCGGCGGCGCCGCGGCGGACCTCGAGCACGTCGAGCACGGCGAGGCCGCGGCCGGTCACGACGACGAGCGCTTCACCGATCGGAGTCGGGTGCACCGTGAAGGCGACACGGCCTCGGCCGGAATCGGCGGGTGTAGGGGGAGCCATGGCACCCATGATGCCCGCCGTGCCCTCCACCGATCGCCCGCGAGGGGCGATCGGTGGAGGAATCACGTCGACCTCGCGCCTGGGGAGGGCGCAATGAGCGCGAGCGATGCGCAGGGGAGGCGAACACGGGGAAACCCCGGCGTGCTGACCGACAACCGGCCGAGCGGCGCCTAGGGTGTCTCGTGTGTGGCGAGCAGACGGTGGCGCCGTGCGCGGCGTGGATGAGTCCGAGTACGGGCATTCGACGACCCCTGCCGAGCCGCCGCCCACGGGCCGGCTGTTCGAGCAGCAGCTGTTCGAACCGGGGGTCACGGTGAGTCACGTCGCCCAGCCCGAGCGCAACCGGCTGCGCGAGGAAGCGTCGCAGCTGGGCGGACGCTCCACACTGCTGCACTACACGGATGCCGGCGATGCGGGCATCGACATCACGAAAGCCCACCCCGGCAGCCTGCCCCAGTTCATCACCGGGCGCGCGACGCTGCTGTCGAACCTCTTCCGCGACGAGGTCGCCCTGCGGACGGCGCGTCTGGCGGCCGAGCGCATCGCGGCGAAAGACGTCGAACTGCGCACCGCGCGCGGGCTCGACACCGTGCATCTCGCCGTCGCGATCGCCGCCTGGCGGATGGGCGGCGTCTCGTACGCGGCGCCCGTGCTGCTGCGGCCCCTC
>Ga0160441_100423_pt1 | contig 34169 bp, 33 predicted proteins | sample HID1971K_E1MG_FD_108260 | JGI IMG/M metagenome (GOLD analysis project Ga0160441, IMG submission 108260) | Enriched millipede-associated microbial communities from UW Madison campus, WI, USA - HID1971K_E1 MG | ecosystem: Host-associated > Arthropoda: Insects > Digestive system > Unclassified ... | reverse complement strand
GGCGTTGATGCGCTGGATCCACAGGCGGCGGAAGTCGCCCTTGCGCTTGCGACGGTCACGGTACGCGTAGACGAGCGAGTGGGTGACCTGCTCCTTCGCCTTGCGGTACAGGCGCGAACGCTGTCCGCGGTAACCGGAGGCGCGCTCGAGGATGACGCGACGCTTCTTGTGGGCGTTGACGGCCCGCTTGACTCTAGCCATTTCTGATTCTTCCTAGTGTTCTCTGAAACTCAGGGTCCGACGCGGCTCAGAGGCCGAGGAGCTTCTTGGCGACCTTGGCGTCACCCTTGGCCAGGACCTGCTCCTGGTCGAGGCGACGGGTGCGGCGGGTCGACTTACCCTCGAGGTTGTGGCGGAGGTTCGCCTGCTGCTTCATGATCTTTCCGCTACCGGTGACCTTGAAGCGCTTCTTGGCACCCGAGTGGGTCTTCTGCTTCGGCATGTCTCTATCCTTCGTTGTGGTTCCCGCCGGGCGGGAGTCTGTGGGGCGTCAGTCCGCGGCTGCGGACGGCGCGGTTGCGGCGGCGTCTGCCACCGGAGCGTCTTCGGAGACCTCGGCGCCGGTACGCGCCTGGCGTGCCGCCTCCTTCTTCGCATCACGCTGGGCGTTCTGCTCGGTCTTGACCTCGGACTTGTTCTTGTGCGGCGCGACCACCATGACCATGTTGCGACCGTCGATCGTGGGGTTCGATTCCACGGTGCCGAACTCGGCGACGTCCTCGGCGAACTTGCGCAGCAGGCGCACGCCCTGCTCGGGACGCGACTGCTCGCGACCGCGGAAGAGGATCATGGCCTTGACCTTGTCGCCCGCCTGCAGGAATCCCTCGGCGCGCTTGAGCTTGGTCGTGTAGTCGTGCGCCTCGATCTTCAGACGGAAGCGGACCTCTTTGAGAACCGTGTTGGCCTGGTTGCGACGTGCTTCCTTGGCCTTCTGCGCGGTCTCGTACTTGAACTTGCCGAAGTCCATGATCTTGACCACGGGCGGCTTCGAGTTGGGGGCGACCTCGACGAGGTCGAGATCTGCTTCCTGAGCGAGGCGCAGCGCGACCTCGATACGGACGACGCCGACCTGCTCACCCGCGGGGCCGACGAGGCGGACCTCGGGGACGCGGATGCGGTCATTCGTGCGGGGATCGCTGATGCGGAACTCCTCTGTCGTACGGGTGGATGCCCCGGGCACGGGAGTGCGTCGGGCGAGAGCTTCACTCATCCACCCCGCGCAGTGCTGAGACTGCGGGAAGTTCTGCACCCGGCATCCACCTGCGTGGCTACCCCGTGGAACGGGGCGGAGTGCGAGACCCGGTAGCCTGGAGCGGCAAGCGCGGGTGGGATGTGATCCACTTTCGATCCGGAGCAGAACACTCCGGTGCGCGACAAGTCTAGCAGAAAGCCACTCGTGGACACGACCAGCCCTTCCCCTGCCCCGCACGACGACGAGCGTCTGGCTCGCTGGGAGGAGCAGGAGCGCGCCGCGGCTGCCGCCTCGCGCGACATCGCGGACGTGCCGGCGGTCGAGATCATCACGACGGCGGCCGTGCACCTCATGAGCGCGGCGGCCGTCAAGGTCGGTCTCGCAGAGGAGCCCGAGACGCAGACCGACCTCGACGAGGCGCGCAAGCTGATCAACGCGCTCGCGGGACTCATCACCGCGGGTGCCCCCGAGATCAGCGACATGCACGCGCGATCGCTGCGCGACGGGCTGCGATCGCTGCAGCTCGCGTTCCGCGAGGCGTCCGTCATCCCCGACCCGATCGGCAAGGGCCCCGGCGAGAAGTGGACCGGCCCCGTCACCTGAGGCAGAGCGCCGGTGCGCTCAGCCGCGCTCAGGCGCGGACGAGCTTGACGGTCAGCGAATCGACGAGCACGGCGATGCGGTCATCGGAAGCCCAGCGGGCAGCGAGGCGCTGCAGGATCGCGTCGAGCTCGCCCTGATCGAGACCGTCGACGAGGTGCAGGCGCACGATGAGCTCGGGGCCGCGCAGGCGCCCGGTCGGGTCGCCGGGGGCGACCGAGAGGTCGAGCACGCCGAGTTCTGAGCCGATCGAGTCCTGCAGACCCGCGAAGACCTCGGGCGACAGATGTGCGGGCACCCACGGTTCACCCTGCCCGATCGCCCACACCGCGGGGCGACGCAGCACGAACTCGGTGGCGGATGCCGGGTCGATCACGATCAGATCGGTGTCGTCCGCCGCGGCCGACAGCGCCGTGCGGATGCCGTCGGCAGGAACCGGTCGCGCCCGCGGATCCCACGTGCTCATCGCGTCGACCGACGTGAACACCGGCAGCACCTTGCGCCCGTCGGGCGCTGCGACGGTGACGATCGACAGCTCCTGCGTCTTGTCGACGGCGAGGCCCGACGGGGCCGTCCCGACGTCTCCCGCGTCGGCCACGAGCGGGATCAGCAGACGCGCCGCGCGGTAGGCGTCGACGACGGCCGCCGCGCCGCCGTCACCCGCGCGGAAGGCGACCAGGGCGGCGAGCAGTGCCGGGTCGGCAGACCCGTCGTCGGCGGCGTGCGGGTTGGGCTCGAAGCTGCGCCCCTCCCACGGCACGCCGGCGCTGTCAGCCGGCTGCGACATCCAGTGCCTCGGCGAGCGTGAACGCGCCCGCGTAGAGGGCCTTGCCCACGATCGCTCCCTCGACGCCGAGCGGCACGAGTTCGCGCAGCGCGGCGATGTCGTCGAGGTTCGAGATGCCGCCCGACGCGACGACGGGGCGGGTCGTCCGCGAGGTCACTTCGCGCAGCAGATCGATGTTCGGCCCCTGCAGTGTGCCGTCCTTCGTGACGTCGGTGACGACGTACCGGCTGCAGCCGGCCTCTTCGAGGCGCTCGAGCACCTCCCACAGGTCGCCGCCCTCACGCGTCCAGCCCCGCGCCGCGAGCGTCGTGCCGCGCACGTCGAGGCCCACCGCGATCGCCTCGCCGTAGCGGCTGATCACATCGGCGGCCCATTCCGGGTTCTCGAGCGCGGCCGTGCCGAGGTTGATGCGCGAGGCACCCGACTCGAGCGCCGCCTCGAGCGTCGCGTCGTCGCGGATTCCACCCGAGAGCTCGACCTGCACGCCGCGCAGCTGCTTGATGACCTTGCGGATGACGCCCGTGTTGGTGCCGCGACCGAACGCGGCATCGAGGTCGACGAGATGGATCCACTGCGCCCCGTCGCGCGCCCAGGCCAGCGCCGCGTCGACGGGATCGCCGTAACTCGTCTCGGTGCCCGCTGCGCCCTGGGTCAGACGGACCGCCTTGCCCCCAGCGACGTCGACGGCGGGAAGGAGGATCAGTTCGGGGGTCGACGCGAAATCGTTCATGGCTCCAGGAAGGGATCGGCTCGGCCACGGACGGGTGGCGGCGCTGAGAGTTGTGACGCAGAGAGACTACCGCGGCAGCGCGCCGATCCAGTTCGCCAGCAGGCGGATGCCCGCCGCCCCGCTCTTCTCGGGGTGGAACTGCGTCGCCGACAACGGCCCGTTCTCGACGGCCGCGAGGAACGGCGCGCCGTAATCGCACCAGGTCAGGGCGGGGGCGCGGAACGGTCGCATCGTCTCCAGGGTCCAGTGCTGGGCGGCGAAGGAATGCACGAAGTAGAAGCGCTCGTCCTCGATGCCCTCGAACAGCACCGAGCCGGCATCCGGCCGCACGGTGTTCCACCCCATGTGCGGCAGCACCGGCGCGTCGAGCTCGGTGACGGCGCCGGGCCACTGGGCCATGCCGGGAGTGTCGACCCCCCGCTCGACGCCCTCTTCGAACAGCACCTGCATGCCGACGCAGATCCCGAGGACGGGCCGCCCGCCGGCCAGGCGCCGTTCGATGAGCTCGTCACCGCGACTGCTCCGGAGCGCCGTCATCACGGCGCGGAAGGCGCCCACTCCGGGGACGACGAGTCCGGCGGCATCCTGCACGAGCCCGCGATCGGAGGTGAGCCGCGCGTCGGCCCCGGCGGCGACGAGCGCCTTGACCGCCGAGTGGACGTTGCCCGACCCGTAGTCGAGGACGGCGACCAGCGGCCGTTCCTCCGCCGACGGCGCAGCGGTCACAACGCACCCTTGGTACTGGGGATGCCGACCACGTGCGGGTCGAGAGCCTTCGCCTGGCGGAACGCGCGCGCGAATGCCTTGTACTCGGCTTCGGCGATGTGGTGCGGGTCACGCCCGCCGAGGAGGGTGACGTGCACCGTCATCCCCGCGTGGAAGGCGATCGCCTCGAAGGTGTGACGGACGAGCGACCCCGTGAAGTGACCGCCGACGAGGTGGAACTCGTACCCCTCGGGCTCGCCGGAGTGCACGAGATACGGCCGGCCGCTGATGTCGACGACCGCCTGGGCAAGTGCTTCGTCGAGCGGCACGAGTGCGTCACCGTAGCGCGAGATGCCGGCCTTGTCGCCGAGGGCCTGGCGGATCGCCTGGCCGAGGACGATCGCGACGTCCTCGACGGTGTGGTGGGCGTCGATGTCGGTGTCGCCCGAGGCTCGCACGGTCAGATCGGTGAGCGAGTGCTTCGCGAACGCGGTCAGCAGGTGGTCGAAGAACGGCACGGTCGTGTCGATGTGGCTCTGCCCGGTGCCGTCCAGGTCGAGCTCGAGCTCGACGGTCGACTCACTCGTCGCGCGACGGATCGACGCGGTGCGGGGGCTCTCGTCACTCATGGTGCCGAGTCTACCGAGCGGGGGTCAGGGCCGGGCGCCGCCGTCACCGAGCGACGCGAGGGCGTCGAGGAAGGCGGTCGACTCGGCCGCGGTGCCCGCCGTCACGCGCAGGCTGCGGGCGATGCCGACGTCGCGGATCAGCACGCCGCGGTCGTACAGCGCCTGCCACGTCGCGGCCGGGTCGTCGACGCCCGCGAAGAGGACGAAGTTGGTCCAGCTCTCGAAGGGCTCGTAGCCGAGGGCGTCGAGCGTCGCCGAGATCCGATCGCGCTGCGCGACGATCTCGTCGACCATCGCGAGCATGGCCGGCGCGTGCCGCAGCGCCGCCGCGGCAGCCGCCTGGGTCAGTGCGCTGAGGTGGTACGGCAGGCGCACCAGCCGCAGGGCGTCGATGAGCGCAGGATCTGCCGCGAGATACCCCACGCGCGCACCCGCGAACGCGAACGCCTTGCTCATCGTGCGCGAGACGACGAGCCGCTCGCGCCCCGGCAGAAGCGTCAGCGCCGATCGCGAGTCACGCGGCGCGAACTCCTGGTAGGCCTCGTCGACGACGACGATGCCCTCCGTGGCGTCGTAGACCGCCTCGATGACGTCGATGCCGAGCGGTGTGCCGGTCGGGTTGTTCGGCGCGCAGAGGAAGGTGATGTCGGGCGCCGCCGTCTCGATCTGGGCAACGGCATCCTCGGGCGTGAGGGTGTAGTCGACACCCCGCGCGCCGGAGACGTACTCGGCACCGGTCGCGCGGGTGAGCAGCGGATACATCGAGTAGGTCGGCGCGAAGCCGAACGCCGTGCGGCCCGGCCCCCCGAACGCCTGCAGAACGTGCTGCAGCACTTCGTTCGAACCGTTCGCCGCCCAGATCTGGTCGGGGACGAGCCCGTGGCCGAGATAGTCGGCGAACCCTTCGCGCAGCAGGGTGAACTCGCGGTCGGGGTAGCGATTGATCTCGCGCAGGGCGTGCGCGATCGAGTCGAGGATGTCGTCGGCGACGTCTTCGGGCACCGAGTGGGTGTTCTCGTTGACGTTCAGCGCGACGGGGAGGGCGGCCTGCGGCGCCCCGTAGGGCGTCAGACCGCGCAGGTCGGGACGAAGGGGAAGGTCTTCGAGGCTCGCACTCACGCCCCCAATCGTACGGGTGCGTCGATCACCCGACCCGCGGGGCGGGTCACGAGCCGTCAGCGGCCGGCTGTGTACTCGAGCGGTACGGCGAGGCTCTGCCCCGCCTCGAGACCGGCGGAGGACAGCGCGTTCAATCGCATGATCGCGTCGACGACGTCGCGCGGGTCTTCCTGGGGCGCGACATCGGCGGCGATGGACCACAGCGTGTCGCCCGGCATGACGGTGACGCGATCGAACGTGCCGGCAGGTGCGCTGGTCTCACCCGATGCGAGGGCGCCGCCGCCCGAGACGATCGCGATGCTGAGCGCCACGACAGCAGGCGCCGAGGCGAGAGCCGCCAGAACACGTCGCCCGCGCGTCGTGAGGCGCAGCCGGGTCGGGCTTGGGAACGCGGGGCCGTGCGCCAGCGAGGCGCCGGCGGTGGCGGTGATGTCGATCGTGGTCATCGTGTCCTCCTAGGGGGAGCCTCTGATGTCGAGAGATTCGCATCCGACTCTCGGCCGGGAGAGCCGGATGCGAAGTTCTCTTCCGAAGCTATCTTCGAGTGTGTGAAGCTGTCAAGTGGTACCGGATCGCAGATCAATCGAACGCGACACGCGAACGCCTGCCACCTTTCACCGTCGACACCGGATACGGTTTCGATAACCAGACCCCATCACCTACCTCCGACATTCGAAGAAGAGAGCCGGTCGGGGGCGCGAAACGAGGAGCGAGATGGACGGCAACGCCACCCCCCGAGAGAAGCCGCAGACGCGCCGGCGGCGCAGCCTGAGCGACAAGCAGCTCGCGATCCTCGAAGTGATCCAGCGCTCGATCGCCCGGCACGGCTACCCGCCGAGCATGCGCGAGATCGGTGACGCGGTGGGCCTGAAGTCGCTGTCGAGCGTGACCCACCAGCTGAACCAGCTCGAGCTGAGCGGCTACCTGCGTCGCGACGCCGGCAAGACGCGCGCGATGGAGGTCCTGATCGACCTGCCCGGCTCGGCGGCCGAGAATCCCGCCGACGAGGGGCCGTCGGTCGGCGACGCGGCGCTGGTGCCGCTCGTGGGCCGGATCGCCGCTGGCGTGCCGATCACCGCCGACCAGCAGGTCGAGGAGATCTTCCCCTTGCCGCGTCAGCTCGTCGGCAAGGGAGACCTCTTCATGCTCAAGGTGAGCGGCGAGTCGATGATCGACGCGGCCATCTGCGACGGCGACTGGGTAGTCGTGCGCTCGCAGCCCACCGCCGACAACGGCGACATCGTCGCGGCGATGCTCGACGGCGAGGCGACCGTGAAGACCTTCCGCCAGCGCGACGGCCACACGTGGCTGCTCCCCCGCAACAGCGCGTTCGAGCCGATCCTGGGCGACGACTCGGTCGTCCTGGGCAAGGTCGTCGCGGTGCTGCGCGCCGTCTGAGTCACCCGCCGCGACCGAGATCGCGGCCTGTCGACGCCGCAGAGCTGTCCCTGCGTGCCGGCGTCGGTCACAATGGCGGAATGAGTGAGATCACCTCCGCGGAAACCGACGACCTCGCGGCCCGGATCAGCGCGCTCGAAGCCGAGAACAGCCGGCTGCGCTCCGCCGCGAGCACGACGACCGGCGGCGCGCCGTCGCGGCACCTGCCCGGCCGCTGGCGGGCGTGGGTCTCGGCGCTGTGCATCGTGATCGCCACGATCCTCGTCCCGGTGTCGATCGTGACGGCGTGGGCCCGCGTGCAGCTCGTCGACGAAGATGCCTTCACCGCGACGCTCGCGCCGCTGGCATCCGACCCCGCCGTGCAGTCGATGATCATCGACGAGACGATGGATGCCGTCGGCGAGAAGGTCGACTTCGCACAGATCACGTCCGACGTCATCGACGGCGTCGCGCAGCTCGATCTGCCTCCCGTCGCGGTCAGGGGGCTCGAGCTGCTGAAGCAGCCGGCCGCCGACGGCCTGGAATCCCTCGTCGAGCGCGCCGTCACCCGCGTCGTCACCTCCGACGCCTTCGCCGACGTCTGGGCGACCGCCACCCGCGCCGCGCATCGCGCGCTCGTGACCACTGCGACCTCCGACGGCGGGGGCATCGTCGTGCAGACGGAGGACGGCGTCGGCATCCAGCTCGGCGCGATCGTCGAGCGCGTCAAGCAGAACCTCACCGACCGCGGCATCGGTGCAGCGGCACTCATCCCCGCCGTCGACCGGGTCGTCATCCTCGGCACCGGCGAGAACCTCGCCGTCGTGCGCACGTCGTACGCCGTGACGACCGCGGTCGGCTTCTGGCTGCCCCTGCTCTCGCTCGGCCTGTTCGGGCTCGGAGTGCTCCTCGCCCGCCGGCGCTCCGTCGCCGTGCTGGGCACGGGTGCCGGCCTGCTCATCGGCGGCGGGACGCTCGCGATCGGCATCTCGGTCGGCTCGGCCGCGGTGGGGTCGATCGCCGCGCAGACGCAGCTCTCACCGTCGGCCCTCGATGTGATCTACGGACGCGTGTCGGACGGCATGGCGCACACGGCGGGCGTCATCGCCGTCATCGGCGTCGTCGTCATGGCACTCGCCTGGGTCTTCGGCCGTTCCGCGCCCGCCGGCGCCGTGCGCACGGGCACGGGGTCGATGAACGTCGGCATCCGCCGCGCCCTGCGCTCTCGGGGCGTCGACACGGGCGTGTTCGGTTCCTGGATGTACCGGCAGCGGGGGCTCGTGCGTGGCGTCATCGCCGTCCTCGCGATCGTGTGGCTGCTCGCGCTGCGACCGCTCACGTTCGGCGACCTTCTCATCGTGCTCGTGGTCACCCTCGTCGTCTGGTGGCTCACCGAGCTCGTCCAGCGGCGACCCGACGAGGGCGTGCCGCTCGCCGACGACGCAGCCGCACGCGCGGCGGCCGCCGCCCAGGACGTCGCCGTATCGGAAGCCGTGCCGGTGGATGCCGTGCCGGTGGATGCCGCGGCACCTGATGCCGAGGCCGCGGACACCCTCGTGCTCGCACCCGATGCCACCGACACCGTCGAGATCACCGAAGCACCCGACGTCGAGGTGCCCACCGCGACGGCGCCGCCCGCCGCCGCGAAGAAGCCGCGGGGCCGGGCGGCGCCGAAGGCCTGAGGCCGATCAGCTCGCGACGCGCTGGCGCACCTCGCGCGCCGCGGCGACGAGATTCCGCAGCGATGCGACCGTCTCGTCGTATCCGCGCGTCTTCAACCCGCAGTCCGGGTTGACCCACACCTGCCGCAGCGGCAGTGCGTCTGCCGCGCGCTCGACGAGCGTGGTGACCTCGGCCACCGACGGCACGCGCGGCGAGTGGATGTCATAGACGCCCGGGCCGACGCCGTGCGTGAAACCCGACTCGCGGATGTCGTCGATGACCTCGCCGCGGCTGCGGGCCGCCTCGATCGAGGTGACATCGGCATCCAGCGCCGCGATCGCGTCGATCACGACGTCGAACTCCGAGTAGCAGAGGTGCGTGTGCACCTGCGTGGCCGCGGCCGCACCGGCGGTCGCGAGCTTGAACGATCCCACCGACCAGTCGAGGTAGGCGGGCTGTTCGGCCCGCGTGAGGGGCAGCAGTTCACGCAGCGCCGGCTCGTCGACCTGGATGATCTGCACACCGGCCGACTCGAGGTCGCCGATCTCGTCGCGCAGCGCGAGTGCGACCTGATCGGCGGTCTCGGCGAGCGGCTGGTCGTCGCGGACGAACGACCACGCCAGGATCGTGACGGGCCCCGTCAGCATTCCCTTGACGGGGCGGGCCGTCAGCGACTGGGCGAACACCGTCCACTCGACCGTGATCGGCGCCGGGCGTGAGACATCTCCCCACAGGATCGACGGACGGGTCGCGCGTGAGCCGTAGGACTGCACCCACCCGTTGCGCGTGACCGAGAAGCCGTCGAGGTTCTCGGCGAAGTACTGGACCATGTCGTTGCGCTCGGCTTCACCGTGCACGAGGACGTCGAGACCGAGGTCCTCCTGCAGTTCGATCACGCGCGCGATCTCGTCGCGCAGGAACTGCGCGTAGCCGTCGGCGTCGAGTTCTCCTCGTCCGTGCCGTGCCCGGGCCCGGCGGATGTCGCCGGTCTGCGGGAACGAGCCGATCGTCGTCGTCGGCAGGGGCGGGAGGTCGAGCGCGTCCGCCTGTGCGGCGACCCGCGCGGCGTAGTCGCCGCGGTCGCGGAGGGATGCCGTCAGCGCGGCCACCCGCTCCCGTACCGCGCCGTCGCGTACACCCGGCGCCGACTGCCGGTCGGCGAGAGCAGCGGTCGCCCCGTCGAGCTCGGCGGCGATCGCCTCGACGCCCTCGTCGAGCCCGCGCGCCAAGACGGCCACCTGGTCGACCTTCTGGTCGGCGAACGCGAGCCACGACGCCAGCCGCGGGTCGAGCGCCGCCTCGTCGGCGACGTCGTGCGGCACGTGCTGCAGCGAGGTCGCGGTCCCGGCGGCGACACTCGCCGCGCCGAGTCCGCGCAGCGCGTCCAGACGGTCCCACGCCTGGCGCAGGTCGCCGCGCCACACATTGCGACCGTCGACGACACCGCCGACGATCGTCTTGTCGGCGAGCCCCGGCACAGCGGCCGGAACGGCGCCCCGGTGCAGATCGATCGCGATCGCCTCGATCGGTGCGGCGGCGAGCGCCGCCCACGCCTCGCTCGAGAGCGCGCCGTATCCGGCCGCGACGACGAGGTCGGGGCGGCGTGCGACCGTGCCCAGGACGCCGTAGGCGCGGGCGGCGGCGTCCGCCAGGTCGGCCGCGCCGGCGGGCAGGCTCTCCGACACCAGGGCGGGCTCGTCGAGCTGCACCCAGTGTGCGCCCGCGGCGGCGAGCGCCTGCAGCAGCGCGGCATAGACGGGCAGCACGTCGTCCAGCCGGCTGAGCGGCGCAAAGCCCTCCGGGGCGTCGTCGGTGGCCTTCGCGAGGGCGAGCAGGGTCACCGGACCGACGATCACGGGGCGCACGGCGACGCCGTCTGCGGCCGCCTCGGCGACCTGGCGCACGAAACGGTCCGAGCTCAGAGCGAACGCGGTCTCGGGGCCGATCTCGGGGACGAGGTAGTGGTAGTTCGTGTCGAACCACTTCGTCATCTCGAGAGGAGCCCGCGTTCCTTCACCCCGCGCCGCCGTGAAGTATGCCGACAGCGGAATGCTGCCGTCATCCCCACGCAGGTCGGCGAACCTCTCGGGAAGAGCCCCGACCGTGAGCGCCGCGTCGAGCACCTGGTCGTAGAACGAGAACGTCTCGGGGATCGATGAGTCGTCGGCGCCGAGACCGAGCTCGATCAGGCGGGCGCGGGTCGCGCGGCGAAGCTCGGCGGCGACGGTCTCGAGCTCTGCCTCGGTGAGGTCGCCGCGCCAGTGGCGCTCCACCGCGCGCTTCAGCTCGCGGTCGCGCCCGATGCGCGGGTAGCCGAGGATCGTCCCGGCGGGGAAGGCGGGGAAGGCGGAAGAGGTCGTGGTCATGTCGATGCTCCTTGCTGGCGGGGTACACGGGTGAGGACGCCCGCCTCGCGCAGGACGGCGAGGACGGTGTCGTGGTTGTTGAAGGCGTAGAGGTGGATGCCGGGGGCACCGCCCGTCGCGACGGCGCGGACCAGGTCGGCGGCGTGCGTGACCCCGACGTCGCGCTGCGCGGCGGCCGACCCGGCGCGCTGCAGTCTGCCCGCGAGCTCTGCCGGCTCGGGGTCGCCGGTCAGCTCGAGCACCCGCCGCAGGCGTCCGGGAGAGGTGAGCGGCATGATCCCGGGCAGGATCGGCATGGTCACACCGGCTGCGCGCGCCCGATCGACGAAGCCGAGGTACTCGTCGGCGTGGAAGAACAGCTGCGTGATCGCGAGGGTAGCGCCGGCGGCCTGCTTGGCGAGCAGCGCGTCGATGTCGTCGCCGGGCCGCTGCGATCGCGGGTGCCCGTTCGGGAACGCCGCGACGGCGATCTGCACGCGCTCGCGCTCGGCGACGCGTGCGGCACCCGGTAGTCCCGGCACGGGCTCTTCGGCATACGGCTCGCGCTCGGACTGCACACGGGCGATCAGCTGCACCAGCTGCGCCGCCGAGTCGAGGTCGCCGAGGTCATCGTCGCCCGGCGCATCGAGGGGCGGGTCGCCGCGCAGGGCGAGGAAGCGCGTGATGCCCGCGTTGAGGAACTCGCGGATGATCGAGGTCGCCTCGGCGTAGCTGCTGCCGACGCACGTCAGGTGGGCGAGCGGCGGCACGTGCGTCTCACGCAGGATGTGCGTCAGGACTCCCAGCGAACGGCCCCGCGTGGACCCGCCGGCGCCGAAGGTGACCGAGATGAACTGCGGATCGACGGCCGCCAGCTCGGCGATGGTGGCGCATAGGGCCGGCAGTCCGTCGTCGGAGCGCGGCGGATAGATCTCGAACGAGATCGGCAGAGGAGAGGTCATGTCGCTCACAGGGGAACAGCGGTGGAGGCCGGGCGGCCGCGGACGTGCGCCGTGACCCGGGCGTCGCACCTGGGTCATAGCACTGTCATCGCGGGCGGGTGCCGGGCTCGGCTGTCGCTCCTGCCCGGGTCAACCGGGCGTCGATGGGACCACTGTAGGCCCTGCCGCACCGCTCGCTCCGGGTGTGTGACGTGATGTTTCGTCGCGGACTACCGTGAAGAGCATGGATGTCCTCCCCTACGGCACGTGGCCGTCCCCGCTGTCCGCCGCGTGGGCCTCGGCCGCGGCGACGCGCTACGAGGGCGCCGCGTTCGTGGGCGACGAGATCTGGTGGGGCCAGTCGCTCCCCGACGAGGGCGGTCGCAGCGCGGTGCGGCGTCGACGCGCCGACGGCGTCGTCGAGACGCTTCTGCCGGCACCGTGGAGCGCGCGCTCGAGCGTGCACGAGTACGGCGGCGGCGCCTGGGCGGCGACCGAGACGGGTGGGCTCGTGTTCGTCGAGAAGGCCGATCAGCGCGTGCGCCTCGTGCGCACCCGCGTCGATCAGGATGCCGGCGAGAGTGACGCCCATGACGCCGGCGACGCCGGTGACGAGCCGCTCCCGCTCACGCCGGCCGATCCGACCGTCCGATACGGCGGCCTGCGCATGCAGCACGGCGTGCTGCTGGCCGTGCAGGAGCGACTGCAGCAGGGTGACACCGGGGGCGTGCCCGCGCGGGCGATCGTGCGCATCGCGCTCGACGGCTCGGGCGTGACCGAACTCGTCGGCGGCAGCGACTTCGTCGCACAGCCGGCGCTGTCGCCCGACGGCAGGCGCCTCGCGTGGGTCGCGTGGGACCATCCGCACATGCCGTGGGACCGCACCGAGATCCGCGTCGGCGAGCTCGAGAGCGGGGCCGTCGTGCGGTGGCGCGCCGTGACGTCGGGCGACACGGCGGCGCTGCAGCCCGAGTGGCGCGATGACGACGATCTCGTCTACCTCGACGAGCCGACGGGGCGCTGGAACCTGTGGCGGCAGCGGATCGACTCGGGCGCGGCGCCGGCATCCCTCTCCCCCGCGGACGCCGACACGGGCGGCGGCCTGTGGGTGCTCGGGCAGCGCTGGTACGCACTGCTCGACGACGATCGCGTCGCGGCGATCCGCACGCAGGGCGCCGACACGCTCGTGCTGCTGGATGCCGGCGGCACCGCGACCGTCGCCCCGCTGCCCGCCTCGTCGCGGCTGGTCGTCGAAGACGCCGACGGCCGGCGCGTCCTCGTCACGGGGACCGGAACCGGCGGAAGCGGGGTCTGGCTCGTCGGCGAGGGCGGTCGCGTCGAGTCCGTGACCGGCGGATCGGCCGGTGCCCCGGGGTGGATGCCGGTGGCCCGGCCCCTGACGGTCTCCGGGCCGCACGGCGACGTGCACGCCTTCGACTTCCCGCCGACGAACCCCGGGTTCTGCGCGCCGGCCGACGAACGCCCGCCCTACGTCGTGCTCGTGCACGGTGGCCCGACCGCGCACGTCGCGGGCGCGCCCGACGCCAAGACGGCCTTCTTCACGAGCCGGGGCATCGGCGTGCTCGACGTGAACTACGGCGGGTCGACGGGGTACGGGCGCGCCTACCGTGAGCGGCTGCGCGGCCGGTGGGGCGTCGTCGACGTCGATGACGTGGCCGTCGCGGCGGCCGGCCTGGTCGCCTCCGGCGCCGCCGACGGCGAGCGCCTCGCGATCGAAGGCGGCTCGGCCGGCGGCTGGACGGTGCTGTCCGCCCTCGTCAGGACCGACGTGTTCGCGGCGGGGATCTCACGGTACGGCGTGGGCGACGCGCGCGCCCTCGCCGACGAGTCCCCCGACTTCGAGTCGCGCTACCTCGACGGACTGATCGGGCCGCTGCCCGAGTCCGAGGATCTGTACCGCGAGAGGTCGCCGCTGCGTCACGCCGACCGGTTCCGGGTGCCCGTGCTGCTGCTGCAGGGATCCGCCGACGCGGTCGTGCCGCCGTCGCAGTCCGAGGCGATCCGCGACGCGCTCGACGCGCGCGGCATCCCGCACGCGTACGTGCTCTACGACGGCGAAGGACACGGCTTCCGTCGCGCCGAGACGATCATCGACGCGCTCGAGAAGGAGGTCGCGTTCCTCGGTGCGGTCTTCGGGTTCGAGACCCCCGGCATCCCTCCGGTCAGGCTGGAGTGACGAACGGCGCGAGCCGGCCGCCCAGCACCGACGGCACGTGCGCGTGCAGGATCGTCCCGTCGGGACCATGCTCCTGGCTGAGGATGATGCCGTGCTCGTGCACCGCGGAGACGAGGTCGCCTCGGTCGTAGGGCACGACGGCACGGACTTCGACGGCGGGAAGCGGCAGCGTGCGTTCGATCGTCTCGCGCAGCTCGTCGATGCCCTCGCCCGTGCGCGACGACACGAAGACCGCCTGGGGGGCGAGCCCTCGCAGCACGAGCCGCGTGTCGTCGTCGACGAGGTCGGCCTTGTTGAACACCACGATTTCGGGCAGGTCGCGCGCGCCCACGTCGCCGATCACGTCGCGGACGGTCGCCAGCTGCGCGGCCGGGTCGGGGTGCGAGCCGTCGACGACGTGCACGATGACGTCGGCGTCGCCGACCTCTTCGAGGGTCGAGCGGAACGCCTCGACCAGCTGGTGCGGCAGGTTGCGCACGAACCCGACCGTGTCGGTCAGCGTGTAGATGCGGCCGTCGACGGTCTCGGCGCGGCGCACCGACGTGTCGAGCGTCGCGAAGAGTGCGTTCTCGACGAGCACGCCGGCACGGGTGAGCCGGTTGAGCAGGCTCGACTTTCCGGCGTTGGTGTAGCCCGCGATCGCGACGGCGGGGATCGTGTTGCGTCGACGTTCGGCGCGCTTGGCCTCACGCGCGGGCGCGAAGCCCTGCAGCTGGCGGCGCAGCTGGGCCATCTTGGTGCGGATGCGGCGGCGATCGAGCTCGATCTTGGTCTCGCCCGGACCGCGCGAGCCCATGCCGGCGCCGCCGGCGCCGACCTGGCCACCGGCCTGACGGCTCATCGAGTCACCCCAGCCGCGCAGACGCGGCAGCAGGTATTCGAGCTGCGCGAGCTCGACCTGGGCCTTGCCCTCGCGGCTCTTCGCGTGCTGGCTGAAGATGTCGAGGATCACGGTCGTGCGGTCGATGACCTTGACCTTGACGACGTCTTCGAGCGCGCGCCGCTGGCTGGGGGCGAGCTCGGTGTCGGCGATCACGGTGTCGGCACCGACCGCCGCGACGAGGTCGCGCAGCTCGGCCGCCTTGCCGCGGCCGATGTACGTCGCCGGGTCGGGGTGCGGTCGTCGCTGCAGCACGCCGTCGAGCACGACGGCGCCCGCCGTCTCGGACAGGGCGGCGAGTTCGCGCAGCGAGTTCTCGGCATCCTCCTGCGAGCCCTGCGGGTAGACGCCCACGAGGACGACGTTCTCGAGGCGCAGCTGTCGGTACTCGACCTCGGTGACATCCTGCAGTTCGGTGGACAGCCCCGGCACGCGGCGCAGAGCGGCGCGCTCTTCACGATCCCACTGATCGCCGTCGGCCCGGCCATCATCGGCCGTCGCGGCATCCTGCAGCGCCTGCGCCGCCCCGAACACGTGCACGCCCGAGCGCGACTCGGCGCGCGCGAGCACGCGCTCGACGGGGTCGACGGGCGTCGCCGTGGCGGAGGAGTCCATCGACGGCGTCGCTGCCGCGGGCTCGGTCGCTTCGGTGGTCGGCGTGAGGCCGGTGGTGTCGGTCATACAGTCCTTTTCGTGCTGAGCATTGCAGTCTAGTCTCCCGCTCTCCGGGGCGGCTCGGGTACGCTCGCAGGATGGGGAGCGATCACTATTTCAGTGCGTCCCCGTCCAGCGCCGAACACCTGCGCCGCATCCCCGTGACCCTCGCGGGACGCTCCGGCGAGGTCACGACCGCGGGCGGGGTGTTCAGTCCTGACCATGTCGACGGCGGCACGGCCGTGCTGCTGACGAATACGCCACCGCCCCCTCCCGGCGGCAACCTGCTCGACCTCGGCTGCGGGTGGGGGCCGATCGCGTTGAGCCTGGCGATCTGCTCGCCGCACGCGACCGTCTGGGCGGTCGACGTGAACGAGCGGGCGCTCGATCTGGTGCGCCGCAACGCCGCCGCATGGGGACTCGAGAACATCAACGCCGTGACCCCCGACGATGTTCCCGCCGAGGCGTCGTTCCGCACGATCCGCTCGAACCCGCCGATCCGGGTCGGGAAGAACGAGCTGCACGGACTGCTCGAACGGTGGATCCCTCGGCTCGAGGAGCGCAGCGACGCGTGGCTCGTGGTCCAGCGCAATCTGGGGTCTGACTCGTTGCAGCGCTGGCTCTCGGCATCCTTCGACCACGGCTACTCGGTGAGCCGCGCCGCGACCGCGCGGGGCTTCCGCGTGCTCAGGGTGCGCCACCACGGCTCACCTCCGACCGCCGAGATCGCCCTTCCCTGACCCCGCAGGAGGCGAGGCGGGCTCACACCAGAGCGACGGCGCCGGAGTAGACGAGGGTCGCCGGGCCCGACAGCAGGACATGCGTGCCGTCGCGCTCTTCCACGACGCGCACCCCGAGTGTGCCGCCGGGCACCTCGACGGTCCACCGGTCGGGGGCGGCGGGGCCGGCCCAGTGGCGGACGGCGAGGGCGGATGCCGCGACCCCGGTGCCGCACGACAGGGTCTCCCCCACGCCGCGTTCGAACACGCGCATGCGGATGGTGCCGACGCCCTCGTGCACGAGCCCCGACCCCGTCGCCTGCCGAAGCGCGCCCGGGACGACGAACTCGATGTTGGCGCCGTGCGGCGGCAGCGGGCTCAGCAGCGGCTGGGCCGTGAGGTCGAGCGCATCGAGCTCGGCTGTCGAGCCGAGCGCGACGACGACGTGCGGGTTCCCCACGTCGATGCCGAGGCCCGGGCGCGGCACGTCGAGTCCGCGCGCCCGCACCACCACGTCGCTCTCGTCGACGGCGAACAGGCCCAGGTCGACTTCGAATCCCAGGTCGCTGCGGGTGAGCGTCTTCGTGCCGGCACGGGTGCCGATGCGCAGCGGCGCGTCGTCGATCGTCGCGAGCCCGGTCTCGACGAGGTACTTGGCGAACACGCGGATGCCGTTGCCGCACATCTCGGCGGCCGAGCCGTCGGCGTTGCGGTAGTCCATGAACCATTCGGCATCGGGCGTCGCCGCGCCTTCATCCAGCGCGGCGGAGCGGACGACGCGCAGCGTGCCGTCGGCGCCGATCCCGAACCGGCGATCGCACAGTGCGCCGACCTGGTCGTCGCTCAGCTCGAGCGTGCCGTCCGGGTCGGCGATGATGACGAAGTCGTTGCCCGTGCCGTGCCCCTTCGTGAACGGGACGGTGCGCGCGGTCACTTCAGCCATCCGCCCAGTTTAGGCGACGACGCTTCACCGGCCGGCGGTCGCGGCGTCGACGAGCGCCGTCGCGTCGGCGTCGGGCGCGACCCAGCGGATGCCGTCGTAGCGGCGGAACCACGACACCTGCCGGCGCGCGTAGCGCCGCGTCAGCGCCTGGGTCTGCGCGATCGCCTCGTCCTGCGGCATGGCACCGTCGAGCTGCGCGAGCGCTTGGGCGTAGCCGATCGCCCGACCGGCGGTCGGCGACCCGTCGAGTCCGAGCTCGCGCAGCCCGGCGACCTCGTCGAGCAGACCGCCGCGCCACATGGCATCCACCCGCTCATCGAGACGCGCAACGAGCGCGACGCGTTCGAGGGCGACGCCGATGATCGTGGTCGGCTCGTACCAGAGGGTGGGCGCGTCGGGGAGGGCGGCTCCGTGGGTGTCTGCACCTTGCGCGAGCACTTCGAGCGCGCGGACGATGCGCCGGCCGTTCCGCGGATCGACGCGCGACGCGGTGAGCGGGTCGAGCGCGCGCAGGCGCTCGAACAACGCCCCCGCGCCATCTTGTGCGAGCTCGGCTTCGAGCTCTGCGCGGAGGGCATCGTCGTGCGGGGGGAAGCGGAAGTCGTAGACGACGCTCGACACGTACAACCCCGACCCTCCCACGAGGATGGCGTCGGCGCCGCGTGCGAAGATCGCCGCGACGGCCGCCCGCGCGGCACCCTGGTACCAGGCGACGGCCGCCTCGTCGGTGACCTCGAGCACGTCGAAGAGATGGTGCCGGATGCCCCTGCGCTGCGCCTCGGGCAGCTTCGCGGTGCCGACATCCATGCCGCGATAGAGCTGCATCGCGTCGGCGTTGACGATCTCGGCGGCGCCGCCGCGCGCGGCCAGGGCGTCGGCGATCCGCAGCGACAGGTCGGTCTTGCCCGTGCCGGTCGCGCCGACGACGACCCAGAGACGGGGTCGCGCGCCCCGGGTCACGGGCCGACGCGGAGCGTGGGGATGCCGAGGCCGACCGCGCGCGGGGCGCCGTCGGATGCCGCGGATGCCGGTGCGGGAACGCCGCACGATTCGGCCCGCGTGCGGTCCCACGCGTCGCCGGCGCGTGTGCGACGCACCCGCAGCGGGGCGCCGCCGGGGCTGTCGGCCAGCAGGTGGAACGGCGCCGCGTGGGTGACCGTCACGGTGACCACGTCGCCGGGGCGCGGCCGCTCGCTGCCGGCCGGCAGCTCGAAGTGGACGAGTCGGTTGTCTTCGGCGCGGCCCGTGAGACGGTGGGTCTCGGCATCCTTCTTGCCTTCGCCGGTCGAGACGAGCACCTGCAGCTCGCGACCGACCTGCGCCTGGTTCTCTTCCAGCGCGATCCTGTCCTGCAGGGCGACGAGTCTTTCGTAGCGCGCCTGCACGACCGCCTTGGGCACCTGGTCGGGCATCGTGGCGGCGGGCGTGCCCTCGCGGATCGAGTACTGGAAGGTGAACGCGCTCGCGAAGCGCGCCTGCTCGACGACGCGCAGGGTGTCTTCGAAGTCCTCGTCGGTCTCGCCGGGGAACCCGACGATGATGTCGGTCGAGATCGCCGCGTTCGGGATGCGCCCGCGGACCCGGTCGAGGATGCCGAGGAAGCGCTCGCTGCGGTACGAGCGGCGCATCGCCTTGAGGATGCGATCCGACCCGGACTGCAGCGGCATGTGCAGCTGCGGCATGACGGCAGGAGTCTCGGCCATCGCGTCGATGACGTCGTCGGTGAACGCGGCCGGGTGCGGGCTCGTGAAGCGGATGCGTTCGAGGCCGGGGATCTCGCCGGCCGCACGCAGGAGCTTGCCGAACGCCTGACGGTCGCCGAACTCGACCCCGTAGCTGTTGACGTTCTGGCCGAGCAGGGTGACTTCGATCGCGCCGTCGTCGACGAGCAGTCGGATCTCGTTGAGGATGTCGCCCGGGCGGCGGTCCTTCTCCTTGCCGCGCAGGTGGGGGACGATGCAGAAGGTGCACGTGTTGTTGCAGCCGACCGAGATCGACACCCAGCCGCTGTAGATCGAGTCGCGCTTGGTCGGCAGCGTCGACGGGAACACATCGAGCGACTCGAGGATCTCGAGCTCTGCCTCGCCGTTGTGGCGCGCCCGCTCGAGAAGGCTCGGCAGCGACCCCATGTTGTGGGTGCCGAAGACGACGTCGACCCACGGGGCCTTGGCCTGCACGGCATCCTTGTCCATCTGGGCCATGCAGCCGCCGACGGCGATCTGCATGCCGGCGTGCTGGTCTTTGCGGCTCTTCAGGTGACCGAGGGTGCCGTAGAGCTTGCCGGCCGCGTTGTCGCGCACGGCGCACGTGTTGATGACCACGACGTCGGCTTCGACACCGGCCTCTGCCGGGACGTAGCCCGCCGACTCGAGCGAACCGGACAGCCTCTCCGAGTCGTGCACGTTCATCTGGCATCCGAACGTGCGCACCTCATAGGTGCGGGCACGCCCGTCGGCGTCGACGGCGGCCGTCGACGGCGCGATCAGGGTCGGGGCGGCGGAAGGAGAGGTCATGATCGCACCATTCTACGAGCCGGCGCGTGGACGGATGCCGGTCGCCACAGCGTCTGGCCGGTCGCCTCGCAGGTCAGCGCAGCAGCGCGCGGATGCGCCCCGCAGACAACGCGGCGAAGCCGATGGCGACCGCCAGCAGCACTCCGACGGCGAGCCACACCGGCACCATCGCGCTGCCGACATAGAGGTCGATGCCGTAGAACTGGCGCAGACTCTCGGCGGCCTGCGCATCACCGCCGGTCACGGCACGCAGCGTCTCATCGGTGAACGGCCGGCGCAGCAGCATCGCACCCTGTGCGAACGGCAGTGCGTTGATCGTCGAGGCGACGCCGTCCGGCAGAGACCCCACGGGAATGTACGCGCCCGCGACGAAGCCGAGGATCGTGCCGAGCACCGTCGCGAACGCCGAGTAGGCGCCACTGGTGCGCAGGAACGAGGCCCCGAACGCCGCGAGCGCCGTGAATGCCGCGCAGCACAGGATCATGACCCCGGCGCTCACGGCGATGGTCGTCACGGGCATCCAGAAGCCTCGGAGCACGCCCAGGTAGCCGATCGTCAGCACGAGAATCACCGACGACATGATGAGTGCCACAATCACCGACGACACGAGATAGCCCAGCACGAGATGTGTGCGGCGGATCGGCGCGACCAGGAAGTCGGCGAACCGTCCCGTGGCACGGTCGTCGACGAGCGTCGACAGTGCGCCGATGCCGCTCGTGACAGTGGTCAGCAGCACGATGCCGGACAGCATCCAACTGTCGACGAATGCCGCGATCTGCGCCTGCGTGGCATCCGGCAGCGTCGTGGCGAGCCCGTCGACCTGCAGCCGCGCGAGGAACAGCGCGTACAGGAGGAAGAGGATCAGGCCGCTCAGCAGCGAGAAGAACACGTTCAGCCGATCACGGAAGAACAGTCGGAGGTTGCGGCGGACGATGCCCAGGACGATGCTCACGCGGCGCGTCCGGGAGTCGTCAGGGCGAGGAACACGTCGTCCATCCGGCCGTGCCGGAACTCGAAGTCGCGCACCGCGTCGCCGTGGGCGGCGAGGAGGCGGCGAGCCTCGTCGGCGCTCTCGACGGCGACGCGGATGACGGCTCCGTCGATCTCCGGGCTCGCCCCGGCCCCGGACACCAAAGCGAGGAAGCCCGTCGGGTCGTCGGTCGTGATGCTGAGGGTGCTGCGGCTGTACCGCGCGCGCAACTCGGTCGGCGTGCCACGCGCGACGATGCGGCCGGCATCGATGATGCAGACCTGATCGGATTCTTCCGTCTCTTCCATGTAGTGCGTCGTCAGGAAGACCGTGAGCCCCTGCTCGCGACGCAGCCGGGCGATCGCCGACCAGACCGCGACACGACTCGCGGGGTCGAGGCCGGCCGTGGGTTCGTCGAGGAAGAGGATGCCGGGTTCGTGCAGCAGCGCGCGGGCGATGTCGGCGCGCCGGCGCTGCCCGCCCGACAGTCGACCGTAGGGGCGATCGAGGAAACCTTCCAGGTCGATGAGGGCGGCGAGATCGGCCAGCCGTGCGGGAACCCGGGATCGGTGCACGCGCGACAGCGTCGCGCGCAGGCGCAGGTTCTCGCGCACGGTGAGAGCGTCGTCCATGAGCGAGCCCTGGAACACCACGCCGATCGCCGCGCGCACGCGCTCGGCGTGGGTGCGCACGTCATGCCCCGCCACTCGCATCGATCCGGAATCCGACGGGAGCAGCGTGGTGAGACAGCCGATCGTCGTGGACTTGCCCGCGCCGTTCGCCCCGAGGAACGCGAAGAGCCCGCCGTCCGGAACCGTGAACGAGACACCGTCGACGGCGCGCACGGAGCGATACGACTTGACCAGCCTGTCGACCTCGATAGCCACGACCACCTCTTCCGTCGGCGCTCCCTGCGCGTGTGGGCTGAGTCTGTCAGATCGGGCCCGCAGATCTCAGGGTTCGAAGCGCACTCCCGGGCGGCCCAGGTGACCTGGCCTCGCCCCGCCGCGTGCAGAGCCGCCCGAGTCCGTCTCGCCGAGAGCGCGACGGGCCGCCTCGAACGACACCCCGCCGTAGCCCCGACGCGCGAGCTGGCCCGACAGCCGTCGGAGGGCGACGTCGCGATCGAGATCACGCATGCCGCGCACCTTGGTGCGCGCGAACGCGAGCGCGCGCTCGAACTCGTCGTCGGGAAGCTCGGCGAGCGACGCGTCGACGACCTCACGCGCGATTCCGCGCTGTGCAAGCGTCTGAGCGACGGCATGCCGCCCCTGACCCTTGCGATCGACAGCGGTGTGCACGAGCTGCTCGGCGAGGCGCGCGTCATCGAGGTAGCCATGCCCCTCGCACCGCGCGATGACGGCCTCGATCGACCCCTCGGTGAGGTCGTGATCGGCCAGCACCGCCCGCGCTTCGCGCACCGACAGCGACCGTGTGCGCAGCTTGCGCAGAAGCGCCGCTTCGCCGGCCGCGGCGACCTCGGCCTCGTCGGGCGCGACCGCGGTCTCGTGCGGCTCGTCCGTCGTCCAACTGGTGTTCCAGTCGGGATCGGGCTCCTCCGACCCCGCAGACGCCGAGACGGGAGAAGCTCCGAACAGCGGGATCACAGGGGCGAGGCTGTCCTCGCCCCCGTTGCTCTCTCGCATGGGATCAGGCCGGACGACGCTCGGCGAGGTCGGCGACAGGCGCGGCCTCTGCCGGCTTCGCGCCGCCGATGCCGAGCTTCTGCAGGATCTTCGTCTCGATGTCGGCGGCGAGGTCGGCGTTCTTGATGAGGAAGTTGCGCGCGTTCTCCTTGCCCTGACCGAGCTGCTCTCCGTCGTATGTGTACCAGGCGCCGGACTTCTTGACGATGCCCTGGTCGACGCCGTAGTCGATGAGCGAGCCCTCGCGTGAGATGCCGACGCCGTACAGGATGTCGAACTCGGCCTGCTTGAACGGGGGTGCCATCTTGTTCTTGACGACTTTGACGCGGGTTCGGTTGCCGACCGCCTCGGTGCCGTCCTTGAGCGTCTCGATGCGACGGATGTCGAGGCGCACCGACGCGTAGAACTTGAGCGCCTTACCGCCGGCGGTGGTCTCAGGCGAGCCGAAGAACACGCCGATCTTCTCGCGGAGCTGGTTGATGAAGATCATCGTGGTGCCGGTCTGGTTGAGGCCACCGGTCAGCTTGCGGAGTGCCTGCGACATGAGTCGAGCCTGCAGACCGACGTGCGAATCGCCCATCTCGCCCTCGATCTCGGCCTTGGGTACGAGGGCCGCGACCGAGTCGATGACGACGAGGTCGATCGCGCCCGAGCGCACCAGCATGTCGGCGATCTCGAGCGCCTGCTCACCCGTGTCGGGCTGCGAGACGAGGAGCTGGTCGATGTCGACGCCGAGCTTCTGCGCGTAGTCGGGGTCGAGCGCGTGCTCGGCGTCGATGAACGCGGCGATCCCGCCGGCGCGCTGCACGTTGGCGATCGCGTGCAGGGTCAGCGTCGTCTTACCGGAGGACTCCGGGCCGTAGATCTCGACGATGCGGCCACGCGGCAGTCCGCCGACGCCGAGGGCGACGTCGAGGGCGATGGACCCGGTGGGGATGATGGCCACGGGGGCGCGCTCGTCGCTGCCGAGACGCATCACCGAGCCCTTCCCGAACTGGCGATCGATCTGGGCGAGGGCCGATTCGAGGGCCTTCTCGCGGTCGGCGGGTGATGGCATGACGTGCTCCTTCATATTCGCGTGTCCGTCGCCTGTAGGCTGTCGCGCCCGCTCCCCACGGGAGCGGATCTGCGACAAGGCGGAGGTGTCGTGCTGACGGATCCCACGGTACGGAGGGCCTCCGACATCGGTCGGCGGATCCTGCGGATCGGGGGATGACGTCGGTGAAACGCCTCTTGGGGAGGAGCCTATGCCGGATCGAACAAAAATACGACGACACGCCCGCGGCGTGTTCGAATCCCCATGGACGTGCGGCGGACGGCGCGGGTCAGCGACGACGCGGGTCGATGAGCCCGACGCCGTGACGGCGCGCGTCGGGCACGTCCGTCTCGTCGCACAGCGCGAACCACACCTCGCGCGGCGCGACGCCGTCGGCCAGCGCCTGCGCCGCCGTGCGATAGCCCAGCGCACGCAGCGTCAGGTCGCCCACGAGCGAGGGACCGCGGGCACCGAACTCGCCGTCGACGGCGCGAGCGAACTCGCTGCGCCGCACGTCAGCGCAGCGAGAGCTGGGGCTGGATGTCGTGCTCGAGGCCGGCGAGGTCGTCGGGCACGACGTCGGGGAAGACCTGCAGGCCCTCGAGCACCGAGAGCCGGTCGCCCACCTCGCGCATGATGGTCGAGATGGGCACATCGAGCGCCTCGGCGACCGAGGCGAGGATCTCGCTGGACGCTTCCTTCTGGCCTCGCTCGACCTCGCTCAGGTAGCCGAGCGCGACGCTCGCGCGACCCGCGACCTGGCGGAGGGTGCGGCCTTTCTGCAGGCGGAAGTCGCGCAGGACTTCGCCGATCTCTTGACGAACCAGGATCATGTCAGGCCCCCTCCTCTGATCTCGCTCCGCGTCCCCGGGTGGACCACGGTACAGGACTTGATGGTCACCCTAAACCCCGAGCGCTGGGGAATGGGTGGGAATCACCCACTCGTAACAGGGATGTCACACCGGGTATTCCCGCATCTCACGACGCGGGGGTCACAGGGCGTCGAGCGCCGTGCGGATCGCGAGGGCGGCCGCTTCGGCGCGGATCGCCGCGCGGTCGCCGTCGAGCTGCACCGACTCGACCCGCGACCCCAGCGGCGTCGACACCGCGACGTGGACCGTGCCGACCGGCTGCCCGTCGGGCGAGACCGGACCGGCGATGCCTGTCGTCGCGATCCCCACATCGGCGGGCACGCCGTCGACGCCGAGCGCACGACGTACGCCTTCGGCCATCTGTCGCGCGACGCGCGCGTGCACGGGCCCGTGCGCCGAGAGCAGGTTCTCGTCGACTCCGAGCAGCGCGGCCTTCACATCGGTCGCATAGGCGACCACACCGCCGCGCAGCACGTTCGAGGCCCCCGAGACGGCGACGATCGACGAGACCACGAGTCCGCCGGTGAGCGACTCGGCGACGCCGAGCGTCCAGCCCAGCTCGGCGAGGCGCCCCACGAGCCGCTCGGGCTCGCTCAGTCGCCCCACCGAGACCTGGGTGCTCTCGAGCTCGTCGGGGAGGTCGGATGCCGGGTGGAACGGCGTCATCGCGCCGCACCGCCGGCCGCGCTCCGGGCGGGACGCGCCCGCAGTTCGCTGACGATGTAGTCGATGCCGCTCGCGATCGTCAGGATCACCGCGATCCACATGGCGATCGTGTTGACGACGTGGATCCAGTCACCCACGAGGGTCCACAGCGGCAGCAGCGCGAGCGACAGCGCGACCGCCTGCGCGACGGTCTTCAGCTTGCCCATCCAGGCGGCCGCGAGCACGTGGTCGCTGACGACCGCGAAGCGGTACACCGTGATCCCGATCTCGCGCACCAGCACGATGATCGTGACCCACCACGGCAGCTCGCCGAGGATCGACAGCCCGACGAACGCGCACCCGGTGAGCGCCTTGTCGGCGATCGGATCGAGCAGCTTGCCGAGGTCGGTGACGATCTCGTACTTGCGTGCCAGGTAGCCGTCTATGCCGTCGGTCGCGATCGCGACGATGAACAGCACGGCCGCCCACCAGCGCAGCGCGCCGTCGGCGCCGGCATCCGCCAGCAGCATCCAGAGGAAGATGGGCGCGCAGACGATGCGCACGATCGTGATCGCGTTGGGGAGCTGTCGGGGGATCGCCACGGTCAGACTCTAGTCCCGCCGGCCGTCAGTCCCGCCCGGTGAGACCCCAGGCGTCCTCCGCGCCGTCGTCGCCCTCGACGACCTCGTACCCGTCGAACTGCGTGTCGACGGCATCGGGCCCGTAGCCGTCGCCTGCCGGGGCCGCCGCGGCCGCCGCGGCCGGCGGATCGTCGCCGCGCAGGCGCGCCAGCACGTCGGCCAGCTGGTCGGGCGTCACGAGCACGTCGCGCGCCTTCGACCCCTCGGACGGGCCGACGATCTCGCGCGACTCGAGCAGGTCCATGAGACGCCCCGCCTTCGCGAAGCCGACGCGGAGCTTGCGCTGCAGCATCGAGGTCGAGCCGAACTGGGTCGAGATGATCTGCTCGGCGGCGGCGAGCAGGAGCTCGAGGTCGTCACCGATGTCGGCGTCGATCTCCTTCTTCTCGGCCACGGCGGCCACGTCGGAGCGGTACTCGGGCCGCGCCTGGTTCTTGACGTGGTGGACGACCTTCTCGATCTCGCTCTCGGAGACCCACGCACCCTGCACACGCAGCGCCTTGGAGGCGCCCATCGGCAGGAACAGTCCGTCGCCCTGGCCGATGAGACGGTCGGCGCCGGGCTGGTCGAGGATGACGCGCGAGTCGGTCACGCTCGTCACCGCGAACGCGAGCCGCGACGGCACGTTGGCCTTGATGAGACCCGTGACGACGTCGACCGACGGGCGCTGCGTCGCGAGGACCAGATGGATGCCGCTGGCGCGGGCGAGCTGCGTGATGCGCACGATCGAGTCTTCGACGTCGCGCGGGGCGACCATCATGAGATCGGCGAGCTCGTCGACGACCACGAGGAGGTAGGGATACGGCTTGAGCACTCGCTCGCTGCCCGAGGGCAGCTGGATCTCGCCCGCGACGACGGCCTTGTTGAAGTCGTCGATGTGGCGGAAGCCGAACGACGCGAGGTCGTCGTAGCGCATGTCCATCTCTTTCACGACCCACTGCAGCGCCTCGGCGGCCTTCTTGGGGTTCGTGATGATGGGGGTGATCAGGTGCGGGACGCCGGCGTAGCCGGTGAGCTCGACGCGCTTGGGGTCGATCAGCACCATCCGCACCTCGGACGGCTTCGCGCGCATCAGCAGGCTCGTGATCATCGAGTTCACGAAGCTCGACTTGCCCGAGCCGGTCGAGCCGGCGACGAGCAAGTGGGGCATCTTCGCGAGGTTGGCGACGACGTATCCGCCGCCGACGTCCTTGCCGACGCCGATGGTCATGGGGTGGACCTGGCTCGTCGCCGCCTGCGAGCGCAGCACGTCGCCGAGGGTGACGATCTCGCGATCGGTGTTCGGGATCTCGACGCCGATCGCGCTCTTGCCGGGGATCGGCGCGAGGATCCGCACCTCGTTCGAGGCGACGGCGTAGGCGATGTTGTTCGTCAGCGCCGTGATGCGCTCGACCTTGACGCCCGGGCCGAGCGCGATCTCGTACTGCGTGACCGTCGGCCCGCGCGAGAAGCCCGTCACGCGGGCATCCACCGAGAACTGGTCGAACACGCCGGTGATCGCCGCGACCACGCGGTCATTGGCCTCGGAGCGCGCCTTGTGCGGGGCACCCTGGGCGAGCGCGGCGACGGCGGGCAGCCGGTACGGCGGCGCCGGCGGCCGGCCGCCGTGGTCGTCGCCCAGCGCGGAGATGCCGGCCGAGATGCCGGGGAGCGTGCCGTCGTCGAGGATGATCTCGCCGCTGTCCTCGCGGATGCCGGTATCGGCCCTGCCTGCCGCGCGGCGTGCGCCGGCGATGACCGCGGGGTCGATGATCTCGGTCGCGGCATCCGGCAGCGGCGGGAGGGGTGGCACGGGCACGGCGACGGCCTGCTCGAATCCCCCGTCGCCGCTCGCGTCGAGCAGCGCCGTCAGATCGTCGGAACCCAGATGCCCGTCGACGTCTTCCTCGCGGCCGCTCTTGTTGCGCCGCCACCACGGCGTGCCGGCATCCTTGCCGTCGGCGCTGCCCGATTCCGCACCGTCGAAGACGACGGTGGGCGCGGTGGCACCGGCATCCCGCCGCTCCCCCTCCGCGGGACGCTCGGTGCCGAACATCCAGGCGTAGAGGTCGCCGAGTCGTCGACCGATGCGGTTCGGCGGCGTCTTGGTGAGGATCAGAATGCTGAGGATCGTCAGCAGCCCCAGCACGAGGTACGCGCCGATCGCCGTCAAGTACGACAGCGGCTGGCCGATCATCCAGCCGAACAGACCGCCGGCCGCACTGAGCGCGGGCAGACCCGCACTGGGCTGCGGCAGGCCGCCGGCCACGTGGCAGAAGCCGGCGATCGCCAGCACGAACATGCCGAAGCCGATTCCGATGCGGCCGTTGTCGTGTACGGACGGCGGATGCCGGAAGAGCCACCCGGCCAGGATCAGCAGCAGGACCGGCATGATGAACGCCTCGCGCCCGATGAGCGCGCCGACGGTGTACGCGCTGATGGTCGTGCCGACGTCGGTGCCGATGAGGAACCACTCGACGATGCCGCCCGCGATCGCGAGCAGAACGAGCAGGAACGGGAAGCCGTCGCGACGCTGGTCCTTCTCGAGCGTCTCCGCGCCGAAGGCGCGGAACATGCCGCCGGTAGCATGTGCGAGGCCGAGCCACGCCCGGACGGCGGCCGGCGGCTTCTCGACGTCGTCGACGTAGCGCTTGGGTGCCGGATCGGGCTTGCGGGCGCGCGACGAGGTGCCCGTCTTCGACCCGCGGGCGTTCGTGGGTGTCGAGGTGCTCCTGGCCATCACTCCACGGTAGGCGCTGCGGGGCCGGATGCCGCGGATTGACGCGGCCGCCCGGCCGCCCGAGGCGCTGGCGGCGGCGCGATCAGCGCAGTCGCTTGACCATCGTGTCGCGGCCGTGACCGGCCTCGGTCACCGCGAAGCCTTCGCTGCGGTACAGCGTGCGCGCGAAGTTGCCGCGCTCGACGGACAGGCTGATGCGGGCGAAGCCCTGCGCCGCGGCGTGCTCGCACAGCCGTTGCAGCAGCGCACGGCCCACGCCGTGGGCGCGCCAGATCGGCCGCACCCCGATGATGAGCTCGGGCACCCCCGTGCCGACGTACCCGTACCCGGGGTCGGTGCGGGGAAGCATGCGGTACCAGGCTGCGCCGATCGGCTCGTCCTGCGCATCGAGCGCGACGAAGCCGGCATCCCCGGGCCGCATCCACCCCGCGATGTAGCGGTTGTGCTCGGGGTGGGTCATGATCTGGTGCTTGGGCCGGGCCCCGTCGGCACGCCAGTTCGCCGCTTCGACGACCATGTCGCCCAGGAACGCGCCGTCGGCCTGGACGGCCGGTCGGATGCGGAAGCGGGCGGGCATGAGCCGATGCTAGCGAGTCGGCGTTACGCCTCGATGACGAGCGGGACGATCATGGGGCGACGGCGCAGCTGCTGGTTGACCCAGCGGCCGATCGTGCGGCGCACGATCTGCGACAGCGCGTGCGTGTCGCGCACCCCCGACTGCGCCGCCTCGGTGAGCGCCGCGGCGATCTTGGGCTTGACCGAGTCGAAGACGCTGTCGTCCTCGGCGAAGCCACGGGCGTGGATCTCAGGCCCTGTGATGATGCGACCGGTCGCGGCATCCACCACCACGATCACCGAGATGAAGCCCTCTTCGCCGAGGATGCGGCGGTCCTTGAGGTCGGCGTCGGTGATCTCGCCGACCGTCGAGCCGTCGACGTACACGAAGCCGAGGTCGAGCTGGCCCACGACCTTCGCGACGCCGTCCTTGAGGTCGACGACGGTGCCGTTCTCGGCGATGATCGTGTTCTCGGCCGGGATGCCGGTGTCCTGCGCGAGCTTCGCGTTGGCGATCAGGTGCCGGTACTCGCCGTGCACCGGCATGACGTTGCGCGGCTTGAGGATGTTGTAGCAGTACAGCAGCTCGCCGGCCGCCGCGTGCCCCGACACGTGCACCTTGGCGTTGCCCTTGTGCACGACGTTCGCGCCGAGCTTCGTCAGCCCGTCGATCACGCGGTAGACCGCGTTCTCGTTGCCCGGGATGAGGCTGGATGCCAGGATCACCGTGTCGCCCTCGCCGACCTCGATCGCGTGGTCCATGTTCGCCATCCGCGACAGCACGGCCATCGGCTCGCCCTGCGAGCCCGTCGACATGTAGACGACCTTGTCGTCGGGCAGGTCCTTGGCCTTCTTGTAGTCGATCAGGACGCCGTCGGGAACCGCGAGGTAGCCGAGATCCTCGGCGATCGTCATGTTGCGCACCATCGACCGGCCGAGGAACGCCACGCGCCGCCCGTTGGCGGCCGCGGCGTCGATGACCTGCTGCACGCGGTGCACGTGGCTCGAGAAGCTCGCCACGATCACGCGACGCGGCGCCTTCGCGATCACCTGGTCGAGCACCGGCCCGATCTCGCGCTCGAGCGGCGTGAAGCCCGGGACGTCGGCGTTCGTCGAGTCGACGAGGAACAGGTCGACGCCGTCTTCGCCGAGGCTCGCGAAGGCGCGCAGGTCGGTGAGTCGGCCGTCGAGCGGCAGCTGGTCCATCTTGAAGTCGCCCGTCGCGAGCACCGTGCCCGCGTCGGTGTGGATCGCGACGGCGAGCGCATCGGGGATCGAGTGGTTGACCGCGATGAACTCGAGGTCGAACGGGCCGACTTGCTCTTCCTGCCCTTCGGCGACCGTGAGCGTGTAGGCCTTGATCCGGTGCTCTTTGAGCTTCGCCTCGACGAGGGCGAGCGTCAGCTGCGATCCGATGAGGGGAATGTCGCTCTTGAGCTTGAGCAGGTACGGCACGGCCCCGATGTGGTCTTCGTGACCGTGCGTCAGGACGAGACCCACGACGTCGTCGAGGCGGTGCTTGATCGGCTCGAAGTCGGCGAGGATCAGATCGACGCCGGGCTGGTGCTCTTCGGGGAAGAGCACGCCGCAGTCGACGATCAGCAGCTTGCCGTCGTATTCGAAGACGGTCATGTTGCGGCCGATCTCGCCGAGGCCGCCGAGCGGGGTGACGCGCAGGGTGCCCTTCTCGAGGGCGGGCGGGTCGAAGACGGTCGTGGGCATGGGATGCCTCCTCCGGATGCGTCGGCATCCGCGTTCTGTGAGTGGTGCGGTGTCAGCGGGTCGTGCCGTGCACCTTGGGGAGCGCTCCACCGGCGGCCGCGTTGCGGTCGGGGCGGAAGTTCGAGAAGTCGGCGCCGGTGACGCCGTTCACGAGGGCGAGTTCGTCCTCGATGAGTGCGGCCTCCCACTCCTCCGGCCCGACGAGGGGCAGGCGGACGCGGGGGCTCGAGATGCGGCCGAGGCCGTGCAGGATGTACTTCGCGCTCACGGTTCCCGGGACGTGCGTCATGACGGCGCGCACGAGCGGTTCGAGGCTCTTGTGGGCGGCGGTCGCGGCGCCGAGATCGCCGCGGTTGACGGCATCCACCATCACGCGGTACGGCGCCGGGGCGATGTTCGCGGTCACGCCGATGAGGCCCGTCGCGCCGATCGCCATGTGCGGCAGCGCATTGGCGTCGTCGCCTGAGAAGTACAGGAGGTCGGTCTGGTTGAGCACGCGGCTCACCTCGCTGAAGTCGCCCTTGGCGTCTTTGATCGCGAGGATGTTGGGGTGCTTCGCCAGGCGCAGGATCGTCTCGTACTTGATCGGCACACCCGTGCGGCCGGGGATGTCGTAGAGGATCACCGGCAGGTCGGTCGCGTCGGCGACGAGGCGGAAATGCGTGAGGATGCCGGCCTGCGTGGGCTTGTTGTAGTACGGCGTGACGATCATGATGCCGTCGGCGCCGGCCTTCTCGCTGGCCTTGTAGAGCTCGATCGCGTGGGCGGTCTCGTTCGACCCGCCACCCGTGACGATCTTGGCGCGGCCGGCCGAGACCGACTTGCCGACCTCGACGAGCGTGAGCTTCTCGGCGTCGGTGAGGGTCGAGGTCTCGCCCGTCGTGCCGGTCACGACGATGCCGTCGGCGCCTGCGCTGATGACGTCGTCGATGTGCTTCTCGGTGGCGGGCCAGTCGACTTCACCGTCGGCCGTCATGGGAGTGACGAGCGCGACGAGGACCTGTCCGAAGGGATTGCCCGAGTGCGTCATGGCTCCAGGCTATCGGTTCGGGGGTGCCGCGCACCCGCGCGGTCGCCTGCCGCGGCCGAGCCTTGGCCGAGTCGCATGGAGGGTGGGGCGGGTGGCGTCTGCGCGGGCATGCGAGACTAAGCCCTCGCGCCGGCCATACGACCGGGCCGCGTGCCGAGCATCCTCCGTCGAGCGAGGATCGCGGCCTCGACGGTCGGCCAGTCGTGGATGACCATCGCGTAGTCGAAGCGCAGCGTGTCGTAGCCGAGCGCCGCCGTCATCGCGTCCCGCACGAGGTCGCGGTGTCGCAGCGAGACCCCGTCGTGGTTCTCGCGTCCGTCCGTCTCGAGGATCAGCACACCGTCGAGCAGGAAGTCCACCCGCCCCCGTATCTCAGGAATCCAGACCTGCGTCTGAAGTGTGATGCCGAGTCGGTGCAGCCGCAGTCGCAGCAGTGACTCGAGACCGCTGTCGGCGTCCGGCCGCGCGAGATCGACGAGCCAGCGCATGCCGGCGGGAAGCCGACCGCGGACGTCGGCGCGCATCCGACGCGTGAGCAGGCCGCGACGCCAGGCCGACTCGAACGCCGCGAAGAAGCACTCCGGGCCCTGACACCGTGCGACCTGCACCAGCGCGAGCGTGAGCGAGCAGACACCGAACCCCGACTTCCCGGAGTCATTGTGCGTGACGCACGCACACGGCGTATGCGGATGCCGTCGGCCCGAGCTGCCGACCCAGACGTGCGGCGTCGTCGCCACGCGGGCGGGCACGAGCGCGTCGAACACCCAGACTCCGTAGCGGCGCAAGGCACTGACGCACGCGATCTTGCCGCCGTGGCGTGCGGCGTCGACGACATCGGCGTCGGCGCCGGCAAGCGCCAGGACGCCTTCGCGGAGGCGCAGCAGGACCCCGGCGCGATGCGCCCGCCGGATGTCGGCGGCAGACGCGCCGAGCTTCAACAGCGTCGACGTGTGCGCCACGCCGCCGCCGCGTTCCATCGCTGCGGCGATCTCGCCCGTATCCATGCCCGCATTACACACACGCCGGACGACGCGCGGCGGCTGAAGGCAGGGTTCGGTGGACAGATCCGGAGATCTGCTGCCTGGGGAGGGCGCTGTGAGCGACGTCCCGCGTGAGTCGCATGGACCGTGGGGCGCACGTGGATCCGTGGGGCAGGTGGGGCACGGCCGCGCCGCTCGTCATGCGACTGAGTCGGCGACGCCGCCGGCTGATCGGGGGCGATGCCGTCGGTCAGCGGCCGGTGGCGGCGAGGCGGGCGGCGAGGGAGGCGGGCACCAGGCGGGCCGCGCCGACGAGCACCTTGTAGCGGAGCGACGGGATCGACACGCCCTTGCCTCGGGCGGCGTCGCGCAGTCCGTCGCGGACGACGTCGGCGGCGTCGAGCCACAAGAAGCCTGGAATGCCCTCGTGCCCCGGCGCCAGCCCCAGCCGCTCGTGGAAGTTCGTGTGGGTGAAGCCGGGGCACACCGCCGTGACCGTAACCCCCCGGCCGGAGTAGCGCGCATTCGCCCAGCGACTGAACGACACGACCCACATCTTGACGGCGCCGTAGGTGCCTCGCGGCAGGAACGCGGCGACGGATGCCACGTTGATGATCCGGCCGCCCCCGCGTGCGAGCATCGCCCGCAGCGCCGCGTGCGAGAGGCGCATCGTCGCCCGCACGTGCAGGTCGAGGTGACGCTCTTCATCGGCGATGTCGTTGCCCGCGAAGTCGAGGTCGAGGCCGAAGCCCGCATTGTTGACGAGGATGCCGATGGGACGCTCGATGTCGGAGACGCGGGCGGCGACGGTCTCGAGTCCCTCGGAATCGACGAGATCGGCGACGAGCACGTCGACCGCGACGCTGTGCTCGGCCCGCAAGCGATCAGCGACCTCGTCAAGCGCCCCGCGATCCCTGGCGACGAGGACCAGGTCGGCGCCGTGGGCCGCCAGCTGGCGCGCGAACTCCGCGCCGAGGCCCGAGCTCGCTCCCGTGATGAGTGCCGTCTTCGCCATGCGGCCAGCCTACGCACCGCACTAGCGTGTGAGGATGATCCGCGCGTACCTCGACGACTGGGAGTGGGACTGCTGCGGCGATCCCTTCCGGGTCGGCGACACCGTCACGCTGCAGGTGCGCGAGCCTCGGGCCGCACTGCGCACCCTGCTCGGGGCGCTCGGCGACGGTCTCGATCTGGCCGAATCGCATCACGAGGTCGACGCCGACGACGCACCCGCCCGGCCCGTGACCGGGCGGGTGCGACGAATCGTCGGCGTCGCGGTCGACCACGTCGAACACAGCGAACCGCGGATGCCGCGACCGGCGCCCCTCGCGCCCGAGAGCCCGAGCGAGCCGAGCGCCGG
>Ga0160441_100422_pt1 | contig 34229 bp, 36 predicted proteins | sample HID1971K_E1MG_FD_108260 | JGI IMG/M metagenome (GOLD analysis project Ga0160441, IMG submission 108260) | Enriched millipede-associated microbial communities from UW Madison campus, WI, USA - HID1971K_E1 MG | ecosystem: Host-associated > Arthropoda: Insects > Digestive system > Unclassified ... | reverse complement strand
CACGTTGAGGATCACGAGGCCGCCGACGAGGATGGCGACGCTGACCTGGTTGATGAACAGGCTGATGATCGCGACCGCGACCAGCATGACGTTCATCGGGTCGGCGAGCTGACGCAGCGCGACCTGCCACACCGACGGCGCCGGCTCGGCGGCGATCGAGTTCGGGCCGTGCTCGGCCAGACGCTTCTGCGCCTCGGCCTCGGTCAGTCCGGCGTCGCGATTGCCTCCCACCGCGGCGACGACCGCGTCGGCATCCTGCGCGAACCAGGGGGTATCGGTGCTTTCCGCCACGGTGCTCATGCTCCGATCGTAGGGGGTGGGTGGGGTTCGCAGGTGCGGACGCGCACAAGGCGTCCGCGCGTCGTGTCGGCGTCTCAGTGCGACCCTGCTCAGCGCCAGTGTAGAACCGCACCCGGTCACCCGTGCGGGGCGAAATCCTGCCTGCCCCGGGCGCGCGCGCGAACGCTGTGCTTCAATGCGGGCATGACAGCTGTGGACGGCACGCGCTTCAATGCGCGCCTCGCGATTCTGATGGCGATGGCGATGTTCGTGCTCGTGGTCGACACCTCGCTCATGAACGTCTCGATCTCGGCGGTCGTCCGCGACCTCGACGCCACCGCGAGCGGGGTGCAGGGCGCGATCGCCCTCGAGGCCCTCGTCTCGGCGGCGTTCATCCTCATCGGCGGCAAGACCGGCGACCTCATCGGCCGCAAACTCGCCTACCTGCTGGGCCTGGTGGGCTACGCGATCGGCGCGATCGCGATGACGCTGGCGCAGAACCTCACCACCGTCATCATCTTCTGGGCGGTCATCGGCGGTCTCGGCGCGGCGCTGCTGCTGCCGTCGATGCAGTCGCTCATCCACGGCAACTTCGCCGGCGCGCACCGCACGCGCGTGTATGCGCTCGTGGGAGCTGCCGCCGCCATCGCGGCCGCCGTCGGACCGCTGCTGGGTGGGGCGATCACGACCTTCCTCTCGTGGCGGGTCGGGTTCCTGCTCGAAGCGCTCGTGATCGCCGCCGTGCTCATCGGCGCCCCGCTGCTGAAGGACGTGAAGTACACCGGCGAGCGGTCGATCGATCTCGTCGGCTCGGCCCTCTCGATCATCGGCATGGGCGGCATCGTCTTCGGCATCCTGCTGTGGCAGGAGGGCGAAGGGTACGTCGCCCTTACGATCGCCGTCGGAGTCGTGTCGCTGCTGGCCCTCGGCTTCTGGCTCGTCCGGCGCAAGCGTCGGGGGCGCGCGACACTCCTCGATCCGGCGCTGTTCGCCTCGAAGCCGTTCCGCGTGGGGGCGACCGGCCAGCTGCTGCAGCAGGTCACCCTCGGCGGCACCATGATCGTGCTCCCCCTCTACCTGCAGATGGTGCTCGAGTACAACGCGATGCTCGCGGGTCTGTCGATCGCGCCCCTGTCCCTCAGCATGTTCGTGATCGCGATGCTCGCCGGTCGTGGGACGAAGCGTCGCCCGGCGACGCTCATCCTGATCGGTTTCACCCTCGCCCTGGTCGGCCTGGCCGCGCTCGTGCCGATCGTCCCGATCGCACAGAGCGGCTGGTACCTGGCAGTCCCGCTCATCATCTGCGGATCGGGCCTGGGCCTGCTCGTCTCGCAGCTCAACAACTACACGCTCTCGCCGGTGGCCGAAGAGCGCGTGAGCGAGGCCGCCGGGGTCAACTCGGCCGCGGGATCGTTCGGGCTCTCGTTCGGTCTCGCGTTCGCGGGCGCCATCATGCTCGCAGCCCTCGCCTCGCTGTTCACGGGCATGAGCAACTCGAGCACCGTGCTCTCGGCCGAGGAGAAGACACACGTCGCGACGGTGCTCGAAGAGAACGCCGAGCTGATGTCGGCGAGTTCGCTCGAGGAGCGACTTGCGGACGAGTCGCCGGAGGTCGCGGCGGAGGTCATCCGCATCAACGACGAGGCGTCGCCCGTCGCCCTGCAGATCGCACTCGGTGTGCCGATCCTCGCGGCACTGGCCGGTGCGGGCAACGCGCTGCGGATGCGCCGACTGCCCGACCCCGACCCGTCGGTGGACAGGGAAACGATCGGGGGCTGAGTCCTTCCGGACCCAGCCCCCGATCGGTGCGCTCAGCGCGTCAGATCACTCGTCGCGCAGTTCCCTGCCGTGAGCGGTCAGCGCGTAGATCACCAGCACGTCGACGGCGATCACGATGATCGACCACCACGGCTGCGCGGGCACCAGCAGCAGCTGGACCACCGCGCTCAGCGAGGCGAGGATGATCGCGACGACGCGCGCCCACGTCTGCCCCGCGAACAGGGCGAGACCCGTGGCGATGAGGCCCAGACCGATGAGCAGATTCCACCAGCCCCAGCCTGCGACATCGAACAGGAACAGCGTTCCGTCGGTGAGCACGTAGTAGGTGTTCGGGCCGATGACGGCCACGAGGCCCTGCACGGCGCTGAACACACCGCTGATGAGCAGGATCACCCCGGCGAACACTCCCCAGCCGACCCAGCCGCTGGTCTTCTTTTCGGTAGCCATGTGAACTCCTTTTTCTTTTTCTCGGCGCCGGTCAGCTCAGCAGTTTGGCCTTCGCCGACGCGAACTCCGCGTCGGAGAGGATTCCCTGGCTGTGCAGACTCGCCAGCTGCGTGAGCTTCGAGGTCAGGTCGTCTGCGGGTGCGGCGGGGGCTGCAGGCGCCGGCGCCGCGTTCGCGACGGCACGCGCGGCGGCGGCATCGATCGCGTCCTGCTGCGCCTGTGCCGCATAGGCCTGCTGCTCGTACTGGTCGTTGGCACGCGCCTGCTGGCGACGGGCCACGTTTCCGGACACTGCCGTGGCGGTACCCGCCACGACAGCGGTCCTGGCCGCCATCCCGATCAGACCGGGGCGTCCTCTACGCATCATGTCGTTCTCTCCTTCAGTTCTCGTTCTCGGACAGGAAGAGGTTCACGACCGGGGCCGGTACGGTCTCGCGACCGATGACGGTACCTCCGGCGTTGAACAGCGCCTGCGAGAACTGCTTGGCCCACACGAGTTCGACGACCAGGATGGCCGCGGACGATCCGGGCGGAAGCTCGGCAGCAAGGCCTTCGATGTCTTCCTCACCGGCGAGGCCCGACAGTTCGAGGGCGAGCATGTCGCCCGCTTCGCTGTCGGCGAACTCGACGATGCTGAGCTCGCCGTCTTCCGTGCGCCGCACGAACACGAGGTCGAGCAGGTTCACGATGCGTGACTTGACGAGATCGTCGATCGCCTTCAGGACGGACGGACCCGGGTGGTCTCCGTCGAACCCGATCGCGTAGAACTCGACGGGGCCGTAATCGAACGTTGTCATTTCTTTGCCTCGTCGCGGGCTCAGCCCGCGAGCGCCTTCGCCTTGACGGCGTCGAACTCGGCCTGCGTGAGCGCGCCCGAGTCGAGCAGCGTCTTCGCCTTCGCGATCTCATCGGCCGGCGACGCACTTCCCGCGGTCGCTCGGATGTACGCGTCCTGCTCCTTGCGGATGGCCGTCGCCTGCTCGATCGAACGCTTCTGCATACCCGAGCCACGAGCGATCAGGTACACCAGCGCAGTGAGGAACGGGACGAAGATCAAGAAGATGATCCACAGTGCGCGCAGCCACCCGTTCAGCGACTGGTCGCGGAAGATGTCCGAGATGATCGAGAACACGACCATCAAGTACGCAACGAACACGAAGACCCAGAAGAACCAGGCAACCCAGCTCCAGATGTCCATACCAACCATTCCTCCCGACGGGCACCATGCCCGCCTGATTCTCAGGCTACTCTCGGGCTCTCACGGGCGGCTCATCTGCGTCGGGTGACTTCCGCGTGTCGCCGCGGATCGGCGCGGATCGGCGCGGCAGTCGCTCACGCCGGCGCGGCGGCGGCGTGGTTCGCGGAGTGCGTCCGGTAGATCTGCGCATTGCGCAGAATGCCGGCGCGCTCGTCGTCGCTGAGCTGACGCCGCACCTTCGCCGGCACGCCCGCCACGAGCGACCCGTCGGGGATGACGGAGCCCTCGAGCACGACCGCTCCCCCGGCGATGAGACACCCCGCGCCGATCACGACGCCGGACAGGACGACGCTGCCCATCCCGATCAGTGAACCGTCGCCGATCGTGCACCCGTGGACGACGGCGTTGTGGCCGACCGAGACGTTCTCGCCGATGACGACGGGCGAGTCGACGTCGACATGGACCGACACGTTGTCCTGCAGATTGCTGCCGGCGCCGAGGGTGATCGCGGCGCTGTCGCCGCGCACGACCGCGTTGTACCAGACGCTCGCTCCCTCGCCGATGCGGACGTCGCCGACGAGCCGTGCCCCCGAGGCGACGAACGCGGTCTCGTGCACCTGCGGCGCGGGGCCGGAAACCGACAGGAGGGAAGCGTCAGCGGCGATCGTCATGCCCCGAAGATAGCCCGTCATCGGGAGCCCGGCACGCCCTGTTAGCCCAGGCTTCTCTTGCTTGCGGAATGCCTCGCGCTGAGTACCGTTGAACTCGATGACGGGGTTTTTCGCACCCCGGACGGCAGTGGAGGAGAAGGACATGAGCAAGATGCAGACGATTTCGATGACCGCAGCCGGCCCCGAGGCGGCCGCGAGCACCGCACAGTTCCTCACCCCCGTCGTTCTCGGCCTGCAGTCGCTGGCCGTCAACGGCAAGCAGGCGCACTGGAACGTGCGCGGTACGAACTTCATCGCGATCCACGAGCTGCTCGACTCGGTCGTCGCGAACGCCCAGTCGTTCGCCGACCTCGCCGCAGAGCGCATCGTGGCCCTCGGACTGCCGATCGATGCGCGCGTGTCGACGGTCGCAGAGAAGACGACGGCGACGAACGTCCCGGCCGGCTTCACGCCGTGGCAGCAGATCATCTCGGCCGTCGTCACCGATATGGACGTCGTCATCGCCGACGTGCAGGCCGCGATCGACGGGCTCGACGAGACCGACCTCACGAGTCAGGACGTCGCGATCGCGATCAAGGCGGGCCTCGAGAAGGACCGCTGGTTCCTCTCGGCGCACCTCGCCGAGTGAGCCGCTGACACGGAGACCAATGGATGCCCCGGGCTCAGGCCCGGGGCATCCGTCGTCTCTCCCCACCCCCGACGGTGAGGTCACGCGAGATGCGTCAGTCGCCCTTCGAGCAGCGTCGCGAGCGCGCGCGTCGCCCGCAGCGACGGCTCGTCGGCCGTGAGCGGGTCGTGGTCGACGACGGCGAGATCGGCGACATCGCCCGGGGCGAGCGTGGCTCGGCCGCGTGAGCCCGCCGCCGTCGAGGCGGCCAGCGCGGTCCCGGCATCCAGGCCCTGCTCGGGGCGCCAGGCGGGCCGGCCACCCCGCGTGCGGTACACGGCAGCGGCCATCGCCGCCCACGGGTCGAGCGGCGACACGGGCGCGTCCGATCCGAACAGGAGGTTCGCGCCGGCCTCGGCGAGGGCACGCAGCGGGTAGGGGATAGCCGTCTGTCCGGCCCAGATCGAGTCGGTCAGGTCGCGGTCGTCGACGGCGTGCTCGGGCTGCACGCTCGCGCCGACGTCGAGGCGGGCGAAGCGCGGGATGTCGGCATGCGCAACGAGCTGGGCGTGCTCGATCGTGCCGGTCGCGCCGGTGACGGCGAACGCGTCGAGCGCGTGCGAGTTCGCAACGTCGCCGATCGCGTGCACGGCGCACGCGAGACCACCGCCGGTCGCGCGCGTCATCAGGTCGACGAGCTCGGCCGGCGGGACGGTCAGCACGCCGTGATTGCGTGGGTCGCCGGGATAGGCGTGCGAGCAGGCGGCGGTGCGCGTGCCGAGCGAGCCGTCGGTGATCACCTTGAGCGAGCCGACACGGACGAGACCGGCCGGGTCGAGGGAGTCACCCGTGGCCAGACCCTCTGCGAGCGCTCGCTCGAGGTGCACGGGGTAGATTCCGAATCTGACACGCGTCGTGTCGAACCCCCCGTCGAGGCGGCGCACCCACGACTCGGCGTTCCACGACATGTCGAGGTCGACGACGCCGACGACGCCGCGGCGGGCCGCCTCTTGCAGCGCCTCGGCGACCAGCCGATCGCCGACGGCGGGATCGGCCGCATTGAGGCGTCGCGAGATCTCGAAAGCCGGCTCTTCGCGCAGCATGCCCGACTCGTCCGGGGCGAAACCCTCACGACGGAAGGCCGCGCTGTTGAGCCACACGCTGTGCACGTCGGCGTTGATGAGATAGGTGGGCACGTTCCCGGTCGCCCGGTCGAGCAGTGCCAGGGTCGGCTCGTCGGGCCACAGCGCGTCACGGAAGCCCGTACCGACGCGTCGACCATCGCCGAGCACCGGGGCGTCGGTCATCGCCGCCGCCGCCTCGGCGGCGGAGGTGGTGTCGCCGAGCGGCGTCCGCTGTGCGACGAGCGCCCACTGCACGGTGTGGACGTGGTGGTCCCACAGGCCGGGCGTCACCCAGGCGCCGGCCGCGTCGACGACCGCGCCGCGCCGCGCGAGCGCCCCCGCCGGGGCGATGTCGACGATGCGGCCGGCCGCCAGATGGATGTCGACGGGGTCGTCGCCGAACGGGTCGAGACGACCGTCGCCGGTCAGGCGCGCGTCGGCGATGACCGACGGGCTCTCGCCGTGCTGTGCGTGACCCCGGATCATTCGGTCACCGCGTCCGTGTCGACCCCGCGACGCGCCGTCTCGGCACCGGATGTCCGGAGGGACGCCCCGCGCGCCGCGCGCAGGGCGTCGTGGGCGCGGCGCATCTCACCCGGCAGCCGGGGGTCGGCGTACGGGGTGCCGCCCGCCTCGAGCTCGGCGATGATCGTGTCGACGACCTCGGCGGACTTGTTCTGACTCAGCTTGCGCTTCGCGACGATCCTCGTCGGAGTCAGCCGGAATCCGACGGTGCCGCGTTCGAGTTTGCACACGTAGTCCTCGTCGTTCGGCGGCTGCCACATCAGCCGTGGCTGCGGCAGCGCCTGCTCGAAGCGTGCCACGAGCCGTTCGAGCACGCGGAGATTCTCGTCGGGGCTCAGCAACTCGGGAACGCCGCTCAGATGCACCGACACGAAGTTCCAGGTGGGCACGCTCGGCGCGTCGCCATACCAGCCGGGCGAGATGTACCCGTGCGGCCCCTGCACGATCACGAGGAGCTCGCGCTCCCCCAGACCGTGGATCGCATCATCGGGCTTGCCGACGTGACCCACGATCGTGAGGTCGTCTCGGTCGTCGTCGAGCAGCACGGCGTAGTGCGACGCGACGAGGCCGTCGTCGGTGGCGCTCACGAGGGTCATCCACGGGTTCGCGTCGATCACGCGGCGCAGCTCGGCGACGTCGGTCATCGCGAAGCTCGGGTTCTGTCTCATCGGGGCGACCTCACTTCTGACAGGACGGGCACCAGTAGAGCTTGCGCGACGCCATCTCTTCGAGCACGATCTCGGTGCCGCACACGCGGCACGGCAGGCCCGCGCGGTGGTACACCCAGTGACGGTCGTCGCGGTGCGCCATCGCACGGCGGTACGCCTCGGGGTCGAGGTCGTCCATCGTCATCATCTGACCGGTCTCGACGCCGATGCGCAGCAGCCGAGCCCAGTCGCGCCAGATGCTGCGCACGATCTCTTCCGGCACGAGCTTGCCGGGCGTGTGCGGGTCGAGCAGGGCGCGGTACAGCAGTTCGGCGCGATAGACGTTGCCGATGCCGCTGACGACGGTCTGGTCCATCAGCAGCAGCCCGATCGGTGTGGGCTTGCGCCGTACGACCGCCGTGAATCGCTCTTCGCCCTCGTCTGCGTCGTCGATCAGGGGGTCGGGGCCGAGCTTCGCGATCGTCGCCTGCACCTGGTCGGGCGACTGGAGCTCGCAGGCCGTGGGCCCCCGCAGGTCGGCGCAGGTCGCCGCGGTCAGCAGGCGCAGCCGCACCTGCCCGACGACCGGCGGCGGCCATTCGTCGTCCACCGCGTCGGCATCCATTCCCCGGGTCTGCTCGCTCATGCGCACACGGCCGCGTGCCCGGCGCGGCGCGCCGATCGAGGCGAGCGAGTTCTCACCCGCACGGTCGTAGACGGCGGATGCCTCGAGGTCGGTGCCGCGCTGATTGGTCTGCCCCATACGACCGTTCGCCGACGCGATCGTCGGGTCGACCAGGATCTCGCCGGCGAAGTCCCATGCGCCGTACATGCCGAGGTGCACGCGGAGCCAGAGGTCGCCGTCGAAGCCGAGGAACATCTGCTTGCCGACCGCGCGGACCTGGGCGGCCTCGCGCCCGTCGAGGAGTGCCGCGCCTTCGGCGAAGCGGCCCTGCGGGCTGGATGCCTGCACCTGCCGCCCGACGATGTTCCGGTCGAACTGGCGGGCGATGCGGTGGACGGAGTGCCCTTCAGGCATGGCCTGCGGCGGGGGCCGTGCGTGCAGCAGAGGCGGGGACGGCGGTGGGCATCAGCCTGCTTCGGGATCGAACGCGTCGACGGATTCGCCGCCCGTGCGAGTCTCTGGCGCACCCGTCGATTCCTGCGCCGGTCGACCGGCGCGGGGGTCGGGCTCGAGCGACCCGTCGGTCTCGAACGCGGCGAGCTGCGCGATGCGCCGGGCGTGGCGCTCTTCGCCGGAGAACGGCGTCGCGATGAACCGGTCGATGAAGGTCACCGCCTCGTCGAACGTGTGCTGGCGTGCGCCGATCGCGATGACGTTCGCGTCGTTGTGCTCGCGGGCCAGCTCGGCGGTCGCGATGCTCCACACGAGTGCGGCACGCACGCCGGCGACCTTGTTGGCGGCGATCTGCTCGCCGTTGCCCGACCCGCCGAAGACGACGCCGAGGGTCGGGATGCCGATCCCCTGATCGCGGACGACTGCCTGCGCGGCGCGGATGCAGAACGCCGGGTAATCGTCGAGGGGGTCGTACTCGATCGGACCGTGATCGATGACCTCGTGCCCCTGCTCCGCGAGATGGTGCTGCAGCTGCGTCGAGAACTCGAGGCCGGCGTGATCGGTCGCGATGTGGATGCGCATGCGTCCATCCTAGGGAGCCGCCGGACGCTCCGGCCGTCGCGGAAGGAGGGACTCGCCCTGCCGTTCAGCCAGCGTCGGCGTCCGCTGTACCGCGTAGGCTGGTCCGGTTGCCGCGGACGTCAACAGCGTCTGGCGACGCCTCACATACCCTCACGCGAGCCATCTACAAACGTCGGAGTACGCAGTGCCTGGAGAGAACCTCACCCGCATCGAGGCGCAGGAGCGCCGCGCGATCGTCGCGACCCAGTCGTACGAGATCGCGCTCGACCTCACGAAGGGCGCGGAGGTGTTCGGCTCGCGCACGGTCGTCCGGTTCTCGGCGACCGAGGGAGCCGCGACCTTCATCGACCTGATCGCACGCGACGTGCGCGAGATCACCCTCAACGGCGCCCCGATCGACCCGGCATCCGCCTACGTCGACTCGCGCATCGCTCTCGACGGCCTCGCCGCCGAGAACGAGCTGATCGTGGATGCCGACTGCCTCTACACGAACACGGGCGAAGGCCTGCACCGCTTCGTCGACCCCGTCGACGGCGAGGTGTATCTGTACTCGCAGTTCGAGGTGCCCGACTCACGGCGCGTCTTCGCGGTGTTCGAGCAGCCCGACCTGAAGGCCACGTTCCAGTTCACGGTGACGGCGCCGGCGGCGTGGAAGGTCATCTCCAACTCGCCCACCCCCGAGCCCGTTCCGGGCGGCGCCGAGGTCGCGACGTGGACGTTCGAACCCACCCCCGTGATCTCGTCGTACATCACGGCGATCGTCGCGGGCCCCTACGAAGAGGTCTTCTCCGAGCTCACGAGCTCGTCGGGCCGGGTCGTCCCCCTCGGCGTCTACGGCCGCAAGAGCCTCTGGCAGCACCTCGACGCCGACTACATCTTCGACAAGACGCGCGAGGGGTTCGCGTACTACGAAGAGAGGTTCGGCGTGCCGTACCCGTTCGCCAAGTACGACCAGCTGTTCGTGCCCGAGTTCAACGCGGGCGCGATGGAGAACGCCGGCGCAGTCACCTTCACCGAGACCTACGTGTTCCGGTCGAAGGTGACGGATGCCGTCAAGGAGCGTCGCGTCGTCACGATCCTGCACGAGCTCGCGCACATGTGGTTCGGCGACCTCGTGACCATGAAGTGGTGGAACGATCTCTGGCTCAACGAGTCGTTCGCCGAGTGGGCGTCGACGATCGCGACCGCCGAGGCCACCGAGTGGACCGAGGCGTGGACGACCTTCAACGCCATGGAGAAGACCTGGGCCTACCGCCAGGACCAGCTGCCCTCGACCCACCCCGTCGTCGCGACCATCAACGACCTCGAGGACGTGCAGGTCAACTTCGACGGCATCACGTACGCGAAGGGCGGGTCCGTCCTCAAGCAGCTCGCCGCCTGGGTGGGCATCGACGCCTTCTTCGCCGGCGTGGGCGCATACTTCCAGAAGCACGCGTTCGGCAACACCGAGCTGAGCGACCTGCTCGTCGAGCTGGAGGCCACGAGCGGGCGCGAACTGTCCACCTGGTCGAAGAAGTGGCTCGAGACGGCGGGCGTCAACACGCTGACCCCCGAGCTGAAGACCGACGCCGACGGAAACCTCACCCGCTTCGCGATCGTGCAGACGGCGCCGGCCGACTACCCGACGATCCGCCCGCACCGCCTCGGCGTCGGGTTCTACGAGCTCGAGGGCGACGCGCTGGTCCGCACGCACCACGTCGAGATCGACGTCGACGGCGACCTGACCGAAGTGCCCGAGCTCACCGGCATCGCGCGCCCCGACCTCGTGCTGCTCAACGACGACGACCTCGCCTACGCGAAGATCCGTCTCGACGACCGGTCGCTGCAGACGGCGATCGCGCACCTCGCGAAGATCTCCGACCCGCTCGCCCGCTCGCTGGTGTGGGGGGCCGCCTGGGATCAGACCCGCGATGCCGAGTCGTCGGCCTCGGACTACGTCGACCTCGTCCTGGCCAACATCGGGTCCGAGACCGAGTCGACGACGGTGCGCACGACGCTCGCCCAACTGCAGCTCGCCGCGAACTCGTACGTCGCTCCCGAGCGGCGCGACGCGACGCGAGAGAAGGTCGCCGACGCCCTCTGGGCTCTCGCCCAGCAGGCCGCGGCCGGCAGCGACAGCCAGCTGCAGTTCGTCACCGCCTTCGCGAGCGCCGCAGCGACGGGTGCCCAGTGGGCGCAGGTGCGCGCGCTCCGTGACGGCGAGACCACGCTGCCCGGCCTGGAGATCGACGCCGACCTGTCGTGGGCTCTGCTCGTCTCGCTCGCCGCGGGTGGCGTCGTCAGCACCGCCGACATCGACGAGGCCCTCGCCTCCGACAACACGGCCAAGGGCGGCGAGTTCGCCGCGCAGGCGAAGGCCGCGCTGCCCGCTGAGGCCGACAAGCGCGTCGCCTGGTCGTCGCTGATCGACACCGCCGACCTGCCCAACACCGTCGTGCGCTCGGCGGCGCTGGGGTTCGTGCACCCGGCATCCGTCGCCTCGCTCGCGGAGTTCGTCGAGCCCTACTTCGACATGCTGCTGCCGGTCTGGGAGGGCCGGACGTACCAGATCGCCAGCTACCTCATCACCGGCCTGTACCCGGCGCCGCTCGCCAACACGGCGCTGCGTGACGCGACCCGCGGCTGGCTGACGGTGCACGTCGACGCCCCCGCGGCGCTGCGTCGCCTCGTGCAGGAGAACCTCGCGGGCGTCGAGCGCGCCCTCGCCGTACAGGAGCGCGACGGGGCGTAACCCCAGGCGGCCTCATCCTCTCGGGGGATGCGCGCAGATGCCGGAGTACGACCTCCGGCCGATGCCGCGCATCCCCCGAGTGCGTAGCGTGGAAGGCATGATCACAGCAGAAGGCCTCACGAAGCGCTACGGCGACAAGACGGCGGTCGAAGGCGCGACCTTCACGGTGCAGACCGGCAAGGTGACCGGCTTTCTCGGCCCGAACGGCGCGGGCAAGTCGACGACGATGCGCATGATCGTCGGGCTCGACGCCCCGACCGCGGGCACCGTCGCGATCGACGGGCGCCCGTACCGCTCGTTCCACGCCCCGCTCACCGAGGTGGGCGCCCTGCTCGATGCCAAGGCGGTGCACACCGGACGCTCGGCGCGCGACCACCTGCGCGTCATGGCCGCCACGCACGGGATCCCGCGCAGCCGCGTCGACGAGGTGATCGAACTGGCCGGCCTCACCTCGGTCGCGCGCAAGCGCGCCGGCAAGTTCTCGCTCGGCATGGGGCAGCGCCTGGGCATCGCGAGTGCGCTGCTGGGCGACCCGCACACGCTGATCCTCGACGAACCGGTCAACGGCCTCGATCCCGAGGGCGTGCGCTGGGTGCGCGGATTCGTCCGCGCGCTCGCCGACGAAGGCCGCACGGTGCTCCTGTCGAGCCACCTCATGAGCGAGATGTCGCTCACCGCCGACCACGTCATCGTCCTCGGTCGCGGCCGCGTGCTCGCCGACGCCCCGATCGACCGCCTCGTGCAGGACTGGACCCAGCGCGGCGTCACGATCGCCTCACCCCGACTGAGCGAGCTTGCCGCCCTGCTCCAGGGCCCCGAAGTGACCGTGACGCCCTCGCCCGACGGCTCGGCGCGCGTCGTCGGGCTCGGCGCACCGGCCATCGGCGACATCGCCGCCGCGCACGGCATCGCCCTGCACGCGCTCACCGAGACCACCGGCTCGCTCGAAGACGCCTACATGGCGCTGACCGCGGATGCCGTCGAGTACACCTCCAAGGAGCTCTCATGACCCTCCCCACCGCCCCGCAGGACGTCGCGCCCGCCACGACCCGCGCCGCCGCACGACCGACCACGTCGCCGTACCGCCTCAGCGCCGTCCGTCTCATCCGGGCCGAGTTCCTCAAGCTGTTCACGCTGCGATCGACCTGGTGGTCGCTCGCGATCACGCTGCTGCTCACCGTCGGAATGGCGGTGCTGATCGGAGCAGCCTCCGAAGGGAGGATCGATCCGGTCACGGCAGCGGTGCTGCCGATCCAGTTCACGATGCTGCTGGCCGGGATCCTCGGCGCGATCGCCGTCTCCGGCGAGTACTCCACGGGGATGATCCGCTCGACTCTCACCGCCGAGCCGCGCCGCGGAGCGGTGCTGGCGTCGAAGTCGCTGGCCGTCGCGGTCACCGTCTTCGTCGCGACGCTCGTCACCTTCGTGCTGGCTGCCGTCCTCGTCGCCGCGACCACCGGCGCCGCGATCGCGTGGGACGACCCTGAGGCATCCGTGCTGCCGCTGCTCGCCGCGGCCACGTCGATGGCCGTGTTCGCGCTGCTCGGCGTCGGTTTCGGCTTCGCGCTGCGGGGCGGCGCGGCTGCGATCGCCTCGACCGTGGGCGTGCTGTTCGTGCTGCCCATCGTCATGCAGATCGTCGGCGCGGTCGCGACCGCCTGGACGTGGGTGGGTGACCTCGCGCGATTCCTCCCGATGAACGCGGCGCAGTCGTTCATCCTTCCCGGCGGGGCGATCGACCAGGGTCCGGCAGCGCTCACGCTCGCCGCCTGGGTCGCGGCTCTGCTGGTCGCCGGGTGGCTCGTCCTGCGGTCGCGCGACGCCTGATCCGGTGCGGCCACTCAGCGCGGCCGCCCAGGTCGCGCTGAGACGCGGCGGATAGGATCGGGACGATGTCGGTACTCCTCGAAACCACCCCGATCCCCGACCCGACCACCTTCGACTGGGGGGCGATCGGCGCGGGCGCCCTCGCGTTCGTGACCCAGTTCGGCATGACCGTGCTGTCGATCGCCCTCATCGTCATTCTGGCGCTGGCGCTGTCGTGGATCATGAAGCGCCTCATCTCCCGGGTCGTCGACCGCATCGTGCGCGGCGCGAAGAACAAGGCCGCCACCGACGACACCCGCGCGATCGACAACTCGCCGCTGGCGCAGGTGCGCATCATCCAGCGCACCCGCACGCTCGGGTCGATCCTCGGCAATGTGGTCAACACGGCGATCGTGCTCATCGCGCTGCTCCTCGTCGTCTACACGATCAACAAGGACGTCCTCGGGTCGTTCACGCTGCTGTCGGCGGCGATCGGTGCCGGACTCGGCTTCGGTGCGCAGAACATCGTCAAAGACGTGCTCAACGGAATCTTCATCGTCGCCGAGGATCAGGTCGGCATCGGCGACGTCGTCGATCTCGGCCTCGCCACGGGCATCGTCGAGTACGTCAGCGTGCGGGTGACGCACGTGCGCGACGTCAACGGCACGCTCTGGTACGTCCGCAACGGCGAGATCACCCGCATCGGCAACATGTCGCAGGGCTGGTCACGCGTCATCGTCGACCTCGCGATCCCGACCGATGCCGACATAGACCTCGTCGAGAAGACGCTGCTCGACACCGCGAAGACCCTGGCGAAGGACCCGAAGTGGCGCTCCCGGATGATCGAGCAGCCCGAGGTCTGGGGGCTCGAGTCGATCAGCGGCGACGCGCTCGTCATCCGTCTCGTGCAGAAGACCCGCACGAACGCCAAGGACGATGTCGCCCGCGAGCTGCGGATGCGTCTCAAGCACGCAATGGACGAAATGGGCATCACCCTGCCGCAGTTGAACTCGATCGTGCTCACCGGGCCCGAGGGCGCGCAACGCGTCCGCGGCGCCAACCCTCCCAAGACCAAGCCCAACCCGGTGACGCCCGCCGAGGCGAAGCCGATGTGGAAGCCGCGGCGCGCGCCGAAGAAGGGCGGGGAGAGCTCATGACCGACGACGCGCGCATCAGCTTCTACGACGAGGTCGGCGGCCACGAGACGTTCGTCCGCCTCGTCGACGCCTTCTATCGCGGCGTCGCCACCGACGAGGTCTTGAAGCCGATGTACCCCGAAGAGGATCTCGTCCCTGCGGCGCACCGGCTGACGATGTTCCTCGAGCAGTACTGGGGCGGACCTGCGACGTACAGCGAGCAGCGCGGGCACCCGCGGCTGCGCCTGCGGCACCAGCCGTTCCACGTCGACCCCGACGCGCGCGATCGGTGGCTCGCGCATATGCGGGTCGCGGTCGACGAGCTCGGCCTGTCGCCGCTGCACGAGGCCACTCTGTGGGATTATCTGCAACGGGCCGCTTTCGCGATGGTGAACACGTTCGAACCATCCGGCATCGGACCCACCCGCACGCCCGGCGCACCCGGGCTGCAGATCCACCCCGAGCCCTAGGCGTCCCGAGCCTGGGCACCCCGCAGCGACAGAGGAGTCGTCATGCCCGCAGCCCCCGCCCACCACGCCGATGTGCTCGTGATCGGATGGGGGCTGGCCGGTCTCGTCGCCGCGACCGAAGCCGCCGCCGCCGGCAAGAGCGTCATCGTCGTCGATCAGGAGCCCCGACCCAACCTGGGCGGTCAGGCCTTCTGGTCGTTCGGAGGCCTGCTGTTCATCGACTCCCCCGAGCAGCGCCGGATGGGCATCAAGGATTCACCCGACCTGGCACGCCAGGACTGGTTCGCGACGGCCGGATTCGACCGCGACGAGGACCACTGGCCGCGCCAGTGGGCCGAGGCCTACCTCGACTTCGCACATCGTGAGAAGCGTGCGTGGCTGCGTGAGAAGGGCGTCGGCTTCTTCCCCGTCGTCGGCTGGGCCGAGCGTGGTGGCTACACCGCCACCGGTCCCGGCAACTCGGTGCCGCGCTTCCACATCACGTGGGGCACGGGGCCCGGCCTCGTGGCGCCGTTCCAGACCGCCCTCGAGCGCGGCGAGGCCGAGGGCCGCATCACCGTGCTGCCGCGGCACAAGGTCACCGCTCTCACCACCGACGGCGGCACCGTCACGGGCGCGAGCGGCGACATCCTCGCGCCGTCGGGCGCCGAACGAGGCGTCGCCACCTCACGTGAGGTGGTCGGGGCGTTCGAGATCGTCGCGGCCGCGACGATCGTCGCCTCGGGCGGCATCGGCGGCAACCACGACCTCGTGCGCGCGCAGTGGCCTGCGCGTCTGGGCACACCCCCCGACACGATGATCTCGGGCGTGCCCGCGTTCGTCGACGGGTCGATGCAGCCCGTGTCGTCGGCTGCGGGGGCACGACTGATCAATGGCGACCGCATGTGGCACTACGTCGAAGGCATCCAGAACTGGAACCCCATCTGGCCGCAGCACGGCATCCGCATCCTCCCCGGGCCCTCATCGGTGTGGCTCGACGCGACCGGCGCGCGCCTGCCCGTGCCGCTGTTCCCCGGGTTCGACACGCTCGGCACCCTCGCCCACCTGCGCGCGACCGGCCACGACCATTCCTGGTTCGTGCTGTCGCAGCAGATCGTCGAGAAGGAGTTCACCCTCTCGGGCAGCGAGCAGAACCCCGACCTCACCGGCAAGGACGTGCGACTGCTGCTCAAGTCGCGCCTCGGCAAGGGCGCGGCCGGGCCCGTCCAGGCGTTCCTCGACCACGGCGCCGACTTCGTCGTGCGCCGCACGCTCGACGAGCTGATCGCCGGCATGCGGGCGCTGCCCGGCGGCGACGTGCTCGACGGCGACCTGGTGCGCCGCGAGGTCGAGGCGCGCGATCGCGAGATGGACAACGACTTCACGAAGGACGCGCAGGTCGCGATGCTGCGCTCGGCGCGCGCCTATCGCGGCGACAAGCTCATCCGCACCGCGGCGCCGCACCGCATCCTCGACCCGAAGTCGGGCCCGCTGATCGCGGTCAAGCTGCACGTGCTGACACGCAAGTCGCTCGGCGGCATCGAGACCGACCTGTCGGGCCGCGCGCTGGGTGCCGGCGGCGCGCCGGTGCCGGGGCTGTACGCGGCGGGAGAGGCCTCGGGCTTCGGCGGGGGCGGCGTGCACGGCTACCGCGCGCTGGAGGGCACGTTCGTGGGCGGATGCCTGTTCTCGGGTCGCGTCGCAGGTCGCGCCGCGGCGGCCGCTGCCTGACCGGCCCGGTCCGCGCGGGGGGCGGGTCAGCCGGAGGCGCCGGTGCGGCGCACCTCGGTGAGTCCCGAGCGCACCGTGCCGCGGGTCAGCACGTGCCCGCGCTGCAGGCTCACACGCGTCCACGGACCGTTCGTGCGGATGCCGGCGGCTTCCTCCCCCGCGATGAAGCCGAGGGCGAACGCCGCGAAGGCGACCCCCAGCGGCAGCCCGCGCAGGTCGTCGTCGGCAGCGCCCCACACGGCGGCCCGCACGGCGTGCACGGCGTCTTCACCGGCATCCGTCGGCACGCCCTCGGCGACAGCGGCGATGCCCCACTGTGCTCGCGCGGCGAGGGTCGCCGCGGGCACGTCGCCGGTCGGACTCCACCCGGCGCGCGGCGGCGACACCCCGGCCCACGGCGCGCTCCGCGCCGAGTCGGGCAGCGCCAGCGCCCGCGGGTCGTCGGATGGCGCGAGCGCGGCACCGTCGACGACGAGGTCGCACACGAGTTCGGGGTCGACGCGCGCGACCCGCATGCCGAGCACGGTCGGGGTCGACTCGAGCAGCGACTGCGGTGCCAGCGGCGCGCAGGTCAGCGAGAGCGTGCCGCCCCGGGCCTGCAGACGCACGTTGCCGTCACCGAGCGCCGCGGCGCGCTGCGCGAACACGAGCACATCGGAGGCGGTGGGGGCGTCGGGGAACATCAGGCGCGCGGACATCCGCCCTAAACTACCAAGCGGCGACCGACGTCGCAGACGCGGGACGCCGGAGACACCGGAGACAGGAGCGCAGTGGACGATTCGGGAGACGCGCGCGAGGCCTCAGCCGACCCGCAGGGCGGGGTGCCCGACCCGGTCGCGATGATGCTCGACGTGCTCGACCTCGACTCGAGTGCCGCACGCACCACCGAAGACATCTTCACGGGAGCTTCGCACCGCATGCCCGGCGGCCGCATCTTCGGCGGGCAGGTGCTCGCGCAGGCGATCCTCGCGGCCGACCGGACGACCGGCGACGACCGCGTGCCGCACTCGATGCACGGCTACTTCCTGCGCCCCGGCGACGCGTCGCAGGGGATCACGCTGTCGGTCGACCGCATCCACGACGGTCGCTCGTTCTCGACGCGGCGCACGCAGGCCTACCAGCAGGGCGTGCCGATCTTCTCGATGATCGCGTCGTTCGAGGATGAAGATCCGGGCCTCGACCACCAGTCGGCCGTCCCGAGCGATGTGATCCCACCCGAGCAGGCGCTCGTGGGCATGCGGAGCGCCGCATCGCATCCGCTCTCCCGGCGTCTGCTCTCGGACAGCCCGATCGAACTCGCCCACGCCGACGGTCCGATCTACGACGACGTGCCCGGCCAGCCCGCCGCGCACCAGAATGTCTGGATGCGCACGCGACGCCGCATCGGCGACGACCCGGCGGTGCACCGTGCGGTGCTCGCGTACATGAGCGATCTCACGATTCAAGAGTCGGTGCTGCGCGCGCATGGCATCGCCTGGTCGCACCCGGGGCTCAAGGTCGCGAGCCTCGACCACGCGATGTGGTGGCACCGGGCCGCCCGCGTGGACGACTGGCTGCTCTACGCGCAGGAGTCCCCCAGCGCGCGCGGTGGGCGCGGCCTCGCAACGGGGCGCATCTTCACGCGCGAGGGGCTGCTCGTGGCCACCGTCGCCCAGGAGATCATGATCCGGGTGCCGGAGGGCGACTGACCCGCGAGCGATCAGCGTCGGCGGAACGAGACCGGCTCGCCGAGATACGGCTCCCACGCCGTACGCATGCGTGCACTGAGCCGCACGGGGCGGAAGGTCGCAGCATCCACGAGCACGACCGAAGAGGATGCCCGGGCGTACAGCCTCTGCTCAGTGTCGCTGATCGGGCTGTACACCTCGTAGCAGACATCGATGCTCGATCCGCCGATCTTGCCGAACCACATCTGCACGTCGAGCGGGTCGCGGCGATACGGCACCGGGGCGAGGTACTCGATCTCCTGATGCGCGATGAGGGTCAGCTCACCGGCATCCAGCCCGGCGTCGATGACGGCGGTGTCGGGCGCGTCCTCCCCCACGACGGGCGACCAGAAGACGCGCACCCGCGCCTCTTCGAGAAGCTTCAGCATCGTCGCATTGTTGACGTGGTTGAACGCGTCGAGATCGCCCCACCGCAGATGGATGGGAACGTGGATCCGCCCGGCCACCGAGCCTGCAGAAGCGTCAGTCACGGGTGAGCTTGCGGTACGTCGACTTCGCGGGGTTCGCGGCGTCGGGCCCGAGTCGCTCCACCTTGTTCGCCTCGTACGCCTCGAAGTTGCCCTCGAACCAGTACCACTTGTCAGGGTTCTCGGCCGTGCCCTCGTAGGCGAGGATGTGCGTCGCGATGCGGTCGAGGAACCACCGGTCGTGGGTGATGACCACCGCGCAGCCGGGGAACTCGAGCAGCGCGTTCTCGAGCGAGCTCAGCGTCTCGACGTCGAGGTCGTTGGTCGGCTCGTCGAGCAGCAGCAGGTTGCCGCCCTCTTTTAGCGTCAGTGCGAGGTTGAGGCGGTTGCGCTCACCACCGGAGAGCACACCGGCCTTCTTCTGCTGGTCGGGACCCTTGAAGCCGAACTTCGAAACGTACGCGCGCGAGGGGATCTCGATCTTGCCGACCGTGATGATGTCGAGGCCGTCCGAGACGACCTCCCACAGCGTCTTGTTCGGGTCGATGTTCGACCGGCTCTGGTCGACATAGCTGATCTTGACCGTCTCGCCGATCTTGAGCTCGCCTCCGTCGAGCGGCTCGAGGCCGACGATCGACTTGAACAGCGTCGTCTTGCCGACGCCGTTGGGCCCGATCACGCCGACGATGCCGTTCGGCGGCAGGCTGAAGCTCAAGCCGTCGATCAGCGAGCGCCCGTCGAAGCCCTTCTGCAGCTTCTTCGCCTCGATCACGATGCTGCCCAGGCGCGGCCCCGGCGGGATCGTGATCTCTTCGAAGTCGAGCTTGCGGGTCCGGTCGGCCTCCGCCGCCATCTCTTCGTAGCGGGCCAGACGCGCCTTCGACTTGGCCTGACGGCCCTTCGCGTTCGATCGCACCCAGTCGAGCTCCTCGGCGAGGCGCTTGGCGAGCTTGGCATCCTTCTTGCCCTGGATGGCGAGTCGCTCGCCCTTCTTCTCGAGGTAGGTCGAGTAGTTGCCCTCGTAGCCGATGAGCCGGCCGCGGTCGACCTCGGCGATCCACTCCGCGACGTTGTCGAGGAAGTACCGGTCGTGGGTGATCGCGATCACGGCGCCCTTGTACGCCTGCAGGTGCTGCTCGAGCCAGAGCACGCTCTCGGCGTCGAGGTGGTTGGTGGGCTCGTCGAGCAGCAGCAGGTCGGGCTTCTGCAGCAGCAGCTTGGCGAGTGCGACGCGGCGCTTCTCACCGCCCGAGAGGGGGGCGATCGCGGCGTCAGCGGGGGGCGTGCGCAAGGCGTCCATCGCCTGCGAGAGCTGCGAGTCGAGGTCCCAGCCGTCGGCGGCGTCGATCTCCTCCTGCAGCGCGCCCATCTCGGCGAGCAGCGTGTCGAAGTCGGCGTCGGGGTCGCCCATGAGCAGAGAGATCTCGTTGAACCGGTCGAGCTTCGCCTTGATCGCGATGCCGTCCTGGATGTTCTCGAGGACAGTCTTCGACTCGTCGAGCTCGGGCTCTTGCATCAGGATGCCGACGCTGAAGCCGGGGCTGAGCTTCGCCTCGCCGTTGGAGGGCGTGTCGAGCCCGGCCATGATCTTGAGGATGGTCGACTTTCCGGCGCCGTTGGGGCCGACCATGCCGATCTTCGCCCCCGGCAGGAACGCCATCGTGACGTCGTCGAGGATCAGCTTGTCGCCCACCGTCTTGCGGGCTCGGACCATGGAGTAGATGTATTCGGCCATAACGGCCCAAGTCTACGGGGCTGGGCGCAGCGGCGCCCCGCTCCTCACCAGTCGATCGTGCGCGTCTGACCGATCAGGCACGCGTCGCCCGGGAGCAGCGGCAGCACGAGGGCCGTCGGCGTCGGCGTCGACGGGCCCACCTGGCCGACGAGGCACTCCCCCGCCCAGCGCACCGAGAACTGGATCGAGTCGGCCTGATTGCCGACCGTCGTGAGGTCGTTGGTGACGGCCATATCGGATTTGGGGAAGCCGACCGCGACGAGGGCGTCGATGTACGCCCGCCCTTGGTAGCGCGCGTCGGTCGCGGAGACCGAGTTCATGACCTCGGTGAACAGCGGCAGGTTCTCATCCGCCGAGCCCTCGGGGATCAGCACCGGTCCGGTCGGGGTCGGCGTGGGCGACGGCGACGCGGTGGGCGACGCCGTCGGCGACGGCGACGGCTCGGCAGCCGGCGTGCACCCCGACACGGCGAGGGCGCCGACGGCGATCACCGCCCCGACGACGCAGCGGAAGGCGAGGGCTTCGGGTCGGCGCACCCGTCGAGTCTAAGTCGTCGTCATCCGGCCGCCGCCCGCGGTGCCGGGCGACCGCGGCCGGGCGCCGGCAGGAGCGCGGGGCCCGCCATCGCGCTCATCCGTCCCGAAACGCGTTTGCCGGCATCCACATCGGCCGCACGGGACGGATGAGCGCCGGGGCGTCAGAACGGCGTCTCGTCGCTGCCGGGTGCGCTCCACGCGGCGGCGCCGACGAGGGCGGGCTCGGGCGAGGGCGTCAGGCTCTCCACGGGCGCGTCGACGCCCTCTCGCACGGTCTGCGGCGCATCGCCGCCGAGCGCGGCGTCGTGGTCACCGGGCGCGGCCCACTCGTCGTGCGAGTGCGGGAGGCGCGCCTCGGCGGAGGTTCCACCGACCCGCTTCTGGAACCTGGTCACGCCGAACTTGAGATCGTGCCCCAGGCTGGTCGCGGTGATGTCGGCGGTCGAGCCGGAGCGTTCGCCCACGTCCCACTTCTTGATGCGGAGCTTCCCGACGACGATCACCCGCTGGCCCTTCTCGAGGGAGTTCAGCGCGTGGTCGGCGAGTCGGCCGAAGGCCGCGATGCTGTAGAAGCTGGTGTGGACGTCGACCCACTGGCCGTTCTCGTGTTTGCGCTCGGTGCTCGCGAGCCCGAACTTCGCGATGGTGTCGCCCCCGGCCGCCTGCAGCCGCTCGGGTACCGACGTGATGTTGCCCGTGACGACGATCTGATCGGTCATGTCCGGACTCCCCTCTGTGTCTTCTCGCTGTGGTGTGGCGCGTCGGTGATCCGACGCCCGCTCCGACGCCCGCGTGCCCTTTCGGTCGGGCGCCGGAGCACCACCAGAATGGGGCGCTCGAGCGCCCGCCGGAGCGCCTCGGGGGCGATCCGTGGACAGATGTCGGTATTCGCCGCCTGGGGAGGGCGGAACGGATCGCACCCCGTCGGCGATGTCGGAGGCGGTGCCTAGCGTCGGTCCTGGAGGCGACCATGGATCTCATCGAGCGGGCGGCGACGCCGCTGGTGCGCGACGTGCGGCTGCTCCCGGTGGGTACGGGCCGCTGGCGGGTCCTCGATCGCGGGGGTCGACTGCTCGGTCATCTGCGTGCCGATGCTCAGCCCGACGGCGTCCGGTTCCACGCCGAGCGGTTCGATCGGATCACTGCCCGGCTGCGCACGATCGGATCGTTCTGGACGGCGGCCGAGGCGGCAGAGTGTCTGCGCTACCTGCGGTGACCACGGCGCACGGGCAGCGTCGTGCCTCAGACGAGCGCCTCGGTCAGGTCGCGCGCCCCATTCGCCGAGCGGTCGGGCATCCCCTCGCGCACCTCCCCCGGCGCCGCCGCGCACACCGTGGGCCAGGTCGCAGCGAGAACCTCGACCGCGTGTCGCAGGTCGGCGGCGGGCGCGGTGAACGGGATCCGCAGGTGGCGATCGTGGGTGCCGTCGACGGCGAACCGCGACCCGGCCGACAGGTACACCCCGTGCTCGCGCGCCGCGAGCACGAGCCCCGAGCTCAGGGGGGCGTCGAGCTCGACCCACAGCGCGACTCCGCCGGTCACGGTCGGAACGCGCCACGCCGGAAGCGCGGCGCCGAGGGCAGCCACGAGCGCGTCGCGACCGGCGCGCAGCACGTCGGCGCGCTGCGCGAGCACTTCGGGCATCCGCTCGAGGGCGCGTACCGTCACCGCCTGCTCGAACTCCGGCGTTCCGAGATCGCGCGGCGGTCGGGCGCCGACGAGCCGGGCGATGAGCTGTGCTTCGGCCCGGATCCACCCGATCCGCAGCCCGCCCCAGATCGTCTTGCCGACCGAGCCGACGCGCACGACGTCCGCCTCGGCGAATGCCGCACCTGGCAGCCCCGGCGGCGTGGCCTCGATCGCGAGTTCGCCGGTCGTCTCGTCGACGATCAGCACGGTGCCGGCGCGGGCGGCGGCTTCGGCGACGACGGACTCGTCGACCGCGGTCATGCACCGCCCGGTCGGGTTCTGGAAGCGCGGCATCAGATACGCGACCGTCGGCGCCGTGCGCGCGAACGCCTGAGTGGCGCGATCGAGGTCCCATCCGGCGTCGACGCTCACCGGGACGCCGACGAGGCGGGCACCCGCCGCACGCAGCGCCTCGGCCGCGTGCGGATACGTCGGCGTCTCGATGAGCGCTCGATCGCCGCGGCGCAGCAGCGTGTCGGCGATCAGGTGGATCGCCCCCTGCGCCCCGTTCGTGACCATGACCTCGTCGACATCCGTCGGTACGCCGGCCCGCGTATAGCGCTCGGCGATCGCCTGCCGCAGCGCGAGCGACCCGCGCACGTCGTAGCCTGCCCGCGACACCAGGCTGGCGGCGTCCGCGGCCACCTCGCTCATCACGCCGGTGAGCCCCGGCCACGCCGCCGGACTCGCCTGCTGCAGATCGACGGCATCAGCGCCGACCGCCATACGTCCTGGCTCGCGGCGCGGCTGGGGCAGGGTGACACTGCCCGAGCCCCGCAGGCTCTCGATGTGACCCGTGTCGCGCAGGCTCCGGTAGGCCGCGGCGACCGTCGTACGGCTGAGTGACAGCGCCCCGGCTAGCTCGCGCTCAGCAGGCAGGGCGGTGCGCGCGGCGATGCGATTGTCGAGGCACAACAGGCGGATGCCGTCGGCGAGCGCCTCGTACGCGGGCTCGCGCGTGCGCCACCCGCCGAGCGCAGCCGCCAGCGCACGAGCCGTGATGCGAGAATCCATGCGGCCACCATAGTCGAATTGGACTGATGCACGCGGTCCAATTCTGCGGTGGAATGGTCTCATGCCCCTTCGCATCGTCCAACTGCTCGTCGGTCTCGTCCTCTTCGGCGCGGGATGCGCGGTCATGGTCCGCGCGGGCATCGGCCTCGACCCCTGGACGGTGTTCGCGCAGGGGCTGTCGCTGCAGACCGGAATCGGCATCGGATGGATCACCAACATCGTCGGGTTCGTGGTGCTGCTGCTGTGGATCCCGCTGCGACAGAAGCCCGGCCTCGGCACGATCGCGAACATCCTGCTCGTCGGCACGAGCATGCAGGTGACGCTCGCCGTCATGCCCGCCGTCGACGGCTTCGCCCTCCAGCTGGTCGTCTTCCTCGCCGGAATGGCGCTCGTGGCACTCGCGTCGGGGCTCTACATCGGCGCCGACTTCGGCCCCGGGCCGCGCGACGGTCTCATGACGGGCCTGCACGGCCGGTTCGGCTGGCCGATCTGGCTCGGTCGTCTGATCGTCGAAGCGACCGTCCTGGTCGCGGGGTGGCTGCTCGGCGGCACCGTCGGCATCGGCACCGTCATCTTCGCCGCGGCGATCGGGCCGCTCGTCCACATCGCACTGCCGCCGTTCGATCGGCGCCGACGCGCGCGCCGCGCCGCCGCGCTCATGGGCAGCGTCGCTATGTCGACGGAGACGGCCGCCGGCTGAGTGCACGGCTCACCGGCATCAGTGCTGGCGGAACTGCGGCCAGTCCGACCCGGGCGGAAGGTGTCCGTGCAGCGCGCTCTTCGCGATCTCCATCGTGGGGTACGTGCCGAGACTGCTGTCGGCATCGGCGACGGTCGCGACGTAGCCCTCGTCGGTGTGCCGGATCGTGCCGACGACGTTGCCCTCGGCGCCGTAGGCGACCCAGAGCGTGGACGATGTGGTGCTCATGGTGACTCCTCTCGTCACGCCCGACGCTACGCCCCAGCACGGCGGATCGCCAGGGTCGTGACCACGCGTGTCACCCGCACCGGCGTCACGCGCGCAGGCGGAACGTGCGCACCTGGAACGGCCCGAAGGCCAGGTCGCCGAGGTCGGCGGGCTCGGCACCCCGCTCGAGCATGTCGGTCTCGACGACGGCCGCGTGCGGCAAGGTCGTCGCCACCGCTGTGCGCGTCGGCCTGCCGAGGCTCTCATAGAGGCGCAGCACGACGCCCTCGCCGTCCTCGGCGGGCTTGACGGTCTCCACGACGACCCCGGGTTCGCTCGAGCGGACGGCACTCGGCAGAGCGACACCCGGCACGATGCGCAGCGGCGCATTCAGTCGATACCCCTCGCGCACGGCATCCGCCACGTCGCCCGCCGGCAGCGGCGTGAACGCATAGGTGAACTCGTGCGCTCCGCGGTCGACGGTGGGGTCGGGGAAGGTCGGTGCACGCAGCAGGTTGAGGCTCAGCAGCCCGCTCTTCGCGCGATGACCGTACTTCGAGTCGTTGAGCAGCGCGAATCCGCCGTCGTCGTCCCCGACCGCGATCCATCGATGCGCGCATGTCTCGAACTGCGCGCGCTCGGCATCCGTCGCCTCCGTCGTCGGTCTCGCGATGTGCCCGAACTGGATCTCGCTGCGGGCAGTGTCGCCGAAATGCGTCGGGCGGAACTCGGCGCGCAGCATCCGGTGCTTCTGCCGCCATTCGACGCGCGTGTGGAACCGGACGAGCGGCGACCCCGACTCGAGCACGACGGTCTGGACGACTTCGACGCCCGTGCCGCGGTAGCGCGTGCGACGCAGCGCCATCGGCCCGTCGATCGTGTGCTCGATCCGGGTCGGCTGCAGCGCCCGCGCCGGCTTCAGCGCGTAGCGCGCATCGATGTCCCACGCGTTGAAAGGGAAGACGTACGGATCGTCGTGCAGCACCAGCCGGTTCAGCCCCTCGCCCGCGTGCTCGGCCCCCGCCGCGTCGATGCACGAGACGATCGCACCGTCGCCGCCGAAACGCAGGGTCAGGATGCCGTTGCCCAGAGCATCGGCATCCGCGACCAGACCCGTCGCGGGCGCCGCGGGGGCGAGCGGCGATGCGGCGTACGGCTCGACGTCGGCGAGGTGCCAGGCGCCGTCGACGCGCACGTGCTCGCGCCGCGGGAAGGCGGTGAGGTTGAGCGCGACAGGAGCGTCCCCCGCGCTCGCCAGCAGCGCGACGCGGCCGGCGATGTCGTCTTCGAGTGCCGCCTCGACGCGCTCGTACGTCTCGACCGCCTCACGGTTGACGCGCTCGATGGACGACCCCGGGATGATGTCGTGGAACTGGTTCAGCAGCACGCTCTGCCACAGCGGGTCGAGACTCTCCCGCGCGGACGTTCCGGTGAGCGCGGCGAGCGCTTCCGCCTCGTGCAGCAGCCGTTCGCTGCGCCGAGCCAGCCGTTTGGTGGCGGCCGCCGTCGTATAGGTGCCCTGATGCGCCTCGAGGTACAGCTCGCCGCGGTGGTGGGGGATGTCGTCGCGGCCGGTGATGCGCTCGTCGAGGGCGCGGAAGAATCCCTCGGCCGTGCCGGACTCGACCCGCGGCAGACCACGCAGCGAGCGCTCGCGCCGCTGCAGCTCGAGGTGGATCTCGCCCGGCCCGCCGCCGCCGTCGCCGGAGCCGAAGACCAGCAGCGCCGTGCCGAGGTCGCGCTCGGGGTAGTTGCGGATGCCGGTGAGCAGGCCGTCGGCGGCGCCACGGCTGTTGTAGTCGCCCTCGGGCGGCATGTGCACGAGCACCCGCGAGCCGTCGATGCCCTCCCAGTGGAACGTGCGGTAGGGGAAGGTCGTCACCTTGTTCCACGCCAGTTTGATGGTCTGGAAGTAGTCCATCCCGGTGCCGCGCAGGATCTGCGGGAGGTTGCCGCTGTAGCCGAACGTGTCGGGCAGCCAGCACACGCGCATCGCCTCGGGCGCGACACCGAACTCCTCCTCCCAGAACCGGCGGCCGTGCAGCGCCTGGCGGATGAGCGACTCGCCGCTCGGAAGGTTCGTGTCGGGCTCGACCCAGAACGCACCCTGCGGCTCGATGCGGCCCGCGTCGACGGCACTCCGGAGTCGGGTGAACAGCGCCGGCTGCTCGTCTTTCATCCACTGCAGCTGCTGCGGCTGGCTGGTGCCGTAGCGGAAGTCGGGTTCGGCCGCGATGTTCTCGAGCTGACGCACATAGGTGCGCGCCGCCTTGCGGTGTGTCTCGCGCAGCGGCCACAGCCAGGCCATGTCGAGGTGTCCGTGGCCGATGGCGGTGTAGGTGAACTCGTCCGTCGAGGGCGCCGCGAGGTGCGGCGCGAGCGCGGCGCGCGCGCCGACCGCGTCGCCCGCGCGGAAGCGCGCGAAGGCATCCGCCAGCGCGTCGCGCAGCGTGTGCTCGATCTCGGCGTCTTCGGTCGCACCCGCGAGGACGACCAGGGTCAGGTAGTCGTAGTACAGCGCGAAGGCGGTCTCGTCGCGAGCGGCCAGGAACGCACCGTGGTAGCGGGCCTTGCCGACCTCGTAGAGGATGAAGCCGTTGTGGGCGACGTCGGCGTAGAGACGCACGCTGCCCGGGCCGAGATCGACCCCGCGGACGGGCCGAAACCGCCCGCCGGCATGGGGAAGATCGGCCTGTTGGAACACGGTCGACACGGCATCCACCGGCACGCCCTGCGCGTCGTGGACGAGCCCCTCGCCGCGGATGCCGAGCATCACGATCGGGTCGACCGCGCCCGCCGGCACGTCGCCGGTCAGCTCGATCCACGCGCAGTCGAAGACGTCGCCCCACGCCGTCCCGGGCCGCAGCGGCGTGAACGCGGAGTGGTCGAGATCGGCGAAGGCGATCGGCTCGGGTGAGGTCACGATGCGCGCGTCGAGGTCCGCGAGGCGGCGGTAGACGGCGGATCGGATGCCCCGCAGCCGGCGATGCTCACGGGGGTCGCTGGCCGCCAGGCCCAGCAGGAAGACCGCGAAGTCCTTCACATGCGCCTCTCTGCGTGATGACGCCGCAGGCTTCCCGCAGCACCCTCACACTAGGCGATGGCCTCGCATGCATTCGAGTGCGGTCCGCGCTACGGTAGATGCCGACCTGCCCTCCATAGCTCAGTGGAAGAGCGAGCGGTTTCTACCCGCCAGGTCGGGGGTTCGAATCCTCCTGGGGGGACTGTTCGGCACGCCACGCACGCTGGTCGTCCCGCCTCGAAGCAGGCATTGCGCGCAAGGACCGTTGTGACGTCCTTTCGCCCCCGCCATGCGCAGTCGCGGTGCCACGTCGGAGCCGCTCGTTAGGATGACGGCATGGTGAATGCCGCGGAGAACGACCGTCTCGTCTGGATCGACTGCGAGATGACAGGACTCGACCTCGAGGTCGACGAGCTCGTCGAGATCGCGGTCATCGTGACCGATTTCGAGCTGAACCCGCTGGATGCCGGCTTCCAGATCGTCATCAAGCCCGACGACTCGGCGCTCGAGAACATGAACGACTTCGTCACGAAGATGCACGAGACCTCAGGGCTGCTCGCCGAGATCCCGCTCGGCGTGAGCCTCGCCGAGGCCGAATTCGAGGCGCTCGAGTACATCCAGCGCTTCGTCGCCGAGGGCAAGGCACCGCTCGCGGGCAACACCATCGGCACCGACCGGATGTTCCTCGCCAAGTACATGCCGCGCCTCGACCGCTGGCTGCACTACCGCAGCGTCGACGTGTCGAGCGTCAAAGAGCTCTCCCGGCGCTGGTACCCGCGCGCCTACTTCAACGCGCCTGCCAAGGACGGCGGCCACCGCGCCCTCGCCGACATCCGAGAGTCGATCCGCGAGCTCGCCTACTACCGTCAGGCGGTGTTCGTCCCCGCGCCCGGGCCCTCATCGGAGCAGGCGCGCGAGGCGGCGGCATCCGTGTCGTCGTATGCCCACGGTCTGTAATACACTCGTATGGTTGCCCGGCGACGGGCACATGGTGGGTATAGCTCAGTTGGTAGAGCGCGGCCTTGTGGTGGCCGATGTCGCGGGTTCGAGCCCCGTTACTCACCCCAATGGCCCCCCTGTCGGGAGGTTCGCATGATCGAGATGGATGCCGACACGTTCGACGATCTCGTCACAGCCGAACTCGACCTGCTGCCCGCCGAGATGGTCGACGGTCTCGACAACGTCGTGTTCGTCGTCGAAGACCGACCCGAAGACGGCTCGCTCGACCTTCTCGGCCTCTACGACGGCCTCGCACTCACGGAGCGTGACCGATACGGCATCGGCGAGCTGCCCGATCGGATCATCGTGTACCGCGAGCCGCATCTGCACGCGTGCGACAACGTCGACGAGCTGCGCGACGAGGTGCACACGACACTCGTCCACGAGATCGCGCACTTCTACGGGATCGACGACGCGCGGCTGCACGAGCTGGGGTGGGCATGACCATCCCGCTCGAAGACATCGACCTGCGCCTCGACGCCGCGACAGCGGGCCCCTGGCAGGCGGTCGTGTGGAACGACCCGGTGAACCTCATGAGCTACGTCACGCACGTGTTCCGCACCTACTTCGGATACACGCGCGAGCGGGCGGAACAGCTCATGCTCGCGGTGCACCACGTCGGTCACGCGGTGGTCGCCGAGGGCGCCCGCGAGCAGATGGAACTCCACGTGCAGGCGATGCACGACTACGGCCTCTGGGCCACGGTACGAGAGGGCGACGCATGAGCACGAAGGTCCTGATGGAGCTGTCGCTGCTCGAAGCGGCCCACCTCACCGATCTGGTCGAGCAGTTCGCGGACCTGCTCGCGGAGTCCGGCGAGGCCGACGAGCGCACGCCCGCGCCGGATGACCCCGCGATCCTGCGGCTCGTCCCCGACGCATACCGCACCGACGACGACGCCGCACACGAGTTCCGCAGGCTCACGCAGGGCGATCTGCTGGCTCGCCGTCGTGACGATGCGGCACTCGTCCTCGGGACGTTGCAGCGCGACGGTCAGGCGCTGCAGCCCGCCGACATCGATCGCGTCGACGCCGAGACCCCGCTCATCGTCGAGCTCGACCCGGCATCCGTCTCCGCGTGGCTGCGCACCCTGACCTCGGTGCGGCTCGTGCTCGCGACGCGGCTCGGCATCACGGACGACGACGCGCACGACGCCGACGACCCTCGGTTCGGCGTGTACGACTGGCTCGGCTTCCGGCTCGAAGGACTGCTGCAGGCGCTCGAAGACTGACCCCGGCGCGTCAGGGCACGTCGACGACGATCGTTGCGAGAGATCGCGGGTCGTGGGACGCGAGATGGGCGTCTTCCTGTGCGGCCCACCGCTCCCAGTGCGGCCGATATGTCTCACCGTCGCGCGCGAGCGCGCGGGAACGCCGTGACGCCGTCGGCGACTCGAGCCACACGCGGATCGGTGCCAGCGCCGCGGATGCGTCGGTGAGCAGCCCCGATCCCTCGACGATCAGCGGCGCGTCGGCGCGCGTCCGATAGGCGTCGCCGGGCGCCGAACGGGCCCAGTCCCATCGCCGCCACCACGCTGCCCGGCCGGCCCGCACGGGCTCGATCACCTGCGCGCACGCGATCGCCGCGCCCTGCGCGAGACCGTCCCAGCCCGGGTAGAGGTCGTCGAGGGCCACGACCTGGACCTCGCCGCCCCAATGCTCACGCAGTCGCGTGGCGAGGGTCGTCTTGCCCGACCCCGACCTGCCGTCGATCAGGACGATCGGCTGCGCGCCCGGTGTCGCCGCGACCGCCCGCTGCACCAGCGTGACCGCGCGGTCGATCGCCGCATCGAACCCGTCAGCGCTTGAGGGCACGGATGACGCGACTGAGCGCGCGACCGGCGACCCACACGAACGGGATGCCGACCGCGAGCAACGAGATCAGGTTCGGCTCGAAGCGCAGGTCATCGCCCTTGCGCACGTACGCGCCGACGGGGATGGCCGCTCCTCCGCCCCCACCTCCCGCGCCCGAGGTCGCATCTTCGCCGGCGCCGAAGCCGTGCCACGAGATGGCGACGGGGATCAGCCGCAGGCCGTCCACATCCTGCTGTTCGCCGTAGACGCTCGTGACGCCGAGCGACGCGGTCTGCTTGCCGAGTTCGAGTGCGAGGTTGGGCATGGTCCCACCGTAGCCGTCCGCTTCAGTTGTCGCGAGGGAGTCGCGGGTTCGTCGGCAGGGCGTTCACGTCGCGACGCGGGCCGAGGACGCTCGCGCGCGTGACCGCTCCCCCGCCGAACCGTTCGCGCGCACCGTCGAGCGCCGCGTCGACCCGTCGCCAGTCGGCGTCGTCGTCCCACAGGCCGAGCGCGCCGGAGCCTGCGCGCAGTCGTTCGGCGCGGACGCCGATGAGGCGCACCGGCTGCTCGAGGTCGAGTGCGTCGAACAGCCCGATCGCGACCTCGCCGATGCGCTGCCCCACGTCGGTCGGTTCGGGCAGCGTGCTCGTGCGTGTCAGCGTCGTGAAGTCGGCGTAGCGCAGCTTGAGGGCGACCGACGCCGCCTCCCACCCTCCGCCGCGGAGCCTCGCAGCGACGCGATCGGCGAGCCGGCGCAGCTCGCTGCGCAGCACCGCAGGGTCGGCGACGTCCTCGAGGAAGGTCTCTTCATGCCCGACGCTCTTCTCGACCCGTTCGGTCTCGACCTCGCGCGGGTCGATGCCGTGCGCGAGTTGCCAGATGCGCGCACCACCGGCCCGCCCGAGCGCGCGTTCGATGACGGCGCGCGGTGCCGCCAGCACGTCGGAGACGAGGCGGATGCCGCGACCCTCCAGCGATTCGGCCGCCTTCGGCCCGACCCCCCACAGGGCGCGCACCGGCAGAGCGGCGAGGAACGCGGCCGTCTCCGGCTCGCTCACGATCAGCAGCCCGTCAGGCTTGGACAGGGTCGATGCGATCTTCGCGACGTGCTTGGTGGCGGCGACGCCGACGCTGCACACGAGGCCCGTCTCGCTGTGCACCCGGCTCCTCAGCAGGCGGGCGATCTCACCAGGCGATCCCCACAGCCGCCGCGCCCCCGACACGTCGAGGAACGCCTCGTCGATGGACAGCGGCTCGACGAGCGGGGTGACCTCGTGGAAGATCTCCATGACCTGCCGCGAGAGCGCCGAGTACCGCTCGAAGTGCGGCGGCACGACGATCGCCTGCGGGCACAGCCGCAGCGCCTGCGCGACGCCCATCGCCGAGCGCACGCCGTAGCGCCGCGCCTCGTACGACGCGCTCGAGACGACACCCCGGCCCTCCATGCCGCCGACGATCAGCGGCTTGCCCGCCAGCGACGGGTCATCGAGCACCTCGACGGACGCGTAGAAGGCATCCATGTCGACGTGCAGGATGCGCGTGCCGGTGTCATCGGCACCCGCCGGCGACACTCGCCGCCCACTGCCATCGCCTCGCCCCACGCACCCATTCTCTCGCGCCCCGCCCGCGGCCGGCGCGCCGAGACTGCATCTGCGGGGCGAGATCCCGGGCAAAAGCCACGGTCTCGCCCTGCAGATGCAGTCTCGCGGAGACGGCGGGGGTCAGCCGGCGGCGCGCTCCAGGACGAGCTCGCGCACGCGGGCGGCGTCGGCCTGACCACGCATCGCCTTCATGACCGCGCCGATCACCGCTCCTGCCGCCTGCACCTTGCCGTCGCGGATCTTCGCGAGCACGTCGGGCTGCGCCGCGAGGGCCTCGTCGATCGCCGCGATCAGCGCGCCGTCGTCCGAGACGACCGCGAGCCCCCGGGCGTCGACGACCTCTTGCGGTGTGCCCTCGCCGGCGATGACGCCCTCGAGCACCTGACGCGCGAGCTTGTCTGTGAGCGTCCCCGCCTCGACGAGCTGCTGCAGCGCGGCGACGGACGCCGGTTCGACGAGCGAACTCGCCTCGACGCCGTCGGCGTTCGCGATGCGCGAGATCTCGCCCGTCCACCACTTCCGGGCCGTGGCGGGCGACGCGCCGGCAGCCACGGTCGCCTCGATCTCGGCGAGCAGGCCGCCGTTGACGACGTCTTGGAACTCGAGGTCGGTGAAGCCCCAGTCGTCTTTCAGCCGGCGGCGGCGCACCGCGGGCGGCTCGGGCAGCGCGGCGCGCAAGGTCTCGATGAGCTCGGCCGACGGCGCGACCGGCAGGAGGTCGGGCTCGGGGAAGTAGCGGTAGTCGTCGGCATCCGACTTCGGCCGCCCCGGCGAGGTCGCGCCGGTGTCTTCGTGCCAGTGCCGCGTCTCCTGCGTGATCGAGCCGCCCGCGGCGAGGATCGCCGCCTGCCGCTGGATCTCGTAGCGCACGGCGCGCTCGACCGAGCGCATCGAGTTGACGTTCTTCGTCTCGGTGCGGGTGCCGAGCGGCGCGGCCGGCTCACCGGGCAGCGCGCGCGGACGCAACGACACGTTCGCATCGCAGCGCAGGTTGCCGCGCTCCATCCGCGCCTCCGAGATGCCCAGCCCGATCACGATATCCCGGATCGCGCGCACGTACGCCGCTGCCAGTTCCGGGGCGTTGTGCTCGGCGCCGAAGATCGGCTTCGTGACGATCTCGACGAGCGGCACGCCGGCACGGTTGTAGTCGACGAGCGAGTACTCCGCGCCCTGGATGCGACCGGTCGCCCCGCCCATGTGGGTGAGCTTGCCGGCATCCTCCTCCATGTGCGCACGTTCGATGGGGATGTCGAACCGCGTCCCGTCAGCGAGCTCGACCTCGACCTGACCCTCGAAGGCGATCGGCTCGTCGTACTGGCTGATCTGGTAGTTCTTGCCGAGGTCGGGGTAGAAGTAGTTCTTCCGCGCGAAGCGGCTCGACGGCGCGATCGAGCACCCGAGCGCGAGCCCGAGCGAGATCGAATAGCGCACGGCCGTCTCATTGACCACCGGCAGCGACCCCGGCAGGCCCATGTCGACGGGCGCGACGAGCGTGTTCGGCGCGGCACCGTGGTTGCGCTCATGCGCGGGGTTCGCCGCCGCCGAGAACATCTTGGTCTCGGTGTTCAGCTCGACGTGCACCTCGAAGCCGAGCACGGGCTCGAACCGCTCGAGGGCGGCGTCGAAGTCCATCAGCTTGTCCTTCGCCATCAGCGATTCCCTCCGAGCCGGGGCGCACGGTCCAGCAGTGGGCCGCCCCATTCGTCCACCAGCAGTGCTTCGAGCGCGGCGCCGACGCGGTACAGCCGGGCATCCTCCCGCGCGGGGGCGACGAACTGGATGCCGACCGGCAGGCCGTCTTCGTCGGCGAGCCCCGACGGGATCGAGATCCCGGGGACGCCGGCCAGGTTCACCGGGATCGTCGTCACGTCGTTCAGGTACATCTGCAGCGGGTCGTCGATCTTCTCGCCCAGCCGGAACGCGGTCGTGGGCGCCGACGGCGTCGCGATCACGTCGACCTGCGCGAAGGCGTTCTCGAAGTCGCGCTGGATGAGCGTGCGCACCTT
>Ga0160441_100421_pt1 | contig 34365 bp, 35 predicted proteins | sample HID1971K_E1MG_FD_108260 | JGI IMG/M metagenome (GOLD analysis project Ga0160441, IMG submission 108260) | Enriched millipede-associated microbial communities from UW Madison campus, WI, USA - HID1971K_E1 MG | ecosystem: Host-associated > Arthropoda: Insects > Digestive system > Unclassified ... | reverse complement strand
GTGATCGAGGAAAAGACCAACACGCTGATGACCGCGAGCCAGAAGCTCGGCGAGAAGATGTATGCCGAATCGCAGGCTGCGGCCAACGCCTCGGCCGCCAGCGGCCCGGCAGGCGCGGAAGCTGCGGCGCATGCCCAGGCTGACGACAACGTGGTCGACGCCGAAGTCAAGGAAGTGAAGAAGGGCTGATCCCCTGCCCTTCTAACAAGGCTGGAACACCTGAACAGGTGCTCCAGCCTTTCTCGCTTCCAGTTCCCCGACGAGTTCCCGCCGCCCGACCGAATCTGCTGCCATGGCCACCAAACGCGACTACTACGAAACCCTCGGCGTTCCCAAGAACGCGAGCGAGGAAGAAATCAAGAAGGCTTATCGCAAGCTTGCGATGAAGCACCACCCCGACCGCAACCACGGCGACACCAGCAAGGACGCCGAGGCCAAGTTCAAGGAGGTGAAGGAAGCGTACGAAATGCTGTCGGACGGCCAGAAACGCGCGGCCTACGACCAGTACGGCCATGCCGGCGTCGACCCCAACATGCGCGGCGGCCCCGGCGCGGAAGGCTTCGGCGGCTTCGCGGAGGCCTTCGGCGACATCTTCGGCGACGTGTTCGGCGGCGGCCGCGGCCGCACCAGCGGCGGGCGCCAGGTGTTCCGCGGCAGCGACCTGAGCTACGCGATGGAAGTCACGCTCGAGGAAGCCGCCGACGGCAAGGACGCGCAGATCCGCATCCCGAGCTGGGACGACTGCGGCACCTGCCACGGCTCCGGCGCCAAGCCCGGCACCAAGCCCATCACCTGTACCACCTGCCACGGCGCGGGCGCCGTGCAGATGCGCCAGGGCTTCTTCAGCGTGCAGCAGACCTGCCCGACCTGCCACGGCAGCGGCAAGATCGTTCCCGAGCCCTGCACCGTGTGCCACGGCCAGGGCAAGATCAAGAACAACAAGACGCTGGAAGTGAAGATTCCGGCCGGCATCGACGACGGCATGCGCATCCGCAGCACCGGCAACGGCGAGCCCGGCACCAACGGCGGGCCGCCCGGCGACCTGTACATCGAGATCCGCCTGAAGAAGCACGACCTGTTCGAGCGCGACGGCGACGACCTGCACTGCGTGGTGCCCGTGAGCGTCACCACCGCGGCGCTGGGCGGCGAGATCAACGTGCCGACGCTCAAGGGCGCGGCCGCCATCGACATTCCCGACGGCACCCAGAGCGGCAAGCAGTTCCGCCTGCGTGGCAAGGGCATCAAGGGCGTGCGTTCGAGCTACCCGGGCGACCTGTACTGCCACGTGCGCGTGGAAACGCCCGTGAAGCTCACCGAGCACCAGCGCAAGCTGCTCAAGGAACTCGACGAATCGCTCAAGAAGGGTGGCGAGAAGCACAGCCCGACCGACAAGGGCTGGTTCGACAAGGCCAAGGAATTCTTCAGCTGATGATGCTGACGCGCTGACGGCCTTCGTCAGCGCCGGGCCGACGCCCTGTCGGCCCGAAGCGTGCCCTCTTTCGGCCGCTGCCGCCCTGTGGCGGCGCGCCAGGCACGCGAACGGTGCTCCCCGCACCGTTGCGGAACGCCGCCGACCGGCGCCCGCGTTGTCTTCCCACGTTGCCATGCGCCGGCCACTCGCCACAGGAGTGGCGCGGGGATTGCTTTAATCTTTTTTTGGATATGCAATAAACCAAACGACAGGTCGCGCGTTATTGCTGAAAGGCATCGGCTTTATTGAACCCGGGTTCAATTAGGAAAGGTGTTCGCCGCAGAATTTCAATGAGGACGATAGCCATTCGGCATAGTCATTTCATCCGGGGACAATTACGCGAGCGCGAGCTTTTCAATTTAACAGAAACGCGAATAGAAGTTCCTTGTTTTCCGAGGAACTTTACTCGGCAGAGGGGTTCAGAATAAATAAAACATTTGCCCGGTTCATTCTTTGCTTTATGCTGATTGAACCGATTGTGTAGATAGTGTGCAAGGGAGTTTTCCACGGCATACGGCCATGGGCGGGGCCCCTCTTCCAAGAGGAGCGACGCAGTCTCTGGCTGTAGGCATCGGGGTCAAAAGCCCCGCCGACCTGAAGGAGGCGCGACCATGGACGTGATCAGCAACTTTGCAGCCCGCTACGAACGCACCCGCGAGGAAGTTCTCTCGCTGCAGGAATATCTGGATATCTGCAAACGCGATCCGACGGCATATGCAACGGCCTCCGAACGAATGCTCCAGGCCATTGGCGAGCCGGAACTGGTAGATACCCGCAATGACCCCCGTCTTTCGCGCATCTTCGCGAACAAGGTCATCAAGATCTATCCGGCGTTCAAGGAGTTCTATGGCATGGAAGATGCCATCGAGCAGGTGGTGTCCTATTTCCGCCACGCCGCGCAGGGACTCGAAGAAAAGAAGCAAATCCTTTACCTGCTGGGGCCCGTCGGCGGCGGCAAGAGCTCGATCGCGGAGCGCCTGAAGCAGCTCATGGAGCACGTGCCCTTCTATGCGATCCACGGCTCCCCGGTGAACGAATCGCCCCTCGGGCTGTTCGACACCCTCGAAGACGGCGAGATCCTCGAAAAAGAGTACGGCATCCCCGTGCGCTACCTGAACCGCATCCTGTCGCCCTGGGCCGTGAAGCGGCTCGAGGAGTACGGCGGCGACATCCGCCAGTTCAAGGTGGTCAAGCGCTACCCCTCGGTGCTGCGCCAGATCGCGGTCGCCAAGACCGAGCCGGGCGACGAGAACAACCAGGACATCTCTTCGCTCGTCGGCAAGGTCGACATCCGCAAGCTCGAGACCTACGCCCAGGACGACCCCGACGCGTACGCCTACTCCGGTGGCCTGTGCCTCGCGAACCAGGGCCTGCTCGAGTTCGTGGAAATGTTCAAGGCGCCCATCAAGGTGCTGCACCCGCTGCTCACGGCCACGCAGGAAAGCAACTTCAAGGGCACCGAAGGCTTCGGCGCCATTCCCTTCGACGGCATCGTGCTGGCCCACAGCAACGAGAGCGAGTGGAAGGCGTTCCGCAACAACAAGAACAACGAGGCGTTCCTCGACCGGATCTACATCGTGAAGGTGCCGTACTGCCTGCGCGCCTCCGAAGAGATCAAGATCTACGAGAAGCTGGTGCGCAACTCCTCGCTGGCCAAGGCGCCGTGCGCGCCCGGCACCTTGCGCATGATGGCGCAGCTGTCGGTGCTCACGCGCCTGAAGGAACCCGAGAACTCCAGCACCTTCAGCAAAATGCAGGTGTACGACGGCGAGAACCTGAAGGACACCGACCCCAAGGCCAAGTCGATCCAGGAGTACCGCGACTACGCGGGCGTCGACGAAGGCATGAGCGGCGTCTCCACGCGCTTCGCCTTCAAGATCATCTCCAAGGTGTTCAACTTCGACAGCACCGAGGTGGCCGCCAACCCGGTGCACCTGATGTACGTGCTCGAACAGCAGATCGAGCGCGAGCAGTTTCCGCCGGAAACCGAGCAGAAGTACATCAGCTACATCAAGGAGCTGCTGGCGCCGCGCTATGCCGAGTTCATCGGCAAGGAAATCCAGACTGCTTACCTGGAGAGCTACAGCGAGTACGGCCAGAACATCTTCGACCGCTACGTGACCTACGCCGACTACTGGATCCAGGACCAGGAGTTCCGCGACGTGGACACCGGCGAAGTGTTCGACCGGGCTTCGCTCAACGGCGAACTCGAGAAGATCGAGCGGCCCGCCGGCATCGGCAACCCAAAGGACTTCCGCAACGAGATCGTCAACTTCGTGCTGCGCGCACGGGCCGGCAACGCGGGGCGCAACCCGGCGTGGACCAGCTACGAGAAGCTGCGCGCAGTCATCGAAAAGAAGATGTTCTCCAACACCGAAGAGCTGCTGCCGGTGATCAGTTTCAACACCAAGAGCAGCGCCGACGAGCAGAAGAAGCACGAAGACTTCGTGACCCGCATGGTCGAGAAGGGCTACACCGCCAAGCAGGTCCGGCTTCTGTGTGAGTGGTACCTGCGGGTGCGCAAGAGTTCATAGCGGACAGCGGGAACAACGGGCGCGTGCGCAGGACCTAACCAGCGCACCGTCCACCGTTTTGCAAGGAGCTTTGAAAACATCGTGGCCATCCTGCAGCAGATCATCGATCGCCGGCTCTCGGGCAAGAACAAGTCCATCGGCAACCGCGAGCGCTTCCTTCGGCGCTACAAGGGGCAGATCCAGGAGGCGGTGCGGCGCGCGGTCAGCGGGCGCAACATCCGCGAGCTGGAGCAAGGCGAAGACGTGACCCTGCCGCGCCACGATGTCTCCGAGCCGGTGTTCGGCCATGCGCGCGGCGGCGACCGCGAATACGTGCACCCCGGCAACCAGGAATACCTCAAGGGCGACCGCATCGCGCGCCCCGAGGGCCAGGGCGGCGGTGGCTCGGGCAGCGGCGAGGCCAGCGACAGCGGCGAAGGCGAGGACGACTTCGTCTTCCGCCTCACGCGCGAGGAGTTCATGCGCGTCTTCTTCGACGACCTTGCGCTGCCGCACCTCGTGCGCACCCAGATCGCCGAGGTGCCCGAATGGAAGAGCCACCGCGCCGGCTTCACCAGCGACGGCTCGCCCAACAACCTGCACGTGGTGCGCTCCATGCGCGGCGCGCTGGCGCGGCGCATTGCATTGGGCGGCGAACCGCGCAAGGAACTCAAGCGCCTGGAGGCGCACCTCCTGGTCCTGAAAGCGCATCCGCAGGCCGAGACCGCACTGATCCAGAAGGAAATCCGCGAGACCGAGGACCTCATCGCCGAGCTGCGCCGCACCATGCGGCACGTGCCCTACATCGACCCGATCGACCTGCGCTACCGCAACCGCGTGAAGACGCCCGTGCCCAGCGCCAAGGCCGTGATGTTCTGCCTCATGGACGTGTCGGGCTCGATGGACGAGGCGCGCAAGGACATGGCCAAGCGCTTCTTCATGCTGCTGTACCTGTTCCTCACGCGGCACTACGAGCGCATCGACCTCGTGTTCCTGCGCCACCACACGCAGGCGCAGGAAGTGACCGAAGAAGAGTTCTTCCACGCCACCGAGACCGGCGGCACCGTGGTGTCGAGCGCGCTGGTGCTCATGGACGAGATCATCAAGGCCCGCTACGCCAGCGGCGAATGGAACGTGTACGGCGCCCAGGCCAGCGACGGCGACAACTGGCACCAGGACAGCGGCCGCTGCCGCGAACTGCTGGTCGACAACATCCTGCCCGTGGTGCGCTACTACGCCTACGTGCAGGTGGCCGAGACCGAGCAGAACCTGTGGCAGGAATACCAGCAGCTCGAAGGCGTGGCGCCCAACTTCGCCATGCGCAAGGTATCGGACGCGCAGGACATCTACCCGGTGTTCCGCGACCTGTTCAAGAAGGAAGGGGTGCCCACATGATCACCACCGAACGCCCTCCCGGGGCCCCTGTCCTGCCGCGCAGCACCGACCTGCCCACCTCCCGCCTCGAGCGCCTGCCCAGCCCGTCCGACTGGACCTTCGAGCTCATCGAGACGTACCACACCGAGATCGCCAAGACCGCGAGGAGCTTCGGCCTGGACACCTACCCGAACCAGCTCGAGGTGATCACGGCCGAGCAGATGATGGACGCCTACGCCAGCGTGGGCATGCCCATGATCTACAGGCACTGGTCGTACGGCAAGCAGTTCATTTCCACCGAGAAGAACTACAAGCGCGGCCACATGGGGCTGGCCTACGAGATCGTCATCAACTCCGATCCGTGCATTGCCTACCTCATGGAAGAAAACACCATGGCCATGCAGGCCCTGGTGATCGCGCACGCGGCCTACGGGCACAACAGCTTCTTCAAGGGCAACTACCTGTTCCGCATGTGGACCGACGCGTCGTCGATCATCGACTACCTCGTCTATGCGCGGCACTACATCGCCGAGTGCGAGGAACGCCACGGCCTCGACGCGGTGGAAGACCTGCTCGACTCCTGCCACGCGCTCATGAACTACGGCGTCGACCGCTACCGCCGTCCGCAGAAGCGTTCGCTGGCACAAGAGAGCGCGCAGCGCACCGACCGCGAGCGCCACATGCAGCAGCAGGTGAACGACCTGTGGCGCACGCTGCCGCGCAAGAGCGAACAAGCGGCCGAGTCGGAAGCCGCGCGCCGCTTTCCGCCCGAGCCGCAGGAGAACCTGCTCTACTTCATCGAGAAGAACGCCGCCCTGCTTGAGCCGTGGCAGCGCGAGGTGGTGCGCATCGTGCGCAAGATCGCGCAGTACTTCTACCCGCAGCGCCAGACCCAGGTCATGAACGAAGGCTGGGCCACCTTCTGGCACTACACGCTGCTCAACACCATGTACGACCGCGGCCAGTTGGACGACGGCTTCATGATGGAATGGCTCAGCTCGCACACCAGCGTGGTGTTCCAGCCGCCCGTGGGCCACCGCGCCTACAGCGGCATCAACCCCTATGCGCTGGGCTTCAAGATGTTCACCGACCTGCGCCGCGTCTGCGAAAAGCCGACCGACGAAGACCGCCGCTGGTTCCCCGACTTCGCGGGCACCGACTGGGTCAAGACGCTCGACTACGCGATGCGCAACTTCAAGGACGAGAGCTTCGTCGGCCAGTTCCTGAGCCCGAAGACGATGCGCGATTTCCGCCTGTTCTCGATCCGCGACTACCAGAGCGAATCGGAGCTCGAGGTGTCGGCCATCCACGACGACAGCGGCTACCAGGCGTTGCGCGAATCGCTGTCACGCCAGTACGACATCGGCAACCGCGAGCCCGACATCCAGGTCTGGAGCGTGGCCACGCGCGGCGACCGCTCGCTCACGCTGCGCCACACGCAGCGCAACAACCTGCCGCTGAACGACAACGCCGAAGAAGTGCTGAAGCACGTCGCAAGGCTCTGGGGCTTCGACGTGCACCTGGAAAGCGTCGACAGCGCAGGCCGGGTCAGCCGCAGCTGGAAGGCTGCCGCGCCCAAGCAGACCTACTGAGACGCTGCGATACAAAGAGAGCGGCTGTCTATCAGCCGTTCACCCCAGCAGAGCGTGCCCTCGTGCGCAGGGCACCGGGTGCTTCCCGCAGCGAAATCAAGGAGGAGGCCGCAGGCCGGGGGACATTCGCGGAGGGAAGTACCCGGTGTCCTGCGCACGCCCCCCGAAAAACTCAAGGAACCAGCGCCGCAATCGCCAGCGTGTAGCCTTTCACCCCCAGCCCCACGATGATCCCGCGCGCCGCAGGCGAGATGTACGAGTGGTGGCGAAACTCCTCACGCGCATGCACGTTCGAGATGTGCAGCTCGATCAGCGGCACGCTCGCGCCTTTGATGGCGTCGTGCAGCGCGATCGACGTGTGCGTGTAGGCCCCCGGGTTCATCACCACGCCCAGCATGTTCCCGGCAGCCACTTCGCGGCCCGCCTCCTGGACCCAATCGATCAGCACGCCTTCGTGGTTCGACTGGCGGCATTCGATCTCCACACCGAGTTTCGCGCCCGTCTCCTTGCACAGGCGTTCGACGTCGGCGAGCGTGTCGCGGCCGTACTGTTCGGGCTCGCGCGTGCCGAGCAGGTTGAGGTTGGGGCCGTTGAGAACGAGGATTTTCTTCATGATGGATCGGTGAAGGAAGCTGGCGGATGCAGGAAGAAGAAAGCCGATTATGGTCGCGCCGCCGAGCGCGCCCGGCGCGCAGGTGACGACGCCGCGGTCGACCCCACGTAGTGGTTGTACGAGCCGATGTCCGCCACGCAGCGCGCCATCAGGTCGACGAAGGCCCGCAGCTTCTGTCCCATGTAGCGCTGCCGCTGGTAGGCGCAGTACAGCCGCCGCGCTTCCGGCGGCCACTGCGGCAGCACCGGCACCAGCACGCCCTGCGCCACCTCGGGCCCGGCGAAGAACACCGGCAGCGGCGCAATGCCCAGGCCGTCGATGCAGAAAGTCTTCATCACCCAGTGGTCGTTGGTCTCGAAGGCCGGCTCCGTGCGCACCACGTGGCGCCCCGAGGCCTGCTGCGACACCAGCCGCAGCGGCGACGGCGGCCCCGAGGGCTCGCGCATCGCGATCATCCGGTGCTGCGCCAGCGCCTCGGGTGTCAGCGGCGTGCCGTGCCGCGCCAGGTACTGCGGGCTGGCGTACAGGCCGTAAGCCAACCGACCCAGCAGCTTGGCGACCAGGTCCGGCAGGTCGGGCGGCGCCGAGCCCACATAGCAGTCGACCTCGCCGATCTGCGGGGCCTGGGCGCCGTTCGCCACGTCGAGCTGGCAGCGCACGTTCGGGTGCGATTCGAGAAAGATCCGCACCACATGGCAGACGAAGGAGGTGCTGAACTGCGTGTCGGACAGCAGCGTGAGCCGCCCCGACACCCCGCCCGTGAGCTCCTGCACCTCGGTGCGCGCTGTTTCCAGCCGGCCGCTCACCTCGCCGAGCAGCCCCTCGCAGCGTGCGAAGAACGCACGCCCGGCCTCCGTGGGCGCGATGCGGCGCGAGCTGCGCAGCAGCAGCTGGGCGCCCAGCAGTTCCTCCAGCCGCGTGAGCTGCCGGCTCAGCGTGGCCTTCGACACGCCCGACAGGCTTTCGGCCTTGGTAAGGCTGCCGCTCTTCATCACGAGCACGAAGGCCTCGACCAGCGCGAGGTCGATGCGCCCGGCCGTCATGGACGCCACCGCCGCGCGGGCCGTCGTTGCAGGAATGAAAAGGAGCGTCTTGGCATGGGGCTTTCATCGGTGCGGCGGACACGCTACGGTAGGCGGCACCGCCGACAAGGGCATGGCCGATGCTATGCCGATTCGCGGCGCCCTTCCCCGCTGCCCCCACGATCAAGACCCATGAACCCTTCCGCCACCTGGCACCCCGTCACGCCCTCCTCCGAGGTGCGCGCCGGCGCCAACATCGTCGCCGGCTTTGCGCAAGGCCAAGAGCTCGCGCTGTGGCGCGCGGCCGACGGCTCGCTGCAGGCCTGGGAGAACCGCTGCCCGCACCGCAGCGTGCGCTTCACCCTCGGCCAGGTGACCGGCGGCGACCGCCTGGCCTGCGCGTACCACGGCTGGCAGTACGAGGCCGGCAGCGGCGCGTGCGTGCGCATCCCGGCGCACCCGGCCATGCCGGCGCCGCGCAACGTCTGCGCCAAGACGTTCGCCACGGCGGATGCTGCGGGGATGCTGTGGGTGCGCCTCGCGGCCGACGGCGCAGAGGCGCCGCCCGAACTGGCCGACGCGGTGCCCGCCGGGTGGCACCTCGCCCGCACGCTGACGCTGCGCGTGGCCGCCCCCGAGGTGCGCGCTGCGCTGGCACCGCATGGCTTCGCATCGACGGGAACGCCCGATGCATGGCAAGGCACGCTGGGCGAATCGCCCGTCGCCGCGCTGCTGCTCGACGCCCAGCCGCAGCTGAGCTTCCTGCACCTGTGGACCGACGCAGCCCCCGGCTCCGATGCGATGGCCCGGGTGCACCGCGCGGCGCGCCAGTTGCGCAGCGACATCGAAGCCGCCGCCTCGCACTGAACAAGAAGAAAGAAGCAACATGCCCTTCGTCACCGACGATCCCAACATGCTCGACGACTGGCTCGTCGTCGGCCCCGCCAGCGGCTTGCCACGCACGACGCGGCTGCTCGGCGAAACCCTGCACCTGCACACCGATGCCGACGGCACGCCGCACGCCCTGCTCGGCAACGACGCGCTGACCGTGCAATCGCGCTACGGCTTCCTCTGGGTCTGCCCCAGCGGTCGCCCCGCACGGCCGCTGTTCGCCTTCCCCGAGTACGACGAGCCCGGCCGCCGCATCGTCGATTGCGGCGGGCTCGGCGTGGCCGTGTCGGGCCTGCGCGTGATCGAGAACTTCCTGGACATGGCGCACTTCCCCTTCGTGCACCCCGACTACCTCGGCAAGGTGCCGCACACCGAAGTGGCCAAGTACAACGTCGAGGTCGATGCCGCCACCGACGAGATCTGGGCCACCGACTGCCGCTTCTGGCAACCCCGCGCCTCCGCCGCCCACGACACCGGCAGCGAGGTGTTCTACAAGTACCGCGTGATGCAGCCCTTCTCGGCCATGCTCTACAAGTCGAGCCACCGGCCCGACAAGCTCGACGCCATCGGCCTCTTCTTGCAGCCGGTGGACGACGAGCACGTCATCGCCCATACGCTGCTGGCCTACTTCGACGACGTGTCGACCGACGCCGAGCTCATCGCCTTCCAGCACACGATCTTCGGGCAGGACAAGCCGATCCTGGAGAACCACGCCTTCAAGCGCATGCCACTCGAAGGCCGCGCCGAGACACCCACACGCGGCGACACCACCTCCGTCACCTACCGCCGCTGGCTGCGCGAGCGCGGCATGCATTTCGGCACCGCGAGGGCCGCCGCATGACCGTCCAGCTCTACGACTACCCGCTCTCGGGCAACTGCTTCAAGGTGCGGCAGATGCTGCTGTGGCTCGGCGTGGACCACGCGAGCGTGCCGGTCGATTTCCATCCAGGCCGCGAACACAAGTCCGCCAGATTCCTCGAACAGGTCAACCCGCTCGGCCAGCTCCCGGTGATCGACGACGAGGGCTTCGTGCTGCGCGACGCGCAGGCCATCCTGGTCTACTTGGCGAGCCGCTACGACGACGCACGGCAGCGCTGGTACCCCGCCGACCCCAAGCTGCGCGGCCAGGTCGCGATGTGGCTCGCCATGGCCGACGAGATCACGCGCACCGCCTCGGCCGCCCGGCTGCACGACGCGCTGGGCTACACGCACCTGGACATCGAGGCCTGCCGGCGCGGCGCGCGCGCGGCCTTCCGCGTGCTCGACGACCATCTGGCCGAGCAGCACGCTGCCACCGGCCTGCGCTGGCTCGTGGCCGCGCACGAGCCGACCATTGCCGACCTCGCCTGCTTTCCGTACGTGGCGCTGGCGGGCGAAGGCGGCATCTCGCTCGACGAGTTTCCCGCGCTGCGCCGCTGGGTCTGGGACTTTCGTCACCTGCCGGGCTTTGTGGGCATGTCGGGTATCTTCCCGGCTGGCCCCGCCTGAAGGCTCGCCTGAGTATCCTTGTCCCCTTCCGCTCTCTGAAGAACCGAATCCCATGAAAACCAAAGCCGCCGTCGCCTGGCAAGCAGGCCAACCCCTGACCATCGAAACCGTGGACCTCCAAGGCCCCAAGTTCGGTGAAGTGCTGGTCGAGATCAAGGCCACCGGCATCTGCCACACCGACTACTACACGCTCTCGGGCGCCGACCCCGAAGGCATCTTCCCCGCCATCCTGGGCCATGAAGGCGCGGGCATCGTGGTCGACGTCGGCCCCGGCGTCACCACGCTGAAAAAGGGCGACCACGTCATTCCGCTGTACACGCCCGAATGCCGCCAGTGCAAGTTCTGCCTGAGCCGCAAGACCAACCTGTGCCAGCTGATCCGCGGCACGCAGGGCAAGGGCCTGATGCCCGACGCCACCAGCCGCTTCAGCCTCGACGGCAAGCCCATCTTCCACTACATGGGCACCAGCACCTTCAGCAACTACACGGTCGCGCCCGAAATCTCGCTGGCCAAGATCCGCGAAGACGCGCCCTTCGACAAGGTCTGCTACATCGGCTGCGGCGTCACCACCGGCATCGGCGCGGTGATCTTCACGGCCAAGGTCGAAGCCGGCGCGAACGTCGTGGTGTTCGGCCTGGGCGGCATCGGCCTGAACGTGATCCAGGGCGCCAAGATGGTGGGCGCCGACAAGATCATCGGCGTGGACCTGAACCCCGAGCGCGAAGCGATGGCCCGCCAGTTCGGCATGACGCACTTCATCAACCCCAAGACCACCGAGAACGTGGTCGACGCCATCGTGCAGCTGACCGACGGCGGGGCCGACTACAGCTTCGAGTGCATCGGCAACACGCAGGTGATGCGCCAGGCGCTCGAGTGCACGCACAAGGGCTGGGGCCGCAGCATCATCATCGGCGTGGCCGAGGCCGGTGCCGAGATCAGCACGCGTCCGTTCCAGCTGGTCACCGGCCGCAAGTGGGAAGGCTCGGCCTTCGGCGGCGCGCGCGGCCGCACCGACGTGCCGAAGATCGTCGACTGGTACATGGAAGGCAAGATCAACATCGACGACCTGATCACGCACACCATGCCGCTGGAAGACATCAACAGGGGCTTCGACCTGATGAAGCGCGGCGAGTCCATCCGCGGCGTGGTGCTGTACTGATGTCGGGGCTGCTTCGGACGCTGGCCGAGCATCGTTGCTTCGGCGGGGTACAGCGCTTTCTCGAACACGACGCGCACGAGATCGGACTGCCAATGCGCTTGTCGGTGTTTCTGCCGCCGCAAGCGGCGCTGGCCAAGGTGCCGGCGCTGATCTACCTTGCCGGGCTGACCTGCAACGAAGAGACCTTTGCGGTAAAGGGCGGTGCCCAGCGGCTCGCCGCTGAGTTTGGTATCGCATTGATCGCGCCGGACACCAGCCCGCGCGGCGCGGGCGTGGAAGGGGAGGCCAGCGATTGGGACTTCGGCGTCGCTGCAAGCTTCTATCTCGACGCCACGCAGGCACCATGGGCACCGCACTGGCGCATGGAGAGCTACCTTGTCCGGGAGTTGCTCCCCCTTCTTGGCGAGCGCCTGCCCATCGATGCGGAGCGGCTGGGCATCTTCGGTCATTCGATGGGCGGGCACGGCGCGCTCACGCTCGCGCTGCGGCACCCGGGGTTGTTCAAGTCAGTGTCGGCGTTCGCACCGGTGTGTGCGCCTGCGCAATGTGCGTGGGGCCGCAAGGCATTCACGGGCTATCTCGGTGGCGATACCGCAGGCTGGCAGGCCCATGACGCGAGCCGCCTGATGCAGCGGCAGCAGGCAGCGCCTTTTCCCGAGGGCATCCTGATCGACCAGGGCCTGGAAGACAAGTTCCTCGCCGATCAGCTGCATCCGCACCTGTTCGAGGCAGCCTGCCGCGAGGTCGCACAGCCGCTCACCTTGCGTCGCCACATCGGCTACGACCACGGCTACTACTTCGTGCAGAGCTTCATGGCCGATCACCTGAAACACCACCAACGCATTCTTTTCCAACCCTCCTGACCTCAACGAAAGAAGGCACCATGCCCAAGCTCTATGACTGCGACATCTCTGGCAGCTGCTACAAGATCCGGCTGTTTTTGAACATTCTTGACGTGCCCTACGACGCGGTGCCGGTCGATTTTGTGAACAAGGAACACAAGACGGCGCCGTACCTTGCGCTGAACCCCTTTGGTGAGATTCCGATCTTCGAAGACGGCGATCTGCGACTGCGCGACGCCCAGGCCATCCTGATCTACATCGCGCGCACCTACGACAAGTCGGGCAGCTGGTTTCCCGAAGACGCCCGCTCGCAAGGCCAGATTGCGCAATGGCTGTCGACCGGTGGCGGCGAGGTCATGAACGCTGCGGGCGCGCGGCTGGTGAAGGTGTTGAACTATCCGCTCGATCTGGCCAAGCTGCAGGCGGGCGCGAACCGCGTGTTCGGCATCATGGACGCCCACCTGGCTGGCCGGGAGTTCCTGGCGCTGGGCCACCCCACGATCGCGGACATCGCTTGCTTCCCGTACACCGCGCTGGCGGGCGAGGGCGGCATTGACTTGGCGCCGTATCCGAACGTGCTGGCGTGGATCGAACGGATGAAGCGTCTGCCCGGTTTCATTCCCATGCCGGGGATCGCCAAGGCCTGATCCGACCCGACACCCCGGTGTTGGCGCCATGCCGATGACGTGCTGGAAGCTTCAGCACAGGCCGAGCCATGACGCTGCGCCCGACGGCCAGTCCCACGGACCGCGCGCAACCGGTAGAGGCCGAGATCGACGAGTCCCGCAGAGCGAGGCAGCTTCCATGACGGATCGATGCACGGTGGTCACCAATCCACGGATATCAGTCTGATCCATCGTCGCAGCAGCAGGCTTGTGCCGCATCACCCCGTGCCACCGGCCCGCCAATTCGATCTCGCGCCCTTGATGGGAGAAACCGTATCAAGAGTTCAGTCCCGGCATCCACGCCCAGCGCCTGGCGAACCGCCTTGGGCAGCGTGAGCTGTCCCTTGGACGTGACGGTGGCCAGTTCTTTGACGTTGGGCATGACGGCTCTCCTGATTGATTGGGTTCTGTGCTGTTTTTCAACCATGGATGGAAATTCATGGCATCAAGTAATCAAGCGGTTGCAGGCCAGGCTGCCCCGTGGTGCGCCGTTCGACCTGACCACGCTGACGCCGCGCGGGGTGTCGCCCCAGCTTGCCGCGCGCTATGCCGAGAGCGGCTGGCTCGTGCGCCTCGCCCACGGCGTCTGTGCCTTTCCCAACGACGTGTTCGGGGTCTACGGGGCGCTGAAGTTCCTGCAACAGCGCGTGCCCGGCTTGCTTGACGGGTTGCATGTCGCAGCGTCCGAACGAGCTGTGCTGGAACTGCTCTACGAGGCCGGGACGAAGCAGAGCCTGGAAGAAGCCCGCAACCATCTTTGATGACCTGCGCTCGCCGCGCAAGGAATTGCTCGGCCAACTGCAGTCCTGCTGCACGAGCGTCAAGACCGTCCGCCTGTTCCTCACCTGGGCGCGCGAGACCCAGGTGACCGACGTCGATGACCTACGGGCACGGCATGCCCTGCGCACCGGCAGCGAGAAGCGCTGGATGGGATGAGCCGGCTGGCCGACGGCACCTTGCTGAGCCTGACTCCTCATGGATAGGAACTACGCTGATACCGTGCGCCTGCTGCTGGCCGTCACGCCCGAAGTCTTCGCCAAGGACAGCTGGAAGCTCGCCAACCTGGGGCGTTCCGCAAGCGGCGGCCCGAGGTCTTTGCTGCGCAGGCTGAAGCGCTTGATGCGGGCCTGGGCCAGACCTGAGCACACCTCCAGCAGCGCTCCCGCTCAGCCGGGCTTGCCCCATGCCGCCTTGCTCGTGGCGCCCGCGTTCTCTCGGCCACATGTTCAGGGGGGCCGTGGGTCAGATCGGGATGGAAATCAACGCACGGGGCCCACTACGCGGCGGAAGCTGATCGAGAAGTCCATCAGGTTGTGCTGTGCATTGGGCCGCGCAGCCGCCCGCAGCCGCATGCATGCCGTGGATCTTGAAGTGCGTGCGAATGTGGTCAGCTCACTGTCAGGGGCACCCGGTCCGGGCCATCGGCCGTCAAGGATCTACTGCCCCATCGACTCGCGCCGAATCAGGCCGAGCCCTTCCCGATAGGTCGTCACCTTGAACTCCGGGAACCGTCGCTTGAATTTCGACGAGTCGAAGAGATTGTCCTGTTCGTACCGGGGCAGCAGTTCCCGGATCTCGCGCACCTGCCGGGAGAAGAGACCGGCGGCGCGCAGGGTCCATTTGCCGATGACGCGGTAGGAGGCGTCGACACCAAATGCCTCGCTCGCCATGCCGATGAATTGCTTGTAGGTCGGCCGGTCGTCGCAGGCGGGCAGATGCCAGGTCTGCCCGAAAGCATCCGCTGTGTTTCCAAGGGCCGCCAGCGCGCGGCTCGCATCGGGCGTCCAGATGAGCGTTCGCAGCGTGTCGTCCCGCACCGGCACGCGAGGTGTCTTGCCGGCCTTGAGCTTGTCGATGACCAGCGCGTTCGTGAAGCTTTGCGTTTTTCCCGGGCCATAGAACTCCGGGGCGCGGCCGATGACAACAGGAATCTCGCCGCGTGCCATCTCCTCGAGCACCATGGAGGTCATCGCCGCGCGCACCTTGCCCTTGCGCCCGACCGGTGCGAAAGGGGTGTCTTCCGTCTGAAGCCTGTCGTCTTGCGGGTACATGTAGGTGTTGTCGAAGTAGGCGAACTTGGCGCCAGCCGCCCGGCTTGCCTCGATGGCGTTTTTCAGCATCGTCGGAAACTGCGCTTCCCACAGCGCCGTGTCAGGCGGCAGGCCGGCGGTGAAATAGACGACACGGCTTCCCTTGACCGCCTCGGCCGTCTGCCTGGCATCGAGCAGGTCGGCGGACACCAGGGCATCGGTCTCGTTGACCTTGCGAGGATTGCGGCTCACCAGCCGCAAGTCGCTGGTGTACCCGCGCTTGAGCTCTCGCGCCAGTTCCATGGCGATCTGCCCGCTCGCTCCCAATATCGTTTGCATGTCTGTCTGCTCCTGAAATGCGTTCTCTGAACTGTGCGCCGTGACCCCGGTGCGCGATGGGGCATCCGCTGCGGGCGGTCACAGCGGCTTGGGGGAGTACAACGCGCCCTGGAATTCGGGCACGTACTCATACTTGACCAGATTTCCCAGCTTCAGCGCCTTGATGTACGTCGACAGGCTTCCGTCGGTCAATGTGAGCTTGACCGATTCGGCGCTCGAACTGCTGGCGTGACTGAGCTGGCGCGAAACCGAATAGCCGGTGGTCAGTTGCCCCTTCGGGTCCACGTTGGTGAAGCTGTTGGTCACCAGGGTCTCCTTGCTGGATGGGTCGCTCAGCTTCCTGGTCTCCAGGGTGACGTCGATCTTGCGGGTCTCGCTGTCGAAGATGTCGACGACGACCGATGTCTCGGTCTCCTTGTAGGTGATGTCGGTGAGCCACTTCGGAAGGTTGTAGCCGACGACGCCCCGGACCCTGGCCAGCTCCGTGTTCACGGGGAGCTTGAGCACGTAGCCCCAGAAGTCGTTCGACATCGACTGGCCCAGCAGCGTGAGCGGTCCGAAGCTCGTCGTCCCGGGCTTGTTGGTGACGACGGACAGGCCGATTTCGTTGTAGCTGTCGTTGTCGCAATAGCGGTACGAATAGGCGGTCAGGGCGACCAGGCCTCGGCCCGGCCACACCTGCAGCGGCTGAACCTGTTCCAGGACCTTGGCCGGCATGAGGCCGCGCAACGTGTCCAGGTCCGCGGTGAAGATGGCCGTGACCCGGCTGTTCTGGTAGTAGAAGTTGGGTGAATAGGATTCGAATCCGATGTCGACCCGTTCCTTCTTCAGTTGCCGGAACCAGCTCAGGTCAACCTCCGGCGCCTCCGACGCAATGACGGAAAGCGGCGGGTTGGAGCGATAGCGGTCATACAGCCCGCCCTTGACCAGGGGGACGACATGGCCGGCGATGTTGATCGTGGTGGACTCCGATTTTTGGGCGTCCGCCGTGTCTTCGGCCCACGAAGCATTCGTGAGGGCGCCGAGGACGATGGCTGCGGTTGCGGTGAGATTTCTGATGTTCATGTTGGAGATGCCTGGTGGAGATCAAAGAGTCGGAGCGGCTCTCGGTTCCGGCGCCGCTCAAGGCGGCAAGACCGGTTTTCGCTGAGCCTCTTGCTGCTCAGCTCGATGGTGTGGATGTGACCTGGGATCTGGCCTGCAGCAACGCAAGCACCCGTGTCGCGACAGCGCGGCTGGATTGAGGGTTCTGCCCCGTCACGAGACGCCCGTCGGTGATCGCGTAGGACGTGAAAGGCAGGAGCGCCTTCTCGTACTTCGCCCCCGCACCGGCCATCGCATCCTGCAGATGGAACGGGACCACGTCCCTCATGCCTGACAGGCGTTCTTCCAGGTTGGAGAAGCCCGTGACGCGACGTCCGTCGATGAACGGCTTGCCATCCGGCCCCTGAAGCTGAACCAGGGCCGCATTGCCATGGCAGACCGCCGAAACGACGCCGCCCTGCCCGGAGATGGCCTCGGCCAGGCGCTTGAGCGCCGGGGCATCACGGAAGTCCCACATCGTTCCATGACCGCCCGTGAAGTAGATGGCCGCATAGCCCTGGGGGTCGACATCGGCGGCGCGCTTCGTGTGGGCGAGTTGAGCCATGAAGGCCGGATCGTTCAGGTGCGCCCTCGCGGAATCGTCGAGGTAGAAGTTGCCCAGGCTGCGTTCGTCGAGCGGACTGCGGCCCCCGTTCGGACTGGCGATGTCCATGGCGATCCCCGCCTCATGGAGCACGTCCCAGAAGTGCGTCAACTCGGTCAGCCACAGCCCGGTCTTGTCCTTGCGACCGGGATAGTCCGCGTGATTGGTGACGACGATCAGCACGCGTTGCTGGGCAGCAGCAGGACTGGGCATGGCTGCTTCCTCGAGGGATTGGGTTTGAGACCTCCCCTGCAAAGGAAGCGCGAAGAGCGCCGCCGCGAGCAGGGGCATCCAGGTTTTCAGTAGCGAGTTCATGACGGCGCGAGAGGTTGGAGGGCGAGCACATGTGCCAGGAAGGCGGCCGGCCGTGCCAGCTGCATGGCGCTTCTTCACTTGACGATGCTTAAACTTTAAGGTTAAAGTTAACTTTAATGTCAAGCGTATTTGGGAGAGTCGACGATGAGGATCGGAGAGTTGGCAAAGCGGACCGGTCTGGCGACGTCCCGCATCCGCTTCTATGAAAAGAGCGGATTGATCAACGGCATCGAGCGCAAGGAGAACGGCTACCGCGAATACGGCCCGGAGGCGCTGTGGATGCTGGAGATCATTGCCAGCGCCCAGAGCGCAGGGTTCTCGCTCGACGAGATCCGAAGCCTCCTGCCCGATGCCCAGGACACCTGGCAGCACGAGGCATTGGTGGACAGCCTGCAGCGCAAGGTCGGCGAGATCGAGCAGCTGCAAGCGCGGCTGGCGCAGAACAAGGCGCAGCTCCTGATGGCCATCGACAGCATCAAGAACCGGCCCGAGGAACTGGCGTGTGCCGACCGGCCGCTGTGGGTGCTGAATCGGCTTCGCATGCAGAGCACGCAGGCGCAGCGCGCACCATCGGTTGCCGGCGACCGTACCCGCGCGAAGGACTGAGTCCCTCCTGCCTGCGCCCGACCGCTGCCCCTGACAGCGCAAGGCGTATTGACATTGAAGTCCGGTTCAATCCTAAAGTCTGCTCCGAGTCGAGGGGCGTTCCCGCGAGGCAGCGCTCGGCCCGCTCTCGCCGTCTGTGCCGCCGCCCAGCGCATCGCTGACGACTTCACAGGAGGCGCAACGCAAGACCCGTTCAACCTGCAATCGCAAAGCAAGGAGTCAAGACCATGGCTTACGTGACGACCGAGGATGGCGTTCAGATCTTCTACAAGGACTGGGGGCCCAAGACTGCGCAACCGCTTGTCTTCCATCACGGCTGGCCCCTGAGTGCGGACGACTGGGACGCACAGCTGCTGTTCTTCCTGGCCCAGGGCTACCGCGTCGTCGCACACGACCGCCGCGGGCATGGACGCTCGTCGCAGGTCAGCGATGGACACGACATGGACCACTACGCGGCGGATGCCTCCGCCGTGGTCGAGCACCTGGATCTGAAGAACGCCGTCCATATCGGTCACTCGACCGGCGGTGGCCAGGTGGCGCGCTATGTCGCGAAACATGGCCAGCCGCAGGGCCGCGTCGCCAAGGCCGTCCTGATCAGCGCTGTCCCGCCGCTCATGGTGAAGACCGAGAGCAATCCGGGCGGCACCCCGGTCGAGGTGTTCGATGGTTTTCGCAAGGCACTGGCCGACAACCGGTCGCAGTTCTTCCTCGACGTGCCTTCGGGACCGTTCTATGGCTACAACCGGCCTGGAGCGAGCGTTTCCCAGGGCGTCATTCAGAACTGGTGGCGCCAGGGCATGATGGGCAGCGCCAAGGCCCATTACGAAGGCATCAAGGCGTTCTCGCAGACCGACCAGACCGAAGACTTGAAAGCCATCAAGGTGCCGACGCTCGTCATGGTGGGAGACGATGACCAGATCGTTCCGTACAAGGCGGGCGCACTGCGGCAGGCCGAACTGATCGAGAACAGCGAGCTCAAGGTCTATCCCGGCTTCTCGCACGGCATGTGCACCGTGAATGCGCAAGTCATCAACGCCGACTTGCTCGCATTCGTTCGCGCGTGATCTGCGTCGCTGAGCAGACTTGAGTAGATATTGCCGGGTCCGACTGGATGGCAGTCCGATCCGGCGTTGCTGCAGTCCGATGGCGCAGACGACGCTCCCGTGCGGTCAACGACACAAGGGCAGGTGGATGGACGTTGCCTTGGACATGGAAAGGGCCAGGTGCTGTCACTCGCATGAGTTTGGCATCCTCGATGGTCATCTGAACGGCGGCATCGGTCAGGGCGCGCAGAATTTCGCCAGCGTCGCTCCTTTCCCGCGTACCTGGGTGGTACTGCGGCACATCACCCCGTCAGGAAGAGTGCGGCTCGGGATGCGTCGACCGATCAAGCGGATCCGGTTTCAACCACGCGCAACCGGTAGAGGCCGACATCGACAAGTCCCGCGCGGAAGCCGGCCTCGCAGTAGGAGAGGTAGTAGGTCCACAAGCGCTTGAACGCGGCGTCGAACCCGAGCGGTTCGATCTGCGGCCACGCGGCGAGAAACCGGCGGCGCCATTCCGCCAGGGTTCGCGCGTAGTCCTTGCCGAAGCAGCGGGAAGCCTCGATCACCAACCCTGCGCGTTGCGCCTGTTCCCGCAGCACGCGCGGACTGGGCAGCATGCCGCCGGGAAAGATGCAGTGCTGGATGAAATCGGTCCCCTGACGGTAGCTGTCGAACTGCGCATCGGCGATCGTGATCGCCTGCAGCACCACGACGCCACCGGGCTTGAGGCGCTCGCGCAAGGTGGCGAAGTAGGTGGGCCAGTAGGCCTCGCCGACGGCCTCGATCATCTCGATGGACACGATGCGGTCGAACCGGCCCTGCACGTCGCGGTAGTCCTGCAGCCGCAGGTCGACCCGGTCGGCCACGCCCCAGTCCTGCGCGCGTTCGCGGGCGAAGGCCAGTTGCTCGCTCGAGAGTGTGACGCCGGTGACGCGTGCCTCGTGCCGGCGGGCCAGGCTCGCGGCCAGCGTTCCCCAGCCGCAGCCGATCTCGAGCACGTCGCCCCCTTGCGGGGTGTCGAGCATGTCGGCGATGGCAGCGAGGCGGCGCGCCTGGGCGGCTTCCAGCGTGTCGTCGTCGGCGTCGCTGAACATCGCGCTCGAATACAGCATGCTGTCGTCCAGCCAGTGCCGATAGAACGTGTTGCCCAGGTCGTAGTGGAACGCGATGTTGTGCCGGCTTCCGCGCCGGCTGTTGCTGCGGGTCAGGTGCCGCAGCCGCGCCGCCCAGCGCGCCAGCCCGCGCCCCTTGAGCAGCGATCCCCAGGCCGACTCGTTGGCCAGGCCGAATTCGAACAAGGCCAGCAGGTCCTGACTTTCCCACTCGCCATCGCGGAACGACAGGGCCAGGCCCAGATCGCCCTGCAGCGCCAGGCGTAGCAGCGGGCGCCAGCTCAGCAGGCGCAGGCTCGCGTGCGGCCCGGGTTCGCGGCCGACCACCTCGATGCACCGGCCGCCCGGAAGGCTCAAGCTCAGCCGGCCGAAACGCGTGCGGGCCAGCAGCCGGCGCAGCGGCGAGAAGACCGGCGCGACATCGAGGGCAGGGGCGGAGGGTGTGGTCAGGCTCATGGGGTCTTGTTCGAAGGAACGATGGTGAGGTCGTGGTCGGGGGCAGCCGGTCGCGGATGCAGCGGCACGCGCTTGATCCACAGACGCAGGGCCTGCCAGTGGATGGCGGCCACCACCTTCAGGGTCAGCAACGGATGCGTGATGAACACGCGCAGCAGCGCCAGGTCGCTCAGGGGGACACGTTGGCCGTCGAGCCGCGCGTTGAGCACGGCGCCAGCCGCGTCGTGCACGCTGATGCCGACCGAGACCGCCTCGCCCGGCGGTGCGACGCGGAACCGGTAGTGCAGGTCCATGCCGTTGAAGGGGGAGACGTACATCTGCTTGTCGCAGTGCTGCTCGACGATGGACGCGGCGTCGTCAGCGACCGGGATCAGGTAGCTGTGCCGCTGCCCGAAGGTGTTGTTGACCTCGTACAGGAGCGCCTGCAGCGCGCCGTCGGGTGCATGGCAGAACCAGACGCTGAGCGGGTTGAACACATGGCCGAGCAGCCGCGGCATGGCCAGCAGCCGGATCGCGCCGCCGGTCGGAAGGCCGGCCTCGCGCAGCCGCGCCTCCACCTGGGCCCGCAGGTCGTGGCCCGAACCGTCGCCATGGTCGGCGGCATGGAAGCTGAACAGGTTGAACCGGTTCACCGAGAAGCAGCGCAACCGGGCGTGCAGTTGCGGCAGTTCGTCGATGTCGATCAGCAGGTTGTAGACCCGGTAGCTCAGCCGGTGCCGCTTCGGCCGCAACCGCTGGTGCATGACGCGCCCTATGTAGAGCGCCGAGCCTTCGTGCGCGTTCATGAGACGACGGTCTGCGCGTGGTGCGGCAGATGGATGCGCCCGGACTCCTGCGCCACGCGCCAGGGCCGGCGCACGCCACCGAGCGCTTCGGCGACGGCCAGGCCGACCTGCAATCCGTCCTCGTGGAAGCCGGCGCCGAAGTAGGCGCCGCAGAACCAGGTGCGGCGCTGGCCCTGCAGCTGCCACAGCTGGCGCTGCGCGGCCATGGCCGCGGCATCGAACAGCGGGTGGTCGTAGACCTCGGTGCGGATCAGGTGCTCGGGCCGCGGGTCGATCGCCGGGTTCAGGGTCAGGAACAGCGGCTCGGCCGCCGCGCCCTGCGGCAGGTGGGGCTGCAGGCGGTTCATCCAGTAGGTCACCGTCGGGGCCGCCCCGCTGCCGCGCGTGCCGAGGTAGTTCCAGCTCGACCACACGGCGCGCCGCGCCGGCATCAGGGCGGGGTCGCGGTGCAGCACGGCCAGATTGCGGCTGTAGGGCAGGGCACCGAGCAGGGCCCGTTCGGCACCGGTGGGCGCGTCAAGCAGCGCCAGCGAGCGGTCCGCATGGGTGGCCAGGACCACCTGGTCGAAGCGCTCGGGCCACCAGCCGGCGCTCGTGCGAAGCCGCACACCCGCCGGCTCGCGATGCAGTTCGAGCACGGCCCGGTCCAGCTGGATGCGGTCGGCGAAAGGCTGGCTGAGGCGCCGCACGTATTCGCGGCTGCCGCCCACCACGGTGCGCCAGATGGGGCGGCCGCTGATCTGCAGAAGCCCATGGTTCTCGCAGAACCGCACAAAGGCGGCAACCGGATAGCGACCCACCTGCGCCGCCGGCGTGGACCAGATGGCCGCAGCCATGGGGTAGAGATGGTCGTCGCGAAACGCGCGGCCATAGCCGTGGGCATCCAGGTAGTCGTCGAGCGCCTGGTCGCCTGCGAGCTGCGCATCGCGCGGAGCCTCGCGGTAGAACCGCAGCAGGTCGCGCAGCATGGCCCAGAAGCGGGGGCGCGCCAGGTTGCGCTTTTGCGCGAACAAGCCGCGCAGGTCGGTGCCGGCGTATTCGAGCCCGCCAGCGTCCAGGCTCACTGCGAACGACATGTCCGAGGCCGCGGTCGGCACGGCCAGGTGCTGGAACAACGCGGTGAGGTTCGGGTACGCGGGCTCGTTGTAGACGATGAAGCCGGTGTCCACCGGCACCGGGCCTTCCCGGCCTGGCGCGTCCACGGTATGGCTGTGGCCGCCCAGCCGGGGCTCGCTCTCGAACACCGTGACCTCGTGGCGCTGGGACAGCAGCCAGGCGCAGGACAGGCCCGAGATGCCGGTGCCGACGACGGCGATGCGCTGGCCCGGAGACACCGGGGCAGGCATCGGCAAGGCGTCGGACGGGGCGAGAAGGGGGAGCATGGGAAGCCTTTGGCGAATCGTGCTGGCTGTACGCACGAAACGGCCGTTTGGATTACCCGCGTGTCGCTGCGATGATCCGAACGCCTCTCCTTTGCGTATGACAGGACATGGCCGCTGCTCCTGAACCGTCCAACCCCTGTGCGGGCACTTTGGTGCCCCGCAGTCGCCGAGCGTCCACCTTGACTGTCGTCTCCCCCGATTCCCCGCCGTCTCCCCGCCCCGACGATCTCTGGGCCCGGGCGATGGTGGCTGTGGCACAGCGACAGGACCGGGACGCCTTCGCGCAGCTGTTCTCGCATTTCGCGCCGCGCATCAAGCACTATCTGATGCAAAGCGGCAGCCCGGCCATCCAGGCCGAAGAACTGGCCCAGGAAGCCCTGGTCACGATCTGGCGCAAGGCCGCGCTGTTCGATCCGGCCCGGGCGGCCGCCACGACCTGGATCTTCGCCATCGCGCGCAACCTGCGTGTGGACGCGCTGCGGCGGCGCCAGGGTGTGCAGTCGTCTGAAGACGCAGTCGACTTCGACCTGCTCCCCTCGGATGACCCGGCCGTCGAAGACCAACTGCACGACGCGCGCCTGAGCGAACGGCTGCGCGGCGCGCTGCGCCTGCTCCCGCCCGAGCAGCAGCAGGTGCTGCATCTTTCCTATTTCGAAGACGCGCCGCATGCCCGCATCGCGGCCCAGCTGCGCATTCCGCTGGGCACAGTGAAGTCGCGCGTGCGCCTGGCGGTCGCCCAACTGCGCCGCCTGATGGAACACTGACGATGGATATCCGACACCACCCCGACGATGACCTGCTGCTGGCCCGGTCCTCCGGTCACCTGCCGGTTGGCATGCGGCTGGTCCTGGCCAGCCACCTGGAACTGTGCCCGCTGTGCCGCGAGCGGGCGCGCGCACTCGATGCCGTGGGCGGCCTCCTGCTCGATGAGCTGGAGGCGGCCCCGATGGCCGACGACGCGCTGGCGCGCACCTGGGCGCGGATCGATGCGCACGAAGGCGCTGAACCTGCCCCCGTGCGGGTCAGCGCGCCGCCCCCGCTGCCGCCCGGCGCACGCTGGCCGCGCGCACTCGCCCACTGCAGTGCCACGCCCTGGCGCTGGATCGGCCCCGGCATGCGCTGGAGCCGTGTGAGCGTGCCCGAGGACCCGGCGGCCAACGTCTTTCTTCTGCGCATCGCGGCTGGCAAGTACCTGCCGCAGCACACGCACCAGGGCCAGGAGTTCACCCAGGTGCTGCATGGCTGCTTTCACGACGGCCGGGCCTTGTTCGGCCCCGGCGATTTCGATGCGGCCGATGCCGAGATCAACCACCAGCCGGTGGTCCAGGACGGCAGCGAGTGCATCTGCCTGGCCTCGCTGGACGGCCGGCTGCGCTTCGACGGGGCTATTGCGCGTTTCTTCGGCGCGCTGGTCGGGATGTGATGCGCGCCGTGACCCACGTCGACACGCCGCTCACGATCGTGCCCCACGCCAGGTCGGCGGCCGTGACGGCCCAGGGCCAGTCGCGCAGCGTGGCCTGGTTCGTCAGGTCATAGGTCGCGTAGGCCACGAGCCCGAACAGCGCGCCGCGGCGCAACGCCACGGCGGGCTCGCCAGCCTCCAGTGCCGGCGCGCTCGCGAAGACGACCAGGCCGACCCCGTAGAGGGCATAGAACAGCGCAGCCGCCGCCCAGTCCACGCCCGGCGCCATCAACGGGCCGAGTGCGGGCTGGTACAGGCGAGGCCCCATGACCGACAGCCAGACGGCATCCAGCACCAGAAAACACACGAGTGCCCACAGGTAGGCAGCGAGCAAGGTACACGGGGATGGCTTCATGGGGTGCTCCGTACAGGAGAGGTCAGTCGGTAGCTCAGTTGGCGATCGCCCTTGGTGTCAGCGTCGAGCCCGATCCAGCGTCCGCTGTCGGCGGCATACCAGATGCGGATGCGCTGCTGCGCCGCCTGCAGTCGCCAGCCGCGCGCCCGCACGGGCTGACCGCGGACCTCGAGGGTCGCATCGGGCAGCGGCTCGAAGCGGACCGGCTCGACCTTGCCCGTCTGGGGATCGATCAGGCGCTGTTGTTTCACCAGCCGGGGATTCCAGTAGGCAAAGCTCATCGGGCAGTCGCCGTCGAAGCGCTGCGCGATCTGCTGGCGGGTGCCGTCGTCGTCGGTCTCGGCGCGCAGCTCACGCAGGCAGTCGCCGGCCCAGCGCTCCTCGGCCTGGTGCCGGTAGCGGTAGACCGGGATGCCGAGCACGCGCACGGTGAACAGGGCACGACTGTCGACGCTGCGCGTCGCCGCCGTGCCGCCGACGACAAAGCGATGGGTCCCGATCGGCTTGCCATCGAGCGTGGCGGTGAAGTGCCATTCGCCCGCTTCCTCGTCACCTTCCTGCGCCAGCGCCAGGCAGGTCACGAGTGCCAGCATCAGCCCCAGGGCCCGCTGCTTCATGGCCGGGCGCCGCGCCGCGGCGGCCAGGGGATGAATGCACTGGTGCGTGCCGCGTAGCTGCGGTAGGCGGGCCGGCGCTCAGCAATGTCGTGCTCCAGCAGCGCCACGCCCGACACCTTGAGCAGCAGGACGGTCATCAGCAGCGCAGACGCCAGGCACCACACCACCGCCCATCCGCCCGCTGACAGCGCTGCCAACCCGAGGCCCCACCAGACGCAGGCCTCGCCGAAGTAGTTGGGGTGGCGCGACCAGGCCCAGAGGCCGCGGTCCATCACCGCATCCTCGCGGCGCGCGTTGCGCAGGAAGCGGGCGAGCTGGGCGTCGGCCACGGCCTCGAAGACCACACCGCCGCCGGCCAGCAGCAGGGCCAGCACGTCCAGCCAGGACAGGGGCGACGGGTGCGCGAACGCGGCCAGCAGCGGCCAACCGACGATCCATGCCAGCACCGCCTGGAGCCCGAACACGAGGTAAAGGCTCTTCAGGCCGAAGTGCGGTTCATTGCGCGCACGCATGGCCTGGTAGCGGCGGTCTTCGCCGTGGCCCCAGTTGCGACGCCCGATGTGCAGCGCCAGCCGGCAAGCCCATATCAGCAGCAGCCCGAGCATCCAGACGCTGCGGGCGTCGAGCGCGCGGGCATGGGCGCCGGCGTAGGCCAGGGCCGGCGCCGCGATCATCAGGGGCCAGATCCGGTCCGCCAGGCTGGCGTCGCGCACCACGACGCTGAACACCCAGACCGGCAACGCCAGGCCGAGGGCGATCGCCAGACCCAGGCATGCGAGCGACAGCATCACCGTTTCTCGAACAGGTAGTGACCGACCCACCACTGGCCGCCCTCGGCGTAGCCGAAGAGCTCTTCCACCGAAATGAAGAACAGGCGCCAGCGGGTCCACCATATCGACGCATCGCGCGCTCCATAGACGGCGGCCAGCAGGGGCATGAGGGTGACCCGCCGGGCGTCCATGCGCGCCAGCCAGGCGGCCGAGGTCCGCGCGTAGTGGCGGCCATCCCAGCGCCAGCGATGCAGCAGGCGCAAGTCGTCCTGGCAGCGCAGGGCGAGATCGTCGCTCGGCATCATGCCGCCGGAGAAGAAGTGGCGGCTCATCCAGTCGCTGGCATCGCGCTCCTCGAACGGGTAGGGCGCTTCGCGGTGAACGAAGACGTGCATGAAGAACCGGCCCTGCGGTTTCAACCAGCGGGCCACATGCGAAAAGGCGCGCGGCCAGTTGCGCAGGTGCTCGAACATCTCGACCGACACCACCCGGTCGAAGCGCTCGCCGGTCTCGAAATCATTGAAGTCGCAGGTGATCACCTCGAGGTTGCCCAGGCCGCGTGCTGCGGCTTCGGCCGTGATGAACAGCCGCTGCGAGTGCGAATTGGAGACCGCCGTGATGCGGGCGCCCGGGAAGCGCTCGGCCATCCACAGGCTCAAGGAACCCCAGCCGCAGCCGAGCTCCAGGATGCGCTGCCCGTTCTCCAGGCCAGCGCGTGCGCAGGTCTCGGCCAGGGCCGCTGCTTCGGCCTGTTCAAGCGTCTGCACGCCCTCGGACCACCAGCAGCAGCTGTACTTGCGGTGGAGCCCCAGCACGCCTGTGAAGAACTCGGCGGGCAGCTCGTAGTGTTGCTCGTTGGCTTTCTCGGGCAGCAGGGCCAACGGCGCCTGCCGCAGTCCCTCGAAAAATGCCTCCGAACGCAGGGCGACGGCTTGCGGGTCGCCGCTGTCCAGTTCGACCAGACGCTGGCGCAGCAGCCGCCGCACCCCCACCCGAACGGCGCCGTCGGGCACCAGGCCTTGTTCAACCCAATGGATGGCCGTGGAGGTGCTCGAGGCTTGGGGCATGGCGGTGCGTGCAGGAGTAGAGTCCCCTTCTTACGCCAGGGCTGCCGCGATGGATCACTGTGCGTCGGCTTCAGTGCATGGGGACTGGGCGATGGTGCGAATTACTGGGGTCGAACGCTTAGCGGCGTCACGGGTCAATCCAACTGTCTCTGGACAAACTGGACGAGCACCGCGACAGCTACGAAGCGGACGTCGCCGCGTTGGTCAAGGCCGGTGCAACCAGCAACCATCTGGGAGCTCTCCAGCGGGCCGGGCGGGGCACATCCCCCGAAGCCAATCCGAAAAGGCCAGATGCATGCGGCGTTGAACTGAGCTTGATGTTCTGCCGCGGCCAATCAGCGCGGCTGCGCCGATGGCCAAGAGCACTGAAATGGCGACTCGCTCGAGTCGCGTGCGTGGTGCCCGCAGGGCGCAGCGGTCGGTGGAGGAATCAGCCGACAGGCCTTTCATGACTGTCATTGTTGATCGTTCGCCAATCGATGTAAAAGCCACGTCGAGCGCCGTTCGAGCTTGTCGACAGCAGCACCGAAGCGCACACCCCCTTGGTGTGCGCCGCAGCACTTCGTGTACTGGTTCTGTCGGCGGCACGTTCAATAGACGGCACCCTTGCTGTGATCTCAGCTCCCACATTCGGCAACTCTGATTCACGGTCGAGGGGATTCAGGTCTTCGGTCCGTTCGGACCGTGTTGACAACGGACAGAACGGCGTCGACCACAGCATCCGGGTCGTCGAACTGAATGTTGTGCCCGGAATTCGCCAGTAGCTGGTGTCGACTTCGCGAGGACCATGTTGCCAGGTCTTCGTGCAGCTGCTTCCAGATGGCTTGAACCTGATTGCCCTGCTCGGGCGTGATCTTCATCCCCCGGAGTTCCGCCGTGGTGTACGGAGCCATTGCAGTAAGCACCACCAGTGGGCGACTGCCCAGATCCCGAAAGGCACGCGCCTCGGCGAGCGTTCTGTTGGTTGAGTCGCTCTCCGCGAGCTGCGTACTCAATGATTTTGGAGCGTAGGCGCGAATTGCTTGTGCATCGCGCTCGCTCTGATGCGGTGCCTGCGGCAGGAGCACCGGTGCTGCCGCGCGAAGGATGCCGGACCACGCGAATGCCACACCGATGCGAGACAGCATGGATCGGGATTCCGTCATCAAACCCGCGACGCGCTCGACCTGCTCCGGATGCGAGGGATCAACGAGAACCAATCCCACCACTTCGCGGCCGAAATACTTCGTGAAACTCATGACGTAAAGACCGCCCAATGACTGGCCAACCAGCACGAACGGACCATGTTCGCCTGCGTTGACCAACGTCGCGTGAAGTTCGATTGCCACACGCTTGCCATCTGGAGCGGCATCCGAAGGATCGCTCCACATCAACCCCGGGCGGCTGTATGCGCATGCCCGGGTGTGCGCAGCGATCCTCCCCTGGACTGCCGACCAGCTAAGCGAACCGTCAACGCTCAATCCTGATTCGAACACGACCGTGGGCACGCCGGAGCCTTGGCAACTTAGCTGGACTCTTCGACCACCGATATCGACCATTTTCCCGGGTGGGGGGAAGTCCAGGGCGGCACGGTATTGGCCGATGCGCTCGTAAACCATGCCTGTCAAAATGACCACGGCAACGAGAATCGCACCCCCAAGACCGATCCTCAGCGCTTGAAGTTTCGAGGGCTTCACTGTTCGACCTCATCGGCCCAGGGTGCTGTGACAGACCGCCGGACTATGGCGCGTTGCTCACGCGGAAATTGTCTCTTTGTAATCCAAGTGGCGGGGGATTGGTGGATTGGCGACCGAGATGGGATGAGAAATGGCCCAGAGCCGAATTCCGTCCACCGACCAAAGTCACAGGATAGCCACGCCGATGTAAACCCCACCGTAGGCGGCGCATCGAGACCGAGATCACCAGCCGTGCACCGTGGGGCCGGAAGCGGCCGGCGCCGGCCGATGCCGACACCTGGGCGCGCGCTGGCGCGGCGTGGCTGGCGGTGCCTGCGAGCGCTGTGGCTGCAACCGCGGCAGCGGCGCCTCCCAAGATCGAGCGACGGCCGACGTCCCGAGGTTCGTTTTGCGTTTTCATGCCTTCTCCTTGTGGGTGGCATGAGGTTTTGACGATGTATCGGATGGATGCAGCGCCGGGATTCAGGGTGCCGAAGACAGCGGCGCGTGCCACTGCCGCTTGAGGTAATGCGACTTCGGGTGCTCCCGCAAAAATACGCAGCACTGCACCCAAGCCGATGTCTCAGGGCGCTCGCCGACAACGCGAGAGAGGTGATCAAGCACCATCTGGGCCATCGCGGCGCAGGTCTTCGGGGGCCGCGGGTTGGTCAGCGTGAGGGTTGCGATCAACTGCTGCGCCTGCGGATCCGCGCCGCACAACTCGACAGCGATCGGTGTTACGCGCGATTTCAGGTCCCCAAGCTCGGCCCAGTCACGCGCCGCCAGCGCAAGGTGCATGGCGTGCAATACAGGTTCCCATTCGATCGCGGCGAACAACGACGACGAAACTTCGATAGCGATATGAGGCATGAGGGCTTCGCGTTCAGTCGATCCTGATGCCAACGTCGCGGATCAGCTTCTGCCAGCGTGCGCGCTCGCTCGTCATGAGCCGCGCGAAAGCGTCAGGTGAGCTGTCTATGCGCACCGAGCCGAGTTCGGCCAGCTTGTCCTGCGTGGCCTTGCTCGCCAGCGCCGCGCTCATGTGTGCGACCAGCCACCGCGTGCGGTCGGCCGGGGTCGGTGCGGGTGCGAGGAAACCGTACCAGCCGCCGATGTCTGCGTCCACGCCCGATTCCTTGAGCGTTGGCACATTGGGCAAAGAGGGGATACGCCGCGCCGCCGTCACCGCCAGCGCCTTGAGGCGACCGCTCTGCACATGCTGAAGGATGGCCGGCGTGGCCTCGAACACCATGTGCACCGTGCCTCCCAGCACATCGTTGAGCGCGGGGGCGGAGCCGCGGTACGGAATGTGGAGGATGGAGGTGCCGGTCTGCTGCTTGACGAGTTCGCCCGCCAAGTGCTGCGGCGTGCCGTTGCCGGCGGACGCATAGGAGAACTTGCCGGGGCTCCTGCGCAGCAGTTCGAGAGCCTCCTTGAGTGTCGTCGCGGTAAAAGAGGGATGCACGGCCCAGATCAGCGGCACCGAGGCGGCCAATGCCAGCGGTGTGAAGTCCCTGGCCGGATCGAAGTTGAGCTTGGGATACAGGGCCGGGTTCGCGGCCAACGGTCCGAGCGCGCCCAGCAGCAGCGTGTGGCCGTCGGCCTCGCCGCGCGCGACCGACTCGGTGCCGATGTTGCCGCCCGCACCGCTGCGGTTGTCGACGATCACGGTGGCGCCGCTTTCCGTTTGCAATGCGTTCGCCATCAGGCGGGAGACTGCGTCGGTGGTGGCCCCGGGCGGATAGGGGCAGATGATGCGGATCGGTTTGGATGGGAATGTCTGCGCCTGGACTGCGGGACTCACACTGAGGACTGAAGCAGCTGTTGCCGTGCTGGCGTACTGTAGGAAATTGCGTCGTTTCATTGGTGCTCTCGTGATCGGGGTTGTCTCGTATCCGTAGTGTCGACAGGCCTCTTTGTCTTCGCAATTTGCATTTTCCGGCGCCGCCTATCGGATAATCCGATAGCCATGTCTACGCACGACCGCGACTCGCTTGATCTCGTCTCCTTGCGCCAGTTGCGCTACTTCGTGTCAGCGATGCGCACGCACAGCTTCAGCGCGGCATCGCGCGATGCTTCGATCTCGCAGGCGGCGTTGTCGGAGCAGATCGCGTTGCTGGAAGCGACCCTCGACGTGCGCCTGTTTGATCGCACGAGCGGGCGCGCTGTGGCAACGGCCTCCGGGCACGAGCTCGACCGGCGAGTTTCGGCCTGCCTCAGGGAACTGCAGTCCGCGCTGCGCGACGCGCGTGAACGCGCGAACACCGTCGCGGGGCTGGTTCGCGTTGGCTTGGTGCAGTCCTACGCCGGATGTTGGGTGCTCCCCGTCGTGCGCACGGCACAGATGCAATGGCCAGAGCTCTCGATGGCGCTGCGCAGACGGACTGCGCAGGCATTGATGGAGGGCGTGTTGCGCGGTGATCTCGATCTCGCCGTCAGCTTCGATCCAGAACCACATGCCGATCTGGAGATCCTGGCATGCTTCGATGAACCCGTGGTGGCTGTCGGATTGAAGCCCCGAAGGCGGCGGCGCCTGCTGGAGCTTGCCGAGGTTGCCAGGCACCCGTTGGCCTTGTTGCCAAGCGAATACGCGATGCGGCGCCAGCTCGACAACGCCTTTGCGGCGCTGGGACTCAAGCCGAACGTGCAACTGGAATCGGATGCGCTGGAGGATCTGGTGCATGCCGCCCGTGAGAGCAGCATGGTCGCGCTTCTCAACGGCGCCGCTGCCATGAGCCTGGATGTGAGCGAAGCGATCCCTTTGGTCGAAAAAGACCTGGGTCGGCGAGCGTGCCTGGTGCGCTCACGCAGTCGCCATCACAGCTTCGCTGCCCGGTATGTGTGGGATGCGCTGTCCGCGGGAATCCCCAAGTTGCCGCCAGCGTGGATCCGACGGTCGAGAAACTCTGGGTAGCGCCCGAAGACTGGTCAGCCCAGCAACTCGATGGCCGCCTGGACGATGGGGCGAGCCCACGGCGGCGTCGCCGCGAGCGCAGTGAGGTCGTCGGGCTGCGGGAAAATGGGCGCGCCCGAACTCAGCTCGAGCACCAGGACCGGATCTGCGATGTCTTGCCCGGGCAGTGCTTCTGCGCTGTTGTCGAAGACCTGCAGGCGCGTCAGCTTCGGCAGCAGCTGGATGAGGTTGGCGCGTGATGCGATCCAGCGCTCGCGGATCTTGGCTTCGGGGATGTTGTGGCCCCCGCGTGCGACCCTCGCTTGTACACGGGCGACATGGTGCTCGGGCGAAGAAAGACCGCAATAGATCATGATCACGTCGTGGCTTGACGCGGCGCGCGCGAGCAGCGCGGGGATGGTATTCGCGCCCAGCGTGGTCTCGAACGCGTAGCTGGAGCCTTGCGCAATCGCCGCCTCCAGCCGGTCACGACCGAGGTTCCATGCGCGGGCATTCGCTTCTTCCTGCGTCAGCCCGAGTTGCGTGATCAGTTCCCGCGCGCAGGTGTCCGGGTTGAACCAGGTCAGCCCGTGCTCGACGAGCAAAGCGCCGCCGACCGAACTCTTGCCGGCGCCGTTGACGCCGGCCAGCACCAGGATGAACGGGCGCGCGGCCGCCGCCATCAGAACGTGTCGCCTGCCTTGGGGCGCCGCTCCAGCTTGCCCTTGGCAGCGAACAGCCCGCCCACCTTCGCCGCGGCATCCGGCTGCTGCAGCACGCCAAGGCGTGCGTCGAAGCGGCGGGCCAGCTCGTCGAGCACCGACTGCTCACGCGCCTGGAGTGCCTGCGCGTCTTCCACCAGTTGGTTGTAGGTGGCTGCGGTCAGGAGCACCATCTCCACCGTCGAGTGGTTGGTCACCGCCACGCTGCCCGACTGCTGGACCTGGCGAACCACGTCGCCCCATCGGTTCTTGACGTGGGAAGCGTTCCGACGCGGCAGGTCGTTGAGGTTGGGCAGGACGGCGGACATGATGTGTTCCTTTGACGCCATTATGGCAAAAATGGCAAAAATGAACAATTTTCGCCAATGGAGATGGTGCAACGCATTGCCGGCAGAAGGTGGATCTCGAGAGCGTGTTCAGCTGAAGCCGCAGCGGGTCGCGGGCGCGGCGGATGCACGATGCGCAGCTGTGCGCCCAACAGGCCCGAAGCCTTCATCGCGATGAGTCTGCACGCATTCGTGAATAGGCCTGCTCGCCCATGGCACGCCATTCGGGTCGGATCGACTTCACCGCGGGCAGGGGAACATGGCGCCGCAGTGCTTCACCTGCGGCGGCGTACCTCGGCCAATGCGCGCGCTGCTGCGCTGGAGAGGGTGCCGAGCCGGGTGGCGTCATCGTCATTGCCCATGGCCAACTGAATGCGTTGGCGCGAGGCCATGCGATGCGACTCCGTCCTGCACGTGCTCGCACCACTGGCTGGCTCAAACGCGGGGCCGCGCACGCACCATTGCCGGTATCAAACCACCGAGTACGAGGGGTCAAATGACAGAAATTGTGGAAATGCGGGAAGGTGAGGGGCAAGTGCGCGTCGACGCGAGTGACGGTTTCGTGAATCTCGAGGACAGGGGCAGTACGCTGTTCGTGCGCGTCAAACGCACCGAACGTGTCGGGTCGGTTCCCGTGGTGATCGGGCGTGCCGCGCTTGAAGAGCACTTCGCAGCGGGCAAGGGCGAGAAGGATCTTGCGCAGGCATACCTGGCCAACCGAAAGGTGATCAACGCCAAAGTCCTGGAGCTTGCCCCGACGGGTGACGTGTACACGGACAGCAACCCCATGCTCCTGGGGGCGGGCGACTTCGAATAGGGCGAGGCCCGTTGCCGGATCCGTCGAAATTCCACTGTCCGGCAGGATGGAAGAGAAAGGCCCAGGCCTGGCGTTCTTGCGTGTGGGGATGATCGCTGCAGCCTGCCGACGGCCGACGGCCGACTGCCGACTGCCGACTGCAGCCTGCCGACTGGCGACTGGCGATGGCTTCGTGGCACGCTTTGGTGTCATAGGCACCGTCGGCGCTCACCGAATGCAGTTGTTCGTCCGCAGGAATCTGCGCCAGCAACTGCGGCAGCATCGGCGCATCGCCAATGGCGTTGTCCGTGATC
>Ga0160441_100417_pt1 | contig 34876 bp, 36 predicted proteins | sample HID1971K_E1MG_FD_108260 | JGI IMG/M metagenome (GOLD analysis project Ga0160441, IMG submission 108260) | Enriched millipede-associated microbial communities from UW Madison campus, WI, USA - HID1971K_E1 MG | ecosystem: Host-associated > Arthropoda: Insects > Digestive system > Unclassified ... | reverse complement strand
GGCCGGGCTTGACGAACTCGATCTCGCCGCGGGTGTCCCACACCACGTAGTCGCGTCCGAGCTGATGCATCACGAGCATGAAGTAGTACGGGTCGGTCATCGCCGACATCGACCCGCCGAACGCCGTCTTGACGTAGTTGCGGGTGAACACGTTGACGTGCAGCTCGACGACGGCGCTCGTCCAGTCGTCCGAGAAGCGCCGCACGCGGATGCCGCTGAACAGGTTGGGGATCCACAGGCTCATGCCGACAGCGAGGCGGCGGGGAGTCACGCGCATGCGCCCAGCATGGCCGAGGCTGACGCGCCGGCCGAAGTCGGTTGGCGATTCGCGACAATTGTTCTAGTTGTTATAGAATTACCGCATGCTGATCAGGATCGATCCCGACAGCGACGCTCCGCTTTTCGCGCAAGTCGCTTCGTCGGTGCGCGCGGATGCCGCGACCGGCAGGCTTCGGCCGGGTGACCGGCTTCCAGCGGCCCGTGAACTCGCCTCGGCGCTCGGCGTCAACCTGCACACCGTGCTGCGCGCATACCAGCAACTGCGCGACGAGGGGCTGCTCGAGCTGCGTCGCGGGCGCGGTGCCGTCATCACGGATGCCGCCACCCCGCTCGCTCAGCTGCACGACGACATCGCCGCACTCGTTGCACGGGCCCGCCTCCTCGACCTGTCCACCGACACTCTCGCCGACCTCGTGAAGGAGATCGCCCGCCATGACCACCGCCCCTGAACGCTCCACGGACCGACCGGTCCGCGTCGCCTGGCCCGCCGTCGTCGCGTTCGTCGCTCTCGCCTGCGGGCTGGCATGGCTCGTCGCGCTGCCGCTGTGGCTCGGCGACGGGCTCGCCTCGCCGCTGACAGCGCTGCTGCTGCCGCTCATGATGCTCACGCCCGCGATCGCGGCGATCGTCGTGGTGTTCGCGTTCCGGGTGCCGAGGGGCGATCGGTCGCGGTTCCTCGGTCTACGGCCGCTGCGGCCCGTCGGCAGGTTCGTGGTGTTCCTCGCGCTGGGGCTCGTGCTTCCGATCGCCATCGTGGTGGTGACGACGCTGGTGGCGGGAGCGCTGGGACTCGTGCGTCTCGACCTCGTCGGCTTCTCGGGCTTCGCCGAGCAGATTGCGTCGACGGCTCCCGCGGGTACTCCGTTGCCGCCGATCGCAGCGCTCGTCGCGCTTCAGCTCGTCGCGATCCCCGTCGGCGCAGTCCTCAACAGCGTTCTGGCGTTCGGCGAGGAACTCGGCTGGCGCGGCTGGCTGCAGACCGCCCTGCTCCCGCTCGGCACCTGGCCGGCGCTCCTGATCACCGGCGCGGTCTGGGGGCTGTGGCACGCGCCGATCATCCTGCTCGGGTACAACTTCGCGCGTCCCGATCTCGGCGGGGTCCTGCTCATGGTCGGAGGGTGCATCGCGTGGGGAGTGCTCTTGGGCTGGCTGCGCCTGCGCAGCGCGTCCCTGTGGCCGGCGGTGCTCGCACACGGCTCGCTCAACGCGGTCGGTGCGTTCGTCGTGATCGTCGCCGCCGCCGGCGAGACGCCCGACCTGGCGCTGGCCGGCCCGCTCGGAGTCGTGGCGTGGGCGGTGCTCGCGGTCGCGGTGGGCGTGATCGTGCTGGTCCGCCAGTTCCGGCCGGGCGCGCTCGCGGCGCCGCGGACGGCCACGCCTGCACCCGTCGCTGTGACTCCCGAGGGGGACCCCCGATGACCCGCTCCGACCGCACCACCCGTTCCGACCTCGCTGTGCGGCGCTTCATGCTCGTCGCGCTGTGGGCGCCTGTCGCCTTCGTGGTCGTCGGCGTCGTGATCCAGTTCCTGCTGCTCCCCGCGGTGCCCGCGACGATCGCGGTCCACTGGAACGCGGCCGGCGAACCCGACGGCTTCGCTCCGGCGTGGACGCTGCCGCTCGCCACCGTCGGCTTCGGGGTCGGCGTCCCGGTGCTCATCGCGCTGACCGCACTGCCGGGGCTCCGCCGCGGCGACCGCGGCTCGTCGTACCGGCTGATGGGCGCGATCGCTGCCGGGACCTCGGCGCTCATGGTGGGCCTGTTCACGTGGACGCTCGCGATCCAGGCCGGTCCGGCAGGGTCGCACGCGACGCTGTCGCTCTGGGCAGGTCTCGTCTGGACAGGCGTCGCGGCGCTCGTCGGCGCGGGTGCGTGGTTCGCGCAACCGCACGAGGAGCGGATGGATGCCGCGACCCAGGCGACACCCCTGGCACTGGGTCCGAACGAACGTGCCATGTGGCTGCGCACGACGTCGATGAAGCCCGCGGCAGCGGTGTCGATCGTGGTGGCGGTGATCATCGTCGTGCTTGTCGCGGTCGGGGCCTGGATCAGCGGTGCCGACGCCACCGTGACGTGGCTGCTGGGCGTCGTGGCCGCGCTCGCGCTCGTCCTGGCCGCCACCACAGTGGCCTTCCACGTGCGCGTCGATGACCGTGGGCTGCACGTCGACTCGGTGCTCGGCCTGCCGCGCTTCCGCGTGCCGCTGGTCGATGTCGCCTCCGCCGCCCGCGTCGAGGTGAACGCGATGGGCGAGTTCGGCGGCTGGGGCGTGCGGCTGGGGACGGGCCGGAGATTCGGCGTCGTGCTGCGCAATGGCGAGGCGATCGAGGTGGTGCGCCGCAACGGCAAGCGGTTCGTCGTCACCGTCGATGACGCGGCGACGGGGGCGGGCCTTCTCGAGGCCCTCGTCGCGCGAGTCGCGCGCACGGCCGGCTCGGCGGGCTCGGCGGGTTGACGTGGGCGCCACTCGGCGTGACGCTGGGAGGCATGAGCGACCCCACTCCCGACGTCTGGCGCCGCGTGGATGCCTACCTCACCGACACGCTGGTCGGCCACGACGACGCCCTCGAGCGCGCGGTCGCCGAGCAGCGCGCAGCGGGGCTCCCCGCGATCGAGGTCGCGCCCGTGAACGGCAAGCTCTTGCATCTCATGGCCCGGATCTCGGGAGCGCGCCGGGTGCTCGAGGTCGGGACCCTCGGCGCGTACTCGACGATCTGGCTCGCGCGCGGCATCCCCGGTGACGGCCGCGTCGTCACGATCGAGGCCGAGCCACGCAACGCCGAGCTCGCGCGCGCGAATCTCGACCGCGCGGGTGTCGGCGAGAAGGTCGAGATCCGGCTCGGGCGGGGCGCCGATGTGCTGCCGACGCTCGAGGGCCCCATCGCCGGCGGCGAAGACGCGCCGTTCGACCTCGTCTTCATCGACGCCGACAAGGAGTCGAACACGATCTACCTCGACTGGGCCGCGCGCCTGGGCCGCCCGGGCACGGTGGTGATCGTCGACAACACCGTGCGCGCAGGAGAGGTCGCGAACCCGGCCACCGAGAGCGCTCAGGTCATCGGCGTGCAGCGCGGACTGGAGATGCTCGGCCGCGACCCCCGGTTCGAGGCGACTGCGATCCAGACCCTCGACGCCAAGGGCTACGACGGGATCGCGATCGCTCTGGTGGTGTGACGCTCGAACTCAGCCCCGGCTCCGCTCGGCGACCATCGCGGGGATGTCGGGCGCACCGGTGAGGTCCCGCGCGACGGACCACAGCGACGCGGCCGTGTCGGGGCCGCGGCGCGCGCTGCGCGGGATGCGTGTGCGCTTGGTCGGCCCGGTCAGGCCGGTCCGCGGACCGTAATAGGCACCCTGCACGGCGGCCGGATCGGCGGCGGCGAACAGCAGCGGCTCGGCGCCCTGCTCGACGGTCTGGGAGGGCAGGAGCGTGCGCTGGATCGGGGGCCGCTGCGCATCGGTCGATCGGACGAGGTTCGCTCCCGCGGTCTGCAGATTCGTGCGCGTGTACCCCGGGTGGGCGATCGTGCTCACGAGCGCCCAGCCGTGCTCGTCGGCGAGCGTCGCCAGCCGCAGCCCCATGAGGAGGTTGCCGAGCTTCGACTGCGCATAGGCGAAGTAGGCGCGGTAGCGCGTGCGCCACTGGAGGTCATCGAAGTGGATGCGTCCGCTGTTCGCGGTGCCGCTCGACATCGTCGAGACCCGGGGCGCCGGCGACTCGAGGAGGCGGGGGATCAGGAGGCTCGTGAGCAGGAACGGTCCGAGGAAGTTGGTTCCGAACTGCAACTCGAATCCGTCCGCCGTCTCGAGCCGGCGCGGGGGCGTCATGACTCCGGCGTTGTTGACGAGCGTATCGAGCGGCTCGCCGGCGTCGACGATGGTCGACGCGAACTCCCGCACGCTGCCGAGGTCGGCGAGATCGAGTCGTCGCACTTCGAGGTCGGCGGCGGGATGCTCCGACAGGATCTCCTGCCGCGCCTCCTCGCCCTTCTCGACCGAGCGCACGGCGAGGACGACGGATGCCCCGGCCTCTGCCAGACGCCGGGTCGTCTCCTTCCCCGTTCCGCTGTTGGCGCCGGTGACGACGATGCGGCGACCCGCCTGCGGAGGAACTCGGTACATGGACACTCCTGCGTAGAATAAAAGACCGGTGGTCTGAAGACCATAACAGACCACCGGTCCGTAACGCGAGGGGAAGTCTGGAGGGAATGTGTCGACCTCATTCCAGCGTGCTCGCAGCGCCGAGCAACGGGAGTCGCGCCGTGCGGCGATCCTCGCCACCGCGCGCGGCATGCTCTCCGAGATGAGGGTGAGCGACCTCAGCCTCAACGAGCTCGCACGACAGACGGGCCTGGCGAAGTCGAACGTGTTGCGGTATTTCGAGTCGCGCGAGGCGATCCTGCTGCAGATCTACGGTCGCGAGTACGCCGCCTGGCTCGACGCACTCGAGCGTGAGATCGCGGACGTGGCGTACGGCGACATCGAGGCGGTCGCGCAGGCACTGGCGGCGACCGCGGCGGCCCGACCGGTGTTCTGCGAACTCGCCGCGAACGCCGCGGGCGTGCTCGAGCAGAATCTGTCCGCCGACGTCGCCGCGTCATACAAGCGTTCGGCGAGCGCCCAAGCCGTGCGGCTCGGCGCGATCGTCGGCTCTCGCCTCGAGCTCTCGGCGCCGGCGCGGCTCGGCCTCGCCGCCGCCGTCGAGCTCACCGTCGGTGGGGTGTGGGCGTCCACGCGCCACTCGCCCGGCATGGCCGAGGTGTACGCGCGCCACCCCGAGCTGCGGGTCTTCCGTCTCGACTTCGAGACGTCGGTGCGCGAGCTGATGGCCACGCTGATCACGGGCCTCGCTCATCGCGAGCCGCACGTGCGCGCCGACGCCGCGCAGCTCGACGTGATCGCACGCGTGCTGGGAGACGGTGACGAGCGTTGACGAGCACCGTCATGACCCACTGGCCGAGGCATCCGTCATCACTAGACTGAGCGCGGACCGATGGCGCTCCGACGAAACACGCTCCACAAGCAAGGAGAATTCCTGTGGCACAGATCGAGGCTGTAGGCGCGCGCGAGATCCTCGACTCGCGCGGAAACCCGACCGTCGAGGTGGAGGTGCTGCTCGACGACGGGATCGTCCAGCGCGCGGCCGTCCCCTCCGGCGCGTCGACCGGCGCTTTCGAGGCGTACGAGCTGCGCGACGGCGATAAGGGCCGCTACGGCGGCAAGGGCGTCCTGAAGGCGATCGACGCCGTCATCGACGAGCTCGGCCCGGCGATCGAAGGCATCGACGCGAGCGAGCAGCGCGTCATCGACGAGATCCTGAACGAGACCGACGGCACCCCCAACAAGGAGCGCACCGGCGCCAACGCGATCCTCGGCATCTCGCTCGCGGTCGCCAAGGCCGCCGCCGACTCGGCCGACCTGCCGCTGTTCCGCTACCTCGGCGGCCCCAACGCGCACGTCCTGCCCGTTCCGCTGTTCAACGTCATCAACGGCGGCGAGCACGCCGACAACGGCATCGACTTCCAGGAGTTCTTCCTCGCGCCGATCGGCGCCGAGACCTACCGCGAGTCCCTGCGCTGGGGCACCGAGGTCTACCACGTGCTCAAGGGCGAGCTGAAGGCGGCGGGCTACGCCACCGGCCTCGGCGACGAGGGCGGCTTCGCACCCGACCTGCCCAGCAACCGTGAGGGCCTCGACTTCCTCATCAAGGCGATCGAGAAGGCCGGGTTCACGCCCGGCACGGACGTCGCCGTCGGTCTCGACGTGGCTGCCACCGAGTTCTTCAAGGACGGCGTCTACACGGTCGAGGGTCAGGCCTGGTCCGCCGAGAAGCTCAACGACTACTTCGCCGACCTGGTCGAGAACTACCCGATCGTCACGATCGAGGACGCCCTCGCCGAGGACGACTGGGACGCGTGGAAGGCCCTCACCGACGCGATCGGCAAGAAGGTGCAGCTCGTCGGCGACGACCTGTTCGTCACCAACCCCGAGCGCCTCCAGCGCGGCATCGACCTGGGTGTCGCCAACGCGCTGCTGGTCAAGGTCAACCAGATCGGCACGCTCACCGAGACGCTCGACGCCGTCGCCGTCGCGACCCAGAACGGCTACCGCTCGATGCTGTCGCACCGTTCGGGCGAGACCGAGGACACCACGATCGCCGACCTCGCGGTCGCGGTCAACTGCGGTCAGATCAAGACCGGCGCGCCCGCTCGCAGCGAGCGCGTCGCGAAATACAATCAGCTTCTGCGCATCGAAGAGGAGCTCGGCGAGGCCGCGGTGTTCGCGGGTCGCGGAGCGTTCCCGCGTTTCAAGGGCTGACGCGCAGCAGGACTGTAAGGAAGGGGGAGCCGTGGCCAAGACGACGGCTCCCCCTTCCCGTCCGTCCGGTGCGTCCCGCCCGCCCGCCGGAACCGTGGATGCCTCTCACCGGCGCCCCGTGAGCGCACGGCGACCCGTCGACGTGCGGGGCTGGCTGGGCGGCATCCGGCTGTCGGGCTTCATGGTCATCATGCTCGGGCTCGTCGTGCTCGCCGCGTTCGTGCTGGTGCCGACGATCGGCACGTACGTCGATCAGCGGCAGCAGATCGCCGCGCTCGAGGCCGCGGTGCAGGTCAGCCGCGACGAAGTCGCCGACCTCAAGGCGCAGCGCGAGCGGTGGCAGGACCCGGCCTACATCACCACGCAGGCGCGCGAGCGCCTCTACTACGTCAAGCCGGGCGAGGTCGTGTACCTCGTCGACAACGACCTTCCGCCCGAGCTCGCGCCGCAGGAGCAGGCGCCGGTGAGCGATCAGATCGAGGCGGCGCAGTCCGACTGGATGTCGCAGCTGGTGCGCTCGGTCACCGAGGCGGGGCTCGCCCAGACGGTCGCCCCGGTCTCGTTCGGCGTGCCCGACGACGCGCCGACCGATCCGGCACACACCGGAACGACCGGCGCCACCCCGACCGGCACCCCGGCGGACTGAGGCGCCGCACCCGTCACGGTCCAGCCGCGTCCCAGGCGGCCCCGGTAGCCTGGATCGGTGACGACTCCGCCATACCCCGCTGTCAGCGATGCCGACCTCGCCGTGCTTCGCGAGCAGCTCGGGCGTCCGGCCCGCGGGGTCATCGGCATCGCCGCGCGCTGCGTGTGCGGCAACCCGACGGTCGTGGCGACGTCGCCCCGACTGCCCGACGGCTCGCCCTTCCCCACGTTCTACTACCTCACCCACCCCGCGGCCACCGCGGCGATGTCGACGCTCGAAGCCGACCACGTGATGCGGGAACTGGCCGACGAGCTGGCCGACGAAGAGGTCGCCGAGATGTACCTGCGGGCGCACGAGGCGTACCTGCGCGACCGCGCCGCGTACGGCGAGGTCGAAGAGATCGCCGGAATCTCGGCGGGCGGCATGCCCACACGCGTCAAGTGCCTCCACGCGCTCGCCGGCCACGCCCTCGCGGCCGGGCCCGGCGTCAATCCGATCGGCGACCGCGCGCTGCAGCTGTCGTCGTGGTCGCCCGAACGATGCGTGTGCGCTCACCCGGGTTCGGCCGGATGATCCGTCGCCTGCTGGCGGCGTTCGCCGCGGCCGCCGTCGTGACGACACTCGTCGCGGGCGCGCCTGCGACGGCGCAGGCGGCGACCCCTGAAGCGACACCGCCTGCCGCGGCCGGTCAGGATGCCGTGCGCTCGGCGGAGTACTGGCTGAGCGACTACGGCATCGCGAAGGCGTGGCAGACCACCCGCGGCGCGGGTGTCAAGATCGCGATCATCGACACCGGGATCGGGCGGGGCTCGGCCGAGTTCGACGGCGCCGTCAGCGCGGGCACCGACGTGTCGGGAGCCGGCTCGCCCGACGGACGGACGCCGGTCGGCGCCGTCGACGCGGACCACGGCAGCTGGGTGGCCTCGCTGGCCGCCGGCCGGGGCACGGGACCCGACACGGGCGTGATCGGCGTCGCTCCCGAGGCGCAGCTGCTGTCGGTCTCGGTGGGCTTCGGGTCGTCCGCGACGCGGTCGTTCGCCGACCAGATCGTCGATGCGATCCACTGGTCGGTCGACAACGGCGCCGACGTCATCAACATGTCGCTCACCACCAACGTGCCCGACTGGCCCGAGAGCTGGGACGAGGCCTTCCAGTACGCCTTCGACCACGACGTCGTGATCGTCGTGGCCGCCGGCAACCGGGGCAGCGGCACCACGAAGGTCGGCGCCCCCGCCACGATCCCCGGCGTGCTGACGGTGGGTGGCGTGGATCGCGCGGGCAAGGCGAGCATCGACGCGTCGACGCAGGGGATCACGATCGGGGTGTCCGCACCGAGCGAGGAGCTCGTCGGAGTCTCGGCCGACGGCACAGTGGTCTCGTGGGACGGTACGAGCGGCGCGGCGCCGATCGTCGCCGGAATCGCGGCGCTCGTCCGTTCCGCGCATCCAGAGCTCGACGCCGACAACGTCATCAACCGCATCGTCAAGACCGCGCACGCCGTGGGGGCGGACCCTGCCGACAAGCTGCTGTACGGCTACGGATTGGTGGATGCCGCCGCCGCCGTCTCGGCGGACGTCGCGAGTGTCGAGGCCAACCCCATGGGCAGCCTCAAGGACTGGGTGCGGCTGTACCGCCGGGCGCAGTCCGCTCCGCTGCCGACGGAATCGGCGCCCTCCGCGGAGGTGCCGCCGCTGCCGAAGGCCGACGCCGTGGCGCGCGCGTCGTCGCCGCTTCTGCCCGACCGCGACACCGTCCTGTACGGGACCCTGCCGCTCACGTTGCTCACGGCGGCCGCTATACTGGTGGCGCTCGGCGTCACCGCTGCTGTCCGACGCATCCGATTGGCGTCCCGCACGCCGAGCCGCTGACATCCAGGAGTAGTCCCCACCGTGAGCAACACCGTGCCAAAGATCCTCATCGTCGGCGGCGGATACGCAGGCTTCTACACCGCGTGGAAGCTCGAGAAGCATCTTCGCAAGGGTGAGGCCGAGGTCACGATCGTCGACCCGCTGCCCTACATGACCTACCAGCCGTTCCTCCCCGAGGTCGCGGCCGGCTCGATCGAGGCGCGCCACGCTGTCGTGGCGCTGCGCCGTCACCTGAAGCGCACGAACGTCGTGGCCGCCAAGGTCACCGGCATCGACCACGCGCACAAGACGGCGACCATCACGCCGATCGCGGGCGAACCGTACGAGTTCGAGTACGACCAGATCGTCGTCACCGCCGGTGCCGTGTCGCGCACGTTCCCGATCCCGGGCATCGCCGACAACGCGATCGGCCTCAAGACGATCGAAGAGGCGGTCGCGATCCGCGACAAGCTGATGTCGAACTTCGACAAGGCGTCGACGCTTCCCCCCGGCCCCGACCGTGACCGCCTGCTCACGGTCGTCGTCGTGGGCGGCGGCTTCGCGGGCATCGAGGTGTTCGCAGAGCTCCGCTCGCTGGCATCCTCGCTCGTCAAGAGCTACCCGCAGCTGACGTTCGACGACACTCACTTCCACCTCATCGAGGCGATGGGGCGCATTATGCCCGAGGTGTCGCTCAAGACGAGCGAGTGGGTGCTGAAGAACCTCGCCAAGCGCGGCGCGTCGGTGCACCTCGACACGCAGGTGCAGGGTGCGGTGGACGGCAACGTCCAGCTGTCGACCGGTGAGGTCATCCCCACCGACCTGATCATCTGGACGGCCGGCGTGATGGCGAACCCGACCGTGGTCCGCGGCGGCGACCTTCCCGTCGAGGAACGTGGCCGCATCCGCACGCGCGCCGACCTGCGCGTGGGCACCGAGGACGAGTTCGTCGAGGGCGCCTGGGCCGCCGGCGACGTCTCGGCCGTGCCCGACCTGTCGGGCGGCGGCGTGGGTGGCTACTGCGTGCCCAATGCGCAGCACGCTGTGCGTCAGGCGAAGCTCCTCGCGAAGAACCTCGTGGCCGTGCTGCGCGGCGAGCTGCCGCGTCAGTACTTCCACAAGAACCTCGGCGCCGTCGCGGGTCTCGGCCTGTGGGTCGGCGTGTTCCAGTCCGGCAACCTGGCCCTCAAGGGCTGGATCGCCTGGCTCGCCCACCGCGGCTACCACGGCCTGGCGATGCCGTCGTGGGAGCGCAAGTGGCGCGTCCTGTGGGGTTGGTGGAACAACTTCTGGCTCGGTCGCGACCTCGTGAACCTGTCGACGGTGCAGAGCCCGCGCTACGTCTTCGAGGAGTTCGCTGCGCGCCCGCGCCCGGCGCAGCCCGTCGAGGCGCCGGCTGAGCCGGCCGCCCCGGCAAAGAAGGCTCCCGCGCGCAAGGCCCCCGCGAAGAGCGTCGCCGACACCGAGAAGGTCGCCGCCAACTGAGCTTGAGCCGATGCCGCAGGCTCGTCTGAGAAGATGAGCCTGCGGCATTCGCGTACCCGCGGACGGCGCCCCGCCCCCGTAGCCCAATGGCAGAGGCAGGCGACTTAAAATCGCTTCAGTGTGGGTTCGAGTCCCACCGGGGGTACGGCCAGCACTCCTCGATTTCACCGATAATCCGCGCTAGCCTGGGTGAAAGCGGCGAAGGAGCCTGACATGAGTGATCAGAACCCGGCCCCAGACGGCACCCCGTCCCAGGGAGTTCAGAAGAGCGGCTCGTGGTGGAAGTTCGTCGCGCTGATCCTGGGTGCCCCGCCGCTCGCCGTGTATGGCGCCGAGGAAGAGGTCGAAGCGGAGCGCGCGGCCCGTCGGGCCGACTGAGTTCGAGCGCCTCCGGCCGTCGCATCGGCCGCCGAACCGCGTCAGCGGAGGGTCCCGCGGGGCTCTAGGCTGGAGCGATGCGCGCGCACCCGAAGCGAGCCGTATGAGTCTCGATCTGCTGTCCACCCCCACGGCGACGAAGCCGTGGAGCCACTCCGCGTCCTACTGGGGCGCCATGAGTCACGCTCTCGCCGATGTGAGCGGCCCTGTCGCCGCGATCAACGCCGAGGCGCTCCGTTACAACGCCCTCGACCTCGTGGTGCGCGCCGGCGGCGTGCCCATCCGCGTCGCGAGCAAGTCCGTCCGCGTGCGCGAGGTGCTCGACGCCGTGCTGGCGCTGCCGGGCTATCAGGGCATCCTCGCCTTCACGCTGCCCGAGGCGCTGTGGCTCGCACAGGACCGCGACGGGGCTCCCGGGCACGACGACGTCGTGCTGGGCTACCCGACCGTGGACCGCGCGGCCATCGCGGCACTCGCCGCCGACGAGGTGGCGGCATCCCGCATCACGCTGATGGTCGACGACCTCGCCCAGCTCGACCTCGTCGACGCGATCGCAGCGCCGGGCTCGCGCCACGAGATCCGGGTGGCGATCGACGCCGATGCCTCGTGGCGCGCTCCCGGCCTCGGCCACATCGGCGTGTTTCGTTCGCCGGTGCACGATGCCCCCGAGGTCGCCGCGCTCGCGCGCTCGATCGCCGCGCGCGACGGCTTCCGCCTGGTCGGCCTCATGATGTACGAGGCGCAGATCGCCGGGCAGGGCGACGCGACCGGATCGGGAGACGCCATGATCCGGTGGATGCAGCGGCGCTCCGGTGCCGAACTGATCGATCGTCGAGCGGCCATCGTCGCCGCGCTGCGCGACATCGCACCGCTCGAGTTCGTCAACGGCGGTGGCACGGGGTCCCTGGAGTACACCGCATCCGATCAGGCCGTCACCGAGCTCACCGCCGGCAGCGGCCTGCTCGCCGGGCACCTGTTCGACGGCTACCGCGCGTTCGACCCGGCGCCCGCCGCCGCGTTCGCGCTGGAAGTCGTGCGCAAGCCGGCGCCGGACATCGCGACCGTGCTCGGCGGCGGCTGGATCGCGTCCGGTCCGGCGCTGGAGTCGCGCCAGCCGCGCGCCGCGTGGCCCGCGGGGCTGCGCACCGCACCGCGCGAAGGGGCCGGCGAAGTGCAGACGCCGCTGCGCGGCGACGCCGCGCGCCACCTGCGGGTGGGGGACCGGGTGTGGTTCCGCCACTCCAAGAGCGGCGAGCTCGCCGAACGCGTCGACCGGTACCACGTGGTCGACGGCAGCAGTCTTGTGGGGACGATCGCGACGTATCGCGGCGAGGGGAAGGCGTTTCTGTGACCCGTCCAGGCGGAGTGTGGCGCAACTGGGGGCGCTCTGAATCTGTCAGGCCGCAGCGGATCGAGTTTCCGCGCACCGTGGACGCGGTGCAGCGTGCCGTCGTCGCGGCAGCGGCACGGCGCCTGCCGATCAAGGCCGTCGGCGCGGGACACAGCTTCACCGGCATCGCGGTGGCGCCCGGCGTGCTGCTGGACCTGCGCGACCTGAGCGGTCTGGTCTCGATGGATCCCGATCGGGCGCGTGTGACGCTGCTGGCCGGCACGCGGCTGCATCAGGTCCCGGCTCTGTTGGCGCCATACGGTCTCGCGATGGAGAACCTCGGCGACATCGACCGCCAGTCGGTTGCCGGCGCGATCTCGACCGGGACGCACGGCACCGGCGCGCGCTTCGGCGGCCTTGCCACCCAGGTCGTCGGTGCGACGCTCGTGACGGCATCCGGCGAACTGCTCCGCGTCGATGAGACCGAGAACCGTGAACTGCTCGCCGCGGTCGCGCTCGGCCTCGGCGCCCTCGGCATCCTCGTCGAGGTGACGCTGCAGTGCGTGCCGGCGTTCGTGCTGCACGCGGTCGAGCAGCCGGAGGCGCTGGAGACCGTGCTCGCCGGCCTCGACGACCGCGTCGCAGCGGCCGACCACTTCGAGTTCTACTGGTTCCCGCACACCGACCGTGCGATGACCAAGACCAACACGCGACTGCCTGAGTCCGCGCCGCGGCATGCGCTGTCGCCGGTCGGCAAATGGATCGACGACACGCTCGTGGGCAGCGGCCTGCACCAGCTCGCGTGCACGACGGGCACGCTGGTCCCGGGACTTGTGCCGCCCATCAACCGGCTGTCGGCGAGGGTGTGGGGCGACCGGGAGTTCACGGATGCCTCCGCCCGGGTGTTCGCGACCAGCAGGTCCGTGCGATTCCGCGAGATGGAGTACGCGTTGCCGGCCGAGAACGTGCGTCCGGCGTTCGACGCGGTACGCGCCCTGATCCACGAGCGCGGCTGGCGCATCGGGTTCCCGGTGGAGGTGCGCTTCGCAGCAGCCGACGACCGGTGGCTGTCGACGGCGCACGGTCGCGCTTCGGCCTACATCGCGGTGCACCGGTACTGGCGCGAGGATCCCGCCGAGTACTTCGACGCCGTCGAGCAGATCATGCTCGGCTACGGCGGGCGTCCGCACTGGGGCAAGATGCACACCCTCGGCGCCGACGTGCTGCGCGACCGGTACCCGCGCTTCGACGACTTCGTCGCGCTGCGCGACCGGCTCGATCCCGAGCGGCTGTTCCGCAACGACTATCTCGACCGGGTGCTCGGTGGGTAACGGCTGAGAGTCCGTATCCGGGGCTCATGCCGGACGCGTGCGCGTCGATAGGATGAGGACAACATCGAACGGAGACTCGGCAATGGAATGGCTGATTCCAGTCCTCATCGTGGTGGCGCTGGTCGTCATCGCCGGCATCTATCTCTGGGCGACGTACAACTCGCTCGTCCAGCTGAACGTGCGCGTCGATGAGGCGTGGAGCGACATCACGGTGCAGCTGAAGCGTCGTGCCGACCTGCTGCCGAATCTGATCGAGGCGGTCAAGGGCTACGCCGCGCACGAGAAGGCCGTGTTCGAGAACGTCACCCGTGCGCGCGCAGAGACCCTGTCCGCGGCCGGACCGGCCGACGCGGGCCTCGCCGAAGGTCATATGCAGCAAGCCCTGAAGTCGCTGTTCGCCGTGGCCGAGGCGTACCCGCAGCTGCAGGCCAGCCAGAACTTCCTCCAGCTGCAGCAGTCGATCGTCGACACCGAAGACAAGATCCAGGCGTCGCGCCGCTTCTACAACGGCGGGGTCCGCGAGCTGAACACCAAGATCAAGGTGTTCCCGAACAATCTGTTCGCCCGCAACCTCGGCTTCCACGAGCGCGAGTTCTTCGAGGTGATCGACGGCGCTGCGATCTCCGAGCCGCCGCGCGTGCAGTTCTGATGCGACGGGCGATGTCCGCGCCCGCCGCTAGCATCCAGGCATGGTCCATCGCCTGACGCGGGAGCAGGCGCGTCGCATCGCGTTGCACGGGCAGCTGCTGACGGCCGAGCGCCCCGCCGGTGTGGTCGAGACGATCGACGCGCTGACGATCCTTCCGATCGATCCGACGTCGGCGATCGCGCCCAGCGTCGACCTCATCCTGTGGAGCAGGCTCGGCTGGCCGTACCAGGCGGCCGACCTGGTGCGACTGTTCGAAGAGGACCGCGCCGTGTTCGAGTGGGGCGGCTTCTACCGCGCCATGACCGATCTGCCGCTGCTGCTGCCCGAGATGCGCCACCGCCCCGAGTCCGCGCGGGCGCGCGAGTGGCTGGCGGCGAACGACGTGTTCCGCCGTGAGACCCTCGCGCGGCTGCGTGCCGAGGGACCGCTGCATCCCAGCGAGGTCCCCGACACGGCGCAGGTGTCGTGGCGTTCGTCGGGTTGGACGAACAACCGCAACAGCCTGCAGCTGCTGGAGATGCTCGTGTTGTGCGGTGAGGTCGCGGTGGCGTCGAGGGATGCCGGAGGCCGGCTGTTCGACGTGGCCGACCGGGTGTACCCCGCCGACGTGCCGCAGTTGTCGGACGAGGACGCCGCGCGGGAGCGCGCCGAGCGCCGGCTGGCATCGCTCGGGCTCGCGCGCGCGAAGGGGCTGGCTCAGCCCGTCGAGCCGGTCGCGGTGGGAGAGCTGGGGGAGGAGGCCGTCGTCGACGGCGTCGACGGCGTGTGGCGCGTCGATCCCGAGGCGCTCGCGGCCGCCGACGCGTTCGCACCACGTACGGCGCTGCTCTCGCCGCTCGACCGGGCGGTATTCGATCGTCGTCGGCTGAACGAGCTGTTCGGGTACGAGTACGTCCTGGAGATGTACAAGCCGGCCGCGCAGCGGCGCTGGGGCTACTTCGCGCTGCCGATCCTGCACGGGGACCGATTCGTCGGCAAGCTCGACGCCAAGGCCGACCGCAAGGCCGGCGTGCTGCGCATCCACGCGGTCCACGAGGACGACCCGTTCGACGACGCGACCCGGACCGCGGTCGATGCCGAGATCCGCGACCTCGCGCGATGGCTGGGGCTCACCCCGATGGGCGTCGGATTCGGATGACCGTCGTCACCGCACCGACACGACGGTCGTGCCGTTGTCGACCGCGATGTCGCCGCGGAGCGCCCACTCGTCGGTGCGGTAGGTGAACGAGGCCGTCGCGCCGTCGCGCGTCGTACCCGTGGCCGTCGCCACCAGGACGCCCCCCGTCGCGTCGAACGACCGCCCGTCGGTCGAGAGGACGACGACGGGGTACTTCTCGATGCGGAACGCGACACCCGAGAGGCCGGCCAGGTCGGCCGCCCACGGCACGACGATGCCGCAGTGCTCGGGCACCGTGTCGCGGGGCTTCGCGCAGGCGTCGGCGTAGCGGTCGAGCTGTTCCTGCACGGCGGCTGTCGGATCGGCCACGACGCTCGCGGATGCCGATGCCGATGCCGACGGCCTGGCGACCGCGTCGCCAGGGGCGGTACTCGACGTCAGCCACCACGCGATGCCGGCGCCGACCAGGACGAGCGCGGCGCCGCCGAGGGCGAGTCCGACGATCCCGCTGCGCTTCACCGTTCCACGCTAGCCCGCCAGGTCCTCCTCGGCGAGCTCGTCGTCCGCCGGTTCGTCGTCCGCCAGAGCCACCATCGCCTGCGGCCCGGCATCGTGGCGCGAAGCCTCGGGCAGCGCTCGTGCGAGGTCATCCGTCGCGTCACCCCACCGGGACACCGAGATCGCGTCGAGCCCCTGCCAGGACGCCGCCAGCCGCAGCTGCTCTGCGAGGAGGGATGCGGCATCCATGGGTCTTCCGTGCTCCCACCACGCCGACTGCACACGCAGGGTCGACACCGCGCGATCCGCCTTCAGATCCACCCGGCCGACCAGGTCGTCGCCGATGAGCACCGGCAGCGAGTAGTAGCCGTAGCGCCGCTTGGGCGCCGGCGTGTAGATCTCGATGCGGTACTCGAAGTCGAACAGCCGCTCGGCGCGATCTCGGAACCACACCACCGGGTCGAAGGGAGTGAGGATCGCCGCCGCCTCGATGCGCCGCGGCACCGTCGCGTCGCGGTGCAGCCAGGCAGGCGCAGGGCGTCCTCCGCTCGTCCACCCCTGCACGGTGACCGGCTGCAGCTCGCCCGCATCGACGAGGTCCGCGACCGCAGCCAGCACGGCCTTGCGATCGGTGATGCGCCAGTAGTCCGCGAGGTCGGCGGCCGTCGCGACCCCGTATGCGCGCGCCGCGCGGGAGACCAGCTCGCGCACGGCGTCCTCACGCGAGACGTCGGCGTCCAACGCTTCGCGGGGGATCACCTGCTCGGCCAGCGCGTAGCGTCGCTCGAAGCCGCGCCTGCCGGCGATCGCCACTTCCCCGAAGAGCCACAGGTGCTCCAGCGCGTGCTTGACGACATCCCAGTCCCACCACGGCCCGCGCGCGCCCTTCTTGGCGTCGTGCTCGATCTGCGCGGGACGCAGCGGCCCGCGGTCGGCGAGCTCGGCGCGCACCCAGTCGACGATGTCGCGGTTCGTGTCGAACCAGCCGCCGGGCGTACTGCCGTACTTGTCGCGCAGGGCGTCCATTCGGAACCGGAAGAGCCCCCAGTCCGAAGCGGGGATGAACGCGGCGACGTGCGCCCAGTACTCGACGTAGGGCGCTCGCCGTGCGAACAGCAGGCGGTCGAGCGCCGCAGGATCGTAGGAGCCGACCCGCGCGAACAGGGGCATGTAGTGCGACCGGGCGAACACGTTGACCGAGTCGATCTGCAGCGTCGCCATGCGCGCCAGCGCGGCGTTCAGTTGCCGCGTGCCGGCGGTATCGGGGCGAGGGCGGGCGAACCCCTGCGCGGCGAGGGCGACCCGGCGCGCCTCGGGGGCGCTGAGCGTGGACTTCACGCGCGCCAGAGTAGTCCCGGCCTCCGACACGCCGACAAGCGGACAGCGTCGCATCCGCCGCTCAGGAGTCCATGACTGCCGCGGAATGCGACGCGCCTAGACTGTGTCAATGGTGCGGAACGGGCGAACGAGGAGATGGTGCGGATGACCGGCTCCGATGACAAGCCCCGCGGCTCTCTGTTCGACGCGATCCGCGACCGCAGCAGGGTCGTCTCCACCGAGACGTCCGCGGCGGTGCCCCACGGCCTGCGGGTCGCCACCGCCTACTCCTGGCGATTCCTGGTGGTGGCCGCCGCCATCGGCGTCGCGGTCTGGCTCGTGATCCAGCTCAAGCTGCTGGTCATCCCCCTGCTCGTCGCGATCCTCATCACGGCCCTGCTGTGGCCGGCGTTCGCGTGGATGCTGCGCCATCACGTCCCCCGCTGGCTGGCGATCGTCATCGTGGTCGCCGGCACGCTCGCGATCGTGACCGGACTGCTGTGGCTCGTCGTGTGGCAGATCATGGCGCAGTGGGACTCGGTGCAGGCGAGCACCGCCGCCGCCGTCGAGCAGTTCCGGCAGTACCTGATCACCGGACCACTCGACCTGACCGAGAAGCAGATCGACGGTTGGCTGGACCAGGCAGGCGCATTCCTGCAGGAGCAGGCCGAGCTGTTGTGGTCGGGTGCTCTGGCTATCGGCACCACGATCGGCCACGTCGCCACGGGTGCCGTCCTCGCGCTGTTCATCCTGCTGTGCCTCCTCGCCGACGGCGCCGGCATTTGGCGCTGGACGCTCCGCCTCTTCCCGAAGAAGGCACGCCCCGCCGCCGATGGCGCCGGCCGCGCGGGCTGGGTCACGGTCGTCAACTACGCGCGCACGCAGCTGCTGGTCGCCACGATCGACGCGATCGGCATCGGCCTGGGCGCGTTCCTGCTCGGCGTCCCGCTGGCCATCCCCGTCGCGGTGCTGGTGTTCCTCGGCGCGTTCGTGCCGATCGTCGGAGCCGTGGTCACCGGAACGGTGGCGGTCTTCCTCGCACTGGTCTACAACGGCCCGTGGATCGCCCTGTGGATGCTCGTCGTCGTGCTCGGTGTGCAGCAGCTGGAGGGACATGTCCTGCAGCCGCTCCTGATGGGCTCCGCCGTCAAGGTCCACCCGCTCGCGGTCGTGCTCGTGGTGGCCGGCGGCGCCATGATCGCCGGCATCCCCGGCGCGCTCTTCGCCGTCCCGCTCGCCGCATTCGTCAACGTCGTCGCGGTGTACATCGGCGAACGCGCCTGGGAGACCGGCGCGAGACCCACCGGCGACCTCATCTGGAATACCGTCCCCCGAGCCAGGAGAACCCGTTCGTGAGCACGACCCCCTCGTCCGCCGTTCATCGCCCGACCCTGACGGACTTCGAGGATGCCGCAGCCGCCCTCGAAGGCGTGATCTCGCACACGCCGCTCGACGAATCGCAGCACCTGTCGGACGTGCTGGGCGTGCCGGTGCACCTCAAGCTGGAGAACCTGCAGCGCACCGGCTCGTTCAAGATCCGGGGTGCCACGTACCGGCTCTCGCGTCTGACCGCCGAGGAGCGTGCGCGCGGCGTGGTCGCCGCCTCGGCGGGCAACCACGCCCAGGGCGTGGCGCTGGCCGCGAAGGCACTCGGCATCCCGGCGACGATCTTCATGCCGCTCGGCGTTCCCGTGCCCAAGCTGCTGGCCACGCGCGGGTATGGCGCCGACGTGGTGCTCGAAGGAGCCACGGTCGAGACGCCGCTGCGACTCGCGGCCGAGTTCGCCGAGCGCACCGGCGCCGTGTTCATCCACCCGTTCGACCACCCCGACGTGATCGCGGGACAGGGCACCCTCGGCCTGGAGCTCATGGACGAGGTGCCCGACCTCGACACGATCGTGCTGGGGATCGGCGGCGGCGGCCTCATCGCCGGCGTCGCGGCGGCCGCGAAGGCCCGTGCCGCCGCCGAGGAACGCAGCATCCGCATCATCGGCGTGCAGGCGGAGAACTCCGCGGCCTACCCGCCCTCGCTCGCGGTGGGACACCCCGTCGAGGTCGCGACCCTGCCGACGATCGCCGACGGCATCGCCGTGGCCCGCCCCGGCGACCTGCCGTTCGAGATCATCCGCGACCTCGTGGACGAGGTCGTCACAGTGTCGGAGGACGACATCGCCCGCGCCCTGCTCGTGCTGCTGGAGCGCGCGAAGCAGGTCGTCGAGCCGGCAGGAGCGGTCGGCGTCGCCGCCATCCTCGCGGGCAAGATCGCGGCGACCGGCCCCACCGTGACGGTGCTCTCGGGCGGCAACATCGACCCGCTGCTGCTGCAGCGCGTCGTCGCGCACGGGCTGGCGGCATCCGGTCGGTACATGTCGCTGCGCATCCCACTGCCGGATCGTCCCGGCCAGCTGGCGCGCGTATCGGATCTGCTCGCGATCGCGGGAGCGAACGTGACCGAGGTGCTGCACACGCGCCACGGCCAGGGACTGCAGATCAGCGAGGTGATCCTGCAGCTGAGTGTCGAGACGCGCGGCGAGGAGCACCGCGCGCACGTCATCTCGGTGCTCGAGGAGGCCGGCTTCGCCCCGACGGTCGTCGTCGACTAGAGGGCCGGGGCGCCGGCCTGCGGGTCACTGCCCGTTGTAGGTCTCGACCTTGACGATCTCGACGGCGATCTCGCGGCCGTTCGGGGCTGTGTACGAGGTCTTCTCGCCCTCCTTGCGACCGAGGATCGCGGTGCCGAGCGGGGAGGCCTCGCTGTACACGTCGAGCTCGCTGCCGACGGCGATCTCGCGGTTGCCGAGCAGGAAGACCTCTTCACCGCCGGCGACGATCGCGGTGATCACGGTTCCCGGCTCGACGATGCCGTTGCTCTCGGGCGCCTCGCTGACGGTGGCGGTCTTCAGCAGCTGCTGCAGGGTGCGGATGCGCGCCTCCTGCTTGCCCTGCTCGTCCTTGGCGGCGTGGTAGCCGCCGTTCTCCTTGAGGTCGCCCTCTTCGCGGGCGGCCTCGATGCGCTTGGCGATCTCTTCGCGACCGGTCGTCGACAGCTGCTCGAGCTCGGCGGCCAGACGGTCATATGCGTCCTGCGTGAGGAACGTCACGGGTGCATCGTTGGACACGGCTGACTCCTTGGTCCGGGGGATAAACCGAACGCCCCGGCTCTCGGCCAGGGCGCGATTTCTAGTGAACTCCGCCAGACTACGTCACCCCGCGCGGCCAGGCAAAACCCGCGTGGCGAGCCGGCGAACGGTGTCAGCCGGGGATGACCCAGCAGGAGTTGACGAAACCGGTGGTCGCGAGGGCCGTGGTCGGGATCACCTCGCGGAACGCGCGCGCGTGCTCCTCCGAGGAGGGGAACTCCACGACCCGCCAGCCGACCACCCCGTGCTCCTGGTCCTGCGCCTCGATCGCGCAGGCCACCGCCGACCCCGGGGGAGCGGTGATCTGGAACCCGAGCGACACCGAGTGGAGGTCGACGACTTCGAATGCGGTGGTGTCGGAGTCGACGTCGTCCAGCGCGCCGCTCACGGTGAACCAGCCGAACAGCGCCACGACGGCGACCGCGACCGCGAGGCCGCCGCCGATGAGCCAGCGGCGCGCGGGGGAGTGCCGACGGCCGTAGCGGTCGTCCAGCATGTCCTGCGTGGTCATGCCGCTCCTCTCATGGGCGCGACCGTCCGTGGCGGAACGGGCGGAAGATTAGGCTGGAACTCCAGGCTATGCGCTTCCGGGCATCGCCGACGACCGTGCCCGTGCGACGGGCAGAGCGAGGACCTCATGCTTCACGTGATCGCCGCTTTCGTCAGCACCGGGATCGTCGGTGCCGCCGAGACGCCGACACCGACGCCCACCCCGACTCCGGCGGTGAACCCCGACCTCGTGACGCCGGGCGTCGTGGGCTTCATCGCGACGGCGTTCGTCGCGATCGCCGTGATCCTGCTGGTGTGGGACATGATGCGCCGCATCCGCCGGGGCCGGGTCCGCGCCGACATCCGCGAGGAGCTGGATGCCGAGGAGCAGGCTGTGCGGGCCGTGGAGGCCACCGAGACCGATGACGACGAGGTCGACGCGGCAGGCGACGGGCGCGACGCCCCGCAGCCGCCGCGCAGCTGAGCAGGACGGCATCCCTTTCCTGGGTGACCGTGCGAGCCGTGCTCAGCCCGGAAGACCGAGCGACGGGGAGAGCGGGTTGAGCGCGATGAGCAGGCATGCCGTCCAGTGGCACAGGAACGCCAGCACCGTGCACACGTGGAAGATCTCGTGGAAGCCGAAGTGGCCGGGCCACGGATTCGGGCGCTTCAGCGCGTAGACGATCGCACCGCCGGTGTACAGCAGGCCGCCGACGATGACGAGCACCATCATGGCAGCGTTGGCGTGGAACAGATCGGCGAGGTACATCACCGCAGCCCAACCGAGCGCGAGGTACAACGCGACGTAGAGCCAGCGCGGCGCACCGATCCAGAAGACGCGGAAGAGGATGCCGAGGATCGCGCCGCTCCATACCAGGACGAGCAGCAGCGTGCCCTGCTGCGGAGGCAGGGCGAGCACCGCGATGGGGGTATAGGTGCCGGCGATCAGCAGGAGGATGTTGGCGTGGTCGATCCGCTTGAGGATCGCCTTGGTCTTGGGCTTCCAGTCGAACCGGTGGTAGAGCGCGGAGTTGCCGAACAGCAGCAGCGACGTCGCCATGAACACCGCCGAGGCCCACTTGGCCGGGGCGCCCTGCGCGAGGACGATGAGCACCACGCCGGCGGCGATCGCGACCGGGAAGGTGGCCGCATGGATCCAGCCGCGCCACGACGGTTTGATCTCGGGCGTCGCCGCATCGACGTCGGCCGCGTCCATGAGTGGCAGCACGGGGACCTCGGGGGCCCGGGGGATACTGCGACGGCGGCTCATCCTCCCAGCGTAGATCCCGCCGCATGCCGCGCGCGGAACATACTCGGTCTCAAGGATGCCGGAACTCAGTGCCACAGTAGGGACACCGGCCGGAGCGGGGTAGCGTAGGCGTGTGGCGCGCGGCGAGACGAATGAGGGCAGGGGCCCTCTCTACCGGCTCTACATCAACCGACTGCGGCGACGCCTGGACCCGGCATCCGCTCCCCGCCATGTCGCGATGATGATCGACGGCAACCGACGCTGGGCCAAGCAGCTCGGCTACGACTCCGCCGCGCACGGCCACCGCGCCGGCGCGGCGAAGATGAAGGAGTTCCTGCGCTGGTGCGACGACGTCGGCATCCGCGTCGTCTCGCTGTATCTGCTGTCGAACGACAACCTGCGCAAGCGGGACTCGCGTGAGCTGGCGGATCTCATCGAGATCATCGCGCAGCTCGCCGACGAGCTGTCCCACGAGCGCGACTGGCGCGTCAAGCATGTCGGCCGCGCCGACGCGCTGCCGGCGGAGCTGGCGCGCGTTCTCGCCGACGTGGAAGAGCGCACGAAGGGCAACGCGGGCATGCACGTCAACCTCGCGGTCGGCTACGGTGGCCGCGGCGAGATCGTCGACGCCGTGCGCAGCATCATTGCGCAGCACCAGCAGGAGGGCGGTTCGCTCGAAGAACTCGCAGCGAGCCTCACCCCCGAGCAGATCGGCGAGCACCTCTACACCGGCGGCCAGCCCGACCCCGATCTGGTCATCCGCACGTCGGGTGAGCAGCGACTGAGCGACTTCCTGCTGTGGCAGTCCGCGCACAGCGAGTTCTACTTCGTCGAAGCGCTGGGACCCGATCTGCGCGAGGTGGACTTCCTGCGGGCGATCCGCGACTTCACGTCGCGCGACCGTCGCTACGGCGGCTGAGGCCACGCAGCAGGCGCCACCGGAAACCCGGTGAGCGCGTGTTGTCGCGCTCTGCCAGAATGATCCGCGTGACCGATCTGGACGCGTATCTCGCCTCGTTCGACGGCGAACCCGGCTATCTCGACTGGGCCGCGTTCGGCCCCCTCTCGCCCGCGGTGCGCAGTGAGGCTCAGGGCGACACGGAGCTGCTCGGCTCGGGTCGTCGCACGAGCATCGAGCTCGTCGCCGACCACGTGCGCGAGGCCCGCGAACTGGTCGCCGAGTTGATCGGCGCGGATGCCGCACAGGTCGTGCTGCAGCCGTCGACGACGTACGGGCTCATGCATGCCATCTACGGCCTGGCGGGCGGTCTGATGCTGGGCCGGGGCGAGTTCCCGAGTCTGACGGTGGCGGCCATGCGCGCGTCAGAGGCGCTCGGCTCGCTGCAGCTGCAGTGGCTCGAACCCGATGACGGGATGGTCACGCCCGACGTCGTGCGCGACGCCCTCACCGACGACACCCGCGCCGTCGCGGTCAGTCTCGTCGACTTCCGCACCGGCTACCGCACAGATCTCTCGGAGCTGCGCGACATCATCGGCGACCGACTGCTGATCGTCGACGCAGCGCAGGGCTTCGGCATGGTGGAGGCGGACTACGTGGCGGCCGATGTCGTGTGCGGCCACGGCTACAAGTGGCTGCGGGCCGGACGTGGCACCGGGTTCGCGTGGTTCGGCGACCGGGCGCTGGAGCGTATCGCCCCCGTGCTGTCGGGCTTCCGCGGCGTCGACGGCGAACTGCCGCTCGACACGGTGCCCGCACCGGCGACCTCGGCCCAGGCGTTCTCGGTCGCCGAGGCCGACACGCTCGCCGCGGCACGACTCGCGACGGCGCTGCGCGAGATCGTCGAGGTGGGCGTGGAGACCATCGAGTCGGAGCTCACCGCCCGGGCGTCGGATGTCATGTTCTTCGCCGACCGCTACGAGGTGCCGGTCGTCACGCCGCGCGAGCCGGAGCGGCGCGCCGGCATCGTGACGCTCGAACCGGCCGCGCAGGATGCGGCGCCGCTGGCGGCATCCCTCGCGAACCACGGGCTCACCGTCACCACGCGCGCCGGCCGCATCCGCGTCGCGCCGCACGTCGGCACGGGCGCCGATACGCTGCGCCTGTTCGGCGATGCGCTGGCGGCCGTCGCCGCGACACGCGTGTGGTGAGCATGTCGGCATCCGGTCCGCCGGCCCAGAACATCACCGTCTAGAAGGGTGGGTGTGTGGTCGGTTCTGGGCGGCTGTCGAGGAGCGCGCGGACGCGATCGTGAAGCCCGGTGAACGGGTTGGTGGTGGTGTGTCCGCTGGGGAACCGGACTTCGATGCTGCCGTCTTCTCTGCGATGGTGCTGCAGGAGGGTGGTGTCTTTCAAGGCATGGTCGGGATCGCAGAGCGGGTCGAGATTGCCGATGTCGGTCTCGCCGCGACCGGGCCCGTGGTAGGCGCAGTAGTGGTCGATGTCGGCATCTATCGCGAGCCTTTCGCACCCGTCACGCACGCAGGTGCCGTGGGTGAGGGCGAGCCATTCTCGTTGCGCGATCGTCGCGGTGCGGGAGCGGCGGTCCATGTCGAGGATGACGCCTGTGACAGGGTCGGTGATCACCCGGGTGAACGCCCCGACATCCAGCAGCAGTTGCCGGGCGGTGGCATCGTCGACCGGTCCGACTCCGGGGATCAGGCAGTCACGGTTCAGATCCATACCCGTCGTCCCGACAACCTGGCCGAGAGCAGCGTTGCTGCCGCGAACGCTCGCCCGCGCCTCGGGGGCGAGTCGGTCCAGGGGGACGGTGACGAGCACCTTCGTCTTCACGGTGCTCGCGTCACCGCCGGTGAGGAGGTCGGCGAAGAGGTCGGCACGGATCTGCTGCGTGGTGCGGCCATCCCGTTCCCCGACTGTCAGGTGTTTGGCGGTGAGGGTCAGTTCCCGGTCGATCGCGTGCGCCCGCTCGGTGGCGATCAGCGCGGTCACCCACGACATCCCGTCCGCGGCGGCGTCGACGTAGATGGTGCGACGGGAGAGCGCGTCTGCGTGTCGCTGCGTCCGGGTCCGGGCGGTGAGCCGGTCGGCGATCACCCGTGCCTGCCGCCGCGTGCCGGCGACCGTTGCCGACACCGCGACATCGCGGATCAGTTCGTCGAACCCTGCCACCGTGTCGGAACCTGCCACGAACGCGACCAGCTGCACCGTGGCGGCCTTCACGTGCGCCAGGGTGATCAGTCCATCCCGGGCGGCCTGCCACACCCGCGGCAACTGCTCCCGAGCCTGCTGTGCGAGGGCGGCGGTGGATCGCACCTCGGCGTCGGTCAGCCGTAGTCGGGAAGACGCCTCCAACACAGCACAACGTTCCGCGAGTGTCGCGTCACCGCCGAGTGGGGGGATCCCGTCGGTCAGACGCGGATCGAAGTCGACATTCACATACAGGTCGGAATGGGTCCGTGCGAACTCCAACACGTCGGCCAGGTGCTCCGCCTGCCGTGCCGCACGCCGATTCGCCTCGAACTGCTCGGCCTCAGCATCCAAGAACAACTCGCGAAGCACGAACGCATCATCCACTCGATTCACGGTCGACGGCAAGGCTATCTGCATCTGTCAAGTATAGAACATACATACGATGCTAAACAAGGGCTATGGTTATCCCGCTCCTCTGTCAAGACCGAGTCGGTGACGTTCGCAGTCTTATGATCGAAGATAGGTGCGAGAAAGTGGTCATTCACGCAACGCAGCGCAAGCGGCGGCCCGGCAGCGTTGCCGACGGCGGTGCGAATCGGATCTCGCGAGAGCACGGCCCGGCCCTCAGAAGGACAGCAGCTGGTACTCGCAACCGGAATTCATCCGCTGTTAACGGGAATCTTGCGTGTTGACCGCACCCGATGTCGCACACCCGTCGTACTTTGATCGCATCGGGCAAGGAGCCCGGTCGAGTCGGCCTCAGGATCGCGACTCGTGACTCACCGGTCGACTCGTGACTGCCGGGTGAACCACCCGGGGCGGGAGTGGGTTGTGACCACACGAGCACCACACGAGCAGCGCAGTCAGGATCTCGAGCAGGTCGTCCTCTCGGATCGGGAGGAGCCCGATCAGGACCTGCGTACCTATGTCCTGGACACGTCGGTGCTGCTGAGCGATCCGCGGGCCTTCTTCCGCTTCGCCGAGCACAACGTCGTGATCCCGGTCGTGGTGATCACCGAGCTCGAAGGCAAGCGCCACGATCCCGAGATCGGCTACTTCGCCCGGCAGGCGCTGCGACACCTCGACGAACTGCGCATCGAGCACGGCCGTCTCGACTTCCCGGTCCCGGTCGGCCAGGGCGGCACGCTCCGGGTCGAGCTGAACAACACGGACTCCGGCGTGCTGCCGTCGGGCATGCGCCTCGGCGACAACGACAGTCGCATCCTCGCGGTCGCGATGCACCTCGCACAGGACGGGCAGGAGGTCACCGTCGTCTCGAAGGACCTGCCGATGCGGGTGAAGGCCGCGTCGCTGGGCGTGAGCGCCGAAGAGTACCTCGCCGAACAGGCGGTCGACTCGGGATGGACAGGCATCTCCGAGATCGATGTGTCGGGCGACGACATCAGCGATCTCTACGAGAGCGAGGTCGCGGCGAGCGACGACGTCAAGGGGCTGCCGGTGAACACCGGCCTGATCATCCACTCCGAGCGGGGTTCGGCGCTGGGCCGGGTCGTCGGCGACGGCGAGTACCGGCTGGTGCGCGGGGACCGCGAGGTGTTCGGCCTGCACGGGCGTTCGGCAGAGCAGCGCATCGCGATCGACCTGCTGCTGGACCCCGAGGTCGGCATCGTGTCGCTCGGCGGGCGCGCCGGAACCGGCAAGTCGGCGCTGGCACTGTGCGCCGGCCTCGAAGCGGTGCTGGAGCGGCAGCAGCAGCGCAAGATCATCGTGTTCCGTCCGCTGTTCGCGGTCGGCGGGCAGGAGCTGGGCTACCTGCCCGGTGACCAGCAGGAGAAGATGAACCCCTGGGGACAGGCGGTGTACGACACGCTGGGCTCGGTGGTCTCGGGCAACGTCCTGGACGAGGTGGTGGAGCGGGGCATGCTCGAGGTGCTGCCGCTGACCCACATCCGCGGGCGGTCGCTGCACGACGCGTTCGTGATCGTCGACGAGGCGCAGTCGCTGGAGCGCAACGTGCTGCTCACGGTGCTGAGCAGGATCGGCCAGAACTCACGGGTCGTCCTGACCCATGATGTGGGCCAGCGTGACAACCTGCGGGTCGGGCGTCACGACGGCGTCGCCTCGGTCATCGAGACGCTCAAGGGACACGGGCTGTTCGGCCATGTGACGCTGGTGCGCTCCGAGCGCTCCGCGATCGCCGCACTCGTCACCGACCTGCTCGAGGCGGGCGAACTGGCCTGAGCGCGGCGCCGGTCGCCCGGCACCGATCGACACGAAGGGGGCCGGGATGCCGCATCCCGGCCCCCTTCGTCGTACCCGTGCATGAGAAGAGTCTCATCGCGATCCGGTGCTTTGGGCCTTCGACGTCTGTCACCATGGAGGGAGGAACTGCGCACAGCAGGCGATCGGGGAACAGACTGTGGACGCACGAACGGGGCTCGTCATCGGCGGCATGACCGCCGTAGCGGCCAGCGTCGCCGTCGTCTGCGCTGTGGCGATGACCAACACCGCGGCTCTCAAGGACGCACCTGCGACGACCGTCACAACCTCTCGGATCCTCGTGCCCGCCGCGGCGTCCTCGCCCTCGGCAACGCCGACCCCGGCGCCGACCGCGACGACGCCGCCCACGACGACGCTGCCCGACACGCCGACCGAGGCCGAGGTCGTCGAGGCACCCGATCCGACCGAGGTCGAGCCGGCTGCTCCGAACACCGACACGCCGCCGAGCACGCCGGCGGCATCCGCCGCAGCCCCGGCTGCACCCGAGACCCCTGCGACACCCGAGACCCCTGCGGTCGATGAGGGCGTCGACGCGGCGATCGACGCGGCGCGCGCTGCGGGGACGTGGGGATCGCTGCGGGCGTGGGCAGAGGCCCACGGGTGGGCGACGGAGCGCATCGACGCCCTCATCGAACGCCTGGAGCGCGCGGCCTCGACCGACCGCGTGACCGTCGGCGCGGATCTCCCGGAACAGGGGACTGTGCAGAAGAAGTCCCACGCAGATCACCCCGCGCACGCGGGTTCGAACGGGAACGGCCACGACGCCGTGCCCGACAGGAAGAAAGACCAGTCGCGCTATTCCCCAGACAAGCGCGACTGACCGAGGTCGGATCCCCCAGTCCGACCCTTCACAGCCCCCGGCGTCCCCCAGCGCCGGGGGCTTCTTCGTGCACGGCCGCCGGTATCGGCAGGTCGGTCACTCCCAGCGGTAGCCGGCACCCCGCACCGTGACGATGTGGTCGGATCCGAGCTTGCCGCGCAGGTATCGGACGTACACGTCGACCACGTTCGAACCGGGATCGAAGTCGAGACCCCAGACCCGGCTCAGCAGAAGCTCTCGGCTGAGCACGCGTCCGGGGTTGCGCAGGAACTGCTCGGCCAGTGCGAACTCGCGCGCCGACAGGTCCACCTCGCGACCTTCGACGGTCGCGCGCCGGGCAAGGATGTCCAGCGCCACGTCGCCGTGCGACACCGACACGCCCTGCTGCGGCAGGCTCTCACGCAACCGTGACCGCACGCGGGCGAGCAGCTCTTCGAAGGTGAACGGCTTGGGCATGTAGTCGTTGGCGCCGGCATCCAATCCGGCGACGGTGTCGCGGGTGCTGGAACGTGCCGTCAGCATGATCACGGGCACCGTCGAGCCGCGGGCGCGCAGCGTGCGCAGCACCTCGAAGCCGTCCATGGTCGGCAGGCCGACGTCGAGCAGCACGAGATCCGCGTCGCCACGCAGGGCGGCCTCGAGCGCTTCGGGCCCATCGTCCACCATCAGCGTCTCGTACCCGGCCGACTCGAGCCCGCGGCTGACGAATGCGGCGATCCGTGGCTCGTCCTCGACGATGAGGATCCTCGTCATCCTGCGGCCTCCCGTTGCAGCACGACATCGCCCGCGCGCACGGGAGCCGGCAGTTCAGCCTCCGACAGAGGCAGATGGATCATGAACGTCGCGCCGCCACCGGGTGTGTCGGCGACCGCGCAACGACCGCCGTGGCCCTTCGCGATCGCGTCGACGATCGCGAGGCCGAGACCCGAGCCGCCGACCGTGCGGTGCACGTGGGCGCGATCGAAGCGGCGGAAGATGCGCACCCGCGCCGCGGGCGGGATCCCGGCACCGTGGTCGCGCACCCAGAGCCGCGCCCCATCAGAGCCCGATGAGCTTCCGATCTCGATCGGGCTGCCGGCGGGGGTGTACTTGGCCGCATTGTCGGCGAGCTGCAGCCACGCCTGCAGCAGCCGGTCGCTGTCGCCGGCGACGGTGCCCTCGGCGTGCGCCTCGACGGTCCAGGTGTGATCGGGGATCACCGCGACGAGCTCGCCCACGCGCGCCGTGAGCGCGGCGAGGTCGACGGGCGACATCGTGTACGAGTCCGCCTCCGCAGCGGCGAGGACATCGATGTCTTCGACCAGACGCGCAAGCCGGTCGAGCTCCGAGATCCCGATGTCGCGGGCGGACGCGACGTCGACGGCATCACGAGGGTTCATGAGCTCCAGGTGGCCGCGCACGATGGTGATGGGCGTCTTGAGCTCATGGCGCACGTCGTCCAGCAGCTGGCGCTGCACGTCGACGGAGCCCTCGAGCCGGTCGAGCATCGAGTTGACGGTGCGCGAGAGGTCGGCGATGTCGTCGTTGCCGTGCGGGTCCAGACGCGCCGACAGGTCGCTGATCGAGATCGCGTCGGCGGTCTCGCGCAGGTGGCGGATCGGCGACAGCAGGCGGCCCGTGACGAACCACCCCACCACGCCGATGGCGGCGAGGACGGCGAGTGCGGCGATGATGTAGGTCGTCATGGCCAGCGTGACGGGCTGGAGTTCGGCGCCGAGGTCGATGGCGCGGATGTAGAGACCCTGACGCGGGTCGCCGGGCATCGAGACCGGGATCGCGATGTATCGCAGGGCGCCGTCGTCGGTGGACACCGTGCCCATCTTCGTCGCGCCGTTCTTCGTGTCCGCGATCGCGCGGTCGATGAGCTGCTGATTGTCGATGATGCTGAAACCCGACAGCGTCGACGGCACCCATCGCGGGGCGCCGTCGATGAGCGCCAGCGACGCTTCGTCGCGTGCGGGCACGAGGCGCGCGACCACCGCGTTGAGGTAGTCGTCGATCGACGAGTACTCATTGATGTTCAGGTCGTCGGTCGCCTCGGTCGCACCGTCGCCGACATCGGCGACACTGCGGTCGTCTGCCACCGCGCGCAGCGACTTCACCTGCGCGTGGAGCCGCTCGTTGACCCCGGCGATCGCCTGTTCGCGCTGCACCAGGAACGTCACGCTGCCCACGATCGCCAGGCCCACGCACGCGACCGCCAGGATCGCGGCGAGGATCCTGACGCGCGCGGGGATCGGGCGGGTCGAACGGGACATGTCCTGATTATCCCGCCGACGCAGGACCTGGGGCACAGAGGCTTCGTCAGCCCGGGTGCGTCATCGAGAGCAGATCGAGCTTCTCGTCGAGCTGCTCGAGGGTCAGCTCGCCCCGCTCGACGTAGCCGAGGTCGATGACGGCCTCGCGCACGGTGATGCCCTTGGCGACCGAGTGCTTGGCGATCTTGGCGGCCGCCTCGTACCCGATGAGCTTGTTGAGGGGCGTCACGATCGACGGCGACATGCCGGCATACGCGGCCGCGCGCTCGACGTTGGCCTCCAAGCCTGTGATCGTCTTGTCGGCGAGCACACGCGAGACGTTCGCGAGCAGCTCGATCGACTCGAGCACGGCGCTGCCCATGATCGGGATGGCCACGTTCAGTTCGAACGAGCCCGAGGCTCCGGCCCACGCGACAGTCGCGTCGTTGCCGATGACGCGGGCGCACACCATGAGCGTCGCCTCGGGGACGACCGGGTTGACCTTGCCGGGCATGATCGACGAACCCGGCTGCAGGTCGGGGATGTGCAGCTCGCCGAGGCCCGTGTTGGGGCCGGAGCCCATCCACCGCAGGTCGTTGTTGATCTTGGTGAGCGATACCGCGATGGTGCGGAGGGCGCCGGATGCCTCGACCAGGCCGTCTCGGTTGGCCTGGGCCTCGAAGTGGTCCTTCGCCTCGGTGATGGGCAGCTCGGTGTCGGTGACGATGAGCTCGATCACCCGTTGCGGGAACCCGAGCGGGGTGTTGATTCCGGTGCCGACGGCCGTGCCGCCGAGCGGGACCTCCGCGACGCGGGGGATCACCGCCTGCACGCGCTCGATGCCGAGCCGGATCTGCCGTGCGTAGCCGCCGAACTCCTGTCCGAGGGTGACCGGCGTCGCGTCCATCAGGTGCGTGCGACCGGACTTGACGACCTCCTTCCACGCCTCGGCCTTCGCCTCCAGCGCGACCGCCAGGTGGTCGAGCGCGGGGATGAGATCGTCGATGAGCTCCTGCGTGACAGCGATGTGCACAGACGTCGGGAAGACATCGTTGGAGGACTGCGAGGCGTTGACGTGGTCGTTCGGGTGCACCGTCGCGCCGAGGGACTGCGTGGCGAGCGTCGCGAGCACCTCGTTCATGTTCATGTTCGACGAGGTGCCGCTGCCGGTCTGGTAGACGTCGATCGGGAACTGGTCGGCGTACTCGCCGGCGATGATGCGGTCGGCGGCGCCGACGATGGCGTCCGCGATCGCGCCATCCAGGGTGCCCAGCTCCTTGTTGGCGAGTGCTGCGGCCTTCTTGATCCGCGCCAGCGCCACGATCTGCGCGGGCTCCAGGCGGTCGCCCGAGATCGGGAAGTTCTCGACCGCGCGCTGGGTCTGCGCAGCGTAGAGGGCGTTCTTGGGCACGCGCACCTCGCCCATGGTGTCGTGCTCGATGCGGTACTCGATGTCGGTCACGTCGTTGTTCCTCACGTGTGGATCGGGGATTTCGGACAGAAGGTTCAGTCGTTCTCGGCGACGCCTACGAGGACGTCGGGCACAGCGGTGCCCTCGCCGAGGCGGTAGTTGGCGCCCACGATGGCCAGGCGCCCCTCGGCGACGGCCGCGCTGATGAGCTCGGAGGAGTGCAGCAGCTCGCCGACGGTGTCGCGCAGATGCTCGCGGCCGACCTCTTCGGCGTCGATCTCGTCGGGGAACACCCCGTCGACGGCCGAGGCGCGCTGAACGCGGCGCACGGCAGGCACGATGGACGAGATCAGTCGCCAGATGTGCGGCGGCAGCGGCGCGGCCTCGGCATGCGTGCTCTCGATCGCCGCGGCGACGGCACCGCATGCGTCGTGCCCGAGCACGACGATGAGCGGGACTTCGAGCACCGCGACGGCGTATTCGAGGCTGCCGACGACGGAGTCCGAGATGACCTGACCGGCGTTGCGCACGACGAACAGGTCGCCCAGACCCTTGTCGAAGATGATCTCGGCCGCCAGGCGCGAGTCCGAGCAGCCGAACAGCGCGGCACGGGGGCGCTGACCTTCGGTGAGCTCGTGCCGGGTGTCGACATCCTGACGGGGGTGACGCGGCTCGCCGGCGACGAAACGCGCGTTGCCGCGCTGCATCTCGTGCCAGACCTTCGTCGGGGTCGGCTGGTCGGTCACGGGGCCTCCTGGCGCAGAGCGGTGATCTGGTCGGTGACGGACCGCGCGGTCTCTTCGAGCGCGGCCTGCGTCGTCGTGCCGTAGATGAGTACGGTGTCGGTGCCGGCATCCGTCGACAGAGCGACCGAGATGTTGCCGGTGCGCTCCGGATCGAGCACGTAACGATCCCACGTGATGCCGTCGATCGTCACGGTGTCATCGGGCGCCCAGCCCGACAGGACGCGTGCGACCCAGGATTCGTCGGCGTCGAAGCCCTGCGAGACGTTGACGAAGCCACGCGCGTTCTCATCCGCGGGCGCGTAGACGACGTTGAACGCCTTCACGCGGGCGTCGCCGTCGATCGCGGCGAGATTCACGACCCAGTCGTCCGACATCTGCGGAACGATGACGGTGCGATCCTCGGCGGTCGCGACGCTCTCGGCGGCGGCGGCGACGTCGATGGGCTCGCGTTCCGGGGCGGATCCACGGGGAACGGCGAACACGATCACCACGACCACCGCGAGCGTCGCCAGCAGCGCGGCGATGAGGTTGCGGACGTTCTGGCTCGACCGGTAGACGCGCGAGGACTCCGCCTTGCGCGCGGCGGTCTCATCGGGCGTCTCGGGGCGGCCGAGCTCGGCGACGACACGGGGCCCGCGAGACATCAGCCCGCCCCGTTCTCGTCGCCCCGGGCACCGCCGTCCGCCGACGCACGCGCGGCGTCGAGCCGGCGCTTCGCGCCGAGCAGCCATTCCTCGCAGCGGGCGGCGAGGGCTTCGCCGCGCTCCCACAGGGCCAGCGAATGCTCCAGCGTCGGTGCGCCCTGCTCGAGTTCGGCGACGACACGTACGAGCTCGTCGCGCGCCTGCTCGAAGGAGAGGGACGCCACGTCGGGGAGGGCCTCGGTCGACGCGGTCATGCCTCCAGTCTAATTGCGGGCGGGACAACCCCACGCCCGCCCCCGATCTCGTGGGATCGGCCGGTCCGGGCGTCGCCCGTGGAACTCAGAAGAACGGGCCGCGGTCCGGGCACCCGCCTGCCAGTTCGCCGCAGGCGACGTCGGCGATGAGCGAGCCGACCACCCAGATCACGAGGACGACGACCGCGACCGCCATCAGGAACACCGCCACGCCGATGGCGGCGATCGACAGGCCCTTGGTGCGGTCGGGACGGCGGGCGTCGACGATCAGTGCGACGATGCCGAGGACCAGGCCGGCCGGGGCGACGAGGAATGCGAGCACGAACGCGGTGATCGACATTCCGCTCGTCGTGCGCACGGGCGTCGCAGGCGGAACCTGGTGCGTGGCGGGCGGGTACGGTGCTTCGGGGTGTGGGACGGTCATGTGTCGCGCTCCGTGACGTCTCGAGTGTCGGGATGCCGGGTCTCGGCGATCTCGCCGTCGGAACGGGCCGCGAACGACCCACGCCCGACGGTCACGACGAAGGGGGTGGATGCCGGAGCCTGCGCCGCATCGCGCACGATGACACCGTCGTCCAGGTGGGCGATGGCGTAGCCGCGCGCGAGGGTCGATGCGGGGGAGAGCGCACGCAGCGTCGCGCGGAGCTCGGCGGTGCGCCGCTCGTGCTGCTGCAGCGCCCGGTCGACGCGGTCGCGACCGCGTGCGGCCAGCAGCTCCACCTCATGGGCGCGGTTCGTGAGCATCGCCTCGGGGGCGCGCAGCACGGGGCGCGACCGCAGCTGCTCGAGCTGCGCGATGTCATGCCCGACCCGCTGGGTGAGCCGCATCGTCATGCGCGCGCGCAGCTGCCCGACCACCGCCCGCTGCTCGGCGACGTCCGGCACGACGCGCTTGGCGGCATCCGTCGGCGTCGACGCGCGAAGATCGGCCACGTCGTCGAGCAGCGGATGGTCGTTCTCATGGCCGATGGCGCTCACGACCGGGGTGGATGCCGCCGCCACGGCACGCAGCATCCGCTCGTCGCTGAAGCCGAGCAGCGTCTGGGGGTCGCCACCGCCACGGGCGATGACGATGACGTCGACCGCCGGATCGGCATCGAGCGCCTTGAGGGCCGCGATCGTCTCGGGCACGCAGCGGTCGCCCTGCACAGCGGCGTACTTGGTGCGGAACCTCACCTGGGGCCAGCGCAGCTCGGCGTTGCGGTGGACGTCCTTCTCGGCATCCGAGTTCTCACCGGTGATGAGTCCGATGAGGTGCGGGAGGAACGGGATCGGCTTCTTGCGGGAGGCGTCGAACAGCCCCTCGGCGCGCAGCTGGGCCCGCAGCCGTTCGAGGCGTT
>Ga0160441_100415_pt1 | contig 35071 bp, 32 predicted proteins | sample HID1971K_E1MG_FD_108260 | JGI IMG/M metagenome (GOLD analysis project Ga0160441, IMG submission 108260) | Enriched millipede-associated microbial communities from UW Madison campus, WI, USA - HID1971K_E1 MG | ecosystem: Host-associated > Arthropoda: Insects > Digestive system > Unclassified ... | reverse complement strand
GTGTCGACCCGCCGGTACCAGGCGAGCACCGGGAACACGGCGTGCGTGCCGGGGCGCAGCACGACGACCTCGCCCACCTCATGGCCGCCGCGAGCGCGACGTCGCACGATCGGGCGCCCGTTGCGCGTGCGGATCGCGGCTTCGCCCTCGTCGATCGTCACCATGAGGAGCTTGAACAGCGCGGGCACGACCAGCAGCACGGTGAGCACGGCACCGCCCGTCTTGATGAGCGAGTTCATGCCGCTCGTGCCGAACAGGGAGGTGATGGTCTCGATCACACGCCCAGGATGACGCGTGCCGCGCGCGTCGACGCGCCGATCCGCGCCCGCGCACCGAGCCTTCCCAGTCCCGTCACCGAGTGTTCCTCGTCCGCACCGGAATCGGACACAGACGACAGAATCGGATGCCGCGCGCGGCGGCATCCGATTCTGTTCGTCTCACCCGATTCTGTGGATCGGACTCAGCGGCTCAGCCGCCGATGCCCCGGATCTGCGGGGTGTGGAACGAGCCGCCGAAGGTGCGCTCGGACGCGCCCTCGCGGTCGAGGTACGGCGAGGCGCCGCCGTCGATGAACGGCCAGCCGGCGCCGAGGATCAGGCACAGGTCGATGTCTTCGACCTCGGGCACCACGCCCTCGTCGAGCATCAGCTTGATCTCCTGCGCGAGTCCGTCCTGCACGCGGCGCAGGATCGTGTCAGCGGATGCCGGCGACGAGCCCACGTGCCCCTTGAGCGCCTTCTCGGCCGCCTTGGTGAAGCCGGTCACCCGCCCGCCCTTGTCCTTCTCGACGACGGCATCGAGCTCGGCGAGAGCGTGGAAGTTCTCGTTCGCGTAGAACCGGTCGGGGAAGGCATGCACCATCGTGTCCTGCACGTGCGCGGCGACCTTCCAGCCGACGAGGTCGATGAGCTGGAACGGACCCATCGGCAGCCCGAGCGGGCCGAACGCCTTCTCGACGTCGGCGACCGGCGTGCCCTCGTACACGGCGCGTGCGGCCTCGCCCATGACCTTGGCCAGCAGACGGTTGACCACGAACCCGGGCGCGTCGGCGGTGAGCACGGCGTTCTTGCCGAGCCCCCTCGCTACGACGAACGCCGTCGAGAGCGCCGCGTCCGCCGTGGCATCGGTCTTCACGATCTCGATCAGCGGCATCACCGCGACCGGGTTGAAGAAGTGGAAGCCGACGAGCCGCTCGGGGTGGGCGAGCTGCGACCCGATCTCTGCGACCGAGAGCGACGACGTGTTGGTCGCGAGGATGGCATCCTCGGCCACGATCTTCTCGATCTCGCCGAACACGGCCTGCTTGACGCCGACCTCTTCGAACACGGCCTCGATGACGAAGTCGCAGTCGGCATAGAGGCTCTTGTCGGTCGTGCCCGTGACGAGCGCGCGCAACTGGTTCGCCGTGTCGGCGTCGAGTCGGCCCTTGCCCTCGAGCTTGCCGATCTCGTCGTGGATGTACGCCACGCCCTTGTCGACGCGCGCCTGGTCGAGGTCGGTGATGAGCACCGGCACCTGGAGCTTGCGCACGAACAGCAGTGCGAACTGGCTCGCCATCAGGCCCGCACCGATGATGCCGACCTTCGTCACCTTCTTGGCGAGCACCTTGTCGGGGGCGCCGACGGGGCGCTTGGCGCGCTTCTGCACGAGGTCGAACGCGTACATGGATGCCGCGAACTGGTCGCCCGTCACGAGGTCGGCCAGGGCCTCGTCCTCGCGGGCGAAGCCCTCCGCCTTCGTGCCGCTGCGTGCCTTCTCGAGGAGGTCCAGGGCGACATACGGGGAACGGGGAACGGTGCCGATCTTCGACTCGAGCATCCCGCGTGCCATCTTGATGGCCACGGGCCACTTGACCGTGCGCTCGATCTTGCCGGGCTGGTGCTTGCGCTCGACCTTGGTCTTTCCGGTCAAGACGCCGTCGGCCCACGCGAGCGAGCTCTCGAGGAACGTGGATGCCGGGAAGATCGCGTCCATGATCCCGAGGTCGAACGCCTGCTGCGGCTTGAGCATGCGGTTCTGCTTCAGCGGGTTCGAGATGACGACTTCGAGGGCGTTCTCGATGCCGATCAGGTTCGGCAGCAGGTACGCACCGCCCCAGCCGGGGATGATCCCGAGGAAGACCTCGGGCAGCGCGATGGCGGCGGCCGAGGCATCCACCGTGCGGTAGTGCGAGTTCAGCGCGATCTCGAGACCGCCACCGAGGGCGAGGCCGTTGACGAACGCGAACGTCGGCACGCCGAGCGTCTCGAGTTTGCCGAACACCTTGTGACCCAGCTGGGCGACGAGCTTGGCGTTCGCCTTCGAGCCGACCTTCGTGATGTCGGAGAGGTCGGCACCGGCGGCGAGGATGTACTGCTTGCCGGTGATGCCGACCGCGTCGACCTCGCCGCCCCGCACCCGACCGGCGAGCGTGTCGAGCGTTTCGCCCAGCGCCGTCATGGTGGCGGGGCCGAGCGTGTTCGGGCGGGTGTGGTCGCGACCGTTGTCGAGAGTGATGAGCGCGAGCACCTTGCCGGAGGCGAGCGTGATGTCGCGGACGCGCGAGTGCGTGACGACCTCGCCCTCGGTGAGCGCCTGGATGGGGGAGAAGTCGATCTCGTCGTAGTTCACCATGACGTTCAGCGCTTCTTTCCGTTGTAGTGCGGGTTCTCCCAGATGACCGAGCCGCCCTGCCCGAGGCCCACGCACATCGCCGTCAGGCCGTAGCGGACGTCGGGGCGCTCGGCGAACTGCGCCGCGAGCTGGATCATCAGCCGCACGCCGGATGCCGCGAGCGGGTGGCCGAGCGCGATCGCCCCGCCCCACTGGTTGACGCGGGGGTCGTCGTCGGCGATGCCGAAGTGGTCGAGCAGCGAGATGACCTGCACGGCGAACGCCTCGTTCAGCTCGAACAGGCCGATGTCCGAGATCGACAGGCCGGCCTTGCGCAGGGCCTTCTCGGTCGACGGGATGGGACCGATCCCCATGATCTCGGGCTGCACGCCGGCGAAGGCGAACGACACCATGCGCATCTTCGGCGTGAGGCCCAGCTCCTTGACGGCGGTGCCGCCGGCGAGCAGCGACATGGTGGCACCGTCGGTCAGCGGCGACGAGGTGCCCGCCGTCACGCGACCGTGCGGGCGGAACGGCGTCTTCAGCGCGGCGAGGTCGTCCATCGTGGTCTGCGGGCGGCGGCCCTCGTCCTCGGTCGCGAGCCCCCAGCTGCCCTCGGCGTCCTTGATCGCGACCGACACGAGGTCGGGCTGGAACTTCCCGGCGTCGTAGGCGGCCTGCGCCTTGTGCTGGCTGAGCATGCCGAAGCGGTCGGAGCGCTCCTTGGTGAGCTGCGGGAAGCGGTCGAAGATGCGCTCGGCCGTGACGCCCATGTTGAGCGCGCCCGGGTCGACCATGCGCTCAGCGACGAAGCGCGGGTTGGGGTCGGCGTTGCCGCCGATGGGGTAGTGGCCCATGTGCTCGACGCCGCCGGCGAGGGCGACGTCGTACATGCCCGAGCCGATGGAGGCGCCCATCATCGCGACGCTCGTCATCGCGCCCGCGCACATGCGGTCGATCGCGAAGCCGGGCACCGTCTGCGGCAGCCCGGCGAGGATCGCGACCGAGCGGCCGAGCGTCAGACCCTGCTCGCCGGTCTGGCTGGTCGCGGCGATCGCGACGTCGTCCACCCGGTCGGCGGGGACGTTCGCGTTGCGCTCCATGAGACCGATGGTCGCCTTGACGGCGAGGTCATCGGAGCGGGTGTTCCAGTACATGCCCTTCTCGCCGGCGCGCCCGAACGGGGTCCGCATGCCGTCGACGAAGTAGACGTCCGAGATCTCGGCCACACTGCCTCCAGAGTAGAAATGGGATTCAGTACAGCCTAACGTGAGACTCAGTCTCGCGGAACCGTCCGCGCCGAATCTACGAACCCGGCGCGGTCTCGTCCGGAAGGGCCGCTTCCGACTCGATGAAGGCGACCGCGATGACCGGCGCCGTCAGCGCGATCTGCCACGGCCGCGCGCCGTGCTCGGCGAGTGCGTCGCCGACGGATGCCGAGTCGATCGCGTCGGGCGGATGCCACGCCACACGGCGCAGGGTGTCGGGCGTCAGCAGGTTCTCGGTCGGCATTCCCAGGTCGGCTGCGAGCTGCTCGACGGCGGGGCGCGCGCCCTTCAGCCGTGCGTCGGCGGGAGGATTGCGGTCCGCCCACGCACGGGCGGGCGGAAGACCGTCGCCGGGAACGCGCTCGGCGGGCAGCGTCGGGTCGGCGCGACCGGCCTCGATGGCGCTCCACCAGCGGTCGAGCTGCGTGCGGCTCGCGCGACCGGTGAAATCTTTGATGCGCGCCAGATCCTGCTTGCTCGCCGGGTCGGCGATGACCGCCGCGACGAGAGAACGGTCCGGCACGAGCCGCCCCGGCGCCGTGTCCTGCTCACGCGCGTAGTCTTCGCGCGCCTGCCACAGTGCGCGGGCGACCGCGAGCGCGCGACGCCCGCGGACGGTGTGCAGGCCGCTGAGTCGACGCCACGGCTCTTCGCGAGCGGGGCGGTCGGGGCGCAGCCGCACGGTCTCGAACTCCTGCCGGGCGATCTCGGTCTTGCCCTGCTCGTCGAGTTCGGAGACCAAGGCGTCGTAGACGTCGACGAGGTGCAGGACGTCGAGCGCCGCGTACTCCAACCATGGCTGGGGCAGGGGCCGCGTGGACCAGTCGGCGGCGGAGTGCGCCTTGGCGAGCGTGATCCCGAGCGTGTCCTCGACGACGGCGCCGAGCCCGACCCGCTCGTGGCCGAGCAGCCGCGCGGCGAGTTCGGTGTCGAAGATCGACGGCGGATCGAGGTGGATCTCGCGCAGCGACGGCAGATCCTGGCTCGCCGCGTGCAGGATCCACTCCTCGCCGCCGATCGCCTCCTGCAGTGCGGACATGTCGCCGATCGCGGGCGGATCGAACAGGAACACCCCCGCGTCCCTGCGGAAGACCTGCACCAGGTACGCCCGCTGCGAGTAGCGGAAGCCGGACGCCCGCTCCACGTCGACGGCGACCGGACCCGTTCCGGCGGCGAGCGCGGCGGCGGCCGCGACGAGCCCGGCAGGCTCCGAGATCACAAGATAATCAGCCACGGGTGCCTCTCTGCACGTCCCGATGCGCGCCGAACACAGCGATCTGCTCCGACCCGGGCGGCAGCCCCGCGAGCATGCAGACGAGCTCGGCCCAGGCATCCACGTGCGCGGTCAGGTCGCCGTCGGGAGACCACGACGCGCGCAGCTCGATCTGGGCGCCGTCGCCTTCGTCTTCGAGCGTGCCGAAGCCTTTCGAGAGCGTCTTGGTGGCGGTGCCGGATGCCGAGTGGAAGTGGGCGCCGCGAGCATCGAGGGCGTCGACGAGCCACGACCAGGCGACGTCGGCGAGCAGGGGATCGGTGCCGATCTCGGTCTCGAGCGGCGCCTGTGCGAAGCAGACGATGCGCCACGGCCCGCCCCAGGCATCCGGCTCCTCGGGGTCGTGCAGCAGGATCAGCCGACCCGTGCCGTACTCCGACTCGCCGCCGTGCTGCGCGGGGCGCACGTCGCCGGCGATCGCGAGCGCGTCGGGAGCGAGCGACCCCGGCGCCGGGATCTCGCGGACGTCGAAGTCGGCGCGGAAGCTCATCGCGCGCACGGCATCGGAGACCTCGGCGAAGCCCGAGGCAGAGGCAGGGGGACGGGGTTCATCCACGGTGACAGACTAGAATGGGGCCACGATGAGGGCATCCAGGCGCGCCGCCTTCGGCGTCTCACGTTTCCAGAGCGCGGCGACCCTGCGGTCGATCGCCGTCGGCTTGGCATCCGCTCTCTTCGCGGTCTCGGCCATGCTGGCGCTCGTCACCGTGCGCATCGCGCGTCGCGTCGTCATGCCGAGTGCGCGCGCGATCGACACGCGGATCCTCGACGTCGACGTCGCCGCGCAGACGATCACCCTCACCCGCACGCCCGACACCGAGCTGCCGGGACGCTACGGCCTGTTCACCACCGGCGCGACCGACTACGTGAAGATCGGCTCGGTGCTGTCGTCCGACGCCGGCAGCGTGAAGCGCAAGCTGCTCACCGAGGTCGGCGGCGGAATGAGTCTCGCCGCAGAGGCGGCGTTCAGCGGCTGGTACTTCCAACGGCCCGAAGAGCTGCACCTGCCTTTCACGGATGAGGACGTCCACACGGCCGTCGGCAACTGCCCCGCCTGGCTGTTCCCCGCGGGCGCCGACGGTGAGACCGGCGACACCTGGGTGATCCAGATCCACGGTCGGGGCACGACACGCGCCGAGTGCCTGCGCGCCGTGCCCGTGTTCGCCGCGCTGGGCTTCACCTCGCTGGTGGTCTCGTACCGCAACGACGGCGACGCGCCGCGCACCCGCACCGGCAGCTACGCCCTGGGCGCGACCGAATGGCGCGACGTGGATGCCGCGATCGGCTGGGCCCGCCGCCGAGGCGCGCAGCGCATTCTGCTGATGGGCTGGTCGATGGGCGGCGCGATCGCACTGCAGGTCGCGCTCGGGTCAGCCCACCGCGAGCACGTCGCGGGCCTGATCCTCGACTCGCCCGTCATCGACTGGCGCACCGTCCTCACGTACCAGGGGCGCGCGCTCGGTCTGCCGGCACCTGTCACGGGCCTCGCGATCGAGACGCTCCGCGCCGACTGGACCGCGCCGGCGACGCGTGCCGAGGCAGGCATCCCGTTCGACCGTCTCGACATCGTCGCGCGGGCGGGCGAGCTGCGGCATCCGATCCTGCTGATGCACAGCGACGACGACGGGTTCGTCCCGTCCGATGCGTCGCACCGGCTGGCCGCTGCGCGCCCCGATCTGGTCGAGCTGCAGGTGTTCACCACCGCCCGGCACACGAAGCTGTGGAACTACGACCAGCAGCGCTGGACCGACGCGATCACGGGGTGGCTGAACCGCCACGTGCCATCGCCGACCGAGGAGATCGCCCCGTGACCGCACCCGACACCGTGCACCTGACCGACCGCAATCCGCAGGTGTCCGGCGCCGAGATGGTCGCCGCCCTCGTGCCGCCGCCGCAGTTCGACGATGCCACGTTCGACACCTACCGGGCCGACCCGGCCTACCCGTCGCAGCAGGGCGCGAAGGACCTCCTGATCTCGTTCAGCGGGGGCGGGGCGCCCGCCGAGCGCGGCGGACTGTTCCGCCGTGCCAAGAAGGCGCCGGAGATGAAGCCCGGCGTGTACCTCGACGGCGGGTTCGGCGTCGGCAAGACCCACCTGCTGGCGTCGATCTTCCACGCGATGCCCGCGCGGCGGAAGTACTTCGGCTCGTTCATCGAGTACACGGCACTGGTCGGCGCGCTGGGCTATCAGAAGACCGTCGAGCTGTTCCGCGGGGCCGACCTGCTGTGCATCGATGAGTTCGAGCTCGACGACCCGGGCGACACCATGGTGATGACGCGCCTGCTGGGCGAGCTCGTCCCGACGGGCACCAAGCTCGCCGCAACGTCGAACACCCCGCCCAACGCGCTCGGCGAGGGACGCTTCGCGGCGCAGGACTTTCTGCGCGAGATCCACGCGATGTCGTCGAGCTTCGAGACGATCCGCATCGACGGCACCGACTATCGGCAGCGCGCCCTCGACGGCCACTCGATCGTGCTCGACGACGACGCATACGCTCGGGCGCTGGTGGATGCCGCTGCCGCGGGCGTCGTCTCGGACGACGCCTTCCCCGACGTCATCCGTCACCTCGCCTCTGTGCACCCGTCACGGTACATCCGGCTGATCGAGGGGCTCAGCACGATCGGCCTGCGGGGGGTGGCGCAGCTCGAGGACCAGTCGGCCGCGCTGCGGTTCGTCGCGTTCGTCGACCGCGCGTACGACGCCCAGCTGCCGGTGCGGGCGACGGGGCAGCCGCTCGACGACGTCTTCGCGCCCGAGATGCTCGCCGGCGGCTACCGCAAGAAGTATCTGCGCGCGATCTCGCGACTGAACGCGCTCACCCACTCCTGAGCCGCTCCACCGCCGACATGCGGCCCTGCGAAACGTGATGTTTACGCAGCAGGGGTGCGCGTAACCAGCGCGAAACACGACCTGCACGGCCGTGGAAACGGCGCATGTCCACACTGGGGTGGTCCGGACCGCTGCGACCCCGAATCGCCGCATCGTCCGGGCCCGAGTTACACAACCCCGAGTGAGGACCTTCATGGACAGCGGAAACCTCGCGTGGTCTGTCGCCGCGACAGCCCTCGTACTTCTTATGACGCCCGGCGTGGCGTTCTTCTACGGCGGACTGGTCAAGGCCAAGAGCGTCGTCAGCATGATGATGATGAGCTTCGGCGCGATGGGCCTCGTCGGCGTGCTCTGGATCCTGTACGGCTCCAACATGACCGTCATCGCCGAGGGTGAGCCCCAGTTCCTCGCCGGCAACCCGTTCAGCGACTTCGGGCTTGCGAACACGAGCAGCGACGGCCTGGTCATCTCGGCCTACGGCGCGACGTTCGCGATCATCACGATCGCCCTCATCTCGGGCGCCATCGCCGACCGCGCGAAGTTCGGATCGTGGATGATCTTCGCGGGCATCTGGGCGACGGTCGTCTACTTCCCCGTCGCGGCGTGGGTGTGGGGCGGTGGCTGGATCTACAACCTCGGCGCCAACCTCGGCCTCGACGTGAGCGTCATCGACTACGCCGGTGGTACCGCGGTGCACATCAACGCCGGTGCCGCCGCACTCGCTCTGGCGCTCGTGCTCGGCAAGCGCGTCGGGTTCCAGAAGGGCATCCACAAGCCGCACAACGTGCCGCTCGTCATGCTCGGTGCCGCGCTGCTGTGGTTCGGCTGGTTCGGCTTCAACGCCGGCGCAGAGGGCACCTTCGCCCTGCTCGGCACGGAAGACTCGGCCGTCGGCCTCATCGTCATCAACACCCTCGGTGCCACCGCGGCCGCGATCATCGGCTGGATCGTCGTCGAGAAGATCAAGGACGGCAAGGCCACCTCGGTGGGCGCCGCCTCGGGCGCCGTCGCCGGTCTCGTCGCGATCACCCCGGCCTGCGCCGCACTCGCACCCGGCTGGGCTCTGCTGCTCGGTGTCGTCACCGGCGCCGTCTGCGCTCTGGCCATCGAGCTGAAGTGGAAGCTCGGCTACGACGACTCGCTCGACGTTGTCGGCGTGCACCTGGTGGGCGGCGTCATCGGTACCCTCTACCTCGGCTTCTTCGCGACGGGCACCGGCCTGTTCACGGGCGGCGACTTCTCGCAGCTGCTCGTCCAGTTCATCGCCGCCGCGGGCGTGCTGGTCTACTCGTTCGCCGTCGCCTGGGTGCTCGGCACGGTCATCGAGAAGACGATCGGCTTCCGCGTCAAGAACGAGGACGAGATCGCCGGAATCGACACCGTCGTGCACGGCGAAGAGGGCTACGCGCTCGTCGACTGACACCTGCGTTCACAGCACGCCGAGGGGCGTCGGATTCCGATCCGGCGCCCTTCGGCGTCGCTAGGCTGACGCACATGACGGCGGAGACGGACGGCTACCTGTCGGGTCTGGTCAAGGGCATCGTGAACGTGATGGCCGGTGGCCTGCCCGTACTCGACGACCAGCTGCAGACCGCACACGAGCGCGACCAGCGCACCGAGCGCGGCGAGCACGGGCAGGACGGATCTTCGGCGACGATCGAGATCGACCCGCCCCCTGCGGCCGACCTGCGCATCTCGTACGCCCCCGAGCGCGACGGCGAGCCCGACGCCGGCGAAGTCGTCTGGACGTGGGTGCCGTACGAAGAGCACGACGGCCGCGGAAAGGACCGCCCCGTGCTCGTGATCGCCCGGCTGAGCCCCGACCGCGTGTTCGCGGTACGGCTGACCAGCAAGGCCCACGACGGCGACCGCGACTTCCTGCCGATCGGCCCCGGCCCGTGGGACTCGAAGGGGCGCCCGTCGTGGGTCGACATCGAGCAGCTGTACAGCGTGCATCACGCCGGCATGCGCCGCGAGGCATCCGGCCTCGACAGAGCCAGGTTCGATGTCGTCGCGCAGGCGCTGCACGCCCGCTACGGGTGGACGTTCGGTGAGTAGACGTCGGCCGCGGCCGGCGTGGGCGTGGCTGCTGGTCGCCGCGCTGACGGCAGCCGTGCCGTGGATGCTCATGCAGCTGCAGTCGGGCTCGTGCCGCGACTCGTCGGACCCGGCGCTCAGCGTCTGCGAGAGCGGGCCCGTGCTCGGCGCGACCGGAACCGTGATCGCCTGGGTCGTGTGGGCGCTGTTCGCCGTGTGGTGCCTCACGCGGGTCGCGCGGCCGCTCCGACGGCGCGGGCCGGGCCGTGCGGCGCCGGCGTCCGCCGCCCCGGACGGCTCGACGCCGCGCATCGGCGCGCACACCACGGTCGAGCTGCCGCTGCCCGGGCGTGGGGGAGTCCGTCTGGCGTACGCGCCGAGTCGCAACGGGCGGCCCGACGCCGGCGAGGTCGTCTGGGCGTGGGTGCCGTTCCAAGAGGATCCGACGCGCGGCAAGGACCGGCCGCTGCTCATCATCGCGACGCACGACGCGCAGAACGTGCTCGCGCTCAAGCTCACCAGCAAGTCGCACGATCGCGAGCGCGACTACCTCGCCATCGGGTCGGGCGCGTGGGACGCACAGGGTCGGCCGAGCTGGGTCGATATCGATCAGGTGTACCGCGTGCACCGCGCCGGCATCCGACGCGAAGCGGGGGCACTGCCCCGCGACGCGTTCGACCGCGTCGCACGCGTGCTGACGACGCGCTACGGCTGGATGCCGGTGGCCTGAGCGGACGGAATGTGGTGGGCGATACCAGACTCGAACTGATGACCTCTTCCGTGTGAAGGAAGCGCGCTACCAACTGCGCCAATCGCCCATGATCCGTGAGGACCGAGTCTCGATGCTACCGGATCTCGGCGCCGCCCGGCGAATCGCGGGGCGTGACACGCGCGGGGGCGGCTCGGTTTTGCGTTGGCGGCAGAGTGGACTAAAGTCGATCAAGTTCCCAGGGCAACCCGGGAGCATGCGGATGTAGCGCAGTGGTAGCGCATCACCTTGCCAAGGTGAGGGTCGCGAGTTCGAATCTCGTCATCCGCTCGAGTGCTGGATCCCTCTTCGGAGGGATTTTGGCATGTGGGATCAACCACACGTGGTGGCGTGGCCGAGCGGCTAGGCACCGGCCTGCAAAGCCGTTTACACGGGTTCGAATCCCGTCGCCACCTCCACTCAACTGAATAGCCTGAGAAGGCGCGATTGGCGCAGCGGTAGCGCGCTTCCCTGACACGGAAGAGGTCACTGGTTCGATCCCAGTATCGCGCACCACCTGAAACCCCCGGCCAGCCGGGGGTTTTCTCTTTCCCCCTCTGATGAGCCACCCTCGCGGCGGCGGCGCGCCGGGATTAGGCTCAGCCCATGACTCAGCTCGTGCTCACCGTCGTCGGCGACGATCGCGCCGGACTCGTCAGTGCTCTTGCTCAGCGGGTGTCCGACGCGGGCGGCAACTGGGAGCAGAGCGAGCTCGCCGAACTCGCCGGGGCGTTCGCGGGGATCGTCCTCGTCACCGTGCCCGACGACCGCGTCGCCGAGCTCACCGCGTCGCTCGAAGCGCTCGACGGCATGCTGAAGGTCTCCGTCCACTCCGGCGCAGCCGTCGCCCCGGCGTCGGCGCACAGCCTCGTGTTCACGGTGCTCGGCAACGACCGTCCCGGAATCGTCCGCGAGGTCACCGGCGCGATCGCCGCGCACGCCCTGTCGATCGACACGTTCCGCAGCCGTACGCTCGACGCGCCCATGGCGGGCGGCACGCTGTTCGAGGCGACCGCCTCGGTGCGCCTGCCCGACGGGGTGGATGCCGGAGAGATCACCCGCGCCCTCGAAGCCCTCGCGGGCGAGATCCAGGTCGACCTCACGGTCGCCTGAGGCGGAGACCGTGGCGGCAGACGTGCCGGGCGACGTCGGCGAACTCGTCGAGCGGGTACGGGTGGATCTGCGTGCCGCCGCCGATCCGCAGCGGTCCACGGGCCAGCAGGCGTACATGAAGTCCGCGATGCCGTTCCTCGGCGTCCGCGTGCCCGACGCCCGCCGGCTGGCCCGCGGCGCCGTCGCACGCGACACGCGACCCGGCACCCTGCTCGCGGCGGCCGAGCGGCTGTGGGACGAGGCGACGCACCGTGAAGAGCGCTACGCCGCGCTCGCTCTGCTCGGCACCCGCACCCTGCGCGGCGACCCAGCCCTCGTGCCGCTCATCGAGCACGCCGTGCGCACCGGACAGTGGTGGGACTACACCGATGAGCTCGCCCACCGCGCCGCAGAGCTGCTCGACGCCGACCCCGAGCACACCGCTGCGCTCGTGCGGGCGTGGAGCGTCGACGACGACCTCTGGCTGCGACGCCTGGCGATCATCTCGCAGCTCGGGCGCGGCGATCGCCTCGATCGAGCTCTGCTGCAGGATGCCATCGCGCAGAACGCCGACGACCCCGAGTTCTTCATCCGCAAGGCGATCGGGTGGGCGTTGCGCGACGCGGCCCGCGCCCAGCCGGACTGGGTGCGGGACTACGTCGCCTCGCACGACCTGAGCCCCCTGAGTGCGCGCGAGGCGATGAAGCACCTCTGACGGCGCGGCACCGTCCGCCGCGACCCGCGGTCAGCTCCTCAGCGCCAGACGAGGGGCACGATCGCGAGCGCCACGACGAGCGGGGCCGCGACCAGCCCCCACAGCACATACCGTCGCCAGGGCACGTCGATGCCGTCCGACCGCAGCCGCTCGTGCCACAGCAGCGTCGCGAGGGATGCCCACGGAGTCACGAGCGGCCCTGCGCCGACGCCGATCAGCAACGCCGCCAGACGCACCGGCGAGTCGGCGACGGGCTCGAGCGCGAGATAGGCCGGCAGGTTGTTGACGGCGTTCGCGCCGAGCATCCCGACACCGGCGAGCTGCCACAGCGACACGAGGTCGTCGCCCGTGCCTGTCGCCGCGGCGAGCAGAGCACCCGACCCCCATGCCTCGAGCGCGCCGACGGCGACGAAGAGACCTGACGCGAAGACGACGAGCTGCCACGGGATGAGGCTCAGGTGCAGCGCGGCCGGGGAGCGCCACGCGAAAACGAGAGTGAGGGCGATCGCCGCGGCGAGAGCGGGGATCCACGGGGCGAGACCGCTCACGAGCAGAGGCAGCAGCAGAACGACGACCACCCCGACGACGCGCAGCAGCGCCAGGTCGGTCACCCGCGGAGCGCCGGCGACCGTGAACCGGCCGCGGAGGGCGCGGCGGTGCACGAGCCACAGCAGTGCGACCGTGACCACGACCGCGACGACGGCCGAGGGGCCGAGCAGCGCGAGGAATCCGGCCGGCGAGCCCGCGTCGCCCAGTCGATGCGCCGCGAGCAGGTTCGTGAGGTTCGAGACGGGGAGGAAGAGGGATGCCGTGTTGGCCAGCCACACCGTCGTGAACGCGAACGGCAGCGGCGGCAAGCCGTTCGCGCGAGCGACCGCGATCACGACGGGCGTCAGCAGCACCGCTGTCGTGTCGAGCGAGAGGAACGCGGTCACGACGACGCAGAGGGCGACGACGAGCAGCCAGAGCGAGACCACGCGCCCGCGTGACCAGCGTGCGAGCCGCGCCGCCACGACGTCGAACAGCCCTGCCGTCGCCGCGAGCTCGGCGACGATCGTCACCGCGACGACGAACAGCAGGATCGGCCACACCCGATCGGCGATCGCGATCGCGTCGTCCACGGGGAGGACGCCGAACACCACCGCGGCACCGCCGGCCGCGAGCAGCGCGGTTCCGATGAGGGCGAGCTTCACGGCATCCATCATGGTCCCCGTACCCGCGCCGCACGGACGGCGACGATAGACTCGGAGCTTCCGAGCACTCTTCCTGGAGACCTTCCCTTGACTGACGGCTTCGCCCTGTTCCCCGATCGATCCGTCATCGCGTTGCGCGTGAACGGCGAGCTGAAAGACCTCGCGACGGTGGTGACCGAGACGGATGCCGTCGAGCCGGTCACCGTCGAGAGCGCGGATGGCCTCGCGATCCTGCGCCATTCGACGGCGCATGTGCTCGCGCAGGCGGTGCAGCGGATCCGCCCGCAGGCGAACCTCGGCATCGGGCCGCCCATCACCGACGGCTTCTACTACGACTTCGGCGTCGACGAGCCCTTCACTCCCGAGGACCTCAAGGCCATCAAGAAGGAGATGGAGCGGATCGTCCGCGAGAACCAGCGTTTCGTCCGCCGTGTCGTCACCGACGACGAGGCGCGCGCTGAACTCGCCGACGAGCCGTTCAAGCTCGAGCTGATCGGGCTCAAAGGCGGCAAGGAGGCCGCCGAGGGCGCCGCGGTCGAAGTCGGGGCCGGCGAGCTGACGATCTACGACAACGTGGCCCGTGACGGCGAGACCGTCTGGAAGGACCTCTGCCGCGGCCCGCACGTGCCGGGCACCCGACTCGTCGGCAACGGCTGGGATCTGACCCGCATCGCCGGCGCCTACTGGCGCGGCAGCGAGAAGAACCCGCAGCTGCAGCGCATCTACGGCACCGCCTGGCCGACGAAGGACGAGCTGCGCGCGTACCAGGCGCGCCTCGAAGAGGCCGCGAAGCGCGATCACCGCAAGCTCGGCAAAGAGCTCGACCTGTTCTCGTTCCCCGACGAGATCGGCTCGGGCCTCTCGGTCTGGCATCCCAAGGGCGGCATCATCCGCGGCGAGATGGAGCAGCACGCGCGGCGGCGGCACATCGCCGGCGGCTACACCTACGTGTACACGCCGCACATCTCGAAGGAGGATCTGTTCCTCACCTCGAACCACCTGGTCACGTACAAGGAGGGGATGTTCCCCCCGATCGTGATGGACGAGGAGCGGGATGCCGAGGGGAACATCACGAAGGCGGGCCAGGACTACTACCTGAAGCCCATGAACTGCCCGATGCACATCCTGATCTACAAGGAGCGTGCGCGCAGCTACCGGGACCTGCCGATGCGCCTCGCCGAGAACGGCACCGTCTACCGCAACGAGCTCTCGGGCGCGCTGCACGGACTCACCCGCGTGCGCGGGTTCACGCAGGACGACTCGCACCTGTTCGTCACCGAGGATCAGCTCGAGACCGAGGTGACCCGCGTGCTCGACTTCGTCATCTCGATGCTGCGCGACTTCGGACTCGACGACTTCGAGCTCGAACTGTCGATGCGCGACGACGAGAAGAGCAAGTGGATCGGCTCGGACGAGTTCTGGGACTACTCGACGGGTGCGCTGCGCAACGTCGCCGTGGCATCCGGGCTGAAGCTCACCGAAGTGCCCGGCGAGGCGGCGTTCTACGGCCCGAAGATCGACCTCAAGACGCGCGACGCGATCGGCCGCACGTGGCAGCTGTCGACCGTGCAGGTCGACCCCAACCTGCCGGAGCGCTTCGGCCTGGAGTACATGGGCCCGGACGGCGAGAAGCACCGCCCGATCATGATCCACCGGGCGCTGTTCGGCTCGATCGAGCGATTCTTCGCGATCCTGCTCGAGCACTACGCGGGAGCGTTCCCGGTGTGGCTCGCGCCCGTTCAGGTGGTCGGCATCCCCGTGGCCGATGATTTCGCGCCCTACCTCGACGACATCATCGAGCGCCTGCGTGAGCACGGCGTGCGCGCCGAGGTCGACCACTCCGACGACCGGATGCCGAAGAAGATCCGCACCCACACGACCCAGAAGGTGCCGCTGCAGCTGATCGCGGGGGAGCAGGACCGCTCGGCAGGGACGGTCTCGTTCCGCTTCCGCGACGGATCGCAGACCAACGGCATCCCCGTCGACGAGGCGATCGAGAAGATCGTCGCCGCAATCGCCTCGCACGCCCTCGTGAACACCGCGGACGACCTGGCATGAATCACGAGGATGCCGGCGCGTCACGCCTCGAGGATTCGAGCGAGCTCGCCGGCGTCCCGGACGCCTTCCAGCGCCTCTGGACGCCGCACCGCATGGCGTACATCAACACCGGCGCGGCCGCGCTGCGCGGCGACGGATGCCCCTTCTGCGCCGCGCCCGAGAAGTCGGACGCCGACGGGCTGATCGTGCACCGGGGCGAGACGGCGTACGTGCTGCTCAACCTCTTCCCGTACAACTCGGGGCACCTGCTCGTATGCCCGTATCGGCATGTCGCCACCTACGATCAGGCGACCGCCGCCGAGGTCGCCGAGATCGGCGAGCTCACGCAGGTCGGCATGCGCGTGCTGAGACAGGTGTCGAACTGCGACGGGTTCAACATCGGCATGAATCAGGGCGCCGTCGCCGGCGCGGGCGTCGACGAGCACCTGCACCAGCACGTCGTGCCGCGGTGGGCGTCGGACGCGAACTTCTTCCCGATCATCGCGCGCACGAAGGCGCTGCCGCAGCTGCTCGGAGAGGTGCGCGAGGCCGTGGCATCCGCCTGGCCCGCCTGACGCTCCTCACCAGTCGGGGTCAGCGGACGCGGGTGACGGCGAACTGTTCGCGCGGGTGGGCGTAGAACTCCTGCGCCTCGACCAGCTGCAGCTCGCGCTGCCCTGAGTCGAAGGTCGTCTGCAGCAGGTCGTAGACGCTCGACACGGTCTTGGCGAGGGCGGACGCCGCATCGCCGCTCGACCGGTAGTGCGCGGTGAACAGCGCCGCGGTGACATCGCCCGAGCCGTTGGCCTTCATGGGGATGCGCGGCGTCTGCACGATCCAGGCGCCGTCGGGCGTGACGGCGAGCATCTCGATCGTGTCGGCGGCCTGGTCGGGCCGCTCGACGCTCGTCACGAGCACCACCCCCGGACCCATCGCCCGCGCCGCGTCGGCCGAGGCGAGTGTGGAGGCCAGGTCGCTCGGCTCGGTCTCGGTGAGGAAGCCCAGTTCGAACTGGTTCGGCGTGATGATGTCGGCGGCGGGCACGACCTTCTCACGCAGCAGGATCGGGATCGCCGGGGCGACGAAGCAGCCGCTCTTCGCATTGCCCATGACCGGGTCGCACGCGTACACGGCATCCGGGTTCGCCGCCTTGACGCGGCCGACGGCATCGAGGATCACGTCCGCGATCCCCTCGCCGCCCTGGTAGCCGCTGAGGACGACGTCGATCTCACCGAACACCCCGCGCTCTTCGATGCCCGTGATGACGTCGCGCACGTCGTCGGGGGAGATCAGCGGGCCGCGCCACGCGCCGTAGCCGGTGTGGTTGGAGAAGTTCACCGTGTACACCGGCAGCACCTCGACGCCGATGCGCTGCAGCGGGAAGACCGCCGCCGAGTTGCCGACGTGCCCGTAGGCGACGGCGGACTGGATCGAGAGGATCTTCATGACAGGTTCATCCTTCTTCGGGGGTGCGGGCGTCGGACGTCGCCGACGCGAGATCGGCGACCAGGCGCGCGGCGTCTGCGTCGTCGAGGTCGTGGACGGTCAGGCGGAGGTGGCGCGTGGCCGCATCGTCGTCGAGGGCGAACTCGTCGCCGACGCGCGCGAGCCAGCCGCGGCGCATGAGCTGTTCCGCGGCGCGGCGGGCCGGCACGGGAAGCTCCACCCACAGGCTCAGGCCGTCGCCCGACCGCGCGGGCAGGCCGGCGGCGCTGAGTCGGGCGGCGAATGCGGCGTTGCGCCCGGCGTAGTGCTCGCCCGCTGCGCCGATGTCGCGCGCGACGGCCGGATCGCTCAGCATCGCGACCGCGAGGCGCTGCAGCAGGTGGCTCACCCAGCTCGTTCCCGGACTCAGACGCAACGCGAGACGATCCGCGGTGTCGGGGTCGGATGCGGCCACCGCGAGGCACATGTCGGGGCCGAGGAACTTCGACACCGAGCGCACGAGGGCCCACCGGCGATGCGTGGCCGCGATGACCGAGTGGTACGGCGCCTGTGACAGCAGCGAGAAGTGGTCGTCTTCGATCACGAGGACGTACGGATGGTCGGCCAGCACGGCACGCAGCGCCGCGGCCCGGCCCGCCGTCAGGCTCGCGCCGGTCGGATTCTGCGCCCGCGGCGTGCACACGATCGCGCGCGCCCCGGCATCCAGCGCCGCGCGCAGCCCGTCGACGGTCATGCCCTCGTCGTCGACGGGGATCGCGACCGGGCGGTAGCCGCCGAGGCGCACGGTATTGAGGCTCGAGAGGAAGCACGGGTCCTCGAGGCCGACGGCGTCTTCGCGGGTGAGCGCCTGCGACAGCAGCCGGTCGATCGCGTCGGAAGCGCCGCCGGTGATGGTCAGGCGCATCGCGCGGTCGTCGCCCACGGCCGCCCGCATCCACGCACCCGCCCATGCGTCGAGGTCGGGGTCGATGACCGGCGTGCCGTAGAGCACCGGTCGCCCCGCGGCCTGGCCGAGCGCGCGGCCGGGGTCGGGGATCCATGCGGCGTCGGGATTGCCGGTGCCGATGTCGCGCAGCACGGTGCCTGGGGCGTACCCCTCCTCCGTGACGCGGCGCACCGGCGAGATCCGCGTTCCCGCGCGTCCGCGCGATTCGACGAGCCCCGCCTGCGCGAGCTGCCGGTACGCCGCGACGACCGTGTTCCGGTTGACGCCGAGACTCTCGGCGAGCGCGCGCACCGAAGGCAGGGTCTCGCCCGGCGTCAGCGCCCGGCGTTCGGCGAGCTCGCGGACGCTCTCGGCGATCTCGCCGGCCGTGCTGCCCGAGATCGGGGGCGTGCCGAGGTCGACGGTCATGGGTCCAGCCTATGCGTTCCGCCCCGGTCGTTCAGCGTCTGTCACGGGACATGCTAGTTTTTGGCCTAGGCCATTGAATCCTCCCGAAAGAAGCGCGTCATGACCACTGCCACCACCGGATCCTCGCGCGTCAAGCGCGGCCTCGCCGAGATGCTCAAGGGCGGCGTCATCATGGACGTCGTCACCCCCGATCAGGCGAAGATCGCCGAGGATGCCGGCGCTGTCGCGGTCATGGCGCTCGAGCGGGTGCCTGCCGACATCCGCGCCCAGGGTGGCGTGTCGCGCATGAGCGACCCCGACATGATCGACGGCATCATCGCTGCGGTCTCGATCCCCGTCATGGCGAAGGCCCGCATCGGTCACTTCGTCGAGGCGCAGGTGCTGCAGGAGCTCGGTGTCGACTACATCGACGAATCCGAAGTGCTCTCGCCCGCCGACTACGTCAACCACATCGACAAGTGGGGCTTCACGGTGCCGTTCGTCTGCGGTGCGACCAATCTCGGTGAGGCGCTGCGACGCATCAACGAGGGCGCGGCGATGATCCGCTCGAAGGGCGAGGCGGGCACGGGTGACGTCTCCGAGGCGATGAAGCACATCCGCAGGATCCGCGGCGAGGTCGCCGCGCTCACCGCCCTGTCGAAGGACGAGCTGTTCGTCGCCGCCAAGGAGCTGCAGGCGCCGTACGAGCTCGTGGCCGAGATCGCTGAGACCGGGAAGCTCCCCGTCGTCATGTTCGTCGCCGGCGGCGTCGCCACGCCCGCTGATGCCGCGATGATGATGCAGCTCGGCGCCGACGGCGTCTTCGTGGGCTCGGGCATCTTCAAGAGCGGCAATCCCGCCGCACGCGCGGCCGCGATCGTCAAGGCGACCACCTTCTACGACGATGCGAAGGTCGTCGCGGACGTCTCGCGCGGGCTCGGCGAGGCCATGGTCGGCATCAACGTGACCGACCTGCCCGCGCCGCACCGTCTGGCCGAGCGCGGCTGGTGATCGGGCCCGGCGTGAGCGTGCGGGTCGGGGTGCTCGCCCTGCAGGGCGATGTGCGCGAGCATGCGCGCGTGCTGCGGGGCCTGGATGCCGAGGTCGTGCTCGTGCGCCGGCCCGAGGAGATGGCATCCGTCGCCGGGCTCGTCCTGCCCGGTGGCGAATCCAGCGTCATCGACAAGCTGTCGAGGTCGTTCGGCCTCCGTCAGCCGATCCGCGACGCGATCGCCGGCGGGATGCCGGTGTACGGCACCTGCGCGGGGCTCATCCTCCTGGCCGACCGCATCGAGAACCCGATCGACGGTCAGCAGAGCTTCGGCGGGCTCGACGTCACAGTGCGGCGCAATGCCTTCGGCGGTCAGGTGCTCTCGTTCGAGACCGCGCTCGATGTCGACGGCCTCGACACGCCGGTGCAGGCGACCTTCATCCGCGCGCCGCTCGTGACGCAGGTCGGACCTGCCGCGCGGGCCCTCGCGGCGCTGCCGGACGGCGGGGTGGTCGCGGTGCGGCAGGGAAACCTGCTGGGCACGGCGTTCCACCCCGAGGTCGCGGGCGAGACGCGGTTCCACGAGCTGTTCCTGGAACTCGTGCGCGCTGCCTGATTCCCCGGCCCGCATGTGCGGGCCGGTAGATTCGCGCCATGTCCCGTGCGACCTCCGCGATGCTCGTGCTGCTGCTGGCGGTCACGGGCGCGGTCCTCAGCGGGTGCGCTGTCGCCGAATCGACGGCGCACAGCTCGAGCCGAGGCTCGGTCGCCCAATTGGTGCGCGACATCGCGCATCGCCGCGCCGACGACATCGACCAGTGGGCGCGTTACGCCGAGAATGCGAACTATGGCTACGCGGCGCAGATAACGCTCGTCGGCATCCATCCGCACGAGGCGGCGGAACTCACCGACACCCTCGGCACGCTCGAGTTCCGTGCCGTGTCGCACATCGAGAACATGGGACTGTTCGCCGCCCAGAGCCAGGAGTACACGGGCTGCTACCGCGTCGATTTCACGCGCTACGGGCCGGAGGCGACCTCGGGCGGCTGGGGGGATCGCGATCTGGTGGATGAGTTCGACTGCCCTGACGACGTCGCTGCCGTCGCGCCGCCGGAGGACACGTCGACGGTCTACGTGATCCCGGACGGCGCGGAGCAGGTCGTGAGCGCGGCGCTGGCGGATGCCGCCGCGGGCGCGACGGCTGCCGGCATCGCCGACGGGATCCGCGCGCAGCTCGCCGTGCCCGCGGGTGAGCGTGAGGCGGCATTCCCCGTCGACGTCGTCGTGACGGCGGACGGGTCGATCGGGGTCGCGATGGGCGACGCCGACGACTGTCTTCTCGTGCAGCGCGTCGACGGGGTCGTCGCGACGGTGTCGGCCCCGCGCGTGTACCTGCAGCCGGGCGAGCTCGGCTGCCGTGCCGGCACGGCGCTGGCGGATCTGACCCCGCCGCACTGATCACGCGCCGTCGCTCCCGTAAACTGGCATCCATGTCCGGACACTCCAAATGGGCCACGACCAAGCACAAGAAGGCCGTCATCGACTCGCGCCGTGCCAAGTCGTGGGCGAAGCTCATCAAGAACATCGAGGTCGCCGCGAAGCTCGGCGGGCCCGACCTGCAGGGCAACCCGACCCTGTTCGACGCCGTCCTGAAGGCCAAGAAGACCTCCGTCCCGAAGGACAACATCGACCGCGCCGTCAAGCGCGGTGCCGGTATCGGCGGCGAATCTGTCGAGTACGCGTCGATCATGTACGAGGGGTACGGCCCGAACGGCGTCGCGCTCATGATCGAGTGTCTGACCGACAACAAGAACCGCGCCGCGGCGGAGGTGCGCACGGCGCTCACGCGCAACGGCGGCACGCTCGCCGACCCGGGCTCGGTGGCGTACAACTTCAGCCGCAAGGGCGTCATCGTCGTCGGCGGCGAAGGCACCACTGAAGACGACGTCATGCTGGCCGTCCTCGAGGCCGGCGCGGAAGAGGTCGAGCCGCACGGCGACGGCTTCGGGATCATCACCGAGGCGACCGATCTCGTGACCGTCCGCACGGCGCTGCAGGATGCCGGGATCGAGTACGAATCGGCCGACGTCGAGTTCGTGCCCAACCTCAAGGTCGAGATCGACGCCGAGACGGCCCGCAAGGTCTTCCGGCTGATCGATGCGCTCGAAGACAGCGACGACGTGCAGAACGTGTTCAGCAACTTCGACCTGACCCCCGAGGTGCAGGCCGAGCTCGAAGAAGACGAGTAAGCAGCGTTTCGCGCCGCGGTTGCCGCACCCGCGCGCCTAGCGTGGGGGAGTGGCATCCGCCCTGCGCGTCCTCGGAATCGACCCCGGCCTCACCCGCTGCGGCGTCGGCGTCGTCGACGTGCGCGCCGACCGCTCGGCGACGCTCGTGCACGTCGGGGTCGTGCAGTCCGCTCCCGACCTGCCGATCGAGCGTCGACTGCACACGATCGCATCCGGCATCCGCGCGGTGATCGCGGAGCACTCTCCGCACGTCGTCGCCGTCGAGCGCGTGTTCTCGCAGCAGAACCGCGCGACCGTCATGGGCACCGCGCAGGCGAGCGGCATCGCTCTGCTGCTGGCCGCCGAGCACGGGCTGCCCGCCGCCACCCACACTCCGTCCGAAGTGAAGGCCGCGATCACGGGCTACGGGGCGGCGGACAAACGCCAGGTGCAGACGATGGTGGCGCGGGTGCTGCGGCTCGACTCTCTACCGCAGCCCGCGGATGCCGCCGACGCGCTCGCCATCGCCCTCTGCCACGCGTGGCGGAGCGGCGGCGCCGGCACGGCGTCGGCGGCCGCCGGCGGGCCGGCCGCCGGCCTCACACCGGCGCAGCGCGCCTGGGCCGACGCCGAGCGGCGCGCGCGACGCTGATGCCGTGTCGGTCGAACAAATGTGCGACACCCGGGGATAGGCTCTCGGCATGATCTCTTCACTGCGCGGCCGCGTGCTGCACGTGGATGCCGAGAGCGCGATCGTCGAGGTCGGCGGCGTCGGGCTGTCCGTCGCAGTCACCACGCAGATCGCCCGATCGCTGCACATCGGCGACGAGACGCTGCTGCACACGCACCTGGTCGTGCGCGAGGACGCGCTGTCGCTGTTCGGCTTCGCCGAGCGCGACGAGCTCGACACCTTCATCCTGCTGCTGAGCGTGTCGGGCGTGGGCCCGAAGTCGGCGCTGGGAGTGCTCTCGTCGCTGTCGGTCGCGCAGATCGCCGAGGCGGTCGCCGCCGAGGACGATGCGCCGTTCCGCCGGGTGTCGGGCATCGGACCCAAGACCGCGAAGCTCATCGTCGTGCAACTGGCGGGCAAGCTCCACGGGCCCGTGGCCGCGGCGGCACGGGGCGGAGCGACCGGCGCGCCGGCCATCGCGGCGCAGGTCGTCAGTGCGCTCGTCGCCCTGGGCTGGAGCGAACGGCTGAGCGTCGACATCGTGCAGGACGTGACGGGCGAGGCCTCGGCATCCGAACGTGCCTCCGTGCCGGCGCTGCTGAAGCTCGCGCTCGCCCAGCTCGGCCCGGCGCGCGCCGCCGCGGAAGGTGCGCGCCGATGACCGACGACGCGCGCGACCCGGGCCTGGCCGAGGACGAGACCGAACTGGCCGTCGAGGGTGCGCTGCGCCCCGGGTCGCTCGCCGAGTTCGTCGGCCAGCAGAAGGTGCGCGGGCAGCTGCAGCTGCTGCTCGACGCCGCGCGCATCCAGCAGCGGCCGCCCGACCACATCCTCCTGTCTGGCCCCCCGGGCCTCGGCAAGACGACTCTCGCGATGATCGTCGCGCACGAGAGCGAACGCCCGCTGCGGATGTCGTCGGGCCCCGCGATCCAACACGCGGGCGATCTCGCCGCGCTGCTGTCGAGCCTCGTGCCCGGTGAGGTGCTGTTCATCGACGAGATCCACCGGATGGCGCGCTCGGCGGAAGAGATGCTGTACCTCGCGATGGAGGACTTCCGCATCGACATCATGGTCGGCAAGGGCGCCGGCGCGACGAGCATCCCCCTCGATCTCGCTCCCTTCACGCTCGTCGGCGCGACGACCCGCTCCGGTCTGCTGCCGAACCCGCTGCGCGATCGCTTCGGCTTCACGGCCCACCTCGAGTACTACGAACCGCACGAGCTCGAACGGGTCGTCTCGCGCTCGGCGTCGGTGCTCGGAGTCGACGTGCCAGAGGCGGCGCGGGTCGAGATCTCGCGCCGCTCGCGGGGGACACCCCGCATCGCGAACCGGCTGCTGCGCCGTGTGCGCGACTACGCGATCGTGCACGGCCGTTCGACAGGCTCGGGCGCCGGAGTGGGTGCGGCGACGGAGGCGGACGTGCACGCGGCACTCGACCTGTACGACGTCGACGCGATCGGGCTGGATCGCCTCGACCGCGCCGTGCTGGAGGCCGTCGTGCGTCGCTTCCGCGGCGGGCCGGTGGGGTTGAGCACGTTGTCGGTGACGGTCGGCGAAGAAGCGGAGACGATCGAGTCGGTCGTCGAGCCCTACCTGGTGCGCATCGGGCTGCTCGGACGTACGCCGCGCGGGCGGATCGCGACCCCCGAGGCGTACGCGCACCTGCGGGTGCCGTTGCCAGACGGGGCACTGAGATTCGATGACCTATAATTCCTGAAGGTCGGTTCCTGAGCCTGTCGAAGGGCTGCCGCCTTCTTCGCGCCCGTCGGCGCGCTCCCGAAAGGTCGTTCCCGTGGACATCATCCTGCTCGTCGCCATGGCGGCACTGCTCGTCTTCATGTTCTGGAGCTCGCGTCGTCGCTCGCAGAAGGCGAAGGCCGAACAAGAGGCGAAGGCCCGCGCGATGGTCCCCGGCGTCAAGGTGCTGCTGCAGGGTGGCCTCTACGGCACGCTCGTCGAGTTCGACGGCGAAGACCTGTCCAAGCCCGCACACGTCGAGCTCGCCCCCGGCATGGTCGTCGAGGTGCACAGCCAGGCCGTCCTCCGCGTCGTCGACGAGGACGAGGCGGTCACCGAGGACGAGTACCTCGAGTCCGAGGCCGAGCAGGCGGATTACGCCGCGGGCGTCGCCCACGGTGAGATCAGCTCGATCAGCGACGACCAGACGCGTCACCACGCCGAGGCCACCGACGCCGACGCCGGCACCGGCGAAAAGCCCTCGGCCTGACACCTCCCCACTGCTCCGCTCGCCGCCGCACCGCACGGCGGATCCTCGAAGAAAGCTGACCCTCCGTGGCCACACCCACCCCCGTGCGTCATGCCTGGCGCGCGCTGACCGGCCTGCTCGTGATCACGGCGGTGCTGTTCGGCATCAACGCACTCGGCGTGTACGCGTTCGGCAAGAGCTCGTGGACGCCTGAACTCGCGCTCGACCTGCAGGGCGGCACGCAGATCATCCTCGAGGCGAAGACCCCCGACGGGTCGCAGCCGACCACCGACCAGATGGACCAGGCGGCATCCATCATCCGCCAGCGCATCGACGCCTCGGGTGTCGGCGAGGCCGACGTCACGACGCAGTCGGGCAACCAGATCGTCGTGCAGATCCCGGGTCAGGCCGACGAAGAGACCCGCAACCGCATCGAGCAGTCTGCGCAGATGCAGCTGCGTGCCGTGCTGTACACGGGTGCTGCGAGCACCTCGTACGTCGGCGACGACGGCAACTCGACGCCGTACCCGACGCCCGATCCGTCGCTGCAGGCGACGCCGACCGCCGCGCCCACCGACGGCAGCGACATGAGCTGGATCACCCCCGCGCTGCAGGCCGAGTTCCTCGCCTACGACTGCGCGGACGAGGCCAACGATCCCGCGAACGAGCCCGCCGACCAGCCGCTGATCGCGTGCGACGAGACCGGCACGGCGAAGTACCTGCTCGGGCCGGTCGAGCTCGACGGATCGTCGATTTCCGACGCGTCGTTCGGCATGAACACGCAGAGCGGGCAGTGGGCCGTGAACCTCGTCTTCGACGAGGAGGGCACCAAGACCTTCGGCGAGATCAGCCAGCGGCTGTACGGTCTCGAGTCGCCGCGCAACCAGTTCGCGTTCGTGCTCGACGGCGTCGTCATCTCCGCACCGTCGATGAACGGCGTGATCCTCGACGGCAAGCCGCAGATCACCGGCAGCTTCACGCAGGAGACCTCGAAGACCCTCGCCGACCAGCTCAAGTACGGCGCGCTGCCGCTGAGCTTCGAGGTGGTCAGCGACGCGTCGATCTCGGCGACGCTCGGCTCGCAGCAGCTGCAGATCGGCCTCATCGCGGGCCTGCTGGGTCTGCTGTTCGTCGCGATCTACTCGCTCATCGTCTATCGCGCGCTCGGCTTCGTGATCATCGCGTCGCTCGTCGTGATGGGTGTGCTCACCTACATCACGCTCTGCATCCTCGCGTGGCGGATGGGCTTCCGCCTGTCGCTCGCCGGTGTCGCGGGTCTGATCGTGACGATCGGCTTCACCGCCGACTCGTTCATCGTGTACTTCGAACGCATCCGAGACGAGCTGCGCGACGGCAAGACCATCACCGGCGCCGTCGAAGACGGCTGGGGGCGCGCGAAGCGCACGATCTACATCTCGAAGTCGATCAACATCCTCGCCGCCGTCGTCCTGTACATCCTGGCGGATGCCACCGTGAAGGGCTTCGCCTTCACCCTCGGCCTCACGACCGTGATCGACATCCTGATATTCATCCTCTTCACGCATCCCGTCATGCAGCTGCTCGCCCGCACGAGGTTCTTCGGTGGCGGGCACCCGCTGTCGGGCCTCGACCCGGAGGCGCTCGGCGCCGTGTACCGCGGGCGCGCGCAGTTCCGTGCGCCCGTCGGCGGGGCCGCCACGAAGGGCGCCGCGGCGCGCCGCAGCGGCCGCTCGCGGGGTGAAGCCGAACGCCGTCAGACGATCGCCGAACGCAAGCAGGCCGAGCTGTCCGGCAGTACCCGCAAGGCGACGGAGGGGGACGACTGATGCGCTCCATGAACGAGCTCGGCAACGACCTATACACCGGCAAGACCTCCTTCCCGTTCGTCGGCAAGCGCCGGCTGTGGTTCATCATCGCCGCGGCGCTGGTGATCGGCGCGGCACTCGTGCCGCTGTTCCGCCCGATCCAGTTCTCGATCGAGTTCACCGGCGGCTCGCAGTTCTCGGTCAACGGCGTCACCGATCCCGATCAGGCGCTGGCCACCGAGGCCGTGCAGTCGGTCGTGCCGGGAGCGACGACCAAGGTCACGACCGTCGGCGACGACGCGATCCGCGTGCAGACCGATCAGATGACGCCCGCCGAGTCGCGCTCGGTGTCGTCGGCTCTGGCCGACGCCTACAACGTGTCGGTCGACGAGGTCAGCAGCTCGTTCATCGGGCCGAGCTGGGGGGCCGACGTCACGCGTCAGTCGCTGTGGGGTCTCGCGATCTTCCTCGCGCTGACGTTCGTGATCCTGGCCCTGTACTTCCGTACCTGGAAGATGTCGGTGGCCGCGATCATCGGTCTGGTCGATGTGCTCGTCATCACGATCGGCGTCTACTCCCTGTTCGGCTTCGAGATCTCGCCGGCGGCCGTCATCGGATTCCTGACGATCCTGTCGTACTCGCTGTACGACACGACCGTCGTCTTCGACAAGATCCGCGAGAACACCCGAGAAGACGGCGAGAAGTCGGGCCGCACGTTCGGCGAGTCGGTCAACCTCGCGGTGAACCAGACGCTCATCCGCTCGATCAACACGACCGTCGTCGCTGCGATCCCGACGGGCGCGATCCTGTTCATCGGTGCGCTGTGGCTGGGCGCTCAGACGCTGACGGACATCTCGCTGTCGATCTTCGTCGGGACGATCGTCGCGGCGTACTCGACCCTCTTCGTCGCGTCGCCGCTGTATTCGCTGCTGCGCGAGGGTGAGCCCGCGCTGAAGGCGCGCGATGCTCGAGTGCTCGCGCTGCGTGAGCGCGCCGCGGTCGACACAGTCGACGCGTGAGCGAAGGGCTCCTGCGCCGGGCATAGGATTGAACGGTTCTGGAGGCAGGCGGAGGTGAGCGGATGACCGAGATGGCTTCCGCCGCTGGCGCCGGCGCCGCTCCGCCGCAGGGGTCGTCGCTGCGTCGTCTCGTGCCGCGCATCTTCTCGCGCGCGCCCTCGCGCGACGGCGTCGAGCAGCTCGTCCGGACCGTCCGAACACATCACCCCAAGGGCGATGTCACGATCATCGAGCGCGCCTACCGGGTCGCAGCGCGCGCGCATGCCGCGCAGAAGCGGCAGAGCGGCGAGCCGTACATCACCCATCCGCTCGCGGTGGCGCAGATCCTCGCCGACCTCGGCTTGGGGCCGCGCGCGATCGCCGCCGCGCTGCTGCACGACACCGTCGAAGACACCGACTACAGCCTCGACCAGCTCACCGCAGAGTTCGGCGACGAGGTCGCGATGCTCGTCGACGGCGTCACGAAGCTCGACAAGGTCAAGTACGGCGATGCGGCGCAGGCCGAGACCGTCCGCAAGATGATCGTCGCGATGTCCAAGGACATCCGCGTGCTGCTCATCAAGCTGGCCGACCGCCTGCACAACGCCCGCACGTGGGGGTTCGTGCCGCCCGAGAAGGCGGCGAAGAAGGCGACCGAGACCCTTGAGATCTACGCGCCCCTGGCACACCGTCTCGGCATCCAGGCGGTCAAGAGCGAGCTCGAGGATCTGTCGTTCGCCGTCCTGCACCCCAAGCTCTACGCCGAGATCGACAGCCTCGTCAAGCAGCGCACCCCGCAGCGCGAGCAGTATGTGCAGACCGTCATCGACGCCGTAGAGACCGACCTGCGCGACCTGCGCATCCGGGGCCGTGTCATGGGGCGCCCGAAGCAGCTCTACTCCGTCTACCAGAAGATGGTCGTTCGCGGTCGCGAGTTCGACGACATCTACGACCTCATCGGCATCCGCGTGCTCGTCTCGAGCGTGCGCGACTGCTACGCCGTGCTCGGCTCGATCCACGCCCGCTGGACGCCGATCCCGGGGCGGTTCAAGGACTACATCGCGACGCCGAAGTTCAACCTGTACCAGTCGCTGCACACGACCGTGATCGGCCCCGGCGGCCGCACCGTCGAGATCCAGATCCGTACCAACGAGATGCATCAGCAGGCCGAGTACGGTGTCGCGGCGCACTGGAAGTACAAAGAGCAGATGGCGGGGAAGAGCCAGGATGCCAAGTCGGTCGATGCCGACATGGCGTGGCTCGCGCACATCTCCGACTGGCAGGCCGAGACCGCCGACCCGGGGGAGTTCCTCGATTCGCTGCGGTTCGAGATCGGCGCCAAAGAGGTGTACGTCTTCACGCCGAAGGGCCGTGTCATCGGCCTGCCGACCGGTGGTACGCCGGTCGACTTCGCGTACGCCGTCCACACCGAGGTCGGCCATCGCACCATGGGTGCGAAGGTCAACGGCCGGCTCGTGCCGCTCGAGACCGCGCTCAACTCCGGCGACGTCGTCGAGGTCTTCACCTCGAAGAACCCCGATGCGGGGCCCAGCCAGGACTGGCTGACCTTCGTCAAGAGCACGCGCGCGCGCAACAAGATCCGCGGCTGGTTCACCAAGGAGCGCCGCGAAGAGGCCGTCGAGCAGGGGAAGGATGCCATCGCCCGCGCGATGCGTCGGCAGAACCTGCCGTTGCAGCGGCTGATGAACCAGGACTCGTTCGCCGAAGTCGCCCACGGCCTCCGCTACGAAGACGTCACCGCGCTGTACGCCGCCGTCGGCGAGGGACACGTCTCGACGCAGTCGGTCATCGAGAAGGTGACCGCACTCGTCAGCGCCGAGGAGGAGACCTCGACGGGGCCGATCGAGATCCCGCATGTCGGGCGCTCGCGCGCGCCGCGCGGCGGCGACTCGGGCGTGCTCGTGCGCGGCGCTCCCGACATCCTCGTCAAGCTCGCGAAGTGCTGCACGCCCGTGCCGGGCGACGAGATCGTCGGATTCGTCACCCGCGGCAGCGGTGTCTCGGTGCACCGCGCCGACTGCACGAACGTCAAATCCCTCACCGCCGATGCCGAACGCATGATCGACGTGACCTGGGCGCCGACGACCAAGAGCGTCTTCCTCGTGCACATCCAGGTCGAGGCGCTCGATCGGTCGGGGCTGCTCAGCGACATCACCCGGGTGCTGAGCGAGCATCACGTGAACATCCTGTCGGCCTCCGTGCAGACGACGAACGACCGCCTTGCGCTGAGCCGCTACGTGTTCGAGATGGGCGACATCGTGCACCTCGACCGGGTGCTCAACGCGGTGCGACGGATCGACGCGGTGTACGACGTCTACCGCGTCACCTCGTCCTGAATCGCCCGCTCCGACCGAGCGCGCAGATAGGCCTGCGCTGGCCGCTTGTGGAGGGTGCGCGCACCCTGCGCCAGCAGTGCGAGCGCCGCGGGGACGAGCTGCGGGCGCCACACGATCATCTGGTCGATGACCGCAGCGCAGCCCTCACCGGCCTGCAGTCCGCGCGCAAGGTCGGCGAGTGTGCGCTCGGGGGTGGTCACCCAGACCCCGCCGACGCGGATGACCGCATCGGCGGCGAGCAGGCTCTCGCGGTAGTCGAGGCGTGCGCCGCGGACGTGATGCAGACGCGTGGCCGACATCCGCTGCACGCAGTGGCGGACGGGCGCCTCGGCGATCGCCCCGTGCACCCACGCGGCGGTCGTCCGCGTGGCGGCGAGGGTGTCCGGGAGGAACGACCGCAGCGAAGCGGCCCGCAGCTCGGGCGTCTCGACGGCGTCAGCCGGCAGGAAGGCCTCGCCGAGCTCGACCAGGTCGCCGTCGAGCCGCGCGCTGGTCAGCTCGGCCGTCGACAGACGATCACCGGCGAAGTACAGGAACGGCCACATGCCTCGCAGTGTGGCACCGCGCGCAACGTGCCGGTGCGCCACCGCCCGGGTCTGTGGAGAGCCCGCGGGTTCGCGTGGTTGGGGAGGGGTCAGCCGCCGAGCGCCTTGAGCCAGGCCTTACGCGCGTCGAGGGCCTCGGTCGCCTTCGCGATCGCGCCCTTGTCCTTCGACGCCTTCGCCTTCTCGAGGTCGGCCTCGAGCCCCGCGATCGCGTCGCGCAGCTGGCTCGTCATGTCGTTCTGACGCGCCTTGGTCTCGGGGTTGTTGCTCTTCCAGTCGGCATCCTCACGGGCCTTGAGCGCCTGCTCGATCTTGCGCAGATCGTCGTCGAGTGCACGCTCGGCCTCGCGCGGGAAGACGCGGCCGATGTCGTCCCACGACCGCTGGATGCCGGTGAGGAGCGTCCGCGCCTTGGTGTTGTCCTTCTCCTTGGCCACCGCCGCAGCGTCGACCAGGAGGGCGCGCTTGGCCTCGATCTTCTCCTTCGACGCCTCGGCGTCGGCGTGCTCGCGCTCACCGCGCGCCGCGTAGAGTGCGTCGCCGGCGGCCTTGAAGCGGGCCCACAGGGCATCGTCGGCCTTCTTGCCCGCGCGTCCGGCGCTCTTCCACTCGTCGAGCAGCGTGCGGTAGGCGCCGATGCCGTCTTCACCCCTGCTGGCGAGGGCCTCGGCGCGCTCGACCAGGCGCGACTTGGCATCGCGTGCCGACTTGTGCTGCTCGTCGAGCCCCGAGTAGAACTCGCGGCGGTGCTTGTCGAGCGTCGCGCGCGCGTCGCGGAATCGCTTCCAGAGCTGCTGACCCAGCGACTTGGGCAGCCGCGGCCCGGTCGCCTGGTGGTTCTGCCACTGAGCGAAGAGCTCGGTGACCTCGGTGCCGGTCTGCTTCCACTGGATCGAACGCGGGTCGCGGGCGGCGATGGCCTCGATGCGCTCGACGAGGGCGGTGCGCTCGGCGATGGCCGCATCGACGGCCTGGCGCTGGGCCTGTGCCTCTTCGGCCGTCGCTTCGGTGAGCAGCGCGTCGAGGGCGTCGAGGCGCGCTTCGAGTGCCGCGAGATCGCCGACGGTGGCGGCGCCGACGACGCGACCGCGGACGGTCTGCGAGGTGTGCCGCAGGTCGGATGCCGATGCGCCGCCACTGCGGTGGCGCACCTCGAGAAGCGTCACCTCACCGGCGAGGTCGGCGTACTTGCGCTCGAAGTACGCGAGCGCTTCGTCCGGAGTGCCGTCGGGGTACTCGCCGACGACACGCCAGTCGTCGCCTTCACGCACTGATACGGTGCCGTCCGCGTCGACACGGCCGAACGAGGCGGTGGGTGCGGGGGCGATCGGCGTGACGGCGGCGCGGCGCGCGGGCGGCTTCGGCAGCGGGATGCGCCCCGGCGTCGGGACGGGGGCCGCGGCTGCGGGCGCCGGCTCGGGCGTGGCGGGGGCGTCAGCTGTCTCGGCAGGCGTCTCGGACGCGTCTTCGGCGGGAGCGTCTCCCGCCTCTGCGACGGCCGCGGGCGCGTCGGTCGCCTCGTCGACGGTCGGGGTGGCCTCGAGGTCGTCGGAGACGGCGTCGTCGGTGGGGAAGTCAGTCACGGGTAGCACCTCGTCGCGGCTCACGCCGCATGGGGGTTTCGGTCGCGCACCAGCCTATAGGGCGCGCGCTCGGGCGGCAGGGTGGGTGAGGGGGCGATGAGCGTGCGTCGCGCACGCCGCTGACGCAGGGTCAGGGTGCCGGCGTCTCCGTCGGCTCGGTCGTGGGCTCGGCGGTCGGGGTCGCGGCATCCGTCGGGGTCGGCGTGGCCGTCGCGGTGGGGCTGGGGCTCGGCGCCGGAGCGGGCGTGCCCGGACCCACCGTGTAATAGGCGATCTGGCCGCCGATGATCGCGACGATCAGCAGACCGCCCGCGATGCCGGCGATGAGGTTGTCGCGGCGGCGGCGTGCGCCGAGCGTCTCGTGGAACCGCTGCCGCGCCTGATAGAGGCGCGCGCGCTCGTTCTCGGCTCGCGTCCGGCCTTTTCCTGCACCCGTCGCCATGGGAACCTCCCTCGTCCCCGGTGGCCCGGGCCGCAGAAATCCTATCCCGTCGGCGTGCGGTGCCCGTTCGACGGCGGCGCCGGGGTCGGTGGCCCCGGTTAGCCTGGGGTGGTGTCATCGGCATCCGCTCTCTTTCAGGGTCAGACCCCGCTGGCGGTCCGGATGCGGCCGACCTCGCTCGACGAGGTGGCCGGGCAGGCGCACCTCCTGCGGCCGGGGTCGCCGCTGGTCGGGCTCGCCGACCCCGCCGGGAACACCAAGAACGCGGTGTCGGTGATCCTGTGGGGCCCACCGGGCACCGGCAAGACGACCCTCGCGCAGGCGATCGCCCGCACCTCCGGTCGACGTTTCGTCGAGCTGTCGGCCGTGACCGCCGGTGTGCGCGACGTGCGCGAGGTGATGCAGGATGCCATGACGCAGCGCGACCTGTACGGTGCGTCGACCATCCTGTTCCTCGACGAGATCCACCGATTCACGAAGGCTCAGCAGGACGCGCTGCTCCCCGGCGTCGAGAACGGCTGGGTGATCCTCATCGCGGCGACGACCGAGAACCCGTCCTTCTCGGTGATCGCGCCGCTGCTGTCGCGTTCGCTGCTGCTGACGCTGCAGCCGCTGACCGATGAGGATCTCGGCGCTCTGATCGAGCGTGCCGTCGACGATCCGCGCGGGCTCGCCGGCGCCGTCACGCTCGACGCCGAAGCCCGTGCCGCGATCGTGCAGCTCGCGTCGGGCGATGCGCGGCGCGCGCTGACCTCGCTCGAGGCTGCGGCGTCGATGGTCGGCGAGGGCGGTGCCGTCACGGCGGAGCTCGTCGCTCAGGCGGTCGACCGCGCGCTGCTGCGCTACGACAAGCAGGGCGACGAGCACTACGACGTCATCAGCGCGTTCATCAAGTCGATCCGCGGATCCGACGTCGATGCCGCGATGCACTACCTCGCTCGGATGATCGAGGCGGGGGAGGACCCGCGCTTCATCGCGCGGCGGCTCGTCATCTCGGCATCCGAAGACATCGGGCTCGCCGATCCGCAGGCGCTGGTCATCGCGGTCGCGGCGGCCGACGCTGTCGCGTTCATCGGGATGCCGGAGGGGCGCATCCCGCTCGCCGGGGCGACCGCGTACCTCGCGACGACGGCGAAATCCAACGCCGCGTACAACGCGATCAACGCGGCGATCGCAGACGTGCGCGCGGGCGGCTTCGGGCGGGTGCCGACGCATCTGCGAGACGCGCACTATCCCGGGGCGAAACGCCTCGGCCACGGCAAGGGCTACATCTATCCGCACGATCTCGAGGTCGGCGTCGCGACGCAGCAGTATCTGCCCGACGAGCTGCGCGGCCGGCACTACTACGAGCCGACCGGCCGCGGTCTCGAGCGCGACATCGCCGCCCGCGTCGAGAAGATCCGCAAGATCCTCGGTGAGTAGCCGCGAGGAGGCGGGAGCAGGCGCGGGGCGCGGGCAGCAGCGTGCGCGGTGCGAGGATCGAGGGATGTCCCCCCTCGATGACGACATCGCGGCGTTCTGGCGTGCTGCGGACGACACCCTCCCGGAACGGATGCGCGCCGACCTCGATGCGCTGCTGCGCGGCCTGCCCGACGGTCACCCGCGCGCACTATTCGAGCGCGCGTCGCTGCACGACTTCCTCGGGGAGGAGGCAACGGCGATCCCGCTGTACCGTGCCGCGCTCGACGCCGGCATCGACGAGCCGAGCCGAACCGAGGCGCTCATCCAGCTCGCGAGCTCGCTGCGCAACGTCGGCGACCCGTCCGGCGCCATGGCGACGCTGCAGCAGGTCGACCCCGCGCACGATCTTGCGGATGCCGCACGCGCATTCCTCGCGCTCGCGCTCTACGACGACGGCAAGCCCGCGGCGGCGCTGCGCACGGCGCTGCAGGCGCTCAGTGTCCATCTTCCCGCCTACGAGCGCGCGGTCGACGCGTACGCGGAGGAGCTCGGCACGCCCGATCGGGTGCGCGTGATCGCCGTCGGCATCCTCGTGCGGGACGGCTGGATCCTCGCCGAGGAGTACGTCGGCGCGCGCGGCGACCGGTTCCTGCGGGCGCCGGGCGGCGGCGTCGAGTTCGGTGAGCACGCCGATGAGGCGATCCGCCGCGAGTTCGGCGAAGAGCTCGACGTCACGCTCGACGATGCCGGTCTGCTCGGGATCGTCGAGAACATCTTCGACGCGCACGGCCGACGCGGTCACGAGATCGTCTACGTCTACGAGGTCCGGTGCGCCGCCCTCGAGGCGCTGCCGCTGTCGCACCGGCTCGCCGTGCGCGACGCCGATACCACCGTCGGCTGGTACCGGCTCGACACGCTCGGGGCGGGCACATTGCCGTTCCATCCGGCAGCGGCGCTCGACCTGCGCCGATGACCGCGGGCGTCTGACGCTCTCTGTTAGACTGGATCGGCTCGAAACCGGAGTTTTCGGGCATCCCCCTCTTCTGACCAAGACCTCTCGGCATGCCCCGGCGTGCAGTCCGAGCAGGGAGCGGAGCGGGAGATACGTCCGCGAGCCGTGACAGACACGGCCGCGTCATCAGAAGGAGAGCTTCGTGGCAACGAAGTCCCAGGACCGCCGCAAGGTGCGCCTCTCGCGCGCCCTCGGTGTCGCACTCACCCCCAAGGCCGCCAAGTACCTCGAGAAGCGTCCCTACGCTCCGGGTGAGCACGGCCGCACCAAGCGCAAGCAGGACAGCGACT
>Ga0160441_100413_pt1 | contig 35321 bp, 27 predicted proteins | sample HID1971K_E1MG_FD_108260 | JGI IMG/M metagenome (GOLD analysis project Ga0160441, IMG submission 108260) | Enriched millipede-associated microbial communities from UW Madison campus, WI, USA - HID1971K_E1 MG | ecosystem: Host-associated > Arthropoda: Insects > Digestive system > Unclassified ... | reverse complement strand
TGTAACTCCACCTGTGAGTGCGTAAAATCCCCCTCCTAATTGTACATAGCCATCAGCGTGTGTCTTGTTTGCTATGATCATGGTATTGTAACCCATAGTATCAAAAACAGCTATTTGTGTTTGAGCGTATGAGTCGCAATCGCTTAAATTTCTGATTAAGAGATCATATGCTGAACTAATAATTGTTTGATTCACAGTGGTTGCTTCTCCTGCAATATTACAAGCAATGTCGAAGATGCATAGTATTTTTAAGGCCTCGGTTTTGAAAATCCCTCTATTAAGCATACTTTCTGTAGCTCTGAATGCATTACCCGCCCCTGAATCATACTTCGAAAACTCTGTGATAATTAATTCAATATCTACGGTGTCTTACAGGTTCATCAGGTAAACTTTCAGGGGATAGCAATTCGTTTTTTTCTAATGTACTATCAACCCATAGAAACTCCAATGATTCTTTCAAATTATCACTCCTTTTGAACGACAATAACTTAATGATTTATTTCCGTAGATCTTACTTATTTGTAATACGGTTCACCCCAATTAATCTTCACCATTACTACGAGTATAAAACAAAATAGCAAAACAGCCCCAAAGGACTGCTTCTCACCTAAATCTATAACTAACCACAACATCTTTCTCACTATTCACCACAAACCGCTCAATAAACCTCAATATCATATTCCCAGCGTACAATTCCTTATCGAGTGTAAACTTCAACAACTCCTGCTTCAGTTCATCATATGACTTAAAGCCTTCAATTTCTTCATCTATCGATTTCAACTCTTCTAAATCATATTCAAGTCTATCAACCGTTTCATTCGTCTGAGTAATGATGCGCTGATAAATATCTTCTTGCACTTTTCCATCATAATAATCCATAGTAATGTTTTCAATTCGCTTCTTACACACTTCAATTTTCTCATTAAGCTCAGCTACTCTAGCAGCTGTCCCATTACGTTTTCCTTCTAATGATTGCTGTAACTGCCTCCAGTAATCTTTGCTTTCAATCTCCTCTATAAAGCCATGAAACTCCTCACTCAATATATTCAATAGTTCTTGCTCCTTTATGCTCGAAGGAGCAGGACAACCTTTAATTCCATACTTTGAGCGTCCTCCACAAACATATCGTCCTCCAGCGTTAGTGCTTCTATACCAAAGTCCTCGTCCACATCCCTCACAAAATAAAATATTGGTGAACAAATGAGTTTGTGGCTTGGAACTTATTTTCTTTTTCGACGCCATCAATTCCTGAACCATTTTGAACTGTTCTCTATCTATAATAGCTTCATGATGTTGTTCAAAGATGACGTAATCCTCACTTTTTCTTGTTTTACGTCTGTTACTCGTAACGTTTAACGTTTCGCTCTTACCTTGAATTAAATCTCCGACATAAGCTCTATTGGTTAAAATCCCTTTTACAGTACTACCGCCCCATAAAAGCGATTGATTTCTCTTATTTAACACCTGCGACGGTGTTGAAACGCCTTCATTGTTAAACTGTTTTGCAATCGTATCAATCCCAGTTCCAGATAAATAGATCAAAAAAATTCTACGAACAATTTCCACTGTTCCATCATTTCGAATTTCAAATTGACCTCTATGAGTACTGTACCCATACGGAGGAGTAGAACCGTGAACTTTTCCTTGTCGTTGATTCAGAAGAATCGTAGACTTAATTCTTGCACTCGTGTTTTCAGATTCCATCTGATAGATCATACAGAGAAAGGTAATCATCGGACTAGATAACGAACTTCCTAATTGTGCATTTACCGTGTCACTAGGAGTTAATAGCTTAATTTCTTGCTCATTTGCTAAGTTAATTATCTCCAAGGCAATTTGAACATTTCTAGCTAAGCGAGATAAATCTTTGACAAGTAACATATCAAATTTCTTCTCTTTCATATCTTCTTTAATATCCTCGATGACTTTACGTTTCATTTTCACGCCTGAGCCCTTCTCTACATACTGCTTCACAATCTCATAACCATTTCTTGCACAATACTCATTAAACAATAGTTCTTGATTTTCAATTGACATTTCCTGTGTATCTTTCTCCGTGGATACACGAGATAGTGTAGCTACTCGAACACGATTTCCCTCTTGATTAATCATCGTGTGCATCTTAGTTTTCTCCTCCCCTCGCACTCTGTTTTTTCCTTCTAGATTTCATAAATGCATCGGCAGACTCTCTTGCGTAAGCCTTAAACATTTGTTCAAAAGAATCACCATTAGTATTAAACTTTCTCTCTACTCTCATCGAAAAATCCCCCTACATAGAAATGATAGTTTTATGTTTATTTTTTCGATATTATGTCCAAACTAATTACTAAGCCGTTCCGTTTTTTGTCTAAAAAGGGATACCATTTTGAACGTATTACCGAACCAAGTTCATATAAACCCCCATAGAATAGGCTTCTATAAGGCATGTAGTAAAGTAAATCGTAACGACCCACTTATCAACTCTTATCGAGTTCGGTAATACGTCTAGTCAACACAAATCGATTTCGATTTTACGTCCAACGGAATACTAGACTGATTCATTAACAATCACAAAAGGATTTACTTTATACGTAATATCAACCTTGATAAACTCCGAATGATTATCACGTACTGGATGGACAAGCAACTTTCCAATGAAAGTATGAAAAAGCATCTTTTTTTCCATATTATTTAATCGGTCAACGGATAGTCGAACATATTGACTTAAGTAGATATGAAAGTCTTTACTTTCTAATACTCTATTAACTATCACTTGAGCGTCCTTTAAGTCTTTCAACGTATTTTCACTCTCACTGATTACCGCATCATAACTATGCTTAATGATAGGTAACAACGTATGCTGTGAGATTTTTGAATATTTCTCCTTTACAAGATTCAAATAAGTAGATTTCTTATCTATTTGCCCGCTTAGAATAGTACAATAGTCCTTAAGCTTTTGTTTCAGAACAGATACATTCATTTGCGAAGATTGAGACCAATTCAAATCAAGTAGGTTGACGACAAACTTATGTATAACGTCACTCTTGACTTTATTTGGACATTGTTTACAGCGATAGACGAAGTAGCTATAATCTTTGTTATCCTTCTTCGTAGATTGATTTTGGCAAATCATCTTACTTTGACAAGCATGACAGTAAAGTAATCCGCTCAAAAGAAATGGTGACTTCATCTTCTTTACTGTAGTCTTTATTTCTGTTGCTAATCGAGTGAAATAGAACAGTAATTCAGAAATAATAGATTCACAACTAATGGTATATTCACGAATTTCATCTTGCGACGACTTGAACTTCCAAGTCATATGTCCAAGATAAATCTCATTTTTAAGAATGTTTTCTACCGTGCTTTTATTCCATTTCACCGAACGAGGAGGTGCAATTTGGGCATTGTTTAATATATCAACAATATTGGACATGGAATAGCCCCATGAAGTCATGAAATAGATGAAGTTTACAACGTAAGCCTCTTCTAGATAAATGACGAGACGCTTATCTTTTAATCTATAACCATAAGGCACAGAGGTACCAGGTCGTAACCTATGCTCTAAGTCTTTCTTTTGAGCATCCATAGCTCTTCTAGCCTTGTCTCTAGACTCTACATACGACATTAAATTGGTCAATTTAACACTAATATCCCTCGGCTTAAACTCTTCTGATTGCGTAGTTACAAAAAACTTGAATTTCGGATTCTGATTAACAATCGGTTGATAAAAATCAAAGTAAAACGAATGAATTTGTCGGTCAGCTCGACTGAAATCGTAAAAAATGATTCCATCAAGCTTTTGACTTAGCGCTATTTCCTTTAACTTAGAAAGTGCTTTACGTTGTTGAGCTGATTTCTTATATGCACTTGTTGCCTCATCACGAAAAATCAATTCATCTGGTAATACAAACCCTTTATGTGCCACATAATTTTTTATTGCCTGTTCTTGGATATCAAAAGAGTAGTTATCCGATTGTTTATTGGATGAACGTCTTAAATAAGCAGCAACTACAAAGGGTTTAATTTTCTGAATTTTCTGACTAATATCTATATAACTCCTTTACAAGCTTGTCCATATCGAGATAGGAACTGTAGAATATTTCTATATCTAACACTTCTTTATCTAGAAAAACATTTCCAATGAAAAAGTGCGTTAAACCTATCAAATCTTTCCGTTTCTTAAACTCAGGCACATGATAGAGATCTACAATATGATGAATATGTTTTTCATACAACTCATATTCAATTAGCTGTTTCTCAAGCGTGAACAATTGCCGCTGGATTTCTTCGAGTGTCTCAGCATGGACAGATATCTCTGTTTTATCAGTCAATTCAACAACTTCATATTGCATTTTCCTGTTTTGCTGATATAAGCTATCTTGTTGAAATCTTAGTTCGTCTTTTTTATTGACTAACTCTTGTAAGACTTTCTTCTCTAACTCATGAATGTTTAAATGAGTAAGGATCTTCATTGCTATCGTTAATATTTGTTCATTGTAAGCTTTAACAGAAATACGTTCATGATTTGATTTTGAACAAATATAATAACTTTCCTTTTGAGCTTTTGCTGCTTTGAACTCCATTTGATTCTCACATTCTCCACAATATGGCGGATGAAAATTATCAAGATGAGAATCATTAACTTCTCTTAGAACCACATTAATGATTGATGACAATTGGAGTTGAATTTGTTTATGTTCCTCTAATGAGATATAAGGCTCAACATATTCCAAAACGGTGTAAATCTCACCTCTTTTTGAATGAGCAGCGTAAAAGCTATCTTGTATCATCTGAAGAATATGTAAGGCAGGTTTTCTAGTTAACCTAGTAGCCTTGTTTAAAAATATTAAGAAGGCTTGATGTGAGTTAATCGATTTCACTTCGTCAAAAAGAGTATGGATATCTTCTCTTAACATAGGATTTTTACCGTACTGATACCCTTTGCTTGCCTTATCTACCAGATACCCATATTTCTTATTCGGAGTCAGTGAATGAAAATCTTCAATTCTTCGAGAAATATTTCTACCTTCTTCGTCAGCAATAATCGCGTATAATCCCTCTATCATTAAATCCTCACTAAATGTTTGGTAGCTTGATTCAGTAGTAGTGAATACCAACTCGACGTTATATTGATAGAGAAGGGATAAAATCATCATGTACTCATAAAAGTTACGAGCTAAACGACTTCTATCATATAAGTAAATTGTTCTAATTTGATTCGCCTTAATCATATCCATTAATTCTTGAAGGACAGGTCTCTTGTCAATGGATAGCTTATTAGCAGAGTATCCTAATTCAGTAAGAACAACATATTCTGAAGGGGCTAGTTCCTTGCGAAACCTTTCAGATGCAGACATTTGCATCTCTAAACTTTGTTGCATAGTGCTTACTCGATAGTAAAATACATCTTTCTTTACGGTCATAATAGCTGTTGGAATCATTCTGTTTTTTCCACCTCCATTTGTTGCTTTTCAAATTCACATTGACCGAAGAAAAGTACATTCTCTTTAGTCTTCAGTTCGAGCAACTCAGAAGTCATTCGTTCAATTAATCGCTCCATGAAAATCTTTGCATACTGATTTTCGTGGTCTAGTACAATGACTTTTCCTATCTTAAACTTCATAGAAACACCCCCTAGCAATTCTATTAGTAGAATTGACCAGTAAACGTGATTCTATACTTTTTATGTTTACTAGAATCAAATATCTAGCTCTAGCTGAATGGTTACTTCTTTTCTAAACGTATCTTTTCTTGGAACTTTAATTCGTAGTACAGTTAAGAATTTATGCTGTATATTCCAAATTACATTATCACTTTTTTCCTTCATTTGATTTCACCTTTCTTGTTTGGATCATGTAGTTCTTAAACATATCAATAACTTCTCTTGAAGCACCTTGGGTACTGCTTGATTTAGTGAGTCTTGTCATTACCTCACTATGTTTATGACACGGCATTATCGTTTACCTTCGCTGTATCGATTTATTTTTTGTAAGATAACACATCTATTGCGATTTGTACTTCTTTTAGCATTTATTCTCATGTTATATCTCCTTTTTATATGTTGTATCTGTTACGTCTATTGAAACAGATACAACATATAAAAATAAAGTATTGACAGAATAATGTTATTGAAGTACGTATTCTCATTCTGAATTTGTCAAGTTCAATTTTATATTATTAAATTTATCTATATTTTTTTAGCAATAAATAGAATACGGTAATTTTACCCTGATTTTTTCATCATCGATTCATTTTCTATAATCCATCGATAAGAAGGCAAATCTAAAAAAACAGATAAAAAACGGTGGAAATTTGCGGTTCACCTTTTTTCGGAAGACTTATCCGTTCAAATGTGTCGAATTTCCGAACGTTATTTAGGTGAATTCGATTCCAACACTATTTCATTACTATTATTTCATTTTTTCCATTAACCCCCTCTTAATTATCATAATAAGTACACATCGATTTTTACACTTTGATTTATTCCCAAGAAGTCCGTCCATACTATTAGCACCCACAACATCTCCAAGACACTCTAGGAGATCAACATAATGAAATGCGGAGTATATATCCGTGTCTCAACGGATATAGAAGAACAAAGAACATCGTTAGAAAATCAACAACAATTTTTCTATAACGTAATGGCTGAAAAGGGTTGGGAGCTCTATCAATTTTACAGCTTGATTGGTCCACTTATAGTCCGCACCCCCGAATTGCCTACTATCTCTTAACTCGTAATGAAATGTATGTAGACTTAGGCGAGGATTACTTTGACAAACAGAAGCAACAATCTATTGTAAAGTACGCCATTCACGGCTAGAAAACTTGGGTTATTCTGTGGAAATTACAGAAGTCTCCTAGCCTTTCAAAAATACCAATATTCTTTATTTCAGGCACTGCACTTTTTTAAAATGAATGCGTTGCGTCTTATTTTCTATTGACTTTTTACAATTACCGCAGTTTTAATTTTCATGGGGGCTTAACGAAAACAAGGAGTAGCTGCTTTGGCAAACTACTCCTTGTTTGATTCAACTATCGTTCTCCGTTCGAAAGATAGTTAGAGTTATTGAAATACAAAAAAACCGAAAATATACTTCGGAAGATCATGGTGTAGGTTCGATAATATCTTTCAGCGAAAGTCCCTCTGGAGATGTGTCACTGTAACTGTAAATGCTAGTTTAAGAATGTACAAAAACGCTTGAGTAAGAATGGATATTTATGATGATGTTAAACAGTACTATTGTGATTGTTTGTGGCTTTGATTAAAGAGAGGGATAACCTAAATACAGCTAGACTCCTTGTATAGTTTGATGCTATTGAAAGCCAATAATGGCAGGTTGTAAGCTGTCTTGATGGCTAAAAGTGACATTCACATAAGTTTCTATGTACAATAACTTTTTCGTTCATCACACTGCGCTATAGAATAGCATTCTGCAGCCTCGTATTCAACCAATAGACATGTTCACAATCTGGTTATTCGTTAGCTCCACTTAATCGTAGCATATTCATAATTAAGCGTCGTAGCACAGCTTCTCCTTTGTTTGTAGCATATAAGCTAGTGGATATAAGCCACTATTTTGGGGAAGTGATCTCTGACTAGGTTTAAGCACTAGTTAATAAAATCATCAGTGGAACAAGCAAATATGCACATATTTACACAAGCAAAAGAGTACATTCTTATTTTGGCATTTACACATTATCTACTATTTCAATAATAAGTTCACACCAATAAACCTCCATAATCGTATTATCTGTAATGTGAAATGGGGTAATAATTAAACCTTCAACATCATTAAAACTTTGTAGTATTTTAGATAGTTGTTTAATTTCATCTAAAGTGAAATATAATTCCTCGTAACACTTATGTCCTCCCACCAACTCCTGTAACTTGACTGAACACTGTTTTCAAAATGCTTTTCTATGCACACTTTTCTTGTTAATTTTTGTTACTATTTAGACGAAAGCATTTGGAAATTGTTGCGTTATTCTTTCAGTTTGCTCAATGAAAACAACAACAAGGTTTAAAACAGCTAACGGTAAAAATTCACTCTATTATCCTTATGACTATTAACTACATTCAACGTCAATACTGTTACCACCCCACAACATCTCCAACAACTAAAAGGAGATGTAACTATGAAATGTGCTGTATATATCCGCGTGTCAACGGATAAAGAAGAACAAAGAACATCATTAGAGAATCAACAACAATTTTTCTATAACGTAATGACTGAAAAGGGTTGGGAGCTCTATCAATTTTATGTGGATGTAGAGAGTGGTACTTCTTCAAAGAAGCGGAAGAGTTTACTTCAACTCATTGAGGATGCAAAGCATCGGAAATTTGATGTGATTTTATCCAAGGAGCTTTCAAGATTAGCTCGTAATGGTAAGTTATCTTATGAAATCAAAGAAATTGCTGAAAATAATCGAATCCACATCATTACCTTCGACAACGCTATTAACTCAGTCGACAATAACAGCAATATGTTCGGTCTATATGCGTGGATCTATGAGCAAGAATCTCAGAGAACGTCAGAGCGAATTAAAATTGCATTGACTACGAAAGCAAAGAGAGGGGAGTATAAAGGCTCGATTCCTCCTTACGGGTACAAGTTAGAAAATAAGCATCTATTCATTGCTGCTGATAATACGCCTGATATTGTTAGACACATCTACAACAAGTATATATGTGGAACTGGCTTCGATGCCATTGCTCGCTCATTATCCAAACAAATGCTCCCAACCCCTTCAACTGTTGCTCAGAAGTCCAATAAGTCAACCTATTGGCACGGATCAACAATCAAACGCATGTTGAGTAATCCACATTATATTGGAGACTTAGTCCAAGGTAGAGAAGAAACGATTAGTGTCACCTCAAACGTGCGAAGACAAATCAATGAAGCAGATTATATCGTTATAAAAGATGCTCATGAAGCGATTATTTCTCGTGAACAGTTTGATGCCGTTCAACAATTGATGCTGCAGAGAAAACGTAAACGTCCGAAATCTAGTCCACATCTTTTCACGAACTTCATTTATTGTGATGATTGTAAATCTGGTCTTTGGTATCGTTCCAATCGAAAAGGTTACATTTGCGGCTCCTATTCAAAACATGGAAGAATTGCTTGTTCACATCACTATGTAAATGAAGACAAACTCAATATCCGAATACTTGAGGATTTGAATCGAGCTGCTCAACGAATTCAACATACTAACGATATGGAGGATCTAGATAAAGAAACTCTTCACCAATCTAAAAGTATAAAGAATAAACTAGAAAAGCTCGATTCAGCTTTGGAATCCATTACCATGAAAAAGCGAAAGTATCTAGAGTTACTTTCTAGTGCTGTACTGGCACATCATGAATATCGTGAGGCAATGAATGATTTATATCTACAAAGTGAAGAACTGAGCGTAAAAAAGAGTGAGCTCAATCGCTCACTTCAACTAACTACGGTAAATATCGCATCAAAATCTCATATCGAATCCTTGCTTAATCAAGCACCATTTACTTCTGTTACAAAGATGTTATTAGCGAACTTCGTAATAAGAATTGATGTAAAGGAAAACGGAGAGGTTTTGATTCAGTATCAATCACCGTATATATAATGTTTTAATTGCCGTTGTAAACTAACAATGAACAGCACTCCACATGCCCCGTATGCGGGAACATGTACAACTAGTAGAGAAGAATAATTTCGCAACATTTTACTAGTCAATATCCCCCTAATTACCATTCTTCACCCCCACGCTCGTGACCTTCTTAGCATCATCGATATTTGAATGATCTAACATTACTTCAACGCGTCCTCTTCTACGCGCTTCACGCCATAAGAGCAACTCTTCCTCACTCTCCAGTTTCAACTCGGCTACTTCCAATGCCCGATCAAATATATACTTTGATGTAAAAGCGATGCTTCGAACCCCATGACCAGCGGGGAGAATGTTTTGTTGCTTTGTTTCCCACTTCTCGATTTCGAACACAACATAAAGCTTATCCGGAGAATTATGTTTAGATGGAATTGTCTTAATTTCACCGCGTTTGACAATCTTCCAATTTTTTATTCTTCCGAAGTATTTTACTCCAACTATTTCATTAGACTTACCAAAAAACTTCCTTGATTGATAAAGCGCCACATACTCCAACTGTGTAAGAAACTTATGATTCGAAACATTCTCAAGTGGTGTGTGGTAAAACAAATTTTGCAACGCTACTTCCAACTGTTCCCCTCGGCTCATACAGCCCACCATTACATTTTTCCCACTGTACTTGTTATCGTAATACTCCTTCGAACCCTTTGGTCGAATAGCTCGCTCATATGCATTCTCAGGACTGTCCAAAATAATGTCATCAAGAAACTGTTCTAACAGCTTTGTTGATCCTGGCAGAAATGGAAACGCCCCGACATTTACAGACTTGATACTCTTATAAAATCGATGTTTCTTATATTTCTCCTCATCGGGATATGGGAACAACACATATGCGCCAAACATTGTCCGCTCAAATTCTTCCGAATCCTGCTCCGAGTGAACGATAGCGTCTCGATAACGATGCATCGTATTGATATCACCCTCTTCAGGGCCTGGAAGTCCATCATATGTTGTATAATAAGGCGTCCCAGGCTCTGCAGGATTCAATCGATATTTCGCGTCGAATACATATTTATACTCCGTTGACGTCTCCAGCTTCCTAAGAGTAAGTACGTTATCCGGTTTCTGAGTAAGCGTTGGTCCCCTAAGTGTTTGATTGTAAAACAGCTTGAAAATTTCACCGTTTTTTGGATTACGATAAGTCACTGTCGACGCGGCAGCTTTCTTAAGTTTAAAGAAAATCCCACTATAATCTAGCTTTATTATGTCCTGACTGACCAACTCATACTTGTTACGTAGCAGCTCATGTATCTTAAGGAAGCACCAATATTCATAAAGGGTAGCTAAATCCTTCAACGACAACTGGAACAAGTCATCCTGAATAGTTAGTCCTTTTTGCAGCATAAGATAATACTTGTATACATCTCGATATCCAGGAGCCATCTGCATCACCAAGGAAACCGACATTTGCTTCATTGTTCCTACTTGTAAAAAGTCTAAATTGAGCACCCTTCGAACTTCCTTCTGCATACGGGTCATCATTTGAACCAATACAGGGTCGTCTATTTTTTTTTGCCCCTTAAGCAGCTTCCACATCTCTTTCAGCTTCCGCTCAATTCGGAGGAATACCCAACGAACGAATCTATTTTCCTGAGTGTCATAATTAATGATTCTTCGAGTTTCCAGCACATGCGTTGGAATATATCTATTGCCCCTCACTTCGATTATTCCATATGCGGCATCCTTCACCAGCTGCTGTGGATGTTTACTCAAGTATTGTGTAGTTTTAGAATTAATTTTCTTTGCTCTCTCAGCCGGGACGATGCGTTGATCCTGATGCATTTGTGTTTTCGGAAAGGCTTCTATTCGTTGAACAGCTTTCATAAGTTGGTCAAAAAGATAGCGCAATATTGTAAAATATTCTGTTAAACTTTGCTGCTTCGTCTCTTTCAGCCCCGTATACTGATAGGTTTTACGAAGAAAGTCAAATGTCAGATTATGAATCTGGTGATTCACATCTTGAAGAATGACCTGATAATCCCTCTTGTAATCCATTTTCACAGGAAATACTTCTAACCTAATTTTCAACATCGATAAACTGCTAGATCGCAATTCCAGCTCTGAAAATCCGATTTCATTTTGAAAATTTAAGTTTCCAGATAGAATATGCTTTCCCTTTGGTAATATCGCTTCGCGTAACGAATAATTTTCATGGTAAAAAGCTACATCGATATCTGACTTCTTCTCAACCAATAGATTGTAAGTTTGCGTCTCGTAAAAGATAGGAAAGCAAGCTTGTTCGTTACCCCAAGACTCTAGCTTTCCACTATTAGGATTAAAGACAGCAATAGATAGAATCTCTAATTGATCGGAGTGACCAGATACATGAAGATTCGCAGGCTCCCACACTTTTTCTTCTGTTCGATGAAGCTGTAGCAAATCTACTGTAGGATGGTAAGGTTTCCCTTCCAAATAGAGATCAAACAGATTCGTTTCAATATGCAGGAGAATGACACTTTTTTTAAGAGACCCAGAATGAAGTGAATCCGTCATCATCAAGCCTCCGTAGCATGTAAATTAGCTTTCTAGCAGAATGAGGATACTTTAAATTCTTCTCGTTAACATGCTTGTTCCACATCTGTTCAATATCTTTATCCCCATCCAGGTATTCCTTGCTTTTCGAGATCGAACCATTAAGTGCAAATAATAAAAGTTCTATAATTACTTTTTTTACTTCTAGGTTATTTCCTTGTATTCTGGGAAGTATCTTCTGCATAATTTGCATATCCATCGCCTCGTCAGACGACATTAAAGAAAATCGCTCGTTATATATCATATAGAAACAAATTGAATCTCTAACACGAAAACCAACATGAGCATGAATACTTTCTAGAATCCTATTGAGATTCACTAACTGACCGACTGTATTTTGAATGATATCTTTATATCCCCCATAGGCATCCTTCAATTGTAAGTAATTACTCGTCAGGAAACTTGCTGTTGGGTATACGGCTAACGCATCCTCTTCAGCATCATCGATATAATCTAATCCTATAAAATTGTCAAGTTGGATATGATTGAATTCAATTGTATTTGCTCGATCTAGTACTTTTTTACTAAAAGGATACGTCGTTTCGTCCATATTCACCGTACCAATGAAAAACAGATTATCAGGGATACCAATATTACGACCTACTTGATCCTCACCAACTACCGTGTTTGTTACAATGCGTCCTTCTTGCCATCTTTGCGTTTCTAGGATACTGAGTAAATCACTAAAGTAGTGTTCCACTCTCGCAAGATTCATTTCATCTAAACAAATAAAATACGACTTTTGTTGATTCTCTGGTGAGGAGGCTAATTCCAACACAGAAGTTAATTTCCCTCGCCGAAACGTACCACCAAGATCTTTGTACCCAATTAAATCAGAAGGGTCGTTCCAATCTGGTCTAACTGGAATAAGTGTAAATTGGCCATTTGATTCGGTCGCACCAAAAGCTTCTGAGAATTTCTGGATAAGCTTCGTTTTTCCTGTACCAGATATTCCAGCTAAAATAACGAATGGTTTTGTTTTTAATGATAAGTAGAAGTTTTCTATCAAGAGATCTGGATATGTGAACCCTTGCTGCTGGATATAGTTTTTAACAAATTGTAATTGTGTACTCGTTTCTTTATCAGTAAGAGTCACAAGTTCTAATTGTTGCTCCATCTCTTCCTCCTCAGTAATAAGAGTAAATTCCGGCCAAGGCGTATCTTTCGATTTGTTCTGGACTACACTTAATCCCTGCAATGTGAACGGAAAGAGATAGCCTTGATTCACACCACCTTTTTTATTAATAGGCCCTCTGGGAAGCTGAAGCTGTAGTAGGTCCTGAGAGATAGCATCTAATAATATTGGTGGATTTAATTCATAGTACTCGGTTACTACTAAACGGCCTGTTTCCTCCCACTGTTGGTCAGATAAACTATCTGGCTTCGCTTTCTCGACTGCTGATTCAAGAACCTGACTTACTGCACGCAATGCACCTGTGGAGTAATGAAGTACAATATCGTTAACCTTGACATCTTTCATAGTTTCCCAATGATGTTGTGTATTTCCGCTAATATTTTTAAGCGGTGCCCATAATACTCCCTCTTGTTTCTGCGCTTTATATGAGGTACCCTGACATACCCACCAGACCGATTGCTGCTCTTCTGGAATTGGAGTATCATTCACGATGAATTTCAGCTCATACTCAAAAGGCTTATCAGTTGAGTAAAACTCTAAATATTCTGCGAATTGTTCTGGGACCGCAATTGGATTTTTAGTACTTGTCGCCTGACTACGCTTATGCAACAAATAGTTGTATGAGGAGCTATATCTAGCTATCATATATTCTTTAAGCTCAGAGTTATTATCATACCTTACTTGCAATGCTTCTCTATTTTGCTTTCTTTGATTAATCCTGCTTAAGTTACACTCAAACTGTTCGTCTATCGTGATAAGAAGAATCTTCTGACTTTCTCCTAATGGAATATCCATATTTTGGTTAGCTATAGCAAAGTCTGTGTGAAATTCAATTGGGATTTGTGTCCCGTACTCAAACATAGACCAATCAATTTGCTTACGTCCTATAAGATTTGGAATAGTGTCATCTTTCCACCAACTGCGGTTTTTTTTGATCATAGGGTACCTGCCTAATAATTTATTGTAAGAACTAATATATTTGTAATATGTACAAATTATAGTACATTCCCCTGAATTATAGCATAGTTATTTCACAAGTAATTTAGTATAAACGTGTTGAATATTACCTAAAACTAAATTAGATTGATATAATATAGCATTCGAGCGCTGCAGACCAAAAATATTATGTTTATATAAAGAAATACAATACAGTAACATAAACAAGGAGCTCATTCTCATGAAAACTCAAATAATCGGTGCCTCTGGCACCGGTAAAAGCACTCTAGCAACATTCATAAGTGAACAAGAGAATATCAAATGGATAGATACCGATCATTATCTGTGGAAAGATGATTCCTTTACAGAAAATAACCCGATAGAATTACGTAGAATAATGTATCAAGAAGACATAGAAGCGAACAGTAGCTACATCGTTTCTGGATCTGTTTTTTCGTGGTGTCCTGAAGGATTTGCCGATCGTGACCTACTAGTATTCCTTTCACTTGATGAGGATATTCGTATGGAACGATTGCGAATAAGAGAAATAGAGCGTAACGGCTTGGATGCGATGTTGCTTGATGAAAATGGTTTATATACGAATGACTTTTTAGAATGGTGTAAAACATATTGGACTGAGGAAGATCGAAGTATGGGCGGAACTTATGCAGAACAATTGTACCAGATGGAGCTATCCAAAAGTGCTGTTATTAAGTTAGATAGCTCGCAACCTGTTGAACAATTATACAAGGGAATTATGATTTACATGCAATGAGGAAGTTTCTGTTGGTTAACATCACGGAGTTATTGCTTTATCGCCATTACTCTTATACGCTTATAATCCGCATACCAAGAACCATCTTGAAATAGCTCAGCTCTTGCTTTGTTAGCTACTTTGGCAAAAATAATGTTTTTCTCCGATTCATCGAAATCTATGAAATAGTTATCTGCAAATGAGGTTAACCAATCGCTCAATCCATTTTCGCCATCTTCTAGCTTGGTTGGCCGATCAAAATGAATAGCATACGTTACCCGAAAACCTTGTTTTTCAAGTAAAGAACTATACTCTCCTATAGTTGGAAAGTACCATGGATTATATATGCTAGCATCTTTACCGTAATCTTCTGCAAAAACTTCATTGATCGACTTGATAATTGTGGCAACATTACCATATCCACCGAATTCGGCAACAAATCTTCCTCCACCCGGCAATGCATTCCATACGCATTTTAACACTTTCTCAGGATTTGTCATCCAATGTAAAGCAGCGTTAGAAAAGACAGCATCGAAGGATTGATTAACTGTGAAATCTTCACCGTTTTCAATCTCAAAATTAATATGAGGATACTTTTCGCGAGCTTTTTCAATCATCTCTTTAGAGTAATCCATACCGATAACACTTACTCCATAATTAGCAATTTCAGACGCCAAATCTCCGGTTCCACAACCTAGATCAAGAATATTCTCGCCCTTTTTCGGGTTAAGAAGTTCGACTACCCCTTTACCAAATTCAGAAATAAAGCTTAATCTTTTATCATATAAGTCCGACTTCCACACTTGATTCGAATCCATAGCATACCAGCTCCTTTAATTTTTTCATGCACACCAATTTGTAATGCACTCTCACAACGAGCATTTATAACCAACGAATCAATCATTTATTAATTACATTTTGTTACAATTAAATCAATAAGTAAAATATATAAAACCTATTCTACTTATAGTTATTACCTATAAGTAATCGTTGGTTAATAGGATTAGTTATTAGGGTATCTGGAGAACATATATAAACTAAATAGCAGGAAAACCCTAGTATATCTGGGTGTTCCTGCTATCTAGTTATCTATTCTAATATTCCAATAGCTATTTAATTTAAGGTTCTTTCATATCTATATCTATATCTATATCTATACCACTACGATCTCACCGATTAATCCGTCTTCAGAATTTGACCCAACCATGACTTGGAAGCTACCAGCTTCAACAGCTAGACTGTTATCTGCCCCAATGATCGCAAGATCAGAAGGTGTGACTGTGAATGTCACCATCTTCATCTCACCAACATCTAGACTTATCTTCATAAATCCTTTTAATTTTTTGAGTGGCTGAGTTACACTCGCAGTTACATCCCGAACATACAACTGGACAACCTCTTCACCTTTGTAACTTCCAGTATTCGTAATGTTCACAGAAACAGATACTGATTCTGAGCTGCTGATACGAGTAGAGCTTAAAACAAGATTGCTATATTCAAAATTCGTATAGCTTAAACCGTATCCAAATGGATACAACGCCTGTACTGGAGCATCTATATATCTTGAAGAGTACACGCCACCTGGTGGACGACCAGTATTTCTTCGATAATAATAAAGCGGGATTTGTCCCACACTCCGAGGGAATGTCGCTGTCAGTTTACCGCTAGGATTATAATCTCCAAACAGCACGTCTGCAATGGCATTACCGCTTTGTATCCCTAAGTGCCAAGCCTCTATAATTGCTGTAGCCGTTTCATCTAGCCAAACTGTCGTCAACGGACGCCCATTAAACAAAACTACGATAACTGGCTTACCTAACTTAATAACTGCTTCCACTAGCTCACGCTGTTTTCCTGGCAAGTCAAGTTCAGATCTGGAGTTTCCTTCACCGCTCATCGTTTTACTTTCACCTACGGCGATAATCGTTACATCCGCTTGAGCAACTACTGCTAACGCCTGTTCAAAGCTGTTCTCATCTTCACTCTCGATAGCGCAGCCTTCCGCGTATAGAAGCTCTGTATCTGGAGATATTTTCCCTTTAATTCCGTCAAGTAGAGATACAACATCGTCTGGATTGCCATCAGCTGCCCAGCAACCTAATGGATCGTTCGTATTTGTTGCTAGTGGCCCAATAATAGCTAGTGTCTTTAATTGCTTAGACAACGGAAGCGTACGATTATCATTTTTCAGCAATACAATAGACTCTCTTGCAGCCTCGCGCGCCAATGACACATGTTCCTCGGATAAAATAACTCTCTCTTGCAGTAACGGATTTACTTGAGCCTTATCGAACAAGCCTAGCTTCATTTTCAGTGCTAGTATCCGCCCTACGGCTGAGTTGATCAAGCTTTCATCAACGCGACCTTCTTTGACGAGTTTCGGTAAATATTTATAGTAAATTCCTGAATGCATGTCCATATCCGTACCCGCTTTAATAGCGATTTCGCAAGCTTCCTCGGCATCCTTGGCAACGCCATGAGCAATAAGTTCCCCCAGTGCATTGTAATCACTAACGAGAACACCTTCAAAGCCCCACTCCTCACGTAAAATCGTCGTAAGCAAATAACGATTAGCACATGCAGGTATACCATTCAACTCATTAAAGGATGCCATCATACTTAGTGCTCCTGCATCTACAGCTTTACGGAATGGTGGCAAAATAACTTCACGTAGCACTCTGTCCGATACATCTACCGTATTGTAATCCCGACCCGATTCCGCAAACCCGTAACCTGCAAAATGTTTGGGACAACTTGCAACAGATAGGCTTTCGTTAGTGGAATCTTGCACTTCGGAACCTTCAACCCACGATTCAGCCATAATCTCACCTAGATGAGGATCTTCTCCCATAGTTTCCGCGATTCTTCCCCATCTTGGATCTCTAGTAATATCGATCATCGGAGCAAATACCCACGAAATACCATCTGACGCCGCTTCCTTGGAAGCAGCTGCTGCTGTTCTTCTAATTAGATCTGGATTCCAGCTTGCAGACTGAGCAAGTGGAATAGGAAAAACTGAACGGTATCCGTGAATAACATCTCTCCCAACAATCATCGGAATTCCAAGACGTGATCTTTCAATGGCTTGCTGTTGTATTGTATTGGCTTGTTCAACTCCAGATAAATTAAACAATGAGCCTAACATACCTTTATCTAGAAGGTCCTTCATAATCTCATTAATTTCACCGCCAGCATCGGGATTAATGGCATGAAATCCCCAATCAAATTGCGACATCTGACCAACTTTCTCTTCTAATGTCATTTTAGAAATTAATGATTGCACTTTCTCCTTAATATCTGATGAAAATAAATTCTTGTTTGCTACCACCAGAACCATCTCCTTTACATTATTTACTCATCATTATGAAGGAAACGAATGGCTATGTGTAGAAACAAACTAATGATAAACCTATACGATCTGCTTATTGATAAGGAGACGAAACAACGATGCAATCGCAAATAAAGCTAGACTATTGTGCCTTTATGTACCATACTACGCCATTTAGGCATACCTATAAATTCGGACTTGAAAACTATATATTTCGACTACAGACAGAAGGCTTATGCCAAGCATTAATTGCGGGAGAGACGGAAATTATAGAACCTGGCGATCTTCTACTGTTTGGGCCGGGTGATATATATGATCTTAAAATTGGCGAGCTTGGTCCAAGCGGGGACTATTACGTTATTTGTAGTGGTGAATGGCTTGATGAATGGTGGAAACTTCAAAGAAGAGCTCATAAGACAAAAATAGGGGAGAACAGCAGAATAGCCACTATCTGGCAACAGTTAATTCTCGAGAAGAGAAGATTTGATGGAGGAAATCTAGCACTCATAGATACTCTGATGAAGTCATTATGTTACTTACTAGATAGAGCAATTGTTGACGCTACATCCTATACTTCAGGCCCAAAACTACTCTCCTATAAAATCAAACATTATATCGAGGAGCATGCTTCAACCCTGTTCACCTTAGACGATGTAGCAAAACATGCAGGTCTTAGTGTATCCCGCTCCGTTCAGTTATTCAAGACTGAATTCGGGATGTCTATTATGCAATATGCCCAGAAGGTGCGACTTGCTATGGCTCTTGAGTTAATGGGTAAAAGTCCGCTTACGCTCGAACGTATTGCCGAAGAAACGGGATTCGGCAGCTATACCTACTTTCACCGAGTGTTTCAGCGATATTACGGTATAGCTCCCGGAGCATATCGAAAGCAAAGGGCAGTAGACGATCACGGTAAAGTTTAGATATCTAGTCGACGCTTACTTAATATATCATGACTCTCACATCTGGCAATGCCATGACATGGTATAGAAACGAGAAAGCAACGGACAACCTACTGTCCGTTGCGTAACAACAACTTCACATTCATCTCATGCTACTCAGCCTCTACAAATGCTATTCACCCTTACTATCTAAAAAAATATAGATTATATGTTAGATACGCTTTCTCGCCCTTTTGAGATAATTCCTTTCACTCAATCCTTTAGGAAATGCAGCAACGCCTCGTTAAACTCTTCGGCATGTGTAGCATTGAACCCATGGGGACCTCCTTTAATCACGACGAGCTTGCTTCCCGCAATTTGCTCATGCGATTTCTGTCCACTGATTTCGACCGGCACGATTGCATCGGCATCGCCGTGGATTACAAGCGTCGGCACATCAAATTTCTTTAAATCGCCTCGGAAATCTGTTTTGCTGAAAGCCGCGATGCAATCAAGCGTGCCCTTGGGCGATGCAAAAGCCGCAATATCGCGATTATACAAACGGAACGCTTCACTAACTAGGTCTGTCTTATCCCCAGAGGTAAAGAAATTAATCGTGAATGTATCCAGGAAAGCAAGTCTGTCTGATTTCACGCCGTCTTGTAAGTCTTTGATGTCTTTATCGTCGAATCCGCCTTCTGGATTATCCCCCGATTTGTACAAATAGGGCGGAACCGCTCCTGCAAGCACTGCCTTCGATACCCGCTCCGTTCCGTAAGTGCCGATGTACCGCGCAACCTCGCCACCACCCATTGAGAATCCTACCAGCGTTACATCTCGTAGATCCAGATGCAGGATTAATTTGTGCAGATCCGCTGCGAATGTATCATAATCGTAGCCGTACCATGGCTGCGACGATTGCCCGAACCCTCTGCGGTCATACGTGATTACGCGATAACCTGCTTCCACCAGAGCAGGCACTTGTTTCTCCCATGATCTCCCGCTAAGCGGCCATCCGTGAATAAGTATAATTGGCTTTCCAAGCCAAGGTCCTCGTAGTGAAGTTGAATCGGCAAGTCATTTTCGTTTCCGACTGTTATTTTTGCCATTATAATCCCTCCAATTCTTTTATTTTGCGCAACTTTCCGAACTATAATACTACTTTATCTTCCATATCTGGACGAGTTTTGATTACAAGCATATTGGTCAACATCAGATGGTCGTACAAATATGCCCAATCAGAAATATCTCTAAACCACTGTACCCATATCTTTACCCTGTTCCTATGATAATGAATCAAATAGCTGGTTTAAGCAGAGAAAAAGACTGGAGGTTGGTTTGGGCAGATTGCCGACCAGTTTCCAGTCTTTGATGATTTGAGGACAGTGATTTCGGGTAAAGAAAGTTATTTATATAATGGAGTAGAAATTGTTATTTAGTTAGTTGAATTTCCGCTGTCTTAACGCTTCATATAACAAAACTGTTGTTGCCATTGCTACATTCAACGATTCGCTGCTGCCTTCCATCGGGATAATAATTGTCTTATTGACTAGCGCCTCTACTTCGCTTGAAAGACCATCTCCCTCACTCCCCATAACCAGCCATGATCCATCTTGCCAATTATAGCTATAGCAATTATCTGTAGCTTGCAGGCTTGTCCCTACAATATGAATACCTTGTTCCTTTGCCTTCTCAATATACGGTGTTAGATTACCTTCTACAATAGGAAGATGGAATAAGGACCCCATCGTAGAACGTACCGTCTTAGGATTGTATAGATCAACACAACCTTTACCTAAGATGACAGCATTAGCCCCTATAGCGTCTGCGCTTCGAATAATCGTGCCTACATTACCTGGATCACGCACGCCATCCAATACTACGACAAGACCATTCTTATCGTACAATGATTCTTCAGAAATTTTGAATTTACCTAATACGGCAAAGATCGGCGGAGCAGTCTCCGTACCTGTGCACTTTGACATCACTTGCTTTGAAGCTTTATACCACTCTGTATAGCTTGGTACTTGCTCAATTATTGTAGCAATCTCTGTAGGTAACCCACGTTCTGCATTGTAGACAATAGCTTCTATTTCAACGCCAGATTTAACTGCCTCTTTAATGAGATGAATTCCCTCTATAATAAACATACTTTGTCGGTCACGGTGCTTCTTCTCAAGCAATGATGACCATAGCTTAACACGCTCATTCGCAACGGATGAAAGTAATAAATGTTCTCTCGTCATGTAAATTCACATACCTTCTTCAAATTTGATCAATAACTTGAATGATACCCCATTTAACTGGGAACAGTAAAGCTATTGCAGTCAAATTTAACAATAGGCATCAATGTTGTATTCTTTACCATCAATTCGTCTCGGAAAAATGATAAAAAACTTTGGGAGGTAATATTTGCATGCAAAATTTCGATCTAAGACAAGCTATTATTCAACGAGTTCAGGACAATAGTAAAGCCGAATTAAATGAGACCATTTCAGACTCAGTAAATGCTGATGAAAGAGCATTACCAGGATTAGGAGTGCTTTTTGAGATCATCTGGAAAGATTCTAATGAAACACTACAGTCTTCAATGGTGAATACGCTTTTCGAACATCTGCAATCAGATCATAATTCTACAACAGCATCTCCATCATATTAAGACTCAAAAAAAGAACTTGATTGATGCACCATCACGCCATTAACAAGTGTAGTTCGTACGAAGGGAATTTGATGAAAGTGGTCGACAATAATGATGTCGGCCGCTTTGCCAACCGCAATAGATCCAAATTGATCTGATATGTTCATGGCCTTTGCTGGATACAAAGTTGCTAGTTTAGTTGATTCATGAAGTGGTAGTACTTCATCATTAGCTAACTTAAATATAGCTTGAAGTATGGATGAGGGATGATAGTCGGAGCATAGTATATGAGCCACTCCATGTTGTATTGCTTCTACTGCCTTCAAATTATTATCATGCGAGGCACCACGTACGACATTTGGTGCACCTACGCAAACTTTCATGCCGTTACTCGTTGCATATTTTGCAACTTCTAACGTTATCGGAAATTCGCTTACGCTTAACCCACTTTGCAACGCTTGATCGATCTTTTCATTCGTATCATCATCATGTGAAGCAACTGCAATATTTCGTATGTTTGCTAGTAAAGCCAGCTCCTTCAGATAATTCCAGTCTACTTCGTTTTTCCGCTCCATTAATTCATCCACTATGGTTTTTACTTCATCAGAAGTTACCCCTTGATTTTTCATTACATACCTTTCAAATGAACCAGGCACTCGATATTGTCCTTGCCCAGGTGAATGATCCATATAAGATAAATAGTGAATAAAGTTCTCTTTAATGTATTGTTCTACAATAGGCAAACCCGCATGATAGGAAACTTCAAACCGCAAATGCACACGATTACGAACAATTCCACGTTCTGTATTATAACGATGGATAAGTTGAACAAGTTCTGTCATGAGATGTACACCTCGTAAACTTAGTCCCACTCCAAGAGATAATGAATGATACATCGTCGTAATACCATAAAGTGGTAGCTTTCGTTCAAATTCTAATAAAGATAGTTCTAATGGAAATAATGTATTTGGTCTAGGTTGAACTTCCTTTTCTATCGCATCACAATGAATATCTATTAAGCCAGGTAGTACATAATGTCCCGCAGCATCAACAATACGAGCTTCCGGATGTTCCAATAACCATTTTTCTACATGCGCTTCACTTGTTATGAGTTGTTCGATTAATCCTTGATGTATCACTATAGAAGCTTGAACAGTCTCAACCTCGGTGACTACGTTGCCTTGATGAATAATGATATAATCATTATTTCGCGATATCGTCGATTCCTCAGTATATTGTGTTCTCATATAGCCTCCTGTACTTATTTACTACTTTTACAATTTAAATACATTTTCATTATATTTGAATACGTCGATTTTAACCAGTATTTGTATTAAATTAACATTTTATTCTACATAAAAATTCACAATTCGACTTAATCGCACAAAAAAAAGACTACCCGACGATAACTCGGATAGTCTATTACCTCTATGAGTGCAATAGTTGTTGCATATAAGGACTTAATAATATGCGTTGAGGGTCCATTTTAGATTGAATGTCAATGAAATCATCCCATCGGGGATATAGTTTTTTCAATTGAGTTCCATTAAGTGAATGCATTTTACCCCAGTGGGGTCTTCCATCGTAATGCAAAAATATCTCTTCCATCGCATTAAAGTATTGTTCATACGGCATACCTCGATACATATGAATCGCAATATATGCTGAGTCTCTCTCATATGATGGGCTAAGCCATATATTATCGCTTGCTACATATCGACATTCGACAGGAAAATGAACATGGAAGTTCTGTTTATCCATAGCTTTACGCATATCACGAATGACATCTTCCATCGCTTCTGCTGGTACATTATATTCCATTTCATTGAAGCGAACCATTCGGTTTGTGGCATAAATTTTATGACTATATGCCGCTTTCGTTGTAACTGGGATACTAGAAGCACTAACACGACTAACCGTCTTTGTTAACGACGGCATAACTTTACAAAGCGCTGATAGTGCACCAAACAATGAGTTTTCCATAATGTGTTCATTAAAATAATCTCTTATAGGAGTCTCCGGTGTGGAAAAGTTAACTTCATTCATTATCTTCACTTGGCAAGTATTAGCATATGGAAACCAGTACATTTCAAAATGTCGATTTTCCTCTGCCAATTGAGACATTTGCGGCAAGCATTTATCAAGTTGCATTCTCATACTCTCGTATCCTAGTAAATAAGAGGGTTTTAATTTTAATTTCACTTGTACAATAATGCCAAGCGACCCTAAAGAGATTTGCAATGCTTTAAATAATTGAGGATGCGATTCCTCCGTGCATTCTATAATTTCTCCGAGACCATTTACTAAAGTAAGCGCAACCACTTGGGTCGAAATCGAGCCAAGTCGCTTACCAGTGCCATGTGTACCTGTACTAATTGCTCCAGCAATTGATTGTACATCAATGTCACCTAGATTTACCTGGGCGAGCCCCTTAGCATAAAGTAGCTCACCCAGCAGTTTTAACTTCGTACCTGCCCAGACCGTAGCCGTATGCTCACCCCTATTTACACTGACAATTCCTTGCATGTTATCTAAAGACATGAGCACTTGATCGGATGCTGCAACTGCACTAAAAGAATGACCAGATCCGACAACTCTTATGTATTTACCTTCGTTTGAACACGCCAGTACAATAGAAGCCACATCTTCTATTGTACTGGGATAGACTATTTCTTCAGGCGCCGCATTTACAGTACCTGACCAGTTACTCCATTTTTTTCGATAGACAGTAGTGTTACTCATAAGAAACACTCTCCCTCTCCTCGATAGGTAGAATATTCAGCTACTATGATATTATCTGCCAACGCATATAACTTAGAAAAACGTTCACATAATTCTCCTGCTTTGGCATGCCTGAAAAATATAGGATCACCTATATCTAGATTTATCTCCTTGGGGCATTGAAGTGGCGTTTGAACTTCTCCAGCTCCTTCTTGTAATATTAGTTTCAATCCAGTTGGTAGATGTGGTGTTGGCAGCTTATCTGCTCCCACTGCCCCTGATCCTATATATCCTCCGCCTAAACAAGTAACTATATGTTGCGTAGGTTTTCTTACAACTTCTACAGCATAACCTACTGCCGGCAGGTACTTGAAATTCGAATAATTATCGAATAGAGCTGGAGAGTAGAATCCTGATCCCACCGTAATTTCCGATATGCCTTCCTCTAGACATGAACTATCCAAGCTACCGGTTCCACCAGCATTCACAAATTCAAGCTGAACCCCTAACATAGAAATTCCTTGAAGTATTTCCGCACGTCTTCTAGCTACTTCTCTAATAGAATTCCGTTTTAGACCTTTAATAAATTGATTTTTTATCCATTGTCCTTCTACCTGATCCCCTACACCTGCAATTTGTGCCTCATATCCCATAATTCCGACTAAAATTAATGACCTACATTCAATGATTCTTTCAACGATTGGCTTAGTCTTCTCCCATGATGCAATCGGAGAGCGTCTTACTCCAAAGTGTAGAAATGGATAGTTCACCGACATATCAATATCCAGACAAATTCTAACTCGACATTTACATTGATCGGCAATTTTCTGTAACCGTTCTACATGATGCAACGAATCTACCATGAACGTTACTAATCTTTTATCGCCTGCTTGCAATAATAAATCAGTAATGCCTTTCTCATCCCACGTCGGATAACCCAGTAATATATCATCAAAACCGTGCTTCAAAAGGAATGTTGCCTCTCTCACTGTAAAACACATCAGTCCTTGGAATACTTGATCAGCATTCATAATTCGTTTAAGTATTTCTACACAGCGAATAGACTTTGTTGCTACACGTATTTTTTTACTACCGGCAGCTACGGAAATCGCTTTCAAATTTGCATCTAGCAAGTCAAGATTAATGTAAGCAAACGGCATTTCAATACATTTAAACGCCTGCTTATATTGTTCATATTGAGGAGAAAGCATATAACATCCCCCTTTCTACTTATGACAATTCATTTATATTGTAATATTCTTCGACATTTTCCATTTTCCTTCAATTATATATTTTTGTAGTCTAAATATTCGCAAACATGATACTCAAAAAAACATTAATTTGAGTGATTAACTAGCAAAGGTTCGATAAGAATCCTTTATCTATTAAAATTTTCTTGTATGTATGTATGTATGTATCTTGCTATATTAATATACTTCTTCATATCAGATCAATTCTTATAAAAATAACCTACCCCAAATATTTCAGCGAAATATTTGGGGTAGGTTATAATTTAGCATTACATATTTATAGTAATATCTTTACTTAGGCTAGAATTAATGTTACATAATTTGAAAATCACGTTTGCCAAGAGGGCGAAGAGCTGGCTTCTCACAGCTACTCTTCATCATGTAATGTTTCCCTTCAGCGGCTGCATCATGAATACCATGCATAACTTCAAGTACATGATAACCTAATTGACCGCTAGCTCGATGACTACGTCCTTCAAGAATAGCTGCTGCCATATCAGCTGCTCCTAATCCACGACTATTCTCCGTATTATTGAATAAATGAGGAATTGTCGTCCATTCTGAAGCACCTGAACGATTGATTTTAATCTCTCCACCGAAATTATTTGGATCTGGAACAAGCAAAGTTCCTTGACTACCATAAATTTCAATTCTCGGTAAAGTGGATTGTCCTGGCGTATCAAATGATGTAAGTATTGTCCCCATTGCACCACAAGCAAAATCTAGTACTCCAGCAATATGCGTTGGCACTTCAACTTTAATTTTCTGTCCATGTTTCGGCTGACTTGTTATTGTACGTTCAGGATAAGATATATTTGCAGAACCAGTTACTCTCGTAATAGGTCCAAGCATTGCAACTAGGGCAGTCAAATAGTAAGGACCCATATCAAACATTGGTCCCCCTCCAACTTGATAGAAGAACTCAGGATTTGGATGCCAGCGCTCATGACCACCAGTTAACATAAATGCAGTAGCTCCGATTGGCGTTCCAATCCATCCGTCCTCGATTACTTTGATTGCGGTTTGAAGTCCACCACCTAAAAACGTATCTGGTGCACTACCTACATAAAGTCCCTTTTGCTCTGCCAATGCAATAACTTGCTCTGCTTCTTCACGAGTTACCGTAAATGGCTTCTCGACATAAACATGTTTACCAGATTCAAGAGCACGAATACTAACACTCGCGTGGGCTTGAGGAATTGTCAAATTAATGACCATTTGAACGTCTGGGTCAACCATTAGTTCATCAACAGAGTAGCCTTTAATACCATGTTGTTCTGCTTTTTCAACTGCACGCTGTACATCTAAATCTGCAATCGCGATAACTTCCATAGAATCGAATTTACTACCGTTTTCCAAATAAATGCCACTAATGTTACCCGCTCCGATAATTCCAACTTTAATTTTATCCATTCCCGTAATCACCCTTATCCTAATATCCGAATTTATGTTTTAGAGTTAATATTCGATGCCGAATAGACTTCGTAGCCTATCATCGTCATCAAAGTCCGCTTTTTGAACTACCTCTTATAATCTAAGTTCAAAAAGCGGGATTTCACCGGCCGAGAAGATGAAGCGCTACTTGCGGAAGGAGGAAACGCAAGTGTACGGTATTGGTACACGCGTACCGGACTTCCCAAGTTCGCTTCATATTCGATGCCGAATAAACTTCGTAGCTCATCATCGTCATCAAAGTCCGCTTTTTGAACTACCTCTTATAATCTAAGTTCAAAAAGCGGGATTTCAACGGCCGAGAAGATGAAGCGCTACTTTCGGAAGGAGGAAACGCAAGTGTACGTTATTGGTACACGCGTACCGGACTTCCCAAGTTCGCTTCATATTCGATGCCGAATAAACATCGTAGCCTATCATCGTCATCAAAGTCCGCTTTTTGAACTACCTTATCAAAGTTGGTTATCTTGCATCCCTGTGTAGGCACCAGCAGCTACCCCACCAGATTGAGCTAGAGTTTTCCCTTCAGCAGTCCATAAGAATCCACGACGCATCATTTCTTTTACTTCATCAATTTCCATAATATTCGCTTGATGTCCTAAAGAGTTGTAATACACACGACCTACGCCCCAACGCTTCGTCCAAGCAACTGGCATATCGACTGCTTTATTCAATGAATGTGGACCTTCTACAATAGGGAAACGAGTTGTCGCTAGTACCTCTACCGCAGGATCAACATGCATATAATATTGCTCAGTCGATACTTCAAAATTACTAATTCCATCAACTAAAGAGCTTGAGCTATTATTAATTTCCACCGTATATTTAACACCATCATTACCAGGATGAGCAACCCATTGTCCACCTGTCATGAACTGCCAATCTACATTTTTGCGGAAAGAATCACACATACCACCATGGCAACCTGCAAGACCTACACCACTTTGTACAGCTAGTGAAACATTATCAACTAACTTCTGATCAATTTCTCCCATTGTCCAAACAGGTACAATTAGATCCAAACTTTTTAAATATTCGGCATCTGAAAATGCCTCTAATGAAGTTTGAACATCAACTTGAAATCCTTCTTCTTCTAATTGTTGTTGGAATAGTGCTGCCACTTGCTCTGGTTGATGACCATCCCATCCACCCCAAACGATTAATGCCTTCCGCATATATATCCCCCTAAAACTTTTCGTTTTGTTATTTTGATAGGCTTCCGTGTAACAAAAAGTTACCTCGGAAGCATAAACCAAACTTTTCGTTTTGTTATTCTGATAGGCTTCCGTGTAACGAAAAGTTACACTATACCTCACTAATAGCTACCCATCTGCGTTCTTCAATTGAACGTTCAACTGCTTCTAAAACTTCTTGGCATTTTACACCGTCTACAAAATTTGGACTTGGTTGTCGATCTTCCTCAAATGCTTGCATTAACTCTACAATTTCGTGTGTAAACGTATGCTCATAACCAATCGTATGTCCTGCTGGCCACCATGCATCCATATAGGCATGCGCAGAATCAGTTGCTAATACACGACGGAAACCTTGCACATCAGCGGCATCATCAGTGAAGTAAACTTCCAACTCATTCATCCGTTCAAAGTCAAAACGAATACTTCCTTTACTACCATTAATCTCGAAACCGTTTGTACAACGATGTCCACCTGCAAATCTAGTAGCTTCAATGCTACCTAATGCCCCATTCTCAAAACGAGCCATAATAAGCGTTGCATCGTCAACAGTAACTGGACCCATTTCTGTAGAATTCGTACCACCTGTTGCACTAAGTCCGGTCATACCTTTAGCAATTGGACGTTCCTTAATAAACGTATCACTCATGCCAATAACTTCTTGGAATTCGCCCACAAGGTAACGAGCCATATCTATAACATGTGCTCCTAGATCGCCCAATGAACCTGATCCAGCAATTTCTTTCTGTAATCTCCAAACAAGAGGGAATTGAGGATCCATAATCCAATCTTGCAGAAACTGTCCACGGAAATGATAGATTTGACCGATTCTACCTTCCGCAATCAACTTCTTGGCTAATTGAACAGCTGGAGCAAATCGATAGTTGAAGCCTACCATATGTTTCACGCCAGCTGCTTCAGCCTCCTCTAGCATCTCTCTTGCATCTGCTAAAGTTAGTGCAAGTGGCTTTTCGCAGAAAAGATGCTTACCAGCTTTAGCGGCTGCCACAGCGATTTCTTTATGCGCATCACTTGGCGCATTTATATCAATAACATCAATATCATCTCGTTGTAATAACTCTCTCCAATCAGTCACAGCCTCTTCCCAGCCAAATTGTACTCTTGCTTTCTCAAGAGCTACAGGATCGCGTCCACAAATTACTTTCATCTGAGGTGCAACGGATTGTGGAAAGAACATCGGCAATACACGATAAGCATTACTATGAGCCTTCCCCATAAATTTATAACCAACCATACCAACGCGAACTTTATTCATACTAATGTCCACCCTTCATATCAAGTTATATTATGAGCTTTGTCTAACCACTAGCTTTACAGGTAAAACACGACTAGTTAATTGTTCCTGATCTTTAGATGGCTCTAGTAACATTCTAGCAGCCTCAACACCCATATCGTAGAATGGAACAGCTACGGACGAAAGTTTCGGAGAAACAATGCGTGAACCATCGGAATCATCATAACCAATAATTCGATAATCTTTACCCGCTTCAAGACCGTAGTTCGTTAATCCATCCATAACGCCAATCGCCATTCGATCATTCGCAGCGAAGATTCCATCTATATGACCTTCTTTTATTGAATCAGCTAATGAACTCGCTGCAACAATACCACTTTTCCGACTATAATTACCTTCATATAGCCACCTGGCGTCCAAACTTATACCTCGATCAGTCAGTGCACGTATGTAGCCATTGTGCCTATCTACACTATTCGAATATGGAGCTGGTCCGTTTAAAAATGCTATTTTTTCACTTCCACGATCAAGAAGATGAGTAACAGCCTCATAACTTCCTCTTTCATGATCACCATCTACAAATGCGTATTGTTTTTCATGAAATTTTTGATTAATGATCACAAATGGAAAATGATTATCTTCAAGCTCCTGTAAAGCCTCTCGCTCCTGCTCTGTATCAGTTGCACCTAGTATGATGCAGCTATCGATCTTTTTCGAGCGAAATAATCTACTATAATCCTTCTTATTAGATGTCTCTTGGAAGAGCATAAGTAGATCAACATTTGCTCTCCTAGCTACCTCTGCAATGCCACTTAATATTTCAGAAAAGTAGTAAGTGGAGAACAAATGAACTTTTGGAACATAAGGCAATACAACTCCAATATTCCCACTTTTTTGACGGGCCAGTTGCTGAGCTAGCGCATTCAGTTCATAACCAAGTTGTTCGGCTGCTTTCATGACCTTCTCACGCGTTTCTTTCTTAAGTGGCCCTACATTATTCATGACGCGTGAAACAGTCGCCTCCGATACTCCTGCTAGCTTAGCAACATCCTTCCTGCTCATTCATTAACCTCCTTCAACTTTTCATAACTACTTGCTATTACTACCTGCATATGAAAAGTACTTCCAAAGTATCACTTACTATTTATGCGAATGACAAAAAAAATATCTAAAATGTACACGCGTTCATTATTTCATGTAATCGTTTTCTTGTCAATCCCTAGAATTACTACAACTATACATTCAATGATAACTTAATTGATAACTTAATATAGTCTCATCATAACTATTAATACCGATAATAAAAAAGATCGCCCTAAGGAGCGATCTCTAAAAATTTTGTAGTCGGGTTTTTATCAACAGCCGTACGCATCGCATACTCATTTTCAAATAGAGCAACATAATTGTCTTTCTTATCTTTAACGAGTGTAGAATTAATACGGAACTTACTTGGATCAATTTTCTCATCAACAATCCAACGCGCGAACTGGAACGTCATACGATGAAGTTGAAGTTCAACTCCATACTCAGCTAACATGCGATGTTGGAATACTTCAAATTGCAATTGACCAACTACCCCAAGAATCGTTTCACTAAAACTACCTACGGAATAGAATACTTGAATGGTACCCTCTTCAGTTAATTGATCAATACCTTTTTGGTACTGCTTTTGCTTCAAAGCATTTTTCACAGTTACTTTAGCAAAAATTTCAGGTGAAAATGTTGGTAGTTCATTAAATACAATATCTTTACCTTGTGATAAAGAATCTCCAATACGGAATATACCCGGATCGAACAAACCGATAATGTCACCTGGATAAGCTACATCAACAATGTCACGATCTTGAGCAAGAAACTGCTGTGGTTGAGCAAGCTTAATCATCTTACCATTACGTACATGCTTCACTGACATTCCACGCTCAAAACGACCAGAACAAATACGTAAGAAAGCTATACGATCACGGTGAGCAGGGTTCATATTCGCTTGAATTTTGAACACATATCCACTGAACTTCTCATCAGAAGGTTCAACTGGACCTTCATCACTTAGTTTCGGACCTGGTTTTGGTGCAAGATCCAAGAAGTTATCAAGGAATGTTTGTACACCAAAATTATTAACAGCACTACCAAAGAAGATTGGCGTCAATTCACCTGAACGAACTTTCTCATAATCGAAAGCATCTCCAGCAACATCTAATAGTTCAAGATCAGAGATCAATTGATCTGTTAGATAATCACCTGCCATCTCACGAATGATTGGATCGTTATAATCATCGACTTTTTTCACTTCGATCGTTGTGTGATCTTTTCCTTGGAATAACTCAACTTGGTTTTTCATACGGTCATATACACCACAAAGCTCACGACCAGAACCAATTGGCCAGTTCATCGGTACTGAACGAATACCAAGAACTTGCTCTAGTTCTTCCATTAAATCGAACGGTGATTTACCTTCACGGTCTAATTTATTTATAAATGTGAAAATCGGAATACCGCGTTGACGACATACTTGGAACAACTTAATTGTCTGCGCTTCAACACCTTTAGCTACGTCAATAAGCATTACTGCACTATCAGCTGCAGTTAATGTACGATACGTATCCTCTGAGAAATCTTGGTGACCTGGTGTATCCAATATGTTGACTCGATGTCCCAAATAATCAAATTGCATAACAGAAGAAGTGACAGAGATACCACGTTGCTTCTCAATTTCCATCCAGTCTGATGTAGCATGACGACTAGCCTTACGAGCCTTTACAGACCCTGCAAGACGAATGGCTCCTCCGAATAGGAGGAGCTTCTCAGTTAATGTCGTCTTACCTGCATCGGGATGGGCGATAATAGCAAATGTGCGTCGCTTATCAACTTCTTGTATAATTTCTTTACTTAGACTCATACTTGCCTTCCCTTCATTACTCGTTGGTACTCGCAAACCGCACTTTCCAAGTTCACTTCATATTCGATGCCGAATACGCTACCTTAGCATTACTTCGTTATCAAGGCCCACTTTTTGAACTTCATATGTTATCGACTATTAGTAATCCAAATAACGTTATCTTCCTCTTGACCATTTACCGGCCACCAGTGGAAATTATCTTTGGCTAACAAATCATCTGCGGCTGTTGGACCCCAAGAACCAGCAGGATAGAATTGTAGATCACTAGATTCTTCACGCCAAGCTTGAGCAATTTTATCAACGAATGACCATGCATGTGATACTTCATCCCAACGTGTGAAATAAGTAGAATCTCCATGTGCAGCATCATTAATTAGACGCTCGTATGCTTCTGGTGTATTAATACCTACTAAGCAGCTTTGGCAGAATTCCATGTTTACTGGTTGAACTTCATTGTCAGATCCTGGTTTCTTAGCATTTAGTTTAATATAAATGCCTTCCATCGGATTAACACGAATAACTAATAAATTTGGTGCAAGATCATGTTTTGTTCCAAATAGAATATTATTAGCAACAGGCTTAAATTCAATGACAACTTCTGTAGTTTTAACGGGTAGACGTTTACCTGTACGAATGTAGAAAGGTACACCTGCCCAACGGAAGTTATCGATCATTACTTTAGCTGAGAAATAAGTTTCAGTCGTAGAACTATCATCAACTGAATCCTCTTCACGGTATCCCAGCAACGCTTTGTCACCAAATTTACCAGCAGAGTATTGACCACGAATAACATTATTACGAACATCATCACTAGATGTATAGTTGCGTAATGAACGTAGAACCTTTACTTTCTCATCGCGAATATCTTCACCAACTAGTCGGCTAGGAGGCTCCATAGCGATCATTGACAGCATCTGAATCATATGGTTTTGTCCCATATCACGTAATGCACCTGATTTGTCATAATATCCACCACGATCTTCTACACCAACGGTTTCAGAAAGTGTTATCTGTACATTCGCAATATGTTTATTATTCCATAGTGGTTCAAAGAATGAGTTAGAGAAACGAAGTACTTGAATATTTTGAACCATTTCTTTACCAAGATAGTGATCAATACGGAAAATTTCTTCTTCCTTGAACACTTGGTTAAGTTGTTTGTTCAACTCTTGTGCAGAAGGTAGATCATAACCGAAAGGTTTTTCGATTACTAGACGATGCCAGCCTTTAGATTGCAACATACCGCCATCACGCATATTGAATGATACTGGACCAAATAATGATGGTGCTAGTGCTAGATAGAACAAACGATTACCTGGAATATCAAATTGTTCATCAAGCTCGGAAGACAACGCATCTAATGCTTTAAAGCCTTCCACATCGTTAATATCAAGAGACATATACACGAAATGTTGGGCAAATCGATTCCACATATTTAGATCATCAGCTTTATATCGACAGAATTCATTGATGGAATCATATAGATCTGAGCGAAACTGCTCATTGGTACGTGGACGACGAGCTAAGCCAACTACTGCAAAGTTTTCCGACAATTTTCCTTCTTTATATAAACTGAACAATGCCGGGAATAGCTTACGTCGCGCCAAATCTCCAGTTGCACCAAACAAATAGTAGATAGCACCTTCTGGTGAAACGGATTCAATTGAAGTATTGTAGGTCATTTGTCTCATTCTTTCTTTATAATATTTATACATATTTACATGTAATGTAGTTTAGCATATTCATCCTCAATTCGCCATGAAGTTTGCATAAAAATTACTAATAAACATGTTAAGTACTTCTAATTAGTTGAATTTTCGACCATAATCTCACCAAATTCCCCACTAATAAGCGGAATTGCTAAAGTAATTGTCACTTCATTGTCTATACTGCTGTGATGTTCTGATAACTGTAAGTTCGCCATTTTGCCATTATCGACCCACTTGGATGTTTGGATACTATTTGTAAATAATGTACTACTTTTTGTTCCGGTATCCTCATACTGCTCCACGATTTTACTAATCGACAGGTTCTGTAATGTCTTCAAACTTTGATTATTTTTAGCTGTACCAAATACTTTCATACTTAATTGCGCTTGCGGATCATGATCAATAATTAGATTATGCAATTGGTTCACATATGTTTTCATACTTTCTAATCTTTCTATACTACCTTGCTCAATTTGCAATAAAATTATTGTAGTATTTCTATCGTCTAACTGCTCGGTTGAACTTAATTTCAAATGACTTCCTTTAATTACTCCAATTCCATCAACTGTTGCTCCGTTATGTCTAATGTTTTTCGGTAAAGGTGAGCCTTTTGTATCTTTGAAAAATTGTTCAGTTAATTGTTGAAAACTAACCTGAGATAATGTAGTATCCCAGCGTAAATTCCATTCCCCTTCAGTAGCCCCATCTAGTAGTAGTTCGTTACTCCACTTCCATAGCAATGACAGGTCAAATAACTCAGACTGTTTGTTAGTTTGTTGAGCGGTTGATTTTTCTTGCATCCAAGCAAATAACATTAATACGACTACAATGGTTACTGTTAAAATTAACTTCCACCGAGATTGTTTCTGTGGTTTTCGTTTCGGTGTCATCATGTAGACCATCATTAATCCCCCCACTCGCCTGTGATCACGATGATTAGCTTCGTCGCTTATTCGACTGCGAATATGGCATTCATCGTTCACTTCAGTGCTCACGTACCAACTACGTACG
>Ga0160441_100412_pt1 | contig 35339 bp, 34 predicted proteins | sample HID1971K_E1MG_FD_108260 | JGI IMG/M metagenome (GOLD analysis project Ga0160441, IMG submission 108260) | Enriched millipede-associated microbial communities from UW Madison campus, WI, USA - HID1971K_E1 MG | ecosystem: Host-associated > Arthropoda: Insects > Digestive system > Unclassified ... | reverse complement strand
GCCGCGCAACCGCTTCGCCGCGCACATGCACGGCGTGCTCGGCCATGACGGCCTCGACCCCGCCGACCTCCTCGAGAAAGCGCGGGCGGAGGTCACCGCCTACGGCGTCGTGGTCGAGTTCGGCACGGTCGCCGCGATCGACGACGTCGGCGACCACCTGCGTCTCACCCGGGCGGATGGACGCGTCGACGAGGCGCGCACGGTCGTCCTCGCCGCCGGTGTGGTCGACGAGCTCCCCGACGTCGCCGGCCTCGCCGAGCGGTGGGGCAGGGACGTCCTGCACTGCCCCTACTGCCACGGCTTCGAGGTCGCCGGTCTGCGCCTGGGCGTGCTCGCGACCTCTCCCGCGAGCATCCACCAGATCGAGCTCGTGCGGCAGTGGAGCGACGAGGTCACCGCCTTCACGGCAGCGGCCGGCCCGCTCGACGAGCGGGTCCGCGCGCGACTGCTCGCGCGCGGCATCCGGGTCGTCGACGCAGCGGCGACGCGCGTCGACGCGCCGGGTGACCGACTCGCCGCGGTGATCACCGCCGACGGCGTGGGTCACCCCGTCGACGCTCTGTTCACCATGCCGCAGCCGCACCTCGCGATCGACTTCGCCGCGGCGCTGGGCCTCGGGCGCGACGACGAGGCACCGGGCGCACCCGTGCAGGTCGACGGCCGCGGGGCGACGAGCCATCCGCGGGTCTGGGCGGCGGGCAACCTCATCGTTCCGTACGGGAACGTCCCCCTGGCGATGGGGTCGGGATCGATGGCCGGAGCCGGTGCCAACGCCGCACTCGTCGATGAGGACGCGATGCGCGCGGTCGCCGCACGCCGGGACGAGCGGAACACCACGTGGGAGCAGCGCTACGCCGACGCCGACCGCGTGTGGTCGGGTCGCGTGAACGCCACCACGGCGGCCGTCGCCGGAACGCTCGAGCGCGGAACAGCGCTCGAGATCGGCTGCGGCGAAGGGGCGGATGCCGTGTGGCTCGCGCAGCGCGGCTGGACGGTCACCGCCGTCGACGTGTCCGCCACCGCGATCGCCCGGGCGAAGGCGGCGGCACGGGAGCGCGGCCTCGACATCGCGTTCGGCGCGACGGATGCCCTCGACGCCCTCCCCGAGGGCGCGTACGACCTCGTCGTCTCGAGCTTCCTGCACTCGACAGAGAGCGACTTCCCCCGGATCGAGATCCTGCGCGGCGCCGCCGCGCGCGTGGCGCCCGGCGGCCGCATGCTCTCCGTCTCGCACGTCACGGTACCGGCGCGAGCGCATGATCATGCGGTCGACCTGCCACCGATGCGGACGCCCGTCGAAGAGCTCGCTCTGCTGAACCTCGATCAGGCGGAGTGGGCGGTCGAACTCGCCGAACTTCGCACCCGAGAGGCCGTCGGACCCGATGGCGACCCGGTGCCGCTCGACGACGGCGTGCTGCTGCTGCGGCGACGAGGCTGAGTAGTCGCGTCCTCCTGAGCCTGTCGAAGCGCGGTTCCTGAGCCTGTCGAAGGGCGCTCAACGATCGGTCGGCGTGGCGCCGGCCGCGGTGGCTGCGGCTGCTGCCGCGGCGGAGGCACGCGTGAGCCAGGCGGGCGGGGTTCCGTAACGCTGCGACGGGATGAGTCGACCCGCGGCGCAGTCGGCGACGAGGGTCGCCAGGCGCGCGTCGCGGGTCTGCTCGCGCTTCGCGCCGTGCAGCCACGTGGCGCAGATGCGCCGGTAGCTCGGCGTCGCGACCTGCCAGAACGCGTGCGCGGCGGCATCCGCCGTCAGGGCCGCGTCTTCGTCGGCGGTGAGCTCGTGGCTGTTCTCGAACGAATAGACCCCGCTGCGCTCGGGACTGCGGCGCTCGTAGGCCGCGAGACCCGCGGGTCGCATGAGGCCCTCGGCCGTCAGGCGCTCGACATGGGCGATGTTGATCGCACTCCAGTTCGAGCGAGGTTTGCGTGGGGTCCAGCGCTGCCGGCGCGCTGACTCGTCGATGCGGTAGCTCGTCGAGTCGATCCACCCGAAGCAGAGCGCGACGGGCACGGCGTCTTCCCAGCTCAGTCCGTGCCGCGGATCGGACTTGCGATACAGCCCCATCCACAGCTCGGCGGCCGTCTCGTGATGCTCTTCCAGCCAGTCGCTGAACGCATCGGCATCCGCGAAGAACACCACCTCGGGCTCATCGTCCATGCGCGAGACGCTACCAGCGGGCTGCGACACGCGCCCCTACGACAGGGTGAGCCGATTCCACTCCCCCGGGCGATCGAACTCGCCGTAGACCACCGCGGCGCCGGAGGCGTCGATGGATGCCGCACACGCGAGCAGCGACAGCGTCGGGTACCCGAACGGCCGGTTGTCGCGGACGATGGCCCGGTCGTCGACCGGACCGACCTCGGCCGTGCGCTCGAGGGTGTCGAGCCACGGCTCCCACCAGCGCTCCCCGTCGCCCGGCTCGGCGAACGCCCCGCGCCACGCGACGATGCGCGCCGTCGTGGCGTCGTCGACGTCGTCGTGCGCGATCATGTGGATGCCGGGCTGCAGGTCGACGCGGCGGATGCCCGCGCCGTCCCACATGATCACGCGGGCACCCGCGGCATCCGCCTCGACCAGGTTGAACCCGTGGGTGCGCGGCGCTCCCGACGGCGATCGCCCCGCGATCGCCTCGAGGACGACGTGCCCCCGCGAGTCGAGGGGTGCGCCGTCGTCGGGGATCTGATCGGCACGGTTGAGGATGACCGCGACGCGCCCCGCGGCGGGGTCGGCCGCGAGCCAGGCTCCGCCGGCACGGCGGTCGCGCACCCCCACGACGCCGGGGTGCTCGTCGGGCCACGACTCGGCCAGCGCGTCCCACTGGCGGCCCGGGTCTTCGTCGCGCACGGCGAGCAGGCGCACCGGGTCGCCGGCATGATTCGGGACGTGGACGATCACGGTGCACATCGTCGGGCCTTCCTGCTCGCGTGGGAGGATCGGAGCATGTTCGTCGTCATCGGGGTCACGGGCGGCATCGCCGCGTACAAGACGGTCCAGCTGGTGCGCGCCCTCGTGAAGAACGGGCACGAGGTGCACGTTGTTCCCACGGCCGACGCGCTGCGGTTCGTCGGGACCGCCACCTGGGAGGCGATCAGCCGCCATCCTGTCACGACTTCGGTGCACGACGACGTCGCCGAAGTGCGCCACGTCGCCCTGGGCACCCGTGCCGACCTCGTGATCGTCGCGCCCGCGACCGCCAATACGCTCGCGAAGATGGCGGCGGGCATCGCCGACAACCTGCTCGGTGTGACGCTGCTCGCCACGACCGCGCCGGTGGTCGTGGCGCCCGCGATGCACACCGCGATGTGGGAGCACCCCGCGACGCGCGCCAACGTCGCGACACTCGCCGCGCGCGGCGTGCACATCGTCGGCCCGGCCGACGGCGAGCTCACCGGCGGCGACTCGGGCCCCGGCCGCATGGTCGAGCCCGACGACATCGTCACCGCCGTCCTGCCGCTGCTGTCGCCCCGACCGGCACCACGGACCGACCTCGCCGGTCGGCGCGTCGCCGTCTCGACGGGCGGCACGCGTGAGCCCATCGATCCGGTGCGCTTCCTCGGCAACCGCTCGAGCGGGCGGCAGGGCACCGAACTCGCCCTCGCCGCGGCCGAGCGCGGCGCCGACGTGACCCTCGTCGCGGCGCACGTCGATGACGGCGTGCTGACGACCGTCGCCCGGCACCCGCGCATCGCGCTCGTCCGCGCCGGGACGACCGACGAGCTGCAGCGTGCGATGACACGGGCCGCAGCGACGGCCGACGTCGTCGCGATGGTCGCCGCCGTCGCCGACTTCCGGCCCACGCGCCTCTCGCACGACAAGCTGCGCAAAGAGGACGGCGTCGACGCGCTCGCGCTCACCCCCACGGCAGACGTCCTCGCGGCCCTCGTCGCCGCGCGCCGGCCCGGCCAGACGATCATCGGCTTCGCCGCCGAGACGGCCGGCGACGACGACGAGCTGCTCGAACGCGGGCGCCGCAAGCGCGACCGCAAGGGCGTCGACTACCTCGCCGTGAACCGCGTCGACTGGGATCTCGGGTTCGAGGCATCCGAGAACCGCGTCGTGCTGCTCGACGCCTCGGGCGCCGTCGTGGTCGACACGGCCGGCACCAAGCGGGCTGTCGCCGACGCCCTGTGGACCGCCATCGCCCCCGCCCGCCACGCCTGACCGCGCGGAACCGGCCCCGGCACCCCGCGAACCCTCACACCCGAACCGAACCCACACTCCCCAGACGTCTGGGAGGTGTGGGTTCGGCGTGAGGGTGAGGGTTCGACCGCAGGATGCCGCGGACTACGCCTTCTTCTGCGCGTCGATCAGCGGGGCGCCGTGCGTCACGGGGCCGAGGTCCACCGGGTCGACGGTGTCGAAGCTGTCGCCGTTGAGCACGATGACGGGCGTGATCAGCGGGTAGCCCGCCTTCTCGATCACGGCCCGGTCGAAGGTCACCAGCGGCGTGCCGACCTCGACGCGGTCGCCGTTCTTGACCTTGACGGCGAAGCCCTCACCCTTCAGGTTGACGGTGTCGATGCCGACGTGGATCAGGATCTCAGCACCGTTGTCGAGCTGCAGTCCGAACGCGTGGCCGGTCGGCTGCGCGGCGACGATCGTGCCCACTCCGGGCGAGTAGACCGTGTCGCCGGTCGGCTCGATCGCGACGCCCGGGCCCATCACGCCGCCGGCGAAGACGGGGTCGGGCACCTGGTCGAGCGCGACGACGGTGCCGTCGAGCGGCGCGGCGATCTGGATGAGCTCGCCGACGGCGGCTGTCGCACCGTCCGGTTTCGTCGCGACGGCGGTGGCGGCACCGGCCGCGCCGGCTGCGGCCGCACCGCCGGGCAGCAGTTCGTCGGCGCCCGAGACCCCGCTGTACGCGGCCTTCTCGTCCTGCACACCGCCGATGACACCGGCGCCCGCGGCATCCGCGACCGACCCGGCGGCCGCGTCGGGGGCATCCGTCTTGTCTTCGGGGTTCTTGTAGCCCGAGATGATGATGAGGAACATCGAGACGAAGAACGCGCCGAGCACGGCGATCGCGTACAGCCCGATCGGATCGAACGCGGGGATCGTCAGCAGCGAGGTGAAGACGAACGCGTTCGTGGTGATGCCGTGCGGCAGACCGAGGATCAGCGAGCCCACGCCGATGATCAGACCGCCCGTGAGGCAGCCGACGAGCATGCGTGGATAGATGCGCTTGTACCGCAGATGGATGCCGTAGAGGGACGGCTCCGAGATGCCACCCAGCAAGCCCGCGGCCAAGGCCCCCGTCGCGGTCTGCTTCATCTGCTTGTCCTTCTCACGCCAGGCGAGCACGAGCACGCCCGCGGTCGCACCGAAGCACGCGAAGTTCCACGCACCCATGGGCCCCTGGATGAAGTCGTACCCGAGGGTCTGGATGTTCAGCAGCATGATCGCGTTGATCGGCCAGTGCAGGCCGAGCGGCACCATGAAGGGGTACGCGAGCGGAATGACGATCGCGAAGATGAACGGCGAGAACGCGTTGATCGCGGCCAGCGCGTTGGCGAGCCATGCACCGACGTAGACGCCGATCGGGCCGATCAGGAACGCCGTCAGCGGGATCATGATCAGCATCGCGAGGAACGGCACGAAGATCAGCTGGATGTTCTCGGGGATGATCTTCTTGAGCCCCTTGTAGACCAGTCCGAGCACGGCGGCCATGAGCAGCGGCGGGAAGACCTGCGACGAGTAGTCGAAGAGGGTCAGCGGCACGCCGAAGATGGGGATCGTCGTGATCTCCGAGCCGAGGAACGTCGAGGTCACCGCCTGGTCGTTCGTGCGGAGCGCGGTGAACGCGGGCAGCATCAGCACGGCCATGATCGCGAAGCCGACCCACGGGTCGGCGTTCACCTTGCGCGACGCGTTGTACGCCACCATCAGCGGCAGGAACACGAACACGCACTGCCACATCATGTTGATGAACTGCCAGCCTGGTTCGAGCACGACGCCCGGCGCGTTCCACGACGGAATGACCTTGAGGGTCGCCATCAGCGCCATGAACGTGATGAACAGCGAGGCGCCCAGCAGCGCGCCCAGGATCGGCCGGAACGAGTCGGACAGGAACTCGAACAGGCTGTCGAGCCACGCGTTGGTGCCGCGCGGGCCCTTCGCACGCTCGCGCGCCTTGATGTCGGCGTCGCTGTCGCCACCGCCTGCCGCGGCGGCTCCGCCGCCCGCCATGGCGGGAAGCGCCTGAATCTCGTTGTAGACGGTCTGCACGCCACCGCCGATGACGACCTGGTAGCGGTCGCCGGCCTGCGAGACGGCCCCCAGCACGCCCGGGATCGCCTCCACCGTGGCCTTGTCGACGACGCTGCCGTCGCGCAACTGGAATCTCAGTCGCGTCGCGCAGTGGGTGAGGCTCTCGATGTTGCCCGGTCCACCGACGGCGTCGACGATGTCGGATGCCGAATTGGATGCCATTTCATGCTCCCTGGAATCGAAACGACCGCTCTTCATCGCGACTCTATACCGGCTGTGAAAGCGCCGATAGAGACCGGGCCGGGTCTATGGCCTGAGCACACCCTCGGGGGGTGAGCGGTCTTTTGCTCCCAGGTTTCACCCAGGGGACGTGCCGGACTCGTCCAGAAACCGCAACCAAACTGTGACCTTCGTGTCCACCCGAGGACGCACATCGCGTGTCGCGCTCTGCGCCGCGGTGCTGATCCACCGGAAGTTCCTCTATGCCTCTCCTCTCTCTGCGCACCGTCACGCCCGCGATCGTCTGCCTCGGCCTGCTGGCCGGCACGGTCGCGACGACGGGCGCCGCGCTCCCCCGCACCGCCATCGCCACGGCGCCGGCGGCGGAATCGACCTCGAGCCGGGAGGCGATCTCGGCGCCGCTCGCCTCGATCACGGCGAGCGCGCAGACCACCCGCGCCGCCGCGCGCGACGCCCTGGCCGCCGCGCGCGCGGTGACGGTCGACATCCGATCGTCGGGCCTGACGATCGTGTCGGAGTCGACCGTCGTGAACACCGCCGCGCTCAGCGACTACATCGACAAGCTCGACGCCCTCGACGTCACGCCGGCTCTGCTCGTGCCGAGCCTCACCGACGAGGCCCAGGCCGAGATCTCATCGGTGCGCGAGGGCACTGCGGCGCTGCGCGGCGAGCTCGACGCGGCCGTCGCGAAGAAGGCCGAAGAAGAGGCCGCGGCGAAGGCCGCCGCCGAAGCGGCCGCGAAGGCGCAGGCCGAAGCAGAGGCCGCCGCCGCCGCGGCAGCTGCCCAGGCGCAGGCCGAGGCCGAGGCCGCCGCCGCCGCGAAGGCGTCGACTGCCGTCTCCGCGCCGGCGGTCAATGTGAACGTCGACCCCGCGTCGGCCCAGGGCATCGCCCGGTCGATGATGGCGTCGAGCTACGGCTGGGGCGACGACCAGTTCGCCTGCCTCGTGTCGCTCTGGAACAAGGAGTCGGGCTGGCGCGTGAACGCGGCCAACCCCAGCGGCGCGTACGGCATCCCCCAGGCTCTCCCGGGCAGCAAGATGGCCTCGGCCGGCGCCGACTGGCAGACCAACCCCGCGACGCAGATCGCGTGGGGGCTCGGCTACATCGCGGGCCGCTACAGCAACCCGTGCGGCGCCTGGGGCCACTCGCAGTCGACCGGCTGGTACTGAGCGCGACTGAACTCGGAAGGGGATGCCGGTAGACCCGGCATCCCCTTCCGTCAACCCCCTCGGCCGCCCGCCGACGCCGACGTAGCGTGGAAGTGTTCCGGTCATCCATCGGAGCACTCCAGACAGGAAGGGGCGACCATGGGTTTCGACGACAAGGTCAAGAACGCCGCTGAGGATCTCGGCGGCAAGGTCAAGGAAGGCGCCGGCAAGGTCACCGACAACGAGCGCCTCGAAGCCGAGGGCAAGGCCGACCAGGCGAAAGCCGACATCAAGAAGGCCGGCGAGAACGTGAAGGACGCCTTCAAGTAATCCCGCCCCCACCGGCAATCGCGCCCCCGTCCGCTACGGATGGGGGCGCGTCGTCGTCCGCGGTGTCGCGGCTGTGCCAGCATGAGCCCGTGGATGCGCGATCGCCGGCCGACCTGCTGCGCCGCGCGGGATGGTGGATCGCCGACTACCTCTACGCCGGCGGGCGGCAGCTCGCGGTGCTCGGCCTGCCCTGGCTGCCCGGCCGGGTCGCCCTCGAACCGGCGTCCTGGCGCGCCGGACGAGACAACCTGCCCGAGGTGGTGCTGATCCCCGGCGTATACGAGCACTGGAGCTTCCTGCGCCCGCTCGGCGACGCCCTCACCGCGGCCGGACACCGGGTGGTCGTCGTTCACGGGCTGGGCGCCAATCTGCTCGACATCCCCGAGACGGCGCGGCGGCTCGACCGCGCGCTGGCGCGGTGCGCCGTGCCGCCCGCCGGCCGCGTCCTGGTCGCACACAGCAAGGGCGGCCTGGTGGGAAAGAGCCTGCTCGTGACCCTCGGCGACGCCGCCGCGACGGAGCGCGGGCTGATCGGGCTCGTCGCGGTGTCCACACCGTTCGCGGGCTCGAAGCTGGCCCGGCTCTTCCTCGACCCGCGCATCCGCGACTTCTCTCCCCGCAATCGCACGATCGTGCAGCTCGGCGGTTCGCAGGGCGTCAACGGCGACATCGTCTCGATCTTCGGACCGTTCGACCCGCACATCCCCGAGGGCAGCGCGCTGCCCGGGGCGACCAATGTCGAGGTTCCCGTCGCGGGGCACTTCCGCCCGCTCGGGGCGGCGTCCACGCACCGCGCTGTCGTCGAGGGCATCGCCCTGCTCGCCCACCGAGCCGGCTGAGCTCGCGGCGCGCGCACCCGCGCACCTCCTTCTATTACGGCGCATGACTCACCGTCGCGCCGTGTGACGCCGGCACGCGAGCGTGCTCCGTCGCCGCCCTAACGTTGCCGAGCATCCGCGCGACGCAGACCGCGGCCACAGAAGAGGACACCGGCAATGAGCACCACTCTCGCCCGACCCGCGACACCGAGCGCCACCGGCGCCCCCGACCGCGTCGACCTCGGCAGTGCGCGCGTCGTCCACACGCGACACTGGTTCCGCTGGACGATCAGCGCGATCCTGATCTTCGCGATCGCCCAGTTCGCGTGGTCGCTCGTGACCAACGCGAACTACGAGTGGGATGTCTTCGCGCAGTACTTCTTCTCCGAGCCCGTGCTGATCGGCATCGGCTACACCCTGTCGCTCACCGCGATCTCGGCCGTCATCGGCTTCGTGCTCGGGACGATCCTCGCCCTCGGGCGCCTCTCGTCGTCGGTGCTGCTGAACTCGATCTCGTGGGCGTACATCTGGTTCTTCCGCTCGGTGCCGCTCGTCGTGCAGATCATCGTCTGGTACAACCTGGGCTACCTGTACCCGACACTCGGTCTGGGCACTCCCTTCACGACCGACTTCTGGATCGTCGAGTTCCCGACCGTGCAGCTCATCAGCGCCTTCGCGGCGGCCCTGCTCGGGCTCGGCCTGCACCAGGCCGCATATTCGGCCGAGATCATCCGCGGCGGGCTCATCTCCGTCGATCAGGGTCAGCACGAGGCGGCCGCCGCCCTCGGCATCCCGCCCCGCAAGCGACTCTTCCGCATCATCCTGCCGCAGGCCATGCGCTCGATCGTGCCCAACGCGACCAACGAGGTCATCGGCCTGGTCAAGGGCGCGTCGGTGGTGTTCGTCATCGCGATCCCCGAGCTGTTCTACGCCGTGCAGGTCATCTACAACCGCAACAGCCGGGTGATCCCGCTGCTGCTGGTCGCGGTGGTCTGGTACACGGTCATCACGACGCTGCTGAGCATCGCGCAGTACTACATCGAGCGGTACTACGCCCGCGGCTCGGCGCGCACACTGCCCCCGACGCCGCTGCAGCGCTTCCGCACGTGGACCGCCGTGCAGTGGTCGCGACTCGGCGACGAGCCCCGTGCGCCCGTACCGCCGGTGCCGCCGGCGCCACCGGCGGGCACGCTGGGCGCGGCGATCGCCGTGACCCCCGACGCCGGCATCGACGCCAACGAGGAGACCCGATGAGCGCCACCACCACGGCGCCCACGCCCACCATCACCACGACGGGCCTGGTCGAGATCCACGACGTGCACAAGTCGTACAGCGGCATCGAGGTGCTGCGCGGCATCGACCTGACGATCGCGCCCGGCGAGGTCGTCGCGATCCTCGGGCCGAGCGGCTCGGGCAAATCGACCCTGCTGCGCACGATCAACCATCTCGAGTCGGTCGACCGCGGATCGGTCACCGTCGACGGGCAGCTGATCGGCTACGAGCGGCGCGGCGACAAGCTGTACGAGCTGCGCGAGCGCGAGATCCTGCGCCGGCGCACCCAGATCGGCATCGTCTTCCAGAACTTCAACCTGTTCCCGCACCTGACGGCGCTCGAGAACGTGACCGAGGCCCCCATCGATCTGGGGCTCGCCAGCAAAGCGGATGCCAAGGCGCAGGCCCTCGCCCTGCTGACCCGCGTCGGCCTGGCCGACAAGGCGGCGCACTACCCGCGCCAGCTCTCGGGCGGACAGCAGCAGCGCGTCGCGATCGCCCGCGCTCTGGCTCTGAACCCGAAGGTGCTGTTGTTCGACGAGCCGACGAGCGCGCTCGACCCCGAACTGGTCGGTGAGGTGCTCGATGTCATCCGCGACCTCGCACGCGGCGGCACGACGCTGATCATCGTGACGCACGAGATCGGCTTCGCCCGCGAAGTCGCCGACCGCGTCGTGTTCATGGACGCCGGCGTCGTTGTCGAGCAGGGCCTGCCCGAGGCCGTCCTCACGAACCCCACGCACGCGCGCACCCGCGACTTCCTCGCCAAGGTGCTCGCCTGACCGTCACCACTCACCGATCCACCGAGAACCCACCCGAAAGAGAGACCACAGCATGGCCATCAGCAAGAAGCAGGGCATCGCGATCGGCGTCGGCGTCGTCGCAGTCGCCGCGATCGTCGGCGGCGTCTTCGCCGCCGTCAACCTCAGCGGCGGCGACGCCGAAGCCGCGGCGCCCGCGCCCACCGAGACCAACAAGGCCAGCGACGAGATCACGTGGTTCCACACCGACCCGATCCCCGAGGCGGTCGCCGCTCTCGAGGACAGCGGCTTCACGCCCATCGAGGCGGGCAAGCTCACCGTCGCGGTCGGCGCCTTCGTGCCGCCGCTGAGCTACCAGCCCGACGGCACGACCGCCGCGACGGACGTCGCCGGCACCGAGCCCAACCTGGGCTTGCTCATCGCGGAAGGCCTGGGGCTCGAGTACAACCCGCAGGTCGTCGCATGGGCCGACTGGCCCCTCGGCATCCAGTCGGGCAAGTACGACCTCATCACCTCCAACGTCACGGTCACCGAAGAGCGCAAAGAGCTGTACGACTTCGCGAGCTACCGCGAAGACCTGCTCGGCTTCTACGTGCGCGCCGACAGCGACATCGACTCGATCTCCGAGTCGGCCGACATCAGCGGCCTGAAGATCATCGTCGGCTCGGGCACCAACCAAGAGCAGGTGCTGTTGCGCTGGAACGAGGAGCTCGAGGCCGCCGGCGAGGCCCCCGCCGAACTGCAGTACTACGACGACACCGCCGCCGCGACCCTCGCGCTGCAGTCGGGCCGCGCCGACGCGAACTTCGGCCCCAACGCCACGTCGGCGTGGGCGGCGCGCGAGACCGGCGACACGAAGCTCGTCGGCATCGTCCCCGGCGGATGGCCTGACACGGCGCAGATCGCGGCCGGCACCGCGAAGGGCAACGGACTCATCGACGCCGTGTCGATCGTCATCAACACGCTCATCGAAGACGGCACCTATGGCGAGCTGCTCCCCTACTGGGGTCTCGACTCCGAGGCCGTGACCGAGTCGCTCGTGAACCCCGCCGGCCTCCCGAAGCCGTAACCTGCGCACATGACCGAAACGCTGATCCGCGAACCGGGTACCGACGTCCTCGACAACCCTGCCTGGCATGCGCTGACGGGGCCGCATACCCGGTTCGCGATCGGCGGCGACCTCGTGCGCCGCTACCCCGACGACGTCGCCCCGTTCGTCGCGGTGCGCACGTGGGACGACCCGGGCGTCTGGGACGCGCTCGCAGAGCTCGTCGGCCCGGGCGCCGAGGTCGGCCTCTCCGGCGCCGAGGCCGACCCGCCCGCGGGGTGGGAGGTCATCGGCGCCGGTGCGGGCGTGCAGCTCGTGCAGACCGACGCGCTGCGGCCGAGACCGTTCGACGACGCCATCCTGCTCGGGCAGGACGATGTACCCGAGATGCTCGCGCTCGTCGAGCGCAACCAGCCCGGTCCGTTCCGGCCGCGCACGTACGAGCTGGGGCGGTACATCGGCGTCCGTCACGACGGACGCCTCGTCGCCATGGCCGGCGAGCGCCTGCACCCCGAGGGGTGGACCGAGATCAGCGCCGTCGCGGTCGACGCCGAGCACCGCCGTCAGGGGCTCGCCTCGCGGCTCGTACTCGATGTCGCCTTCCACATCCAGCAGCGCGGCGACCGCGCCCTGCTGCACGCCGCCGCGACGAATGTGAACGCGATCGCCGGCTACGAGAAGCTCGGGTTCGTGCTGCGCCGGCACACGGTGTTCAGCGCGGTGCGCACGCCCTCCGACGACGCCTGACTCTGCGACGCCATGCGTCGGTTCGCGGCGCCCTGTTACGCCGTGGTTTTGCCACCGCTCGCACGCCCGCGAGAGTGACCGAGCGGCGGATCGCGCTGCGACAACCGAGAGGAGCGCCCCGTGACGGAGCGTGTGCACATCGCCGTCGGCCTCGACGGAGCCGGCTGGCACCCCGCCGCGTGGCGCGAAGCGACCGCCCGGCCCACCGAGCTGACGTCACCCGGCTACTGGCGCGACCAGGTGCGCGCGGCAGACGCCGCCGGGGTCGTCTTCGCGACGCTCGAAGACGCGCTCTCGCTCGGCGGACGGTCGTACGAAGCGGATGCCGAGACCCGACGCGACCGTGCCCGCGGGCGCCTCGACGCGGTGCTCCTGGCATCGTTCCTCGCCCCGCTGACCGAGCGCATCGGGCTCGTCCCGACCGTCACGACCACACACCCCGAGCCGTTCCACCTCGCGACGGGTCTGCAGACGCTCGATTTCGCGAGCCGCGGGCGCGCCGGCGCGCGCTTCGTCGCGGGCGCGAACGAGCAGGAGCGCGCGAACTTCGGCCGCCGCACCGGCGACTCGACGGGGCTCGATGCCGTCGCCCGGTCGGGCTCGCCGGCATCCACGCCTCCGCGCGTCGAGCAGAGCGCGCACTGGCAGGCCGCGTTCCGCGAGGCGGGTGAGGTCATCGAGGCCGTGCGCGCGCTCGCCGACTCGTGGGAGGACGACGCGATCATCCGCGACGTCGCGACGGGGCGCTTCCTCGACCGCGACCGCGTGCACAACGTCGACATCGACGGAGAGTTCTTCGCGATCACAGGCGCGTCGATTGTGCCGCGCTCGCCGCAGGGTCAGCCGCTCGTGACGGTGCTCGCGCACCAGACGGTGCCGTTCCGCCTCGCGGCGCAGCACGCCGACGTCGTGTTCGTGACGCCGCAGGATGCCGACAGGCTCGCGCCGATCGTGGCCGAGCTCGACGCGGCATCGGCAGAGCTGCGCGCCGAGCCCGAGCGCCTGCGCGTCTTCGCCGACCTGCTCGTCGTCATCGAAGACACCCGCGCCGCCGCCGACCAGACCTGGGCGCGCCTGCAAGAGCGCGCGACGCTTGTGACCGACGCGCGCGTGATCGTCGGGACGCCGGGCGACATCGTCGACGAGATCCGCGCGCTCGCCGCGGCCGGTGTCGACGGGGTTCGGCTGCGACCCGCCCGCCAGCCCGCCGACCTCGTCGCGATCGCCGAGCAGGTGCTGCCGCGCGCCGCCGCGGCCGGCATCCTCGCACCGGACGACGGCGCGCCGACGCTCCGCGAGCGACTCGGCCTGCCGCGCCCCGTCAGCCGCCACACCCGACAGGAGACCCGCGCATGACCCGCCAGATCCACCTCGCCGCGCACTTCCCGGGGGTCAACAACCAGACGGTGTGGACCGACCCGACCTCGGGCAGCCAGATCGACTTCGCGTCGTTCGAGCACTTCGCGCGCAACGCCGAGAAGGGTCTGTTCGACTACATCTTCCTGGCCGAGGGCCTGCGTCTGCGCGAGCACCGCGGCCGCATCCACGACCTCGACGTGCTCGGCCGCCCGAACACCCTCGCGATCCTGGCGGCGCTCGCCGCCGTCACCGACCACATCGGGCTGGTCGGCACACTGTCGACGACCTTCAACGAGCCGTACGAGCTCGCGCGCCAGCTCGCGACGATCGACCACCTCTCGGGCGGACGCGTCGGGTGGAACGCCGTGACGAGTTCCGACGCGTTCCACGGCGCGAACTTCCGCCGCGGCGGCTACCTCGCGCACCCCGATCGGTATACGCGGGCTTCGGAGTTCGCCGAGATCTCCAAGGCGCTGTGGGCGTCATGGCATCCGGATGCGATCGTGGCGGATGCCACGACCGGAGAGTTCCTGCGCGAAGACGGCATCACGCGCGTCGCGCACACGACGCGCCTGTTCGACGTCGACGCCGTCTTCGATGTGCCCGGTTCACCCCAGGGGCGGCCCGTCATCGTGCAGGCGGGCGACTCGGCCGACGGCCGCGACTTCGCGACGGCGCATGCGGACGTCATCTTCTCGCTGCACACCGAGTTCGCCGATGCCCAGCAGTTCTACCGTGACGTCAAAGGGCGCCTGGCTGCCCGCGGCCGCGAGGAGGACTCGCTGAAGATCCTGCCCGGTGCGACGTTCGTGCTCGGCGACACCGATGCAGAGGCGCGCGAGCGCTCGCGCGAGATCGCGCTCGCCCAGGTGCGCCCCGAGACGGCGATCACCTACCTCGAGCAGATCTGGAACCGCGACTTCAGCGGATACGACGCCGACGGGCCCCTGCCCGACGTCGAGCCCGACACCGGATCGGAGCACGCGCAGGGCTTCGCGAACCGGCACGCTGCCATCCGCGCGCGCATCGACCAGCTGCGCGCGACCGCGGCATCCGAGAATCTCAGCATCCGCGACCTCGTCATCCGCCTGACCGCGAACCACACGTTCGTCGGCACGCCCGACCACGTCGCCGCCGAGATCGACCGGTACGTGCAGCAGCGGGCGAGCGACGGATTCACGCTCATCGGGCACCTCAGCCCGCACGGACTCGACGAGTTCACCGAGAAGGTCGTGCCGCTGCTGCAGGAGCGCGGGTCGTACCGCCGCTCGTACGAAGACGGCGAGACGCTGCACGACCTGCTCGAACTCGAGCCCGTCGGAGTGCGGGAGCCCGCGAACCGGTGAGCGCCGACCGCGCCGAGACCGCCCCCGCGCGACTGGTCGTCGTGGGGGCGGGCCCGCGCGCCGTGATGCTGCTCGAGCGGCTGCTCGCCCGGCATCCGACGGGCACGGCGCTGCGCGTCGACCTCATCGATCCGCATCCGCCCGGCGCGGGGCGCATCTGGCGCTTCGACCAGTCACCGCTGCTCAAACTCAACTCGATGGCCCGCGACGTCACGGTGTTCACCGACGACAGCTGCACGATCACGGGTCCGGTGCGACCCGGCCCGGCTCTCGACGAATGGGCCGCGCTCGTGCGCGACGGCCGGCTGCCCGAGGTCGGTATCGACGACGCCGGCGTCGCCGCCGAGCTCGCCGCGCTGCGCGGTGACAGCTTTCCCACCCGCCGACTGCACAGCCACTACCTCGACTGGTTCTGGCGAACGACGGTCGCCGGCGCACCCGACGGAGTCGCGGTCACGTGGCGGCAGGATCGCGTGACGGGCGTCGACCCGGCATCCACCGGCCGCGGCGGTCATGTGGTGCACCTCGCGGGCGGCGACGCCCTGCCCGCAGACGCCGTCGTGTACGCGACGGGGCACACCGCGAGCGCACCCGATGCCGCGGTCGCGGCACTGCAGACGAGCGCGGCCGTGGCCGGACTGACGTATGTGCCACCCGACTTCACGGCGGACGCCGATGTGAGCGCCCTCTCCCCCGGCGCCGACGTCATCGTGCGCGGCATGGGCCTCGCAGCGATCGACCTCGTCGTGCTGCTGGGTGAGGGGCGCGGGGGGCGGTTCGTCCGCGACGCCGCCGGTGAGCTGCAGTACCGGCCCTCGGGGCGCGAGCCGGTACTGCACCTGGGGTCGCGGCGCGGCGTGCCGTACCGGTCGAAGGTGTCGTCGCAGCTGCAGGGCGTCCCGCCCACCCTCGAGGTCGTCACCGCCGAGACGATCGCGGCGCTCGTCGCGCGGCCGCTGCCCGTCGACTTCGAACGCGACGTGTGGCCGCTGATCGCGCGCGAGCTGGTGTGGGCGCACTACCGCGAGCTGTGCACGGGCCATCCGGATCGGGCGCGGGTGTCGTGGGCGCAGTTCCGCGAGGTGCTCGCCGCGTGGGAGGGCGACGCGGCAGCGCTGCGCGCATACACGGCGCAGGTCGTTCCCGACCCGCTCGACCGGTTCGATGTCGACCGCCTCGACCGGCCGCTCGCCGGGGAGCGGTTCGCGGATGCCGAGGCGCTGCAGCACCGCCTGCGCAGCCACATCGCCGACGACCTCACGCTGCGCACGACTCAGCGACACAGCCCGTCGCAGGCCGTGTTCCTGGCGGCCTTGCTGTCGTTCCTCGCCCTGGCCGACGTGCCGACCGAGCGCTGGAGCGCCCGATCGCGCGCCGTGTCACTCCCGGTGACGTGGCACACGTTCTTCAGCTACGTGGCCAGCGGGCCGCCCGCGCACCGACTCGAAGAGCTGCTCGCGCTCTCACGCGCCGGGGTGGTGCGCTTCCTCGGCCCCGACGTCGAGGTGCGCATCGAGCCGGGCCGCGGGTTCGTCGCGTCGAGCCCGAGCACGCCCGGCGAGACCGTCGCGGAGGCGCTCGTCGATGCCTGGCTGCCCGGTACCGCGGCGGCGCGCAGCGTCGACGCCGCGGTGCGCGAGCTCGCCGGCATCCACGGCTCCGAGCTCGTCGTCGCCGACGAGGAATTCTCCGGTTCGCTCGGCCGAATCCACGTCGACACCGCCGGCCGCGTGCGCGGGCCGGGCGGCGCGCCGCGCGCCGGCATGTTCGCGATCGGACCGTTCACCTCGGCCACCGAAGCCGGCGCGTTCACCCGGCCGCGCTCGAACGCGCTGTCGCTCCGGACGACCGACGCGCTGGCGGGCGAGCTCGTCGCGGAGCTGTGCGCCGTGGCATCCGTCGCCGAACCTGCGCTCGCGGGCTGAGCGGACCGCGCCCGGCGTCAGCTGCGGAAGAACGCGTTCGCGCGCGCCGTGAACAGCAAGAGCAGGCCGATGATCGGCAAGGCGATGCTGCCGATGCCCTGCCACACGAGCCCCTGCGTCATGGCGAGCACGCCGCTGAGCAGCCCCAGCGCGAACACGATCGCGGTCAGCACGCGCGCGACGTTGCTGCCGCTGAACAGCCCGAACGCGACGAGGATCGTGATGATCCCGAGGACGAGCACGAACGGGCCGGCCCACACCGACGTGCCGCCGGGCAGGATCGCGAAGATCCCGCTGAGGATCTGCAGCGCGCCGTTGATCCACGCGACGATCGCGACGAGGGTGACGCCGAACGGCCGACCTTCTGCTGCCATGGTGAGTCCTCCTCGTCGGGGATGCCGCTCGCGGGCTTCCGCGACCATGATGGCACCTCACCGTCGGCGTGACACGCGACGCGACGCACGACGTGACCGCCGCGCGGCCTACGCTGTGATGGTCACCGACCGAGAGGGGACGACCGTGTCCGCAACCGAAGGCCAGCCCCTGCACGGCGAGCACGTGCCCGCGCCGGGCGAGCCGAGCATCCCCGAGCTCGAGATCGACGAGACGATCGCTCCGCGCCCCGAGGAGGAGATCGCCGACGAACTGCGCTCCGAGCCCGACGTCGCAGATCACTCGCGCGGGTGATGCGCGAGTTCGTCGCCGGCGCGGCGATGCTCGGCCGCGGCTTCACGTATTGGCGGCGGCGCCCGGGGCTCATGGCGACGGGGCTCATTCCGGCGGCGATCGTCGCGATCGTCCTCCTCGCCGGGCTCGTCGCGCTCGGCGGGTTCCTGCCGCAGATCGCCGACCTGGTCACGCCGTTCGCCGACGGCTGGTCACCGCTGTGGGCGACGGTGATCCGCATCACGGTCGGCACGGCCGTGTTCGGCGGCGCGATCGCGCTCGTCGCGGTCTCGTTCACGGCCCTGACGCTGCTCATCGGCGAGCCGTTCTACGCGCGGATCTGGCGCGCCGTCGAGCGCGACGGCGGCGACGATGCGGTCGACGCGGGCTACGGCTTCTGGCGCGGCGTAGGCGATGCGGTCTCGCTCATCGCTCGCGGCGTCGGGGTCGCGCTCGTCGCGGTGCTCATCGGACTCATCCCCGCGGTCGGCGGCATCGTCAGCGCGGTGTTCGCGGTGACCTGCACGGGCTGGCTGCTCGCCGACGAGCTGACCTCGCGGGCGCTGTCCGCGCGCGGGCTCACCGGGGCGGAGCGGCGGGCGCTGAGACGCGCGCACCGGGCACGCATGCTCGGGTTCGGCGTCGCGACGCAGCTGTGCTTCCTCGTGCCGCTCGGCGCCGTGGCGACCATGCCAGCCGCCGTCGCCGGCTCGACACTGCTCGCACGCGAGGTGCTGACCCGTGCGGAACCAATGCATCGGAAAAGAATCACAAAAAGGTAACGGAAACCCTTGTGGGTCGTTACCTGGCCGTTATAGAGTGCTCGCACGGTAGTTGTTTTGCTGTGGCAGCTACCGGCATGTGATTGCAGGACACTCTTGGTGCAAGGGACGAGCCCCGGTCGGAAGCCTCTCCGACCGGGGCTTACTCTTGCCCGCGCCCGATCGCGCAGAATGGGTGGATGCCGCATGATGACGCCCTCTCACTGACGCTCGTCGAACGCCCCGACCTGCCGAGCGCCGTGCTGCAGGCCCTCTACCGGATCACCGGACGCTCGAGCGTCGAGCTGCGGCGTGCGATCGCCGCCGGCGAGCCGGTCTACACCGCCGGCCTGTTCGGCCATGACCACATCGAGGTCGTACCGCGGCTCGAGAAGACGGCATCCTTCCTCACCGAACACGGGCTCGCATTCACGATCAGCGAATGGGTCGACGGCGCCGCCGAAGCGATCACGCCGGAGACGATGCGGGCGATCCTGCACGCCGACGGCTGACCGGCGGCGTCAGGGCGCGTCAGACACCCCCGCCACCGCCGCCTCCCCCACCGCCGCCGGCAGATCCGCCGCCGCTCGATCCGCCCGAGGTCGACGACGATGACGATGCCGCGGCCGACAGCGAGCCGATACCCGACGAGAACGCCGACGCGTCGAACGCGCCCGCGCCGTAGTACCAGTAGGGGCCGGTCACCCCGACGGCGGAGTACAGCACCGCCAGCTCTTTCGACCACTGCTTCTCTTGCCCGAACACGACCGCGTACGGCAGCAGCGACTCGTACAGCGCGAGCTTCTGCCGCGGGTCGCCCACGTCGACGCTCACCCGCTCTGCACCCGCGGGCGACTGCAGCATGCGGATGCGATCGGCCTCGGCCCAAGCGATGAACTGCTCGAGCCCGCGCAGGTGATCGCGCGTCTCGGCGCCGAGCGCCGTCAGCGGCCGGCGTGCCACCAGTATCACCACCCCCACGAAGACGACCCCCGCGGCGATGATCATGATGATCGGCGCGGCAGGATCGACGTTGGCGCCGAGGGCCAGCAGGCCGAACACGATGGCCAGCAGCAGCGCCCCGGCGGCGATCCCGATGGGCCAGCCGCGCGCGCCGGCGCGCACCGTGCGACGCATCCCCCGCGCGGTCAGCTCACGGTCGGCCGCCGAGAGGATCTTCTGCGCGACGGAGGAGAACCGCGTGTCCTGTCTGCCGAACTCGTACTGCTCGCCGGGGACGCCGTTCGGGAACAGCCCCTGCAGCAGCATGCGCCCGTCGCCGTCGGCCCGCGAGGGGTCGACGAGCTCAGCCGTCAGCTTCGCCTTGCCCGTCCACCCCCGCTCGCCCTCGATGATCCGGATCGACCCGACGACCGCCTGCTCGAGCACCTCGGCGGGGATCGCCTTCGGCTGCCTGCCGAGCAGCACGGCGCTTTCGAGCGCGTCGACGATCACCGGCGGCGTGTACTCCGCGATGATCGTCGGCCGCCCCGGCTCGTCGGCGAGGCCGCGCCGTCGCGAGCGCACCGCGAGCGCCCCGGCACCGAGCGCGCCGATGCCGGCGAGACCCTGCAGCCATCCCCACGGCGACGCGAAGTACGACGAGTCGAACGGTGTGAAGGCGCCTTCGGCGAAGCCGACCGCCATCGTGAGGGTCTGATACGCGGCGAGGTTGCTCGCGGTCGCGGTGATGACGGCGCCACCGTCGGCGGTCGCGGTCTCGGTGATCGAGCCGCAGGCATCCTTCGCCCCCTGCGGGCCCTGGTAGCAGGCGAGGTCGCCGGTGAGCTGCTCGGCGAGCTCCGGCGCGAGGTGCAGGCGGCCGGTCACCGTGCCGAACGGCTGCGCCCAGCCGACGCCGTTGACATCCCAGAAGAACTCGAGTCCCGTGTCGGGGAAGTCCCACGTGACGTTCTCGAGCGTGTAGCTGATGACGTAGGTCTGCCGCCCGTGCACGTAGGAATCCGCCCGCGAGACGACCGAGAACGTGTCGTCGACGTCTTCGACCTCTGCTGCGCGCGGCGCCCCGTTCTCGTCGGTGATCGACATGAGGTGCGCGTTCAGGGGCTGCCCGTTGTAGGTGTCGGGGATCTGCCGCCGGATGCCGCGGTTCTGGTCGGTCTCGGGGAAGACCGCCACGATCGTCTCGACGACGGCGAGCCGGCTCGTGCCGTCGTCAGCGCGCGTGAGGGTGTAGTCGACGTCGAAGGCGTCGAAGGAGAAGTCGTCGACGTCGGCGGGCGCGGAGCGTGGTGCGGCCGCCGGCACGGGCGCGATGACGGCGGATGCCGGCGCGGCGGGCTCCGTCGATGCGGCGGACGCGGCGGGCGCAGCCGCCAGCCCCGCGGCCGCGGCGAGGGCGATCGCGGCGATCAGACGACGGATCGGGTATGCCGGGGTGTGCGCTCGGCTCATGCCCCCAGCGTACGGCGCCCGCGTCGACGCCCCGCTGCGCGGTGACAGCGCATGCGCCGCACTACAGTTGACGCCATGACCGACCGCCGCCTCGCCATCGCCGCCTGGGAGAGTCTCTTCCGGGCGCAGCACGAGGTGTTCCAAGAGATCAGCGACGACTTCCGCGACGACGACCTCACCCAGGCCGAGTACGACGTGCTGCTGACCGTCACGCGCGGCGAGGGCGGATCCGCCCGGCTGCGCGATGTGACGGCCAACATGCTCATCAGCCAGCCGAGCGTGTCGCGCCTCGTCGACCGGATGGTCGCCCGCGGGCTGATCTCGAAGTGCGCCGACCCGCGCGATGGACGTGGCGCGATCGTCACCGCGACCGAGGCGGGATCCGCCGCCTTCCGCCGCATCGCGACCTCGCACGGTCGGTCGATCGCCGCGCGGATGTCGGTGCTGAGCGACGACGAGCTCACGCAGCTCGAGCGACTGACGGCCAAGCTGCGCACCGCGCGCTGAGGTGATCCGCAGCGCCAGGTGACGCGCGAAGACAGGTGACGCGCGCGACCAGCTCACGCGGGTCGAAGTGGTCCGCAGCGCCACCGGCATCCACGACCCCAACTCGAGGTGGCGCGCCGGACCAACTCACCCACGCTGAGATGGTCCGCAACGCCACCGGCATCCACGGCCCCTGTCCGGTCGCCGTGCCCCTGGATCACGGCGTGCGGCGGCGCAGGGTGAGCGGTGCGAGCACGAGTGCGCCGACGGTGAACGCGACGACGATCAGCAGCGGACCCCAGAGGTCCCACCCCTCTTCGGCCGCGGTGACGGCGTTCACCGCATCGACCGCATGGCTCAGCGGCAGCCAGTCGCTGATCGCGTACAGGACGTCGGGCATCTGGTCGCGCGGCATGAACAGCCCGCCCAGGATGATCTGCGGGAACACCAGCAGCGGCATGAACTGCACGGCCTGGAACTCGGTGCGCGCGAACGCACTGGCGAGCAGCCCGAGCGCCGTGCCCAGCAGCGCATCGACGACGGCGACCACCCCCAGTTGCCACTGGGGGCCGTCGACGTCGAGTCCGCACACGACGACCGCGAAGGTCACCGTGACGATCGCCTGCAGCGCCGCCATCGCGCCGAAGGCGAGCGCGTAGCCGAGGATGAAGTCCGACTTCCCCAGCGGCGTCGTCATGAGGCGCTCGAGCGTGCCACTGCGACGTTCGCGCAACGTCGTGATCGACGTGATCAGGAACATCACGACGAACGGGAAAAGCGCCAGGATCGGTCCGCCGATCGTGTCGAAGACGCCGTCCTGCTCGCTGAACAGCCACGCGAACAGGCCGACCAGCAGACTCGGCGCGACCAGCATCAGAACGATCGATCGGGGGTCGTGGCTCAGCTGACGCAGCACGCGAGCGGCGGTCGCCGACATCCGGATGCCATTCATGCGGCATCCTCTCGCTGGATGAGCGCGAGGAACGCCGCGTCGGGATCGTCCGTGCCCGTCGACTCGAGCAGCCCGTGCGGAGTCGTATCGGCGACCAGACGCCCGGCGCGCATCAGCAGCAGGCGGTCGCAGCGCAGCGCCTCATCCATCACGTGGCTCGAGACGAGCAGCGTCGCCCCACCGTCGGCCAGGCTGCGGAAGATGCCCCACAGCTCGGCGCGCAGCACCGGGTCGAGCCCGACGGTGGGCTCGTCGAGGATGATCAGCTCGGGCGCGCCGAGCATCGCGACGGCGAGCGAGACGCGGTTCTCCTGGCCGCCCGACAGAGTGCCGGCCAGGCGGTCGGCCTGATCCGACAGTCCGACTTCGTCGATGACCCGGTCGACGTCGCCGCGCGGCGCTCCGAGCACCCGCGCGAAGTAGCGGAGGTTCTGCCGCACGGTCAGGTCGCCGTACACCGACGCCGACTGCGTGTCGTAGGCCACCCGACGTCGCAGCCGGGTGCTGCCCGCGGGAGAGCCGAGCACCGTCACCGACCCGCCGGTGACCTTCTGCACCCCGACGATCGCGCGCATCAGGGTCGTCTTGCCGCTGCCCGACGGGCCGAGCAGACCTGTCACCGACCCGGCGGGGATCGTCAGGTCGAGTCCGTCGAACACGACGGTGCGGCCGCGGCTGACCCGCAGTCCGGCGACGACGACGGCATCGGTCATGAACGGTCGGGATTGGTCGCTTTGCCGTCGAGCCACAGCGTGTCGGACGCGTCGCTGTGCGACCTGCCGGTGCCCACATGCGTCGAGGCGATCTTCGGCCCCTTGGTGATGACGTGCACGAGGGCCATCGCGTGCCCTCGGCCGAGGCCGTAGTCCTCGCCGAGCCAGGCGACGATCTCGCCCGCCTTCGTGCCCGGCCCGTACCCGCGCTCGGTCGCCTGCGCGACCAGCTCGCGGGGGGTCAGACCCGTCTTGTCTTCGATCGTGTCGAGATACGCCTGGAACGACATGCGCCCAGCGTAGACCCGGGCTCGCCGGAATGCGGGCGACCCGTCACCACCGGTTGTGGACGTCTTCCGCGAAGCCCTCGATGCCGGCGAACGCGATCGTCTGGGCGCCGACGGCGAAGGTGCCCGACCAGGTGCCGAAGCACTGATCGGTGCGCGCTGCGACCACCCCGAGATTCGTCTCCGAACGCTTGTCGTAGACGGGCGCGAACTCGGCATCCAGCCCTCCGCCCGTCACGCGCCACGGGCGCATCACGTCGCTCAGGTCGTAGCTCCACCGCAGCGGCTCGGAGATCTTGTGCATGACGCCGCCGACGAGGACGCCGTTCTCGGTCGATCCGGTGCCGTCGGTCCAGCGTCCGCCGACCTGGATGCCGAAGCTCCGCCCGTCGGCGAGAGATCCCGACCCGGCGCCCCAGTTCCACGCGACGTCGTACGGCCAGCGACCGCGCCCGTGGTCGAGCACCGCCCACGACCCGTCGGCCACGGAATGCACGGCGCCGTCGATGGTGAGGGAGCCGCGCGCCGGCAGCGCCACATCCTTCACGGTGTACTGGAACAGCCGCGGTGACCACGGCACGACGACCGCGAGGCAGTCGTGCGCGACCGGCCGCGACACGGTGATGTCGAACCCGGCGCCGGGGATCTGCGCGTGCAGACGCCACGCCTGCCCGCCGTCTGCCGGAGTGACCGTGATGACGAGATCCTTCGCGCGGGCGATCGCGATGCCGGTGCCCAGCGAGCCGGGCAGCTCGACGTCGCGCGGAGGGATGACGGTCGCGGTGCGACCCCACGTCTGCTGCGTCGCCCGATCGAAGACCCACACCTCGTGCACGGCTGCGTAGTCGAGCGACGACACGGTCAGGGCGACGATGTGCGTCGGCGTGATGACGTTCCAGTACTCCCAGCGCTTGTTGCGCCCCCAGCCCGGGGTCACGAGCCCACGCCGCGCGCCGATGCCCGACGTGTCGACGAGGGGACGCCGCGCCCAGCCGATCGCGGTCGTGTCGAGTCGGCCGCTCGGTAGCGTGAGCGACACGGGTTCGGTGAGCTCGCGTTCGCGCACCGCGGAGTCTGCTGCGGGCGCGCTCGAGAGCGTGTCGGGGTCGGGCATCGGCATCCTCGCTGACGGTCCGGTCGGGTCATCCGATCCTAGGCCGTCCGCGAGGATGCCTGACCGCTCAGAGCCCCTGGGCGAGGCGGTAGTAGGCCTGGTTCCACCGCAGCTCACGCTGGAAGCCGCGCACCGTGGTGTCTTCGTCGATGACGACGAGCTCGGTCTGGGCCATCTCGGCGAAGTCGCGGAACACGTCGATGCCGACCGCGGTCGTCATCACCGTGTGGTGCGCGGCGCCCGCGGCGAGCCAGCACGCGGCGCTCGTCGCGAAGTCGGGGGCGGGCTTCCAGACGGCACGGCCGACGGGCAGCTTGGGCAGGTCGGGCGCCTCGATGTTCTCGACGACGTTGGCCGTCAGGCGGAACCGGTCGCGCATGTCGCTGAGCGCGACGACCAGCGCGGGGCCCGGGTCGGCGGTGAAGACCAGACGCACCGGGTCGTCCTTGCCGCCGATGCCGAGCGGATGGATCTCGAGGCGCGCCTTGCTCTTCGTGAGGCTCGGAGCGACCTCGAGCATGTGCGCACCGAGGATCTTCTCATCACCCGCGACGAGGTCGTAGGTGTAGTCCTCCATGAGGGTCGCGCCACCGGGCAGGCCCGCACCCATCACGTTCGCGACGCGCACGAGGATCGCCGTCTTCCAGTCACCCTCGGCGCCGAAGCCGTAGCCTTCGGCCATCAGTCGCTGCACCGCGAGGCCGGGCAGCTGCGTGAGCGCGCCGAGGTCTTCGAAGCTCGTCGTGAACGCACCGAACCCGCCCGCCTCGAGGAAGCTGCGCAGGCCGATCTCGATCGCCGCGCCGTCGCGCAGGCTCTGATGGCGCTCCGCGCCCGGCCGCAGCTCATCGGCGACGTCGTACTCGTCGAGGTAGACCTGCACGAGGGCGTCGATGTCGGCGTCGGATGCCGCCGCGACGGCATCGGCCAGCTCGTTCACGCCCCACGTGTTCACCTGCACGCCGAAGCGCAGCTCGGCCTCGGTCTTGTCGCCCTCGGTGACGGCGACGTAGCGCATGTTGTCGCCGAAACGAGCGAGCTTGAGCGTGCGCGACGCCTGCCAGCCGGCGGCGGCACGCTGCCAGTCCTCGATCTGCTGGGTGACGGCGGGGTTGCTCACGTGGCCGACGACCGTCTTGCGCGGCACACCGAGTCGGGTCTGGATGTAGCCGAACTCGCGGTCGCCGTGGGCGGCCTGGTTGAGGTTCATGAAGTCGAAGTCGATCTCAGCCCACGGCAGCTCGACGTTCGCCTGCGTGTGCAGGTGCAGCAGCGGCTTGCGGAGGGCATCGAGGCCCGCGATCCACATCTTGGCGGGGCTGAACGTGTGCATCCAGGCGATGACGCCGATGACGCTGTCGTCGCTGTTGGCGTCGAGCGCGAGACGGCGGATCGAGTCGGCATCCTTCAGCACCGGCTTCCATTCGACCGTCACGGGCAGGCCCGCGAGGCCCGCGACGACCTGCTGCGACTGCTCGGCGACCTGGCGCAGGGTCTCTTCGCCGTAGAGGTTCTGACTGCCCGTGACGAACCAGACGGTGTAGTTCTCGAGCGTGGTGTTGAGGGTCATGGTCTTCTTTCCGGTCGTTGAGCTGGTCGAAACGTCAGAGTGCCTGGACGGCGGCGGCCTCGACGGCGAGGCCGGCGCGGTAGCGGGTGAGGTAGGCGGCGAAGCCCGCGACGTCGGCGGGGTCGGGATCGGCGACGGTCGCCGCAGCGCCCGCGAACACGGACTCGTCGAGGTAGCGGCCGAGCTCGGGCGCCGCCCCGCCTGCGACGGCGCGGCGGAAGGCGGCGAGCACGGCCATGCCCCACGGCCCGCCCTCCGACGCGGTGTCGCCGACGGCCACAGGAGCACCGAGCGCAGCCGCGAGGAAGCGCTGCGCGACCCCCGCGGTGCGGAACATGCCGCCGTGCGCATACATGCGGTCGAGCGCGACGCCCTCGCCGTGCTCTGCATCGGTCAGCACCTGCATGCCGAGCGCGAGAGTGCCGAACACGCCGTACAGCTGGGCGCGCATGACGTTGGCGAGGCTGAGCGTCGAGTCGGGTGTGCGGACGAACAGCGGCCGTCCGGCGTCGAGCCCGGCGATCGGCTCGCCGGCGAGATGGTTGTAGGCGAGCAGTCCGCCGGCATCCGCGGCGCCGTCGAGCGCTTCGCGGAACAGCACGTCGAACACGGCGTCGTCGTCGAGCGGCGTGCCCGACGCGGCGGCGAAGCGCGCGAACAGGCCCGCCCACGCCGCGAGTTCGCTCGCGCCATTGTTGCAGTGCACCATCGCGACGGGGTCGCCGGCGGGAGTGGTCACGAGGTCGAGCTCGTGGTGCGTGTGCGCGAGCGGGTGCTCGAGCACGACCATCGCGAAGATGCTCGTGCCGGCGCTCACGTTGCCGGTGCGCGGCGCCACGGCGTTCGTCGCGACCATGCCGGTGCCGGCGTCGCCCTCGGGCGGAGCGCAGGGGATGCCGGGGCGCAGCGCGCCCGTCGGGTCGAGCAGCGCTGCGCCGGCCGCGGTCAGCGTGCCCGCGTCGGCGCCGGCGGGCAGCACTTCGGGCAGCAGGGCGCGCAGCGGCGGGATCATCCCCGGAGTGAGCGCGTCGAAGCGGGCGACGAGCTCTTCGTCGTAGTCGACGCCGCTCGCCCCGATGGGGAACATCCCCGACGCGTCGCCGATGCCGAGCACGCCTCGCCCGGTCAGCTGCTCGTGGACGTAGCCTGCGAGGGTCGTCACGTGGGCGAGGTGCGCGAGGTGCGGCTCGTCGTCGAGCACGGCCTGACGCACGTGCGCGACGGACCATCGCAGCGGGATGTTCACGCCGAACAGTTCACTCAGCTCGGCCGCGGCGGCGCCCGTGTTGGTGTTGCGCCAGGTGCGGAACGGCACCAGCAGCGCACCGTCTGCGTCGCGCGCGATGTAGCCGTGCATCATCGCCGAGACGCCGAGCGCGCCGTAGGTCGTGGGCCGCGTGCCGTGACGCGCCTCGGCGTCGTCGACGAGTGCCGCGTATGCGGCCTGAAGGCCGGCGTGCACGTCGTCGAGGCTGTACGTCCACAACCCGCCGACGTAGGCGTTCTCCCACGCGTGCGAGCCGACCGCGAGCACCGTCGTCGGGTCGTCGGCGTCGACCAGGCAGGCCTTGATGCGGGTCGAGCCCAGCTCGATGCCGAGGGCCGTCCGCCCTGCATCGATGATGTCGCGCGCGCTCATCGCCGCTCGTCTCCGCTCTGTCCGTAGACGTTCTGATACCGGTTGTAGAGGGCGTCGATCTTCTCCTGCGGGATGGGGATCAGCTCACCGCCCTGGCGCGCGATGTGCACCGTGCGGGCGACGTCTTCGCACATGACGGCAGCCTTGACGGCATCCTTCGCGGTGACCCCGATCGTGAACGGGCCGTGGTTCTGCATGAGCACCGCGCGCGAACGGTGGTCGCGGAGCGTCTCGACGATGCCGCGTCCGATCGAGTCGTCGCCGATGATCGCGAACGGTCCGATCGGGATCGGCCCGCCGAACTCGTCGGCCATCGCCGTGATGACGCACGGGATCTCTTCACCGCGCGCCGCCCACGCGACCGCGTAGTCGGAGTGGGTGTGCACGACCCCGCCGACGTCGGGCATGTTCCGGTAGACGTACGCGTGCGCCGCGGTGTCGCTCGACGGGCTGCGGTCGCTGCCGGGCGTACCGGGGATCACGTTGCCGTCGAGGTCGCACAGGATCATGTTCTCGGGGGCGAGGTCGTCGTACGAGACGCCCGAGGGCTTGATCACGAACAGGTCGGCGCCCCTGTCGTCGCCGATGCGGACGCGGCCCGACACGTTTCCGCCCGTCCAGACGATGAGGTTGTAGCGGACGAGTTCGTCGTGCAGTCGCGCGACGTCGGCGCGGACGGCATCGATCGCCGCCTGAGTCGCCCCGTCGAAGTCGGGAGTGGTCACGTGTGGCCTCCGTTGGTCGCGTGCCGGTGATTCCTTCAGAATGTTACCGGTACCATTCCGTTTGTTCAACTGCCGTCGTCAGGCATCGCGCGGGGGCGCCGTCGATGCCCGCGGGACGAGCGCCGGCGGCTGCGGGCCGGCCGACCCCGGCAGTCCGAGCGCCTCGGCCACGGCGCGACGCGCCTCACCGACGAGGTCGATGCGCACCGTCGTCAGGGCGGGGCGATAGAACGCGGCATCCGCATTGTCATCGAAGCCGGCGACGCTGACGGCGGTCGGCACCGATACCCCCGCGCGTTCGAGTCCGGCGATCAGGCCGAGTGCCATCTGATCGTTGGCGACGACGATCGCCGTCGGCCCGTCCGGCGTGCGCGCGACGTCGGCGATCTCGGCCGCCACGCGGGCGCCGGATGCTGCGGTCCAGTCCCCCGCCCACTGCAGCCCGGGCTCGAGACCGGCGCGGTGCAGCGCGTCGCGCGCGCCGGCGTCGCGGGCGACCGCCTCTGCCCAGTCCATCGGGCCCGACAGCCGGGCGATGCGGCGATGCCCGAGCGCCACGACGTGATCGACGACGAGCCCCGCCGCGTCGCTCTGCCGCTGCGCGCCCGGGCCCGAGTGCATCGCCGCGACGCGCACGCCGCCCGCCGCCTCGCGGGCGCGGTCGAGGGTCTCGGCGTGCGGCGCGAGCACGACGATGCCGTCGACGCCCTGGGCGAGCAGATGATCGACGGCGCCCTCGACCGACGCCTCGTCGCCCGCGTCGGCGTACGCCGTCGAGATCCACCGCCCCGCTGCGCGCGCCGCGGCCTCGAGTGAGGCGATGCCGACCGCAGGGCCGTGCAGCGCGGCATCCGACGCCACGACCCCGAGGGTGCGCGTCGTCGACGTGCCGAGCGCACGGGCCGCGTTGTTGACGCGGTAGCCGAGATCGGCCATGGCCGCGCGCACCCGCTCGCGGGTCTGCGGGCGGATGCCGGGATAGTCGTTGATGACGCGCGACACCGTCTGGGTCGAGACCCCGGCGTGGGCGGCGACCTCGCGCACGCCGACGCGCGCGGCCCGCGGCGGCGACTCAGAGCCGGTCATGCGTCAGCACCGACCGCACGGACGGCATCCATCGCGATCATGCCGTCGACGACGAAGCGCCCCTCGGTCGGCAGCGGCTCGCCACTGCGCAGCGCCTCGAGCACGCTCTCGAGCTGGTGGTCGAACGTCTCGCGCCCGGCGACCGTCTCGACGCGTTCGACGCCGTCCGCCCGCCACCGCAGTGAGTGTCCGCTGCCCGCGAAGACCGGTCGCGACACCTCCAGCGTGCCGCCCTCGGCGATCACCCGCCGCTCATCGACGAGCTCGCGCGAAGCCATGCTCGCCCGCACCCGACCGGTCACGCCGCCCGGGAACATCAGCTCGGCATCGACCTCCATGTCGGCCCCCGACGGGTTGCGCGAGACGGTGACGGCGCCCACCTCGGGCTCCGCGCCGACGATGCCGCGCGCCCACGTGAGCGGGTAGCAGCCGAGGTCCATCAGCGCGCCGCCGCCGAACGCGGGCTCGTGCCGGATCGTCCCGGGTTCGTACGGGTTCCATCCGAGGAACTCGCCCTCGACCCGTTCGACGCGGCCAAGGGTGGCGACGATCTCGACGGTGCGCTGCCACAGCGGGTGGTAGCGATCGTGGAACGCCTCGACGACCCGCCGGCCGGTGGATGCCGCGGCATCGACCACCGCACGCGCCTGCGCGGCATCGAGCGTGAAGGGCTTCTCGCAGAGCACATCCTTGCCCGCCTCGAGCGCCGCGATCGACCACGCGGCATGCTCGGACGGCGGCAGCGGCACGTACACGAGATCGACGAGGGGGTCATCGAGCAGCGCGCGGTACGAGCCGTAGGCCCGCCCGATGCCGTGCCGACCGGCGAAGGCCTCGGCACGTGCGAGGTCGCGAGCCGCGACGGCGTGCACGACGACGTCACGGCGCCGCGCCACGGGAGCGATGAGCGCACGCGGCGCGATGTCGGCCGCACCGAGGATGCCGATGCGAAGGGGTTCGGTCATGTCACGATCCTGCCCGTTCCACTCGTCGGGACGATGCTTTCGCCCGCGCGCCGGGTCGTTCACAGTCGGCAGTATCCCGGCACCACTGCCACAGCCGTACATCCCGGACCATCAAAGGAGAAGTTCCATGCGCACAGCCCGCACGACGCGCGGAGCGTTGATCGCCGCGTCGACACTCGCCGCCACAACGCTCGTCATGACCGGCTGCTCCGGCAGCAGCACACCGACCGAGACCGACGACGGCGGCGACGCGGCCGCGGCGCCTGTCACGATCTCGGTGGCGACGAGCCAGAACGAGCAGACCCCGAACTACTATTGCGGCGTCGAGCTGCTCAAGGACCGGCTCGAGGGCGCCGACCTCGGCTTCACCGTCGAGCTGTATCCCGCGAGCCAGCTCGGCCCCGACGCCGACCGCTTCCCGCAGGTGCAGTCGGGCGACATCGACATCGACCTGCAGGGCGCCTCGGCCCTCAGCGCGACGTACGAGCCGATCGGCGTCGTCGACGCGGCCTACGCGTTCAACGACGTCGACCACGCCTTCGACTGGATCGACAGCAGCTCGGAAGACCTGTTCCAGGGGTTCCACGACGCGACGGGAGTGAACATCGTCGACGGGTGGTTCTTCGGCAACCGCACGTTCACCACGAAGGACATCGAGGTCCGCAGCCCCGACGACCTCGCCGGGGCGCCGATCCGCTTCCCCAACTCGCCGCAGTTCCTCGCCAACGCCGCGGCCCTCGGCGTCACCAGCCCGGTCTCCGTCGCCGTCGAAGAGGTCTACACGGCTCTCCAGCAGGGTATCGCCGCGGGGCAGGAGAACCCGATCGTCGCGACACGTTCGTCGAGCTACGACGAGGTGCTCAACACCGCGATCCTCAACAACCACAACGTCGGCATCCACTGGATCCTCGTGAGCGACAAGACCTACGACAAGCTCGACGACGAGCAGACCGCGTTGCTCGAGAAGACGATCCACGAGATCCGTCCCGAGAACCGCGACTGCGTCGAGGAGGCGACGGACGAGATCCTCGACGAGTACCGCGCCGACGAGAACTTCACGGTGATCGAGACCGAGGACATCGACATGGATGCCTTCATCTCGACCGCCGAGGACTACTTCCGCAGTCACTACACGGGCGCTCAGCTCGACGCGTACAACGCCATCCGCGAGTCGGCGGACTGAGCAGGCCGACCGCCCGGAACACCAGAGGAGGGTGGAGCGCTGCGCAGCGCTCCCCCCTCCTCTCGCGTGCGTGGCGACCCGTCCGGTCAGCGACGAGCGACGCGTTCGAGCACGCCGCGCAGCGCCACGACGCACGATCGCGCACCCTCGCGCGCCTCGCCGACGTCGGCGAGATCCATCACGGCGGTGACGGCGACGGCGGCGAACTCGCCGGGAACGTGCGCCGCGGCGGTGACGAGCGTGCCGTCCGAAGCCACGAGTGGCCCCCGTTCACCCCCCTGCACGGCACGGAGCGGCCCCGCCTCGACAGCGACCTCCGGCAGGGGGCCGCCCAGCGTGAGCAGCGTCACGACGTGATCCGTGTCGAGTGTCGACAGGCGCACGGGGCGCCCCGTGCGGGACTGGAGGTCGGCGATCAGCGGCAGCGCGAGCCGTGCCAGCTGTCGGGGCTCGGGCACCGCAGCTCCGAGCTCGAAGAACCTCATACCCAGGTAGAAGCGGTCGCCGACGCGCTCGAGGCAGCGCTGCCGCACGAGCTCGGCCGCGAGCCGCGACACCGTGGACTTCGGCAGCTGCGCGCGCGTCGCGATCTCGGTCACGCCGAGGCCCACGTCGCCCTCGGCGAACACATCCAGCACGGCACTGACCCGATCGAGCACGCTGACGGTGCTCGTCCACTCGGCGGTGCGCATGGTGAGGCCGGCCTCACGCCGCCGTGAGCCGTTGCGACACGCTCGCCGACGCCTCACGCAGCAGGGGCGCGAGCCGCTCGGCATCCATCGCCCCCGCCGGCATGGCCAGCGACAGCGCACCGATGACCTCGGCCCGCGCGGAGAGGATCGGGCTCGCGACCGCGTGGATGCCGGGGAAGGCGACGCCGGCATCGACCGCGATCGTCGTGACGCGGACTTCGTCGAGCTCGTCACGAAGGCGCGCGGCACCCCGCAGCGGGAGCGGCCTGCTGAGATCGGCGACGACGTCGGCGGCCGTGAAGGCGAGACAGGCCTTGCCGCTCGCGGTCGTCAGAGCCGACGCGCGCATGCCGACCTGCGTCGGCATCGCCGGCAGCCGACCGGGGACAGCAGCGACCAGGACCATGTGCGCGTCCTGGCGCACCCACATCACGACGCGCTCGCCTGTCTCGTCGCTGATGCGGCGCATGACCGGCGCGACGGCGGCCCGCAGCCGTTTGGGCATGCTCGCGCGCATGCCGAGCTCGAACAGGCGTGTGCCGAGAACCACGGCCGACCCCGAGCGACGCAGGTACCGCTGCTCGACGAGTTCCGCGACCATCCGCGACACCGTCGAAGTCGGCAGCCCGGTGTGCACGGCGATGGCTCCGACCGAGGTGGGGCCGTCGGCGGCATGGACGGCGTCGATGGTGGCGAGCGCGCGATCGAGAACGGAATGCGCAACGGGTGATCGGGCGATCATCTCGGGGCCTCTCTCCGCGCGGATCGTCGTCGAACCGCGCGGTGTTGTCGATGAATGTACTAGTTAGTCCGTTTCGGCGCAATGGACCGGTATCCGCGTTCCATTCGGCGAGACGCGGCTTGTCGGCGGTGATCGCTCGGCCGCAGAGTGCAGGCAGGCCACTCGAGCCCATTCATTCAGGAGGACGCATGACCGACGAGTCCGAGCCGGATCGCCCACCCGGCGACCCCGAACGCGCGACCGCGCCCTCGCCGCCCAACGAGACCGACGAGTCGATCTACGGCCACACCGACACGGTGTTCACCGAGCCGCGCCTGAACCGCGGCGTGCCCCGCGACCCGCTGCCGCTGCGAGTACTCGCCGCCGTCGAGGTGGGCGTCTCCGCCGTCCTGTTCGGCCTGATCTTCTTCGGAGTCATGTACCAGGTGCTCGGGCGGTATCTCCCGGCGATCAGCTGGGTCGGCGCGGGCGAACTGGCCCTCACCGCGATGATCGCGATGACGTTCATGATGACCGGCTACCTCGTCGGACGCAACGGCCACATCGTCATCGAGGTGTTCGACCAGATGCTCAAGGGTTCGAAGCTCTTCGTCGTGCTGCGCGTGTTCTCGGCGCTCGTCATGGCGATCACGTGCCTCGCCCTCGCCTACGAGGCGTTCGTCAAGGCGGGCGCCGAGTGGGATCGCACGAGTGCCGCGATGCACCTGCCCGTCGGGCTGCTTTACGTGTTCGCGATCTTCGGGTTCAGCTCGGGAGCGATCCACTCGCTATGGAAGATCCCCTACGCGAACCGGCCCGAGCGTCAGCTCGACATCTCCGAGATGGAGGGCTGACCCGTGGACCTCTGGCTCTACATCCTGCTGCTCGTCGTCCTGCTGCTGCTGCGGGTGCCGGTCGCCTTCGCGATGATCGCGCCGAGCATGCTCTACTTCTATTCGCACGGGCTGTCGGCCGGTTATGCGACGACCTCGATCGTCAACGGGATCAACAGCTTCCCGCTGCTGGCGGTGCCGCTGTTCATCTTCGTCGGGACGATCGCGAACCACCTCGGCATCGCGACGCGCCTCTACGACTTCGCCCGTGCCCTGCTGCCACGTCTTCCCGGCAACCTGGCGTACGTCAACCTCACGACGGCGATCGGCTTCTCGTGGATCAGCGGGTCGGCTCTGGCCGACGCCGCATCCACGAGCAAGGTGCAGATTCCGCAGATGCTCAAGGCCGGCTACCCCTACGGCTTCTCGGCCGGCCTCACGGCGGCCGGCTCGCTCATGAGCACCGTCATGCCCCCGAGCATCCCCGCGGTGCTGTTCGCCGCGACCGCCTCGATCTCGACGGGTGCCCTGTTCGCCGGGTCGATCCTGCCTGCCGGCCTCATGGCCGTCGGACTCGCGGTCTACATCGTGTTCTGGGTACGGCGCCACCCCGAGATCGCGAGCGGGCGCCGATTCGACGGCGCGATGCTCGGGCGTGCCTCGACCCGGGTCGTGGGCGCCGCCTTGCTGCCGGTGATCATCCTCGGCGGCATCTTCAGCGGCTGGTTCACCCCGACCGAGAGTGCGGGGGTCGCCGCGGCGTACATGCTGCTGCTGGGCGCGATCTACCGCACCCTCACCTGGAAAGCCCTGTGGATCGCGACGAAAGAGACCGTCGTGATCTCGGGCGGCATCCTGCTGATCCTCGGAGCGTCGAACCTGATGGGCCAGGTGCTGGCCCGCGAGCAGGTCTCGCGACACCTCGGCGAGTGGCTCACGTCGCTGACCGACAACCCGATCGTGTTCCTGCTGCTGCTGAACATCCTGCTGATCCTGCTCGGGATCTTCCTCGAGGCGGCGCCCGTGATCCTCGTGCTCGTGCCGATCCTCATGCCGATCACGGCGCAGTTCGGCATCGACCCCGTGCACCTGGGCGTCATCATGATCCTCAACCTCATGATCGGGTCGCTCACTCCCCCGGTCGGCGCGGTGCTGTTCGTCGTCGGCTCGATCACGCGACGCCCCATGGGCGAGCTGTTCCGCGGCATCCTGCCGTTCCTCATCCCGCTCGGGGCCGTCCTGCTGCTGCTGACGCTGTTCGAACCCATCGTGACGATCGTCCCGACGCTGCTCGGCCTGTCATGACCGACCTACGAAAGGATG
>Ga0160441_100407_pt1 | contig 35673 bp, 34 predicted proteins | sample HID1971K_E1MG_FD_108260 | JGI IMG/M metagenome (GOLD analysis project Ga0160441, IMG submission 108260) | Enriched millipede-associated microbial communities from UW Madison campus, WI, USA - HID1971K_E1 MG | ecosystem: Host-associated > Arthropoda: Insects > Digestive system > Unclassified ... | reverse complement strand
TCGCCGCGGTCCTCGCCGTGATCGCGCTCCTCAAGGGACTCGCTCGCGGCGGCAAGGGCATCGCGCCCGTCGTGTTCGCCGCCATCTTCATCGCGCTCACGTGGGGCGGCATCTCGGTCGGCGGCGGCACCGTCTGGTAGGCGGACGCCTCCGCTTGCTGCGCCCGCCTGCGCCCGCTGGGCCCGCCTCCGCTCGCTGCGCCACGGCCCCGGTCGCTGAGCTTGTCGAAGCGGCCCTTCGACAAGCTCAGGGACCGGATTCACAGTGGAATGGATGCCGGCCGGCGTCCGCGGCATCCCGCTGCGTCCTGTGTGATTCTCTAGCTGATCTGCCAAATTCAGCAGTAGGCTGACGCCAGATTCTTCATGATCTCGACGGGGCGGTGAGGATGCACACTCGGCACGGCATGGCGCTCGCGGGGCTCGCGCTGCTGGTTGCATCGAGCCTGGCAGGATGCGCGACGTCATCGTCGGGGAGTCGGCACACGCTGTACGACAGCAACGACGCGCTGGTCGCCGACAGTTTCGACGTCGTCGTCGGCACGGTGCAGAGCACGGGCACCGATGGCGATGCGACCGTGGCGACACTCGAAGTCGAGAACACTCCCGACAACCCTTCGCTCGGCTCGAACATCGACGCCGACGTCCGCACCGTCGAGGTCGGCGACGTCATCGAGGTGCGCCAGCAGACCGATGAGAAGCTCAGCGCGGGGGCCCAGTACCTGCTGTACCTCACGCCGACGATGCTCTCGGGCGACGCCGCCGACCAGTACTACATCACCGGCGCGGTGGCCGGGATGTATGTGCGTGACGGCGACGTGTTCCGGCGCGTGGTGCCCGACAGCGGCGACACGCTCTCCGAGACGATCTCAATCTCCGAGTGATCGGGCGAGCGCGGCGGACGACAGAGCGGGGCCTATCTCCCGTGTCAGACTCGCGATTTAGCAATATCTAGTCCCATATACGAAATACCTATACTCTGCTAGATATCGCTACACCGATCGAGGAGCGGCCCTGTGGACCCGGTTCGTAATCCCTACGCGCCCGGCGCTGGACGCAAGCCTGCCGCACTCGTCGGCCGCGACGAGGCGTTGAAGGCATGGGCCACCTCGATGAAGCGTGCAGAGATCAATCGCACAGACCAGCCGTTTGTGCTCTACGGGCTGCGCGGTGTCGGTAAGACGGTTCTACTTTCGGAGTTCCGCCGCAACACGGAGAAGCGGGAGTGGATCTACGCCCAGATCGAGGCCGGAAGCGGCAAGTCGCTGCGCGAGCTGCTCGGCGAGGCGTTGTACGCTCCGCTCGTCGACCTGGCACGACCAAGCGCCGGCAAGAAGTTGCTGAAAGCACTGAAGACCGCTCTCAGTTTCAAGGCGTCATACGACACGACCGGTGTGTGGAGCTTCGGGCTAGATCTGTCGCGAATCTCGGGTGGCGGTGCGGACACTGGGATCCTTGAGACGGACCTCAAGAAGCTGGTCCACGATCTTTCCGGCGCTGCCGAAGAGGAAGGCGTGGGGCTCGCCATTCTCGTAGACGAGGCGCAGGACCTCTCTGCGGAGGAACTCGCGACGTTGTGTACGATTGCGCATGCCGCGGCACAAGACAACTGGCCTGTTCTGTTCGCCTTCGCGGGACTACCTAGCCTCCCTCGGATCATGGCTGAGGCTCGCTCGTACGCCGAGCGGTTCCAGTTCATGAATATCCAGCAACTCGATAATGCCGTCGTCGCTGAGGCATTGACCATTCCCGCCGCGCAAGAGGATGCCGGGTGGGACGACGACGCGATCGACGTCGTCGTCGACGCGTCGGGTCGGTACCCGTATTTCATTCAGCAATTCGGCCAAGAAACTTGGAACGCGGCCACCGGGCCACAGATCAGCCTCACTGACGCCAAGCTTGGAGTCTCGCTCGGCAACGCCCAGCTCGACAACGGATTCTTCCGCGCGAGGTGGGACCGAGCAACGAAGTCTGAGCAGGCATACCTGCGCGCGATGGCACTGGACGGTGATGAGGGCAGCTCTTCAGGCGAAGTTGCGTCGAGGCTCGCCCGCACACCCGCGAGCCTTGGCCCAACCAGAGCCTCCCTCATCGCGAAGGGGCTCGTCTACGCGCCCGAGCACGGTGTCATCGCTTTTACGGTGCCCGGCATGGCCGCGTTCATCGGCCGCCAGGTCGCCCTGTAACCCGATCGCCTCACGCTGGCATGGGACCGGTCACCAGCCGAGCTCGCCCTGGTCCTCCTGGAAGGTGCCGGTCGGGCCGTCGAGGCCGATCATCGCCAGCTTCGCGACGACCTGTGCGCTGACCGATGCGGGCCGCCCGGGGTGGCTGCCGGGGTCGCCGCCGCCGCCGAGCTCGGTCGCGGTGATGCCCGGCTCGACGGCGTTGAACTTCACGTGCGTGTGCGCCCGCGAGTACTGGACGGTGAGCATCGAGACCGCGGCCTTGCTCGATCCGTAGATTGGATCATGGTCTACACGGCTGCGCCGGGCACCGAGGACGCCGACCGCCTGCAGCTGGCGATCGTGCTGGGGACGCAGTCGCTGGTCGAGTAGGTGGGACGCCTAGCGCGTCGCCCACAGTGCCCAGACGACGAGGATCGGCTGCAGCAGCAGGCGGATGAATCGCGCACGGTCGGTGCGGAGCATCGGCGCAGATCGGCCGGTGCGCCACTGGTGGACGTTGCCCGGGAAGACCGCGACGAAGAATGCCGCCACGAGCCAGCCGACGCTGCGCTGTCGAGGAATCGTCGCGACCGCACCGGCGAGCATCAGCTCTGCCACCCCCGAGGTCACGACGATCGCATCCTTGTCGAGGCCGGTCAGTCGAGTCGACCAGTCGGGCACCACGATGCGGTACCCACGCCTGCCCCAGGTGAGGTGGGAGAGGCCGGCGGCCGCGAGCAGGAGGGCGAGCAGCCAGCGCGCCGTCGAGCGCCATCCGGCGAGGCGATCAGTGGGGGCGCTCATGGGGTCGACGCTACCGGTGGGTGACACGGTCAGGTGAGTCGCAGGTTCACGTCCCGTGACTCACCCAGAAAGCGGCGCGCTCGAGGACCCGCGCTATTCGACACGGATGCACCAACAAGCCGGTGTCTTATCTTGTCCAGATATACCGATTACGTATACTAGAGCAAGAAAAGTGGGTGGACAGATGCCGAGCGACCTAGAGCTGCTGCGAACGATCGAGCGCGCCCCGTTGCGCACGATGCGCTACTCCGACATGGCGGAACGGGGCACCAACGTCTGGAGGCAGTTGGACAGGCTCGTTGAAGCGGGCGCGATCACGCGGCTCGCCAAGGGCGTCTACACGGCGCCGCCCGAAGGCGCAGACGGCAGGCAGTGGAAGCCGACCCTGGAGATCGCGGGCCTGGCCGTCGCGACGGCGCGGGTCGGCAACCGCAACGCGGTGCTGATGGGCCTCGGAGCCGCGAGGTTCTACGCGGCGATTCCCCGAGCTATTGGCGTCACCACGGTCGCGATTCCTGCCGACGCCCCCACGCGACCGCCGGTCGAGCTCGAACACGGCGGGAAGCTGATGATGATCCCGCGTGATCTCAACAAACTCGATGCGATGCTGGTCGGCACCGAACTCGGCGAGGGCCTGGTCGCAACGCCAGCGCAGACGCTGTATGACATGCTCATGCGGCCGAAGCAGGGTGGAATGCCGGACGAGGCGGCCGCGGCCGCACAGAACCTGCGCGGCCAGGCGTCGGCCTCCGAACTGGGGTCCGTGGTGCGCGAGCACATGCGCTCCAACGATGCCGTCAGGCAGGTCGTCATCGAGTTGCAAGAGAGTGCTCGCCGCCGTGGCTGACCGCGCACCCATCCCCGGCATCCGGTAGCCCGGTCATCGAGCAGTCAGCGCACGAGCGGTCATTCACCGCTGGACCAGCGCGTTATGGGTGTGCGCCATCGGGGTCGTAGAGGACACCGGCGTGAAGACGTGATCGGAAGTTGCCGAGCGCATGGTCGCGGAGGGCTCGTCGACCCACATTGTGAGCGGCAACTGCTACCTGCAACGGCAGAGTCGCCCTGTGCACCATGGCGCGCCCCAGGACGTCGTCCGTCACGATCTGCCGAACCTGTGCGGACCCGTAGGCGCCGATCAGTGGAGCTATGTCGATGGCTGGATCGTCAATGCAGGCATGGTCCCAGTCGATCAGCGCGCCCGCTACGCCATCTCGCCAGATGATGTTGTGTGGACCAAAGTCACCGTGCACCAGCACGGGCGTCGTTCCAGGAAGCCCCTCGACGGTTGCGACGGCGCGAATTGCGGCCTGAGCGTCATCGCCGAGCAAGTCCGTCAACTCCTCATCGAGAACACGCATCAGGTCGCCCCCGCACCAGGAACGCGCCGCCGGCAACTGTGCGGTTACCGGCGCATCATGCAGCAGCCCGAGCAACGCTTCGTACGAGGATCGAACTCTCGCCCAGTCTGAAGATGGCTTCTCGCTCTGGGGAAGGCGAGTAAGCAGGTACCCGCTGCGGACGCTGTCCGATCTCACCGTCGTCACTGGACGGGGAACGGGAAAGGTGACAAAGAGATCGCTGATCTGCGTCGCGATCTGCCATTCGCGAATCGATCGGTCGTGATGATGGGGACCCGATGCTATCCGAGCGACGACGTCTGCTCCGATCGCTACCTCGTGAAATGCGCCCGAAGCCACTGCGGCGTCGCTCCAGTGCTGCGTCGGAAACATCGCAACAGCCCACTCAATGGTTCCGCGTCCACGCACATCTCGACGGTACGACATACCGAGTGAACGCCAGTCTCATGCGGTCTCGGACGCGCAAATGGTGCGGTAACGTCCCGGAGCTCTCATCGGCAGCACTGCGCGCGTTCTGGACTGATGTCCAGCGCTCAGGACGAGCGATCGCTGCAACGTACGAGCCTCCCAAGATTGACTACTTCGTCATGGGGGATCGCATGCCCCAACTGCACCGCCACGTCCTTCCGCGGCCTGCCTCGGACGACCCCAAACGCAACGTCGACATCTCTGACGGCCCTCGCTTTCTGCGGCCGGATGCTCTCCGACGTGCCGCAGCCGATCTGCACGATGTCTGGGATGAAGACCCGCCAGGGCGCTGACGCAAACGCTCCAGGTTACTCACGCCAGTGTTCAGGAAGATCAAGTGGCACCCACGTGCCGGGGGCTCGGAAGTCACGCCAATCGCCAATGGAGTCGATGAGCGCTCTCGGGTTCGCCTCAATGGCTCCGCCGACGGCTTGCGCGGCCGTCAAATCGTCATCGCGTAGGTAGGGCGTCCCAAGTGCGGCGGCGGCCTCGTCGACATCCTTCCAGGTGACCTCGAACTCAGGAGAGATCAGGAGGTCGAGGCTCCAGTCGACAGCGTCGACCGCGTGCGTCGTCCGTGTCTTCCGGGACTCCAAGTTGACGTACCAGCCGAGGAACTGGCCCGCGGCGTCCCAGAAGTGGATGACCTGCCAGTACTCATTCATCGGGATCACACGAAGCACACCGCTCCCTTCCCAACGTCGTATGACGCTTCCGAGCTCCTGGTGGAAGCGCCGGTTGAGCGGCACCGTCCTCGGATCAGCTCCGTCTGCCGTGGCCCAGTAGGCAATCTCGGTCCCCGCGGATAGCCATCCCACGATCCTGTCTGCGTTCCTCTCGACAAGATGCATAGGAAGTGCAGCCTGGAGCCGGCCGTCCGGATACTTGTAGCGCAGGAGCGAGCGTTCTGTCGACATGCCGCCTGAGTCTAGGGGGCGATGACTGTCCCGGCGATGTCATCGCGTACCCGGCGCCCTGGCGAACGCAGTATCTCGTGAAGAGAGTCGCTGAAGGCGAAGGCTTCGACTCCTACCCATACATCTTGGGCGACCCGGACGAGCTCGGGCGCATCTGGTACGACCTCGACATCCACGGTGAGCCCTGCGCGGTCGATGACTTTCCCGAAGCGCGCAGGTTGATCATCCGTCGATTCCGGCCTGACGAATCCGAGTGTCGCTCCTACGTCTTCACGTGAACCGCAAGCCCCGGCGACCGACACGCACACCATGCCGCTGCGGGTCTAGCCCGGTCCGCCGCGGGCAAGGGCACGCCCCCCTCCCGTTCCGTGCGCCGCCCGCATGGGGATCCGTGAGCAGGCAGCAAGTGGAGGATCGGGCCGTCAGCGCTCGAGCCGGTTGAACTCTCTCGCCGCGTCGATCCAGAACAGAAGTCGCTCGTCGTCGGCGAGTGCTTCAGGCTCGACGAGCAGCCAGCCGGGTCCCATCTCGCGCCGATTCGGGCCCATGACCGCAGGAGCCGCACCCGCCTCAAGCGTCAGCGTCGCGGCGTCGTCGACGCTGACTCTCACCAGCAGTTGTGCGTCCCGCATCACCGCGACGACGATCCGGTCGTCGAGGAGAAACGCGTGACTGCCGAACATCGCCTTCTCGGTGAGATCTGATTCGTCGGCCAGGAGCGCACGAGTACGGTCGGTCAGTTCCTGCTGCGTTCCGCTCATCGGCATCAGTTAGACCACTCCGAGTGCGGTGAGGAACGGCAGGTCGAGCACCCCGAGCCCAGTCACCGCGACGTAGACGAGTCCGGCAAGCACCGCGATGTTGATGAGGACCGTGAACCAGAACATGCGCCGGAAGGAGCGCTTGCGCGTCTTATGCCGGAACACCTGCTGTGCTATCAGCGCTCCCGGCCAGCCGCCGAGGAAGCCGACTGTGAGAAGCGTCTGCTCCGAAACGCGCCCACGTCCTGCTTTCGCCGCCGACTTGTCGATACCGTATGCGGCGAAGCCCGCGACACTCATCACGAGATAGAGGACAGGGATCCACAGCGGGAGGTCGGCCGCAAAATACGCAACCGGGAACGCGGCCGCGAAACCGCAGAGAACTGTCCAGCTCAGCGCCGGAGGAAGCGGCTTCGACATGTCGCGGGAACGATGATCGCCGACGACGAGAGGTGTCGATCTGTTTGAGCCGGTGGTCACGTGCTCGATTCTAGGGAGACGGGTCAACTCACGACCCACGCGCCGCATGCCCCGGTGCAACCTCAGCCGCGATCGTTGAGCGATCCTTGGCGCGCACTCGATCGCGTTGGGCCGCTCGACTACGTCAGCCGGGCGGTGCCGCGCACGCGTCCGATTCGCGGGAGTCGTTCGCCGACGGATCAACTGGGCGCGAGCGAGGCGCGAGAAGATGCCCTGTGACCAATTCGCCAAGGCATCCCTCGCGCCCTAGCCGCGGCATCCTGATCCTCGCGTTCGCGGTCTACCTCGCACTGCTCGCGTGGGTGGTGCTCTGGAAGCTCGAGGCTCCCTGGATCGGCGACGCCGCGGGCCTGGAACGGCCGATCAAGCTGGTGCCGTTCGTACCGAGCGGAGAAGCGGGGGCGAGCACCCCGGCGGAGATGCTGATCAACCTCGTGCTGTTCGTGCCGTTCGGTCTGTTCGTCGGGGCGCTCGCGCCGACCTGGTCGTGGTTCAAGGCCGGGGTCGCCGCGCTGGCAGCGAGTCTCGTGCTCGAAACGGTGCAGCACCTCATCTCGACCGGGAGCTTCGACACCACCGACCTCATCGTCAACACCGCAGGAGCACTCATCGGATGGGCGATCTTCGTCGTCGTGCGCAGGGTGTCGGGCGAGCACACATCGGTCGTCATGACGCGGATCTGCGTGATCGTCGCGGCGCTCGCTCTGGTCGCCGCAGTCGCGTTCGTCGCCTCTCCCCTGAACTATGGGCCGCAACGCGATGTCGTCGTGAAGGATGCGGCCTCGACGCGATAGTGCCGCGGATCGGATGCGGGCACGTCCATCGCTCCAGCGAGGGGGCGGGACTAGGGTGGCCCACGTGAGCCACTCAGCCTCGCTCGCACGCGCCTGGATCGGGACGATCGTGTTCCTCTTCGTTGCGCCGGGTGTCGTCGCGGGACTCGTCCCGTGGCTCATCACAGGTTGGCGATGGCACGACTGGGACGGCGCGGCGTGGGTCGTCCTGCCCCTCGCGTGGCTCGTCATCGCCGTGGGGGTCGGGTTCCTCCTCTACGCCTTCGGGTTGTTCGCCCTGCAGCGCGGCACCCCTGCTCCCGTCGCTCCGACCCAGGCGCTCGTGGTCACCGGCGTGTACCGCTACGTGCGCAATCCGATGTACCTGGCGGTTCTCGCGATCATCCTGGGACAGGCATTGCTGTTCGGCAGCTGGTGGCTGATGCTGTATGCCGGCATCGTTCTCATCGCCTTCGTCGCGTTCGTGACTGGTTACGAGGAACCGACCCTGTCCCGCACTTACGGCAAGCAGTATCTCGAGTACCGGCGGAACGTCCGCGGGTGGTGGCCGCGGCTCAGACCCTGGCGAGGGTGAGCGGGCGCGGGCTCGTACAGCGGCCAGTCAGCAGTCAGGTCCCGTACATCCGGGTGTGCGCGGCTCCCCAGAACCCGCCGGGTCGGTCGCCCCACGCGCGATCCACGTGGTCGACGAGGTCGGCGTAGGGCTCGACCCGGGCCGACATCGGCCAGTCGCTGCCGAATAGGAGCCGTTCGGCTCCGAAAACAGTGGATGCCGTCGTCGCGAGCGCAGCCAGACGCCCGTGATCATCGACCCCGGTGATCAGGCCCGAGAACTTCGCGGCCGTGTTGGGCTCTGCCGCCACCCGGCGCAGCGAGTCCTCCCACTCGGGCGTCGGCTCGCCGCTACCGAGCCCCAGGTGGCACAGCACGAATCGCGTGCGCGGATGCCGCGCAGCAAGGTGGGCCACCGCGTCGAGCTGCGCCGGTCGAACCAGGAGCTCGACCACTCGGCGCGATTCCCCGGTGCCGGAGCACAACTCGTCGAGCCCGGGGACGTCAGACAAGTCGGGTGCGCCACCGGGAGTAGCGACGCGGAGGCCGCACACGCGGTCGCTGAGCACGGAGGTCGCGAGACCGGCCCAGCCGTCGGGGCTGGGGACGTACTGCAGAACCACTGCACGCACGGCGGGGTCGGTCTCCGCGACCTCCAGCAGCCATTGCATCTCGGGGAGGGTGTCGCCCGCCTGGACGGCGATGGCGGCGGTGACGGTGCCGGTTGAGAGAGCGGGTTGCGGCGTTTCGTCTCGCTTCGCTCGCTCAACGAACGGGATGGTTGCGTGGGCGGGCTGCGGCGTTTCGTCTCGCTTCGCTCGCTCAACGACCGAGGTGGTCGCGGAACGGAAGTCAGCGGGCGACGCAACCCGCGGCAGGCCCATGTCGTCGCGGAACCATGAGAGCGAGAATTTCGACAGGTCCCACAGGTGGATGTGGGCGTCGACGATGGTCACAGGCGCTCGATCTCGGCCCAGAGCTCGTCGGGGATCGACGCGTGCTCGGCGGCCGCGAAGTCCTGCACCTCGGCCGGTGTGCGAGCGCCCACCACGACCGCCTCGACCGCGGGCAGCCGCAGCGGGTACCGCGCGGCCACGTGCCGCAGCTCGACCCCGAACCGCTCGCACAGCGCCGAAAGCCCGAGAGCCTGCGCCTGCATCCCGGGCGTCGCCGCCCGGTAGTCGAAGTACGGCGTGCCGACCGGGTCGGCGAGGATGCCCGAGTTGAACACCCCGGCCGCCACCACCCCGACACCCCGCGATGCAGCCGACGGCAACAGCTCGGACTCCCCGCGGTGGTCGAGCAGCGTCGTGCGGCCGGCGATCATCACGACGTCGATATCGGCCTCGCGCACGAACCGCGTCAACGGGTCGGGCCACACCATGCCGACGCCGATCGCCCGCACGACGCCCTCCGCACGCAACTGCACCAGCGAAGGTATCGCCGAGCGCAGCGCCTCGTCCACGTCCATGGGGTCATGCAGGTACAGCAGGTCGATGCGATCCGTGCCCAGGCGCGAGAGGCTGCCCTCGAGGCTCCGCAGCACGCCGTCGCGCGAAAGGTCGGCGACCGTGTCAGCGCCAACCGAGCCGGACGGGACGGCAGCGCCGCCGGCATCCACGATCTTGCGCCCGACCTTCGTCGCGAGAACCACGGAGTCCCTGGCCACGCCAGACAAAGAACGCCCCAGCCGCGCCTCGCTCGCGCCGGCGCCGTAGTGCGGCGCCGTGTCGAAGAACCGCACACCGGAGCCCAGGGCCGCGGCCACCGTCGCGTCGGCATCGGCATCGGCGACCGGATGGAAGAGGTTGCCGATCGGTGCACACCCCAACCCGAAGGTGTCGGACGCGCCCGGCGTCGGCGTCAGCGGGCGAAGGCCTGCGCGGAACGCCACAGCTCGTACTCCTCACGCGAGTCGGGCGTCAGCGGGTAGTAGTCGCTGAGGCGCGCGCCCTCGTCGAGGCGCTGGCGGCTGAAGGCCTCCCAGTCCTCGTGGTCGGCCGCGGACTCGAGTACGGAGCCGGCCATCGCCTGCGGCACGATGACGGGTCCGTCGCCGTCGGCGATCACGACGTCACCCGGCATACAGAGGGCCCCGCCCACCGCGACCGGCACGTCATAGGCCCAGGGGAACAGCTCGGTCTGCGACGCGTAGTGCGGCGTCGTGCCCGTCGACCACACCGGCAGGCCGAGGTCGCGGATGCGATCGGAGTCGCGGATGCGCCCGTCCACCACGATGCCCACGCCGCCCTTCTTCACGAAGTAGCGCGCCAGCATGTCGCCGATGCAGCCCGAGTACCTGCTTCCGAACGCCTGGATCACCAGCACGTCGCCCGGTTGGACCTCTTCGAGCACATGCCACAGCGCTGTATGCCGTTCGACGTACTCCTGCCCGTGGCCGGACGCGAGGTCCTCTCGCTGCGGCATGAACTGCAGCGTGATCGCCGAGCCCACCACGCGTTGGCCTTCCGCCAGCGGGCGGGGGCCTTCGACGAACGACCGCGTGATCCCCATGCCATGCAGTTTGGCGCATGCGGTGGCCGACGAGACGCGCTCGAGCTCCCGCAGTGTCTGCGGGTCGGCGCGACGGTACGCGTCGCCCCGCACGGGCAGGTCGAACTCGGGCCGCGGGAACGGGGCGGAGGGATCAGACATGGGGCACTCCTTCGAGGGGTGAAGACAGGGCGAGAGTGGATGCCGCACCCCGGTGCCGCGGCATGACGCCGGAGTTCACCGTGTGCAGGGTCAGGTCGGCGCGGTGCGCGGGCGGCAGCACGATCACGACGGCGTCCTCGTCGGCATCGAGCTCGTGCGTGAGAGCGACGGGGTGTCCGGGCGTGGACGCGTATGCGGTGCTGCGGCCCGGGTACACGCCGTCGGCCGACGTGTGCGCGGTGACCGACGCGATGCGCCGCTCGCCGAACCGCGACGCCCGCACCACCACGCGGCGAGCGCGGGTGGTCGAGGTGTTGACGATGGCCAGGTCGATGTCGTCGCCGTCCAGCCGCGACACCAGCGCCGCGACGTCGGGCGGCAGGCCCGGCCGACCGGCGTCAAGATCCTCGTACACGACCGCCGTGAACGGCAGGCCGCCGTTGTACAGCACCTGCGGTGTGCCCGAGATCAGCTGGCTCAGCACCTCGGTGACGACGGGGTTCACGCGCTGCCAGAAGTGCAGGTGGGCGGCATCCGGGTCCGCCGGCGCGCCCTGCATCAGCGCGACGCGACGCGCCACCTGGCCGAGCGCCATCCCGAGCGCCCGCTCGGGGTAGTCGGGCAGATCGCCGTCGAGGAACGCCAGCCACGGCGCCTCGTGCCCCGCCTCGGCCTTGTCGCGGAACGGCTTGACCGGCTCGGCCATCGGCGGCATGCCGTCGATTGCACGGCGCAGGCGCGCCAGGTCGTCGTCGCGCCGAGACCACCACCACACCCACAGCGGCAGCTCGAGCGGCATGGGCCCGTAGTCGAACCAGCCGTGGCGCCCGAACCGATGGGGCACCAAGAGCGAAGCGGTGGCGGCATCCGTTCCCCAACGGGCGAGCCAGCCGCCCCGCAGACTGAACGGGGTCTCGGCGATGGGGGCGACGATCGCGTGGTCGAGCACGGTGTCGAGCACCGCGCGCGCCATGTCGAGCGCGGCGTCGTCGCCGGTGACGAAGGCCTCGTTGATGCCGGCGATGACCGTGGCCATGCCCACCGAGGGGAGTCCGTGCGGCCAGGTCCAGCCGTAGTGTCCGCCGTGCCAGCGTCCGTCGTGCAGGCCGCCGACGACGCCGTCGGGCGCCACGTTGTCGGGGATCAGTCCGGCGTTCTCGGCGGCCCGGGCGCGCCAGCCGTCGACGTACGTCTGCAGCCACTGCGCCGACGCCTCGTCGCCGTCGTACAGCCAGCGGTTCGCCACCAGGCTCGTCGCAGCGAGGTTCACGGCGACGTCGCCCGCGGCGGCGCGGTGCATCGCCTCACCCATGGCCGTCGCGAGGGCCGGATCGGCCAGGTCGTCCCACTCGTCGACGCCGGGCACATACTCCAGCGGCAGTCCGTACGGGCGCATCTCGCGGCGGTCGGCCGAGTACGGCTCGGGCTGATCGCCGAGGCCCGGTCGCGGACCGAGCGCACCGTTGTGGGGCGCGGTGATGATGTTGTGGATGCCGTCGTAGTTGCCGTTCGCGGCATCCACGTACAGCTGCGCGAACCGGCGGGCGCGCTCGGCGAACACCGGGTCGGCCGGATCGGCGGCGCACAGCGCGTAGAAGAAGATGAGCGACTCGCCCTGGTGGAACCAGTCGTACCCGTTCTCGTACTCGCCCGTGACCATGCCGGCCTCGGCGAGCTGGGCCGTCACGCCTTCCCAGTGGCGCTTCGCCGCCGCGAGCACGTCGTCGCTGCCGCCGAGGAGGTAGAACGCCGGCCAGTTGAAGAACGGCTCGTACAGGTCGTCGACGCCGTCGCGGTCCTCGAAGACCGCGTCGAATCGGATGCGGCCGTCGGGCTGCGTGAAGTCGCGCGCGAAGAGACGCCAGGCGACTTCGATCTCGTCGAACAGGCGGCGCTGCAGCACGGCCCACGCGGGGACCGCCGGCATCGGGCGACCTGTGATCGGTGCAGACTCGGGCATGCTCAGCCCTTCGTCGCCCCGGCGGCCAGGCCGCCGATGATGTGCCGCTGCATGATGATGAAGAAGACCACGGCGGGCGCGATCGCCAGCAGCAGGGTCGGGAACAGCACGGTGTAGTCGGTGGAGTACTCGCCGACGGCGGCGTACACGCCGGTCGTCACGGTGTGGATGCCCGAACCGGGGCCGAGGATGATCTGCGGGCTGACGAAGTCGTTCCACACGCCGATCGAGTTGAGCACGATGATCGTCGCCACGACCGGCCGCATGATCGGGAAGATGCACGACCAGAACGCGCGCATGCGGCTCGCGCCGTCGAGCGCTGCGGCCTCGTCGATGTCGCGCGGGATCGTGCGCAGGTACGCCGAGAACAGGAAGATCGTCACCGGCAGCGTCGCCGCCGTCTCGAACAGGATGAACCCGGGGATCGTGTTGATGAGGCCGAGCACCCGCAGCACGAACACCACCGGGATGAGCGTCACCTGGCCGGGGATGAACAGGCCCGACACGAACACCACCAGCAGCAGGACGTGCCAGCGAGTGCGACCGCGGGCGATCACGTAGGCGACCGGTGCGGAGAGCACGATGCAGAAGAAGTTGACCAGCGCGACGAACAGCAGTGTGATGCCGTAGGCACCGACAACGTTGAACTTCTCGCTCGTGATCGCGTTCCACAGGTAGTCGAACGTGAACATGTCGGGCGTGATCGCCAGCGGATGCAGCACGATGTCCGCCTGCGGCTTGAACGCGCTGATGACCAGGATGTACATCGGCACGAGCATGATCAGCGCGAGGAGGCTGAGCAGCACCCACTTGACGATCGTCACCGCGAGCGGCGTGCGCTCGGAGGCGGCACCCGGGCCACGGCGTCGGCCGGTGCGGCGCGGCTTGCGCCGCACGTCGGCGAGGTAGACCTCGCCCGCGATGTTGGGGCCGGTGGTCTGCGTGGAGATGGTCATGATTCGCTCGCCTTCTGGTCGGCGCCGCGACGGGCGAAGGTCACGGCCAGGCCGATGGCCGCGGTCACGACGAGCAGCACGATCGACTGCGCCGCACCGAACCCGAGGTTCGCGTGCGCGAACGAGTCACGGAGGATCTGGTAGACGATCGTCTGCGTCGAGGCGGCCGGGCCGCCGTCGGTCAAGGCCAGGATGATGTCGTAGGCCTTGAGCAGGCCGACGAGGGTGAGCACGAGATTGACGGTCACCACCGGCGCGATGAGGGGCACGGTGATGCTCTTGAACTGCTGCCAGCGGGATGCCCCGTCCACCGTGGCGGCCTCGTAGTACTCGGCGGGCACCGACTTGATGCCGGCCAGGTACAGGATCATGTTGAAGCCGAAATGCGACCACACGATCGTGAGGATCACGCTCACCTTGGCGAAGGTCACGTCGGTGAGGAAGGGGAGGGGGCTCACCCCGAACTGCGTGAGCAGCGAGTTGATCGCGCCCTGGGGCGAGAGGATCGCCGACCACAGGAAGCCGATGATCAGCGCGCTGATGATGTACGGGTAGAAGAAGATGGTGCGCAGCACGGTGTTGCCGCGGCCGTTGCCGGCGATGAGCGCGGCGACGCCGAGTCCGATGCCGTTGCACAGGATCGTGCCCGCGACCGCGATGACGGCGGTGAAGGCCGCGGCGTCGATCGTGCGGGGGTTCTTGAACGCCTTGGCGTAGTTGTCGAGCCCGATGAAGTCGAAGTGCAGGCTGTAGCCGTTCCAGTCCGTGAAGCTCAGCACCACTGCCAGCACCATCGGGATGAGGAACATCGCGATGAAGACGATGAGCGCGGGGCCGCCCATGATCACGCCGGCGAGGCGGTCCTGCCACGAGGTGAGCCCACGTCGGCGGGGTGTCACCTTCGCCCGGGAACTCGTGGTGCCCGCGAGCCGGGCCACGGTATCGGCCATGTCAGTCTGCTTTCGTGTCGTCATCGATACGAGGGGGATTGCCACCGCGCCGGCTCGGCAGCGCTCGGGCGTCGCCGGCGCGGTGGCAGGTCATCACTGGATGTTCGCCGCGAACCAGGCGTCCATCGAGCTGTTCACGTCATCGGCCGGAGTGCCGCCCAGCAGCGCCTGCGTCTGCGTGTTGATCTCGCCCGAGTAGCCGTCGGGGAGTTTCTTCTCGCCGTAGCCGCCACCGGTGGGGGTGTACGCCGACGCGGGGGTGTCCGACACGATCTGCAGCAGCTCCTTGCCGAGATCGGTCATGTCGTACTCGTAGCCGTCGCGGTAGTTGCCGTCGACCTCGAGCTGGCTCATGACGGCGTCCTCGTCGGTGACGAGCCACTCGACGAGCTTGGCCGCCGCCTCCTCGTGCTCGGACTCCTTCATGATCACGTACGGGCTCGCGATGTTGGCGCCCATGGCCGGGTCCTTGACGCCATCGACCGCAGGTGCGCGGAAGACGCCGATCGGCGCCGGATCGGTCGCCTTCGCCTCGCTGCCGACGAACCAGCTGCCCATCGGGTACAGCGCCGCGTTGCCGGCGAGGAAGTTCTGCTCGGCGTCGACGTACTTCACGCCGAGCGCGTCGGCGTTCGTGTAGCCCTTCGAGATCCAGTCCGCGTAGAGCTCCGTGTAGTCGCCGTAGCTCTTGCTGAACGTGGTCTTGCCGGAGTCCATGTCGGCGTACCAGTCGGGGTTGTCGCCGACCACCGAGGGCAGCGCGAGCGTCTGCAGCGCGTGGCTCGACATCCAGTCGCCGCCGGTCTGGATCGGGGTCCAGCCCGCGTCCTTGAGCTTGGCGAGGTCGTCCGACAGCTCGTCGACCGTGGTGGGCACGTCGGTGATGCCGGCCTGCTCGAACGCGTCCTTGTTGTAGAACCAGAGGCTCTGCAGCTGCACGCCGACGCCGGCCATGTAGTACTTGCCGTCGATCGAGTACTGGTCGGCCAGTGGGCCGTTCTTCGCCCAGTCGTAGTCCGACAGGTCGACGAGCTCTTCGGCGAGGTCGGTGGACGGCGACACCGACTGCACGATGTCGGGCGCCTGGCCGGCGGCCAGCAGGCGCGGCACCGCGGCGCTCACACCCTCCTGGCCGGGGTTGTCGATCACGACGTCGATGTTGGGGTTGGCCTTCTCGAACGGGGCCACCAGCTCGTTCCACCAGTCCTCGGTGAGGTTGGGGGTCACGTTCACGAGAACGCGGAGCTGCACCTTCTCGTCTTTGCTGTCACCTCCGCTCTGCGGGCTGGAGGAGCAGCCGGCAAGAAGCGTCACGGCGGCCGCTCCGGCGCCGATCGCTGTGAGGGTACGTCTGGTGATCATCGTCGATCCTCTCGTGGGCACATCATCGGGACGGAACGAACATACACTAATCGATAATCGGTTATCAACAATCTGATCCTCATGGCGTGGAGAACCTCACGACGGCGGGTCCCGTAGGCTCCGCCGGCACATCGACGACGAGCACGTCGCCGCGTCGCTCGGCCGCCACCGGCTCGCCGTCGACGGTCGCGGCGGTGGCGGCATCCACTCCCGCCGGGCATGCGAGCTCGACCCGCCCGCTTGCGTCGATGACGGCGTTGGCGCGGTCGCCGGTGCGCGTCCAGCGCACCCAAGGGTCATCGGACGCCGGCGCCCCCGCGAGCGGCAGCGAGCCGAAGACCGCGTCGCCGTGCCGCGCGTTCCATGCGCCCAGCGCGCGCAGGGTCGCCGCCTGCGGCGGGGGGAGGATCCCGGATGCCGTCGGCCCGACGTTCAGCAGCAGGTTGCCGCCGCGCGACACCACGTCGACGAACAGGCGGATCGCGGCGGGACCGTCGAGGTTGTGCTCGGGGCCTTCGAGGCGGTTGTAGCCGAAGGAGTACCCGATGCCGCGGCAGTTCTCCCACGCAGCTGCTGCTTCGTTCGAGCGGCCGCTCTCGTACTCGCTGGTGAGGTAGTCCGCGTGCACACCTCCCCAGCGGTCATTGACCACCCCGTCGGGCGCGGCGGCGTAGAAGCGGTCGAACACGTCGAGGAGGCTGAACGGACCGGGCGCGTGCCCGGCGGCCGGCCAGCCGATGTCGCCCCACAGCAGGTCCGGCCGGTACCGCTCGATCAGGTCGACGACGTGGTTGTGGGCGTACCGGGCATATTCGTCGCCTGCCGGCGGCACCAGCTGCGCGTCGGACTCGATGGGGGCCGCGGGTCCCGCATGCCAGTCCAGTCCGCCGGAATAGTACGTGCCGAAGCGCAGACCGGCGGCTCGCGTCGCATCTGCGAACGCGCCGACGAGGTCCCGCCTGGGCCCGCGGGCCACCGTGTTGCGGTCGCCGGTGCCCGGGGCATCCCACAGTGCGATGCCGTCGTGGTGCTTGGTGGTCGGCACGACGTAGCGCGCACCGGCTTCGGCGAACAGCGCCACGAGCGCGTCGGCGTCGAACTCGTCGGCGGTCCAGTCATTCAGGAACTCGTCGTACGGCCGGCCGCCGTATGCCTCGCGGTGGTGCTCGGCCGCGGGACTGCCCTCGATGCGGATGGTGTTGGCGTACCACTCGGCATACGGGTTGTGGCGGTACCAGCGGGTGTCGTCGATCGTGCCCAGCGCGCCGATCGGCTCCGCCCAGGCGGGCACCGAGTACGCGCCCCAGTGCACGAAGATCCCGAGCTTGGCGTCGCGGAACCAGTCCGGCACCGCCCTGTCGAACCGCTCGTACTCGCGGGGTGGGTCGTGGGCGTCGTGCGGCATCGCGGTTCCTCCTCGGAGACCCGCGTCGGCGCGGGCCGAACATCGATGCTATCGATAACCGATGAGAGGCTGGCGCGTCGTCGGATCAACACGTCTCGGGAACGCGCGGGGCGAACGCACTGAACTCGAGGCGCAGCGACTCGGTCTTGCTCAGCACGACGGCGGTGCCGACGTCTTGCGTCCAGGAGCGGGGCAGCAGCAGGAGCTGGCCCCCTTCCTGCGTGATCAGGACGAGGCCGTCGTATCGATACGCGGACAGTCGCCCATCGGACGAGCAGCTCGTCTCGGTCACTCCGGCGATGTCGAGATCGAGAGGGCGTTCGGAGTAGAGGACAGCGGCGGGCCAGCCCGGCAGAGCCGCCGCGACATCGTCCGCCCGCTGCTCTCCCACGCGCGCGGACCAGTCGCCCACGGCCCAGAACAGGCCGACGCTGACCAGCATGATCACCGCGGTCCATTCGGCCACTCTCCAGGAGGCCGACGGCTTCCGCCGAGCACGCGTCGTCCCGTCGCTCGAACGCCGCATGGCGGCGATCGCCCCTGTGAGCATCAGCACGCCGAACACCAGAGCCAAGCCCCCGGTGGACGGATAGTCGACGAACAGCCGGGGCCGCAGAAAGGCCACGCCCGCGAGGACGACAAGCGCCGCACCGAGCACGGAGAAGACCAGGACGACGACCCGCAGGCTTCGACGGATCACGTCCGCACTCACCCGCGGCATCAGCAGCTGGAAGAGCCACGTGAGCCCCAGCACGGCGAGCGCCGCGAGACAGAACGGGAACATCAGCCCGTCCGCGCTGCGCAGGATGTAATCCTCGGGCGACAGCTCGAACACCGTGTAGTCCACCCCGAACCCGAGGAAGAACCAGTAGGCGTGGATGAGTCCGAAGTAGTACATCAGCGCGGTGATGAGGGTCAGTGGCGTGATGATCGCCGCGATCCCCTTCACCACGCCCCACGGTCCCGGCTCAGGCGGGCCGATCGTCGCAGGGGGCATGAGGGCGCTCTGCGCGGAGAGCGCCTGCGGCGACGGTGCGACGACGGTTCGATTGCGCATGGATCAGGGCACGATGCCAGGGTCGACCGACTCGGGCGCCGGCTCATCGGACGCCGGTGGCGCCGGCACCTCCGGCGCCGTGCCGTCGCCGGGACGCTCTTGCCTCGACGGGTCATCGGCCGGCGGCGCCGGCGGTGCCGGCGCTTCCCCCGCCGAGGTCTCGGCGGGATCGGGATCGTCGACAGGCGGCGGGCCCGGGGCGGGGTCCTCGGCCGGGGCGTCCTCGCACCTCACGTTCACGACGACGACGATCGTGCCGCCGACCGGCGTATCGACGAAGGGGAGGTGGGTGTCGGGATCTCGGCCGGCGCCCTGCACCCGTCGGATGGTGTCACAGGTCTGACCGGGTTCGAGTTGCAGACTCTCGCCGACCTTGATCACTGTCACGCACGACGTGCCCCCGCAGGCGAACGCGATCCCTCTCTGGAGATCCTCGAGCCCTGATGCGTAGCCTCGACCCATCAGCTCGTCGGTCGGCAGCGGAATCCGCAGCGGGCTGACGACGGCGTGTGGCGCGGGGTCTTCGGCCTGCGCAGGCGGCGGATCGTCGGGAGGCCGGATGGGCGGCGAATCCGCAGGGGTGGTCGGCACGGCGTCCGGAGGGGTGCCCGGCGGCGGGTTCGAGGCACCCGGCGAAGGTGTGGGCGCCGGAGGCGGTGCGGTCGTGGTGGTGACCGGTTCCCCCTGGGGCGTCCCGGCATCCTCCGCCGAACAACCGACGAGCATCAGCCCGATTCCGAGAAGCAGCGCACCGGGAAGGTGCGCGGCGGCGGCGATCATGATGTCCTCCTCAAGGACGATGACGTCACCCGCGGTGGCTTCGGCTGACGCCAGCCTCTGTCCATCAGGAGGGCGCGGCGCCGACGCAGATACTTCCCGGGCGACCCGGGCGAGGGGGATGCCGCACCGCGGGTAACGTGGCGGCATGACGATCCCGACCCCGGCCTCGTACCCGTTCGATGCGCGACCGCTCGTCGAGCCGGTGCCGCCGGGGGCGGCGCGTGCGTTCGCGCAGGAGCTCAAACGCACTGGACGCCTGCCCGGCAGTTCGGTGACCACCGCGGTGATCTTCGTGGTGATCGTTTTCGTCATGCTGTTCGTCTTCGGGTCGACGGCGCTGACGATGCTGGGCGTCTTCGTCGCGGCGATCGGCGCCTTCGCTCAGGAAGGAGGCGGCGTGGCCGCCGTGGGCGCGGTGTTCGCCGCGTTCGTGCCGCTGCTGTTCGTCGGCGGCATCGCAGCCGTCGCGATCGTGCTCGCGGTGCGCGGGACGCGCGGCGGGGACGAGCGTCGCTATCGCCTCGACCGCTTCGCCCGGGCCAATGCCATGGGCTACGTCCCGCGGCTGGACAACCCGGGGCTTCCGGGCATGATCTTCTCGCTCGGTGGCTCGCGCAACGCCACCGACCTGGTGCGCGGCGACCGCCCACGGTTCGTCGAGTTCGGCAACTACGAGTACACGACCGGATCGGGTAAAGACAAGACCACCCACCACTGGGGCTACGTCGCCGTGAAACTCGACGTGCCGCTGCCCAACATCGTGCTCGACGCGACGAGCAACAACTCGCTGTTCGGGTCGAACCTGCCCGCGTCGTTCGACAAGAGCCAGCGCCTCAGCCTCGAGGGCGACTTCGACCGCTACTTCGACCTGTACTGCCCCGCCGGGTACGAGACCGACGCGCTGTACCTCTTCACGCCCGACATCATGGCGCGCTTCATCGACCACGCCGCGGCCCTCGACGTCGAGATCGTCGACGACTGGCTCTTCCTCTACGCGCGACGCGAGTTCTCGACCCTCGATCCCGCCACCTGGGCCTGGCTGTTCTCGGTGGTCGGGGCCCTGCTCGACAAGTTCGCGCAGTGGGCGCGCTGGCGCGACGACCGCCTCGCCGCCCTGCCCCCGACGGTGATGGATGCCGCGGCCCCCGCCTTCGCGCCGGCCGCGGCCGTCGGCCTCCCGGCCGGTGGGGCGGCGGCATCCCCCGTCCCCTTCGTCGCACCGCTGGACGCGCTGCGTCCGCCGCCGGGCGTGGCCCCCCAGGGACGCCGGCTGCAGCAGCGGGTGCCGTGGCTGCCGATCGTCATCATCGGGGCCTTCGCGCTGTTCTGGATCCTGTCCCAGTTCGGGTTGTTCGGCGGGCTGCTGGGCACCCTCTTCTCGAACTGATCCGCTGTCGGCTGCGTCCAGCCGGCCCGGAGGGGCACGGGCGTATGCTGTCGGGCGTGCATATGACGGTCACGACGCCCTCCGGGCGTGAGGGGGTCCTCGGCGCTCGACGCGCTGAGGGGATGTAGCTGTGCGCGTCACCCGGTTCACAACCAGGGGTGACGCAGCCCGCATCATCCGCGAGCCGTCGGCTTGCGGCATCCATTTCGCCGACACCGGCGATCCCTCGTGAATCAAGGAATCATGCACGCATTCACCGAGAAGGACATCCGCGCGTCCTTCATCAACGCCTCTCTGCGCGAGCGCAACTCGCTCGTCGTCCCCGATCTGCGCACCGTGGACTGGGACAAGCTCGACTACTTCGGCTGGCGCGACCCCAAGCAGCCGCTCGCCGGCTTCCTGGTGGTGCCGGTCGACGACCACCCCGTGGGCATTCTGCTGCGCCAGACCGAGCAGCGCACGCGCGTGCGCGCGCAGTGCTCGTGGTGCGAGGACGTCACGCTGCCCAACGAGGTCGTGCTGTTCAGTGCCAAGCGCGCCGGCAAGGCCGGACGCAACGGCGACACCGTCGGCACGCTGCTGTGCGAGAACTTCGAGTGCTCGGTCAACGTGCGCCGTGCGGTTCCGCCCGCGTACCTCGGCTTCGACGTGAACGCCGCCCGCGAGCGTCGCATCGAGGCGCTGCGCGCGCACGCCGACGGCTTCGCGCGCGACCTCCGCGACAGCGCCTGATCGAGAGCAGTGGATGCTGCCGCCCAGTGCCCACCGTCCGCCCTCCGCGGGGCGACCGATACCGGTCGCTGAGCGAGCGAGGAACGAGCGAGACGAAACGCCCCGGGCGCACGGTCGGCCCGGGGTGGCGGCACCCACTGTCTCGACCCAAGGCTCCGCGGGCGACCGATACCGGTCGTTGAGCGAGCGAGGAACGAGCGAGACGAAACGCCCCGGGCGCACGGTCGGCCCCGTGTCCGGCATCCACCCGTGACGGATGTCACGGGCACGTCGTGACGCACGTGTGAGGGCCGGGACGCCGGCGGTGACGACCATGGAGACATGGACATCACACAGACCACGACGGCGACACGGGACGCGGCGACCGCGGCCCCGCAGTGGGCCGTCGACGCGACGGACCTGCACAAGAGCTTCGGCGCCGTCACGGCCGTCGACGGCGTGACGCTGCGGGTGCGCCCGGGCGAGATCGTCGCGTTCCTCGGCCCGAACGGCGCCGGCAAGACGACCACCATCGACATGCTGCTCGGCCTCTCGCACCCCGACACGGGGTCGGTGCAGGTGTTCGGCGAGTCTCCGCGCGCCGCGATCTCCCACGGACTCGTGTCGGCGGTGCTGCAGACCGGCGGTCTGCTCAAAGACATCACGGTGCGCGAGTCGCTCGACCTCACCGCGAGCCTGTTCGCCGACACGCGGCCGGTCGCCGAGGTGATGCAGCGCGCGGGCATCGCCGAGATCGGCGACCGCCTCGTCGGCCTGTGCTCGGGCGGTCAGCAGCAGCGGCTGCGCTTCGCCATGGCGCTGCTGTCGGACCCCGGCCTGCTCATCCTCGACGAGCCGACCACCGGTATGGACGTCGAGGGCCGCCGCTCGTTCTGGAACGCCATCCGCGCCGACGCCGCCCGTGGCCGCACGGTACTGTTCGCGACCCACTACCTCGACGAGGCCGACGAGTACGCCGACCGCATCGTGCTGATGAGCCGCGGCCGCATCGTCGCCGACGGCACCACCGCCGAGATCAAGAACCTCGTGTCGGGCCGCATCGTCCACGCCACCCTGCCGGGTGCCGACCCGGTCGCGATCGCGGCGCTGCCCGGCGTCGACGACGTCGAGACCAAGGGCGACCGCGTCGCCATCCACACCAAGGACTCCGACGCCGTCGCCCGGCACCTGCTGACGCAGACCGCGGCGCACGACCTCGAGATCACGGCCCAGAACCTCGAGAGCGTCTTCCTCGCCCTCACCTCGGAAGGGGACAAGTCATGACCATCGCCACCGACCGCGTGCAGCTCGACCGCCGCGTCCCGCCCTTCGGCGGCTTCAACCTGACCTACCTGGGCATCGAGCTCAAGCGCAAGCTGCGCAACCGCCGCACGATGATCTTCACGATCGCGTTCCCTGTGGTGATGTTCGTCATCATCGGTCTGCCGCTGCGCGACACCCAGCTGACCGCCACCCCGATCGCGCAGGCCGGACCGTCCGTCGCCGCGTACATCATGGTGTCGATGGCGATGTACGGCGCCATGATGTCGGCCACGCAGACCGGCGCCGCCGTCGCCGTCGAACGCGCCCAGGGCTGGAGCCGCCAGCTGCGCCTCACACCGCTCAACCCGTTCGTCAATGTCATCGTCAAGATGATCGCGGGCATGCTGTTCGGCGTCGTGGCGATCATCGCGACGTATGCCGCGGCCGCGATCGCCGGCATCCAACTCTCGCCGATCCAGTGGATCGCGACCGGCCTCGCCGCGTGGCTGCTCGCCGGCGCCGTCTTCACGACGCTCGGCCTCATGGTCGGCTACATGGTGCGCAGCGAGAACGTCGCCCAGATCACGAGCCTCGCCGTCGTGGTGCTCGCCTTCCTCGGCGGCCTGTTCTACCCGATCAGCACGATGCCCGACTTCATGCAGGTGATCGCCAAGTTCACCCCGGTGTACGGCATCAGCGAGATCGCCCGCGCGCCGCTCACGGGTGACCCGTTCGAGCCCCTGGCCCTCATCAACGCCGTGGTGTGGCTCGGCATCTTCATCGCCGGCACGGTGTTCTTCTTCCGCCGCGACACGAAGCGCGTGTAAGGACCGGACCGGGGATGCCGGCGGCCCAGGCCGCCGGCATCCACTCCGCCCGCGTTGCCGAGCCCCGCGCCGAGCCAGGGGATCCGCGGCGAGACCGGGGTCGTCGCCCTCGGTCTCGGCGGGAATCCCCTGGCTCGACGACGAACGCGACGGTGCCGACGGGGCGTCCTAGGGTGAAAGGCGAGGTGAGGCTGTGAGCGACAGTTCCGAGAAGCAGGCGTGGGGGCCGCTGTGGATCATGCGGCCCGGCGGTCCGCGCCCGGTCGGCGGATACTCGCTGCCGTCGGTGCTGTGGTCATCGCCGGCGGCCCGGTGGTATCTGGGCGGCGGCATCTCGCTGCTGTGGGTGTTCAGCGCGGGCACCGACATCGTGCGTGCAGCGGGATCAGCGGGCTCGGCAGCCCTCGGATTGGCTCTGCTCGCCGTGTATGCCTTCGCGTTCCTCATCGCCACGCCGATCAACTGGACGATCCCGCGACGACACCGTGCGATTTCCATCCTCGTGGTGCTCGCGCTGTCGTTCACGCTCTGGCCGTGGCTCGGCTGGGGGATCTGCGGACTGTGGACCTACGTCGGCGTGCTGATCGCCACCGCGGTCTTCCCGTGGCGGGTCACCTGGATCTCGATCTTCGGGCTCGCAGGGCTCGCGCTGCTGTTCGACGTCATCGACTCGGGCTGGAACGCCGATGTGCTGTGGGTGCCCGCCATCATCGCCTCGATCTCGCTCATGATGGCCGCGTTCATGCGGTCCATCGACTCGCTGAACCGCATGCGGATGGCCCAGCGTGAGGTCGAGCGCCTCGCCGCCGAGCGCGAGCGCGGCCGGGTGGCCCGCGACATCCACGACATCCTCGGGCACTCGCTCACCGTCATCACCGTCAAGACCGAGCTCGCCGGCCGGCTCGTCGACGTCGACCCCGCTCGCGCCAAGACCGAGCTCGCCGAGGTCGAGGCTCTCGCCCGCGGGGCGCTGGCCGACGTGCGCGCGACCGTCGCGGGCTTCCGCGGCGTGAGCGTCAGCGGCGAGCTCGCCGCCGCCCGCGTCGCCCTCGCCGCCGTCGACATCGCCCTCGACGCCCCCGCGACCACGGACGCCGTCGCGCCCGAGCATCGGGAGCTCGCCGGCTGGGTCGTGCGCGAAGGCGTGACCAACGTCGTGCGCCATGCCAAGGCGCACCGCTGCCGCATCCGGCTGGAACCCGGACGCGTCGCCGTCGAGGACGACGGTGTCGGGGCCGTCGCCTCTGCCGAGGGCAGCGGTACGGGCCTGTCGGGACTGCGGGAGCGAGTGGATGCCGCCGGCGGGCGCCTCTCGATCGGTCGCAGCGATCTCGGCGGCTTCCGCCTGGAGGTGACGCTGTGATCCGGCTGCTCATCGCCGACGACCAGGCGCTCGTGCGGGGCGCGCTGTCGGCCCTGCTCGGACTGGAGCCCGACATCGAGGTCGTCGCCGAGGTCGGCCGCGGCGACGAGGTCGTGGCAGCCGCCGTCGACGCGCAGGCCGACGTCGCCCTGCTCGACATCGAGATGCCCGGCATGGACGGGATCGCTGCGGCCGCCGCTCTCCGCGACGCCTTCCCGGCGTGCCGGGTGCTGATCGTCACGACCTTCGGGCGACCCGGCTACCTCGCCCGGGCGATGCGGTCGGGCGCGTCGGGCTTCGTCGTCAAAGACACGCCGGCCGCGCAGCTCGCCGACGCCGTGCGACGCGTCGCGCAGGGCATGCGGGTGGTCGACCCGGCACTGGCGGCGGACTCGCTCGCCCAGGGCGTCTCGCCCCTCACCGAGCGCGAGACCGATGTGCTCGCCGCCGCGCTCACAGGCGGCTCGATCGCCGACATCGCCCGCATGCTGCACCTGTCGGAGGGCACCGTGCGCAACCACCTGTCCAGCGCCATCGGCAAGACCGAGGGCCGCAACCGCGCCGACGCCGCCCGCATCGCCGACGAGAACGGCTGGCTCTAGCGTTCGGGATGCCGGCGGCCGCGGCCGCCGGCATCCCGAACCCGAGGGTCTGCCCGTCGAGACCGGGGGATCGCGTCGAGACAAGGGACAGCGCCCTCGGTCTCGACGCGAATCCCCTGGCTCGGCGAAACAGGGGAATCGCCGCGAGGCAGGTGGCCGTCAGGCACATCGGCGTACCAGGCTGCCGCAGCGAGGTCGGCGGCGTAGACGTTCTGAGGCATCCCGCGAGACCGGGGATTCTGGCGCCGAGGCAAGGGATTCCCACCGAGACCGGGGGCGTCGCCCTGGGTCTCAGCGGGAATCCCCGGTTTCGACGAGACCGGGGATTCCGCCCGCGCGGCGGAGTGGTCTACGAGGCCCGCGGCTCGAGGCGGAAGATCGTCGACGTCGACCAGCTGCTGCCCGCCGTCACCATGACGCGATAGCAGCCGGCGAAGGCGGCGGGCACCTTGAACGGCACGCGGATCGCCCGCGAGGCCGAGGGGTCGGTGCATGCGACCTCGCGCACCGACACTTTCAGCGGCAGGAACGACCCGACCGTCGTGCCGGCGAGCACGACGTACGTGCGGCTGTCGACTGTGGTGTTGCCCGCGAGGTCAGTGGCGGTGGCGGTGAGCGTGTGGGTGCCCTGCGTCGTCGCGTACCCCGAGACGGTGCAGGTTCCGGCGCCCGACAGCGCGTCGATCGCGGTGCAGCTCGGCGTAGCCGGAACGCCGCCCTGCGCGTAGGTCTCGCCGTCCAGCGGCCCTCCGGACCACGCGACGGCGGGCAGTGTCAGATCGACGTTGACCCCCGTGACCGCGGTCGACGCGGTGTTGCCCGCGGCATCGACCGCCTGTCCGGTCGCGGTCTGCGCGCTGCCCTCGCCGAGCGTGATCGGCGCGGTGCAGCCCGCGATGCCGGACTCGCCGTCGACCACGCTGGGCGGGGTCGCGTCCTGACAGTCGAAGGTCACGATCGCCGGCGTGCGGTACCAGCCGGCCGCGTTCGGAGCGCCGGACGTGGCCGCCGTGATCGTGGGCGCGATCCAGTCGATCCGCACGGTCACCGGGTTGCTGGGCGCACTGACGTTGCCGGCGATGTCTTGCACGGTCACCGGACCCTTGGTCAGCGAGCTGAGGAGCACGGTGTCGATGGGACACGATCCGCTCGGGATGCCGGAACCTGCGCCGTCTTCGCACGTGAAGACGACCGTCACCGGCGACCGGTACCAGCCGGCCGCGTTCGGCTGCGTGGTGGCCGCCGCCGTCACGGTCGGCGGATCGGAGTCGATCTGGACGGTGACCGTGTTGCTGTCGGCGCCCACGCCGTTCGAGTCCACAAGGCGCTTCACGGCCGAGGTGCCGGACTCCGTGAGCACCTGGTCCGGCGGACACGCACCCGCGGGGATCGTCGAGACGACGTTCCCGTTCGAGTCCAGTCCTCCGAGGCAGGTGAAGCGGATCGTCACGGGACCGCTGTACCAGCCTGCGGCGTTCGGCTCCGTCGTGGCGGCCGCGGTGATCCGGGGAGTCGGGACGACTGGACACACCCCGTTGACCGAGATCAATCCGCTCGGGCAGAGGTACTCGTCGAAGGCCTGCGCCGGAGGGGCGACCACGAAAGCCAAGACCGCACTGACGACCACGGCGACAAGGTACTTCACGCTGCGCATGACACTCTCCCGATCCGCTGGGGTGGCGTCCGACTCCTGCGTCGGCCGCGCTGGATGCCACCGACGTTAGGGATGCCTCCGCCTCCCGTGCATCGGGCAAATGCCCTATTCGCAAGCGAAGCCGGATCCCCGCCGCGCGCGCAGCTTCGGGTCAGCTTGCGCGCCACGCCTCCCGGCGCACCGCCTGCTCGCTCGGGTCGGGCACCGGCAGCGACGCGATGAGGCGCTTGGTGTAGTCGTCCTGCGGGTCGCCGAGCACCTGGCCCGTCGGCCCCTCCTCGGCGATCACGCCCTTATGCAGCACCACGACGCGATGCGCGAGCATGTCGACGACCGCGAGGTCGTGCGTGATGAACAGGGTCGCGAACCCGAACCGCTCCTGCAGCTCGCGGAACAGCTCCAGCACACGCGCCTGCACCGACACGTCCAGCGCGCTGGTGGGCTCGTCAGCGATGAGCAGCTTCGGGTCGAGCGCGAGCGCCCGGGCCAGCGACGCCCGCTGCCGCTGACCGCCCGACAGCTCGTGCGGGAACCGGTCGCCGTAGTCGCCCGGCAGCTGCACCGCGGCCAGCAGCTCATCGACCCGATCGCGCGCATCGGCGGGGCTGGAGGCCCGCCCGTGCACCACGAGCGGCTCGGCGACGCAGTCCGCGATCGTCAGCAGCGGGTTGAAGCTCGTCGCCGGGTCCTGGAAGACGAAGCCCATCTCGCTGCGGCGCTTGCGGAACTCCCGTTCACGCACGCCCCTCATCTCAGTGCCGAGCACGCGCAGTGAGCCGTCGGCGACCGGGGTGAGCCCCGCGATGGCGCGGCCGATCGTGGTCTTGCCCGACCCGCTCTCGCCGACGAGGCCGAGCACCTCGCCGGGCGCGATCGAGAAGCTCACGCGGTCGACCGCGCGGAACGTCGGCCGCCCGAGCCGTCCCGGGTATTCGATGACGAGATCGGATGCCGCCACCGTCGGCTCACCCTCACCCACCGCCTTGAGTCCCCGGTCGACGATCTCGACGCGCGGCACGGCTGCGAGCAGCCGCTTCGTGTAGTCGTGCTGCGGCGCGGCGAACAGCTCCTGCACCGGCGCCGTCTCGACGATCTCACCGTTGTACATGACCGCGACGCGGTCGGCGAGATCCGCGACGACGCCCATGTTGTGGGTGATCAGCACGATCGCGGTGCCGGTCTCGTCGCGCAGCGTCCGCAGCAGGTCGAGGATCTCGGCCTGCACGGTCACGTCGAGCGCCGTCGTCGGCTCGTCGGCGAGGATCACCGCGGGCTTCAGCGCGAGCGCCATCGCGATGACGATGCGCTGCTTCTGCCCGCCTGAGAACTGGTGCGGGTAGTCGTTGACCCGCTTCGCGGGATCCGGGATGCCGACACGCCGCAGCATCTCGACGGCCCGCGCCTGCGCCTCCTTCTTGCCGATGCGCTCGTGCGCGCGCAGGCCTTCGATGAGCTGCCAGCCCACCGTGAAGACGGGGTTGAGCGCCGACGAGGGCTCCTGGAAGATCATCGCCGCCTTGGGGCCGCGCAGATCGCGCAGTTCGTCGGGGCGGATGCCGACGACGTTCTCGCCGTCGAGCAGCACCGTGCCGCGCAGTGTCGCCGTCTCGGGCAGCAGCCCCAGGATCGAGCGGGCGGTGACGGTCTTGCCGCTGCCCGATTCCCCGACGATCGCGAGCACCTCGCCGCGACGCACGTCGAGGTCGACGCCGCGCACGGCGTCGACGTCGCCGCCGTCGGTCGAGAAGGTGATGCCGAGGTCGCGGATCGAGACCGGCGTCTCGGTGGCCGGGTGCGCGGTCATTCGACTTCTCCCATGAACTCACGGCTGGCCGGCTGCTGGGCGGCGACCACGTCGGCCGGGATCGCCGTCTTGCCGGCGCGACGACGTGCGCGCAGGCGCGGGTCGGCCAGGTCGTTGAGGCTCTCGCCGATGAGGGTGATGCCCAGCACCACCAGCACGATCGCCGTGCCGGGCGGGACCGAGGTCCACCAGATGCCGCTGGTGACGTCGCTGATCGACTTGTTGAGGTCGAAGCCCCACTCGGCCGCCGACGTGGGCTCGATGCCGAAGCCGAGGAAGCCGAGGGCCGCCAGTGTCAGGATCGCCTCGGAAGCGTTGAGTGTGAAGATGAGCGGCAGCGTTCGGGTGGCGTTGCGCAGCACGTGGCGGAACATGATGCGCCACGTCGAGGCGCCGGTCACCTTGGCGGACTCGACGAACGCCTCGGACTTCACGCGCACCGTCTCGGCACGCACCACGCGGAAGTACTGCGGGATGAACACCACGGTGATCGAAACGGCCGCCGACAGGACGCCTGCCCACAGCCCCGACTGACCGCCGCTGATGGCGATCGAGGCGACGATCGCGAGCAGCAGCGTCGGGAACGCGTAGATCGCGTCGGCCACGACGACGAGAGTGCGGTCGGCCCATCCGCCGAAGTAGCCCGAGACGAGTCCGAGCAGGATGCCGACGAAGATCGACAGCACCACGGCGACGATGATCACCATGAGCGCGGTCTGCGCTCCCCAGATCGTGCGCGAGAGCACGTCGTACCCACCGACGGTGGTCCCGAGCCAGTGCTCGGCACTCGGCGGCTGCTGCGAGCCGAAGTTCTGCCCGTCGACGGCCAGCTGGTTGTAGCGGTACGGCGCGATCCACGGCGCGAAGATCGCCATGATGAGGAAGAAGCCGGTGAGCACGAGGCCGGCCACGAGCATGCCTCGCTGCAGGCCCACGCTCTGGCGGAACTGGTGGAGGACGGGCAGGCGGTCGACCAGACGGATGCGCGCCATGTCAGTACCTCACCCGCGGGTCGACGAACGCCGCGATGACGTCGACGATGAAGTTCGTGAACGCCACGATGATCGCCAGCAGCACCACGATGCCCTGCACCGCGACGAAGTCGCGCGCCAGCAGGTACTGCGTCAACTGGAACCCGAGGCCCTTCCACTCGAACGTCGTCTCGGTGAGCACCGCCCCGCCCAGCAGCAGCGCGATCTGCAGGCCGATGACCGTGATGATCGGGATGAGCGCGGGCCGGTAGGCGTGGGTGCGGACCAGGCGCCCTTCGCGGATGCCGCGGGAGCGGGCCGCGTCGATGTACGGCATGTTGAACGTGCCGATGACGTTGGTGCGCACGAGCCGCAGGAAGATGCCCGCCGTCAGAAGACCCAGGCACATCGCGGGCAGGATGGCGTGGATCAGCACGTCCTGGACGTACGCGGGGTTGCCCGACGCGATCGCGTCGATCAGGTAGATCCCGGTGCCGCCCTCGCGGGTCAACGCGATCTCGGTGCGCACGTCGGCGCGCCCGCTGGCCGGCAGCCAGTCCAGCCACACCGCGAAGATCAGCTTGGCGACCAGTCCGGAGAAGAACACCGGTGTCGCATAGAAGAGGATGGCCGACACCCGCAGCACCGCGTCGGTCGGGCGGTCGCGGCGCGCGGCCGCCAGCATCCCGAACGGGATGCCGATCGCGAACGCGACGATCAGCGCGTAGATGGCCAGCTCCAGCGTCGCCGCGCCGTAGGTCAGCAGCACCTCCGACACCGGCTGGTTGTCGGAGATCGTGGTGCCGAAGTCGCCGGTGAAGATCTGGGCGAGGTACTCGAAGTACTGCACGATGATCGGGCGGTCGTAACCGGCCTCGTGGATGCGCTCCTGCAGCTGATCCGCCGGCAGTCGGCCGCCCAGCGCGGCGGTGATCGGGTCACCGGTCAGCCGCATCAGGAAGAACACGAGCGTCACGAGGATGAGGATCGTGGGGATGATCAGGAGGAACCTGACCAGCAGATATCGCCACAGGGTGCTGCCGCCACGGCCTTTGCGGCGGTGCAGGAGGGGCGGCGGTTCGTCCACGGGGACGACGGCGACGTCGGTTGTCGTCATTGACTCAGGTCCTGCCTTCGTGCTCGGTTCTCGGGTGAACGCGGGCGGACGCGGACGTGGGGCGGCCCCGGCCGGGACCGCCCCACGCTCACGGCGTTACTTCTTCTCGAGCGGGGCGAAGCGGAACTTGAACGACGCGTCCAGCGTGACGCCGCTCATGTCCTTCGTCGCGTACGCCGTCTCGTTGCCCTGCAGCAGCGGCAGGGTCGAGAGCAGCTCGCCCACGCGGGCCTGGATGTCTTCGATCTCCTGCGTGCGCGCGGCCGGGTCGGTCTCGGTCGCCTGCTTCAGGATGAGCTCCTCGGTCTGGGCGTCGCTGAAGTGGTTGCCCAGGAAGTTGTTCGTCAGGAAGAACGGCGTGAGGTAGCTGTCGGAGTCGCTGTAGTCCGGGTACCAGCCGAGCTGGTACGACGGGTACACGTCGGCCGTGCGGTCCTTCGAGTACTGCACCCACTCGGTGGACTGCAGGTCGACCTCGAACAGGCCGTCGGCCTCCAGCTGCTGCTTGACCATGGCGTACTCGTCACCCGACGACGGACCGTAGTGGTCGTCCGAGTTGTACTGCAGGCTCAGCTTGACCGGGGTCGAGACACCGGCGGCCTCGAGCGTCGCCTTCGCCTTGTCGGCGTCGGGTCCACCGCTGCCGTCGCCGTAGAGGTCCTTGAGCACCTCGGTGGCGCCGTTGAAGCCGTCGGGCACGAAGGAGTACAGCGGCTTGTACGTGCCCTTGTAGACCTGGTCGCCGATGGCCTGGCGGTCGATGAGATCGGCCGCCGCCTGACGCACGGCGAGCGCCTTGGCCGGGTCGGCCTCGGGCGTCGTGGCGCCGTACGGCATCGTGTTGAAGTTGAACACGATGTAGCGGATCGAGCCGCCGGGGCCGTCGGTCACGGCGACATCGTCGTTCTTCTTCAGGTCCGCCGTGTCGGTGGCCGACAGGGTGCGGTACGCCACATCGATGTCGCCCTGCTGGATGGCCAGCTTCAGGTTCGACGAGTCGGCGAAGTACTGCAGGACGACCGACGAGTTGACCGGCTTGTCGAGCAGGCCCCTGTAGTTCTCGTTGGGCTCGAATTCGGCCGTCTTGTTGAAGTCGTACGACGTGATCTTGTACGGCCCGCCGAAGGCGTCGGCCTTGACGATGTCGCTGTCGGGCGTGACGGCATCCGCCGAGAACACCTCGTCGTCGACGATCGCGCCGGGGAAGCTCGTCAGGATGAACGGGAAGATCTGGTCGTTCTCGGTCTTCAGGTGGAAGACGACCGTGGTGTCGTCAGGCGCTTCGACGCTGTCGAGGTTGTACAGCAGGCTCGATGCGCCGTTCGGATCCGCGATCTTGATGTTGCGGTCGAACGAGAACTTGACGTCCGCGGACGTGAGGTCGTGGCCGTTGGACCACTTGAGCCCTGCCGGCAGCTTCACCGTGTACTCGGTGGGCGACGTGAACTCGGCCGACTCGGCGAGGTCGGGCACGACCTCGGTGCTGTTGTAGTCGGTGTTGACGAGGTACGGGAACACCTGCGTCTGCACGGTCAGCGAGCCGTTGTCATACGAGCCTGCGGGGTCGAGCGTGGTGACCTTGTCGGTCGTGCCCACGATGATCGAGTCGGCGCCGGAGTCGCCGGAGTCACCCGAATCGCCTCCGTTGCCGCCGCCGGCGCAGCCGGCGAGGAGCAGGGCCGATGCCCCGAATGCTCCGATGGCGAGACCGATGCGGCCGCGCGCGCTGTGGTGCAGTGACATGAGTGCTACCTCTGCTGTGTGTCGGGTTTCGCCGCGTCTCCGATGACACGGCTCGTGCGGCTATCTTCACCCGCGCCAGGCGTCACGGCAATCGAGTGAACGATTCGTAACCGAACTGAAACCCGTCCGACTTGACACCGAGTGTCAGGCTGCGTCCTGTTGACGTGCCGCGGTCCGCCGGTCGATGACGTTCGTGGCCAGACGATGCAGCGGCCACGTCAGCAGCAGCAGGAACATCGCGTAGTACCCGACCGCGGGTGCCAGCAGCGATGTCGCGAGCGCCAGCGCGAAGAGCACGGCGGTGATCACGTCTGCGGCAAGCCCATGCCGCAGCCGGATCGACTCGATCTCGTGGAGTTCGGGATGCCGCATCACATACAGCCGCGTGACCATGAGCACCACACTCGTAACCAGGAGCGTGCCGATGTACAGGACGGTCTGTGTGGCATCCGTGTCCATCTGTCCGACGATCGCCGTGGCGACCGGCAGCCACACGATCGTGAACATCCATGCGACCGTGAGCCACACCAGGGCGCCTGTCACACGCTCCACACGGTCGAACAGCCGATGGTGGCTCATCCAGAAGTTGGCGATGAGGACGAAGCTGAGTGCGAACGTCAGCAGCTGCGTGGACTCGTCGTTCAGCCATTCGGCCGCCGTGACGCCTTCGCGGGCGAGGTCGCTGACGCTCTCCATGAGGGGGAGGATCAGCAGCGTCATCGCGATGGCGACGACAGCGTCCGTGAAGGCCTTGAGCCGCTCGGCCGACAGCACGGTCGCCGGCGAGGAGCCGGTCGCCTCGCTCACGCGCGGTCCTCCCACCAGGTCCGCAGGCGCCGCTCGGCCTCGTCTTCGCCCACGACGCCCTCGTCGAGCCGCAGGTCGAGGAGGAACCGGTACGCCTCGCCGACCTCGCGCCCGGGCGGGATGCCGAGGATCTGCTGGATGCGGTTGCCGTCGAGCTCGGGCCGGATGGCGTCGAGCTCCTCCTGCTCGGCGAGCTCGCCGATGCGCCGCTCGATGTCGTCGTAGGCCGAGGAGAGCCCGCGCGCCTTGCGGACGTTGCGGGTCGTCACGTCGGCGCGCGTCAGGATGTGCAGGCGCTCCAGCTCGGGCCCGGCATCCCGGACGTACCGGCGCACCGCGGAGTCGGTCCAGGCGCCCTCGGAGTATCCGAAGAACCGCAGATGCAGCTCGATGAGCCGCGTCACCGTCGAGATCGTGTCGGAGTCGAAGCGCAGCTCCTGCAGCCGCTTGCGTGCCAGGCGGGCGCCCTTGAGGTCGTGGTGGTAGAAGGTGACGCCGCCGCCGGGCTCGAGGCGCCGCGTCGCGGGCTTGCCGATGTCGTGCAGCAGCGACGCGAGCCGCAGCGGCACGTCGGGTGCGGCATCCGGATTCCGCGTCTTGTCGAGGTCGATCGCCTGCCGCAGCACGGTGAGCGAGTGCTCGTACACGTCCTTGTGGTGATGGTGCTCGTCCACTTCGAGCTGCAATGCCGGGATCTCGGGCAGGAACTCGGCCATCAGCCCGGTCTCGACGAGCAGGCGGATGCCGCGCACCGGGTCGTCGGTCGCCAACAGCTTCACCAGCTCGCCTTGGATGCGCTCGGGGCTCACGATCGACAGCGTCTGGCGCAGCTCGGCCATCGCCGCCTCGGTGGCCGGGTCGACCGCGAACCCCAGCTGCGACGCGAAGCGTGCGGCGCGCAGCATGCGCAGCGGATCGTCGCCGAAGCTCACCTGCGGGTCGGCAGGCGTGCGCAGCACACCGTGCACGAGGTCTTCCACGCCGCCCGTCGGGTCGACGAGAGTGCGCCCGGGCACCCGCAGGGCCATGGCGTTCACCGTGAAATCCCGGCGCACGAGGTCGCTCTCGAGGGTGTCGCCGAACTCGACGGTCGGCTTGCGGGTCACGCCGTCGTAGCTGTCGGCACGGTACGTCGTGATCTCGACCTGCTCTCCGCGCACGCGCGCGCCGATGGTGCCGAACGCCCGCCCGATATCCCACTGGGTGGAGCTGATCGGCTTGACGACCCGCAGGATGTCGTCGGGCCGCGCATCGGTCGTGAAGTCGAGGTCGTTGGTGCGCCGGCCGAGCAGCGCGTCGCGCACCGGACCGCCGACGATCGCGAGGTCGAAGCCAGCGTCCGCGAACGCCCGGGCGAGCGTATCGACGACGGGGGACTCGGCGAGCGCGCCGAGGCGCGCGATGCCCTCGGCCATGTTGAGCATGGGCTCCAGCCTATCGGCGCTCGTGCGGGACTCCGTGGCGGTCACCGGTCGGCGAACCGCAGGAATCCGGTGAACAGCAGTTCGCGCACGCGGGGGAGCAGGTCGGCCCGCAGCGCCCCCGGGTCCACTTCGAGCAGCTCGGCGATCGCGTCGATCAGCGCGCCGACCGGAAGGTCGCCGTCGCACGCGCCGACGAGTGCCGCAAGCCCGGGGTCGACGCCGAGCGCCCGCCCGAATCCGCCGCCCTGGCGCAGTTCGATGACCGTCGGGTCCTCGGCGCCGGGCAGGTGGTGGCGCGCCTCGGTGACATCGCCCGCCACGACGAGAGTGGATGCCGCCACGCCGGCGTCGTCCAACATCCGCAGCCGATCGTGCGCGGCGAGCGCGTCGGCGAGGTGCGCGCCGAGGCCGTCACCCGGAAGAGACGTGTGCAGGCGCTCGTACCGGGCGAGCGTCGGAGCGCCCTTCGACACGCTCAGGGACCGAGGCCGCCGCAGCAGGAGGTAGCCGAAGCCGACCTCGGTGACGCGGCGCTCCGAGAAGTCGTCGAGCCACGCGTCGACGAGGCGCG